>Ga0315912_10000123_pt1 | contig 180457 bp, 151 predicted proteins | sample VfabasoilMG_FD_204469 | JGI IMG/M metagenome (GOLD analysis project Ga0315912, IMG submission 204469) | Garden soil microbial communities collected in Santa Monica, California, United States - V. faba soil | ecosystem: Environmental > Terrestrial > Soil > Garden | place: USA: California...
CAGTGGAACGTCGCGAAGCACCTGCTCCACGTGTGCACCGCAGCCGGCATAAGTGGGGCGACCGCACCGGGAACAATCGACTCGACGACACATCAGACTGCTCCCGCTTTAGCAGCAGCCGGCGCCGCACCTTGGCGCCTCTGCTCTTCGAGGCTGCGCCGCACCTCGTCCATATCCAGCCCACGCGCTTTCTCGATCAGCTCGTCGAGCGCCCGCGCCGGCATCGCCCCTGGTTGGGCGGCAAGCAGGATGCCGTCGCGCAGCACCGCCAAGGTCGGGATGGCCCGGACTTGAAACGCTGCTGCCAGACCGGGCTCGGCCTGAGTGTCGACCTTGCCGAACACCACATCGGGGTGTCGCGCGGCTGCCGCCTCGAAGACGGGCGCGAACGCACGGCACGGCCCGCACCAGGACGCCCAGAAATCGAGCAGAACGATGCCCTGCCGGATGGTCGCTTCGAACGTTTTCTCGGTCACCTGCACGGTCGCCATCGTAGCCTCCATGTCCAGATAGAGCCGCCCGTTGGCGAAAGGGTTCAGGCTTTCTCGGCGAGAAAGTTCCTCAGGGCGACCTTGACCGATGCCTGGACCGATATCGGCACCTGGACCGTCGGCCCGGTCGTACGGCAGAGCGCGAGCGTTCGCTGGAGCGAGTCGCAAGCCCCCCGACAGCGGTCGCAGGCGCGAAGGTGCTGCTGCATCTCGGCGCAGGTCTCCGTGCTAATGTCGCCCTCGAGGTGTTGTGAGAACAGGCGCAGGACGTCGGGACACGTACCGGCGGCAGTCACCGCTTCGGTAGGTGTCCCCAGCAGGGGCGCGACCTGCGCCCGCACGGACAACCGCGCGCGATGGAGCCGGCTCTTGACGGCCTGAACGCTCACGCCGAGCACCTCCGCCACCTCGGGCGCCGTCAGGCCCTCGACGTCCCGCAGCAGGAGCACCTCCCGGTATTGGGGCTCGAGCGCGCTGATCGCCTGTTCGAGCGCCCGCTCGACCTGCTTGCCGGCGAGCACTTCGTCTGGGCCCCGCGCGGGATCGGCGGGTTGTTTCCCCTCGGCCTCCGCTTCGACCTCGAGCGACCGCTCCGTGGCCGGGGCGAACTTGCTCCTGCGCCGCTGCTTGATGCAGAAGCTCCGGGCGATCGTATAGAGCCAGGTCGAGATCGAGGAGGCACCACGAAAGTCCCGCACACCGCGCGCCATGGCGAACAGCGTGTCCTGCAAAACATCTTTCGCGACCTCGGGATCGCGACACATCTTCATGCTGAACCGGTAGACCTGAGCCTGATGCCGCTCGAGCAATGTCTCGAGCGCCTCGCCGTTTCCCGCGCGGGCCCGTTCGAGGAGCTGGTGGTCGGACTCGTCCGGCATCTATCTGTACCTCTCGAGAGGCTTGGCTCGGGCGCTCGATCCTCTCCACCGTTCGCGAACCATGCCTCCCAACATATCCGGGACCGGCCAAATCTGCGAGCGCGCAGCGCGCCCCGATGGAGAAAACGATGCAACGAACCCTTTCCAAGGCAACTGGCTCATACCGAGTATGGATGGCTGGAATCTGAGTCTTCTCGGAAGGAAGGTTGCCCGTGACCACGTTTGGAATTCGTAAGGCGCTCCGCGCCAACTGCGACGGGGCGCTCATCCGTGTGCGCGAAGCTCTCGAGCTCACCGAAGCGGTGAAAGATCAGTTCACCCGCGCAATCGAGAGGCTACAGTGATGTCCGTCCTGCTCGAGGTCGTGATCGGCTTCGTGGCCGCGCTCGCGGTTGGCTACCTCCTGTTCACGAGGGGCGGCGGTGTCACCGGCCCAGACGCCCGCCGGCTCGTCGAGGCTGGAGCGCAGCTGGTCGACGTGCGTACTGCCGAGGAGTTTGCAGCCGGCCACCTCCCAGGTGCCGTCAACATCCCTGTCGAAGGGCTCGAGCTCCGCATGGGAGAGCTCGAACCCAAGGACCAGCCCATCGTTGTGTACTGTCGAAGCGGGAACCGCAGCGGCCGCGCCGCTGGCATGCTCGAGCGCGCCGGCTACCAGACGGTTCATGACCTCGGACCGATGAGCCAATGGTGAGCCGAGTTCGGCCGTGGATGAAGGGGCCTCGCGCGGTTACCTCCATCTGCTCTGATGAAAGCCAATCCGAGGCGGAAGGGTTCGCCGACGCAACCCTTGCGCCAATCGGGCGCCGGGGCGAATGCGATGCGCGACTCGCGATTCGGCCGAGCGCGAACGGGCTGCCGCGAGCCACCGCCGGCGCGAGGCATGGGACTTGCTCTGAGCCGTCCTCGGGGCTCGATAATTTGCTGCGACGCAGACAAGGCTCGCTCTTGGGAGGGATCACGCATGTTGTTCCGTCAGCTATTTGATCAGGATACTTCGACCTACACGTACCTGCTCGCCGACGAAGCGAGCCGCAAAGCCCTCATCATCGATCCCGTATTCGAGCAAATCGAGCGCGACAGCACGCTCATCGACGAGCTGGAGCTCGAGCTCGTGTGGGCGCTCGACACTCACGTGCACGCCGATCACATCACCGCGCTGGGCCTGCTGAACCAGCGCTTCCAGGCTCGGACCGTGCTCTCCGAACGCGGTGGCGCCGTCTGCGCAGATCGGCTGGTGAAGCAAGGGGATCGGATCACGTTTGGCCAGCATGAGCTCGAGGTTCGGGAAACGCCGGGCCACACCAATGGCTGCCTGTCCTACGTCTGCGAAAGCCCAGGGCTCGCGTTCACCGGCGACGCGGTGCTCATCCGTGGCTGCGGTCGCACCGACTTTCAGCAGGGCAACGCGGCGACGTTGTATCGCTCGGTCCACGAGCAGATCTTCTCCCTCCCGGCAGACACGCTGATCTACCCCGCTCACGACTACAAGGGGCGAACGGTGAGCAGCGTCGCGGAAGAGCGACGATTGAACCCACGCCTCGGGCAGGGCAAGTCCGTCGAGGAGTTCACCCGTATCATGAGCGAGCTCCAGTTGCCCTATCCACGCAAGATGGATGTGGCCGTGCCCAGCAATTTCAACTGCGGCGTTGCCCGTGCCGAGCCCCGTGCGCGGGCGTCTCTGGATCAGAGCTGGGCCCCCATCACCCTGTCGCCCGCTGGCGTGCCTGAAGTGGCCGGGGGTTGGCTCAACCCACACCTGTCGCAGGTGGTCGTGCTCGACGTGCGAGAGCCTGACGAGTTCCGCGGGGAGCTCGGTCACATCACCGGCGCCGAGCTCTCTCCGCTTCAGGCGCTGGCGGCCCGCGCCGCGGCACTGCCGCGCGAACGGCCCATCGTCACGGTCTGTCGTTCGGGGGGGCGCTCGGGCAAGGCCGCACTCCGCCTGCTCGAGCTGGGTTTCGCGCGTGTCGCTTCCCTCGCGGGGGGCATGACCGCCTGGAACGCGCAAGGCTTGCCTGTCGAATACGGCGCTGTGCTGCGTCACCCGTCGGGTCGGCAGGGTTGATAGGTTGTCAGTGATGCCCGCCGCCCAAGGCTCGCTCGCCGGCAGGCCCGCCCCGGGGCAGCGCTGGCTGCCTCGCCTGCCCGTGCTCGACTGGGCGCGGCGCTACGACCGAGAGATGTTTGCGGGCGACCTGCTGGCGGCGCTGATCGTCACCATCATGCTGATCCCTCAGGGTCTGGCCTATGCGTTGCTGGCCGGGCTCCCCCCCGAGGTCGGCCTGTACGCGAGTGTGGCGCCGCTGCTGCTGTACGCCATCTTCGGCAGCAGCCGGGTACTGGCGGTCGGTCCCGTAGCGGTGGTGTCGCTAATGACCGCGGCGGCCGTCGGCGAACATGCCGCCGTCGGCTCGCCGGCGTACTGGTCAGTGGCAATGACTCTCGCCTTTCTGTCGGGTGTGATGTTGCTGGCGATGGGCGTGTTGCGGCTGGGGTTCCTGGCCAACTTCTTGAGTCACCCGGTCATCTCAGGCTTCATCTCTGCCTCCGGGCTGTTGATCGCCGCCAGCCAGTTGAAGACGCTGATGAGCGTGAAGGCAGACGGCCACCACCTCGTCGACCTGCTCATGGCCTCGAGTCGGCAGGTTCAACACACGCATGTGCTGACGCTGGCCGTCGGCGTGTTGGCAACCGCCTTCCTGTTCTGGGTGCGCACAGGCTTGAAGCCGCTGCTGGTGCGGTCGGGAATGCCAGCCAAAGCGGCAGACGTGACCGCGAAGGCGGGCCCTGTAGCCGTCCTGGCCGTGACCACAGGCCTGGCCTGGGCCTTGGGTTGGCAAGCGCAGGGCCTGAAGATCGTAGGCCAGATTCCACGCGGTCTGCCGCCGCTGACGCTGCCCTCCTGGGACCTCGCTCTATGGCGCGAGCTCGCACTGCCGGCCTTGCTGATCAGCGTGGTGGGCTTTGTCGAGTCCGTCTCGGTGGGACAGACCCTGGCCGCCAAGCGCCGGCAACGCATCGAGCCCGACCAGGAGCTGGTCGCGCTGGGGGCCAGCAACCTGTCGGCGGCGTTCACGGGGGGCTTCCCGGTGACCGGCGGCTTCGCGCGCTCGGTGGTCAACTTCGATGCCGGTGCGCAGACGCCCGCCGCCGGCGTGTTCACGGCCGTGGGCATCACCCTGGCGTCGTTGCTGCTCACGCCGGCGCTGTACTACTTGCCACAGGCAACCCTGTCCGCGACCATCATCGTGGCCGTGCTATCGCTGGTGGACTTCGGCATCCTGAAGCGCACGTGGGCGTACTCGAAGGCCGACTTCGCTGCCGTGGCCGCGACCTTGCTCGCCACGTTGGGGCTGGGCGTGGAGACCGGGTTGGTCGTCGGCGTGGGTGTATCCCTGGCGCTCTACCTGTATCGCACGAGCCGGCCGCACATCGCGAGCGTTGGCCTGGTGCCGGGCACCGAGCATTTCCGTAACGTGCTGCGCCACAATGTGCGGGTGAGCCCGCGGCTCGTCACGCTGCGTGTGGACGAAAGCCTCTACTTTGCGAACGCGCGCACACTGGAAGACCACGTCAACGAGGCGGTGGCCAGCCACCCCGAACTGCGCCACCTGGTCCTCTTGTGCTCGGCCATCAACGACATCGATGCCAGCGCGCTCGAAAGCCTGGAGGCCATCGAGCGCCGGCTGCGTGACGCGGGCATCACGTTGCACCTGTCCGAGGTGAAAGGGCCCCTGATGGATCGGCTGAAGGCCACGGCGTTCCTCCGGCATCTGAACGGTCGGATCTTCCTGACCCAGTACCAGGCAGTGGCCGCGCTCACGCCGGAGTTGTTGCCAGAAGGTCGCGCTCTGCCCGTGCCCGCCCGTGACGCGGCAGCCCAGAGCGCGTAAGGCTCCCGCCGCGGGCCGGGCGCGAACCCTTTTTTGGGGCTGGAGGCTCTGACGGTCGAACGAAAGCGAACGAAGATGTGGAAGAAACTGCTCGTACCTCACGATTTCTCACCCTGCGCCGAACATGCGCTGCGTACCGCGGTCGAACTTGCCAAGCTTCATGGCTCCGAGCTCGAGCTCCTGCACGTCTCGGAGCTTCCGGCGAACCTTCCGCTCGACACGCTCGTCACCCCGGCGAGCGGGGCCGGGACGGTGCGCGTGGATGAGTATACGACACGCGCTGCGCGCCAACAGCTCGACGCCATCGCCGAGCCGCTGCGGCGCGCGGGCCTGACGGTGAGCACCCGTGCCGTCACGGGTGATGTCGCCGAGCGGATCCTCGCCCTCGCGACGGAGCTCGGCGCCGACGCGCTCGTCGTCGGAACGCACGGCCGCAAGGGACTGTCTCACCTGTTGCTGGGCAGCGTCGCCGAGAAGGTCGTTCGCGGCGCGCCCGTGCCGGTCGTCTGCGTCCGGACGCCCGCGCGCGAAGCCACGCCGACGCGCGAAGAGAGCGATCTCGAAGACGAGCTCGCGGGTTGATCGAAAGCAGGCACCCTCACACGCGGCGGCCGAATCCCGTCGCCGTCACAGGACCACGACTATGAACGATTTCACTCCCATCCCTGCGTTCGTCGGCGGCGCGCTCATCGGCCTGGCCGCGTCTCTCTTGCTACTCACCCACGGCAAGATCGCCGGCATCAGCGGCCTGTACGGGGGCCTGCTCCGCCGCGGCACGAGCGATCGTGCGTTTCGATTCTGGTTCCTCGCGGGGCTGATCGTCGCCGGCGGGCTCGTCCGGGTGACGTTCCCTGCTGCGTTCGCCAGCTCCTGGAGCGCCACGCTACCCGTCGTCCTCGTCGCGGGATTGCTCGTCGGCTTCGGCACCCAGCTCGGCAACGGCTGCACGAGCGGTCACGGCGTCTGCGGCATCAGTCGCCTGTCCGTGCGCTCGCTCATCGCAACCGCCACCTTCATGCTGACCGGGTTTGCGACCGTGTTTATCGTGCGCCACCTGATCGAAGGTGTGCGATGAAGCGCAACGCCGCCGCCTTCGGCGCGGGTGCCCTCTTCGCCCTGGGGCTCGCCATCTCGGGGATGACCAAGCCCTCGAAGATCATGGGATTCCTCGACATCGCAGGGCACTGGGACGCGAGCCTCGCGTTCGTGATGCTGGGCGCGATCGCGGTCCATTTCGTCGCCTATCGCGTCATCATTCGGCGCTCGGCGCCGCTCTTCGACACCAAGTTCCACGTGCCCACGCGCAAGGACATCGAGCCGCGCCTCGTCCTCGGCGCCGCGCTCTTCGGCGTCGGCTGGGCCCTCGGAGGCTTCTGTCCCGGCCCCGGCCTCGTCGCCGCGGGCGGCGGCTCACTGCACGCGGCGGTCTTCCTGATCGGCATGACGCTGGGGATGCTCGTCGAGCACGTGGCCGCACGCGCCGTCGACCGGCCGAAAGCCGCCTGAGAATCCGGAGGACTGAGGCCGAGTTCGCTGGTAGAAGCGATGCTTTCGTGCGCAGCCAACGTGCCATGACCCAGGTCCGGCTCGGCCTTCGGGAGAACCTCGCGCAGTTCTCGCTGCTCGTGGTCGTCAACGCATTCGTTGGCGCGATGATCGGGATGGAGCGCACTCTGCTTTCGCCCATCGCCGAGCAAGAGTTCCACCTCGCCGCGAAGAGCGCGGTGCTTTCGTTCATCGTCGTGTTCGGGGTGACGAAAGCACTGACCAACTATCTCGCCGGGCGCCTCTCGGATCGCTTCGGTCGCAAGCACGTGCTCGTCGGTGGTTGGCTCGTCGCTGCCCCTGTGCCCTTCCTCTTGATGTGGGCTCCGAGCTGGTCGTGGGTGCTTATCGCCAACGCCCTGCTGGGCATCAGCCAGGGGCTCACCTGGTCGACCACGGTGATCATGAAGATCGACCTCGCCGGGCCCGCCAAGCGTGGCCTCGCGATGGGGCTCAACGAGTTCGCCGGCTACTTCGCCGTCGCCGGCAGCGCGCTCGCCACCGGCTTCATTGCAGCGCACTACGGCCTGCGCCCCCAGCCGTTCTACCTCGGGATCGCATTCGTCACGCTCGGCTTGTTGCTCTCGGCTCTCGCCGTACGCGAGACCAAACACCACGTGGCTGCCGAGTCGAAGCTCCACGGCGAGCTGCCCGCCGCGGCCATGCCCAGCCAGCACCAGGTCTTCTGGCGCACGACCCTGCTCGATCGAGACCTCTCGAGCGTGACTCAGGCGGGTCTCGTCAACAACCTGAACGATGGTATGGCCTGGGGGCTCTTCCCGCTGTTCTTCGCTGCGGCAGGCATGCGCCTCGAGCAGATCGGCACGCTTGCCGCCATCTACCCGGCCACCTGGGGCATCGCGCAGCTCTTCACGGGAGCCTGGTCAGACCGCATCGGGCGCAAATGGCTGATCGCTTCGGGCATGTGGGTTCAGGCCGTTGGCATTGCGTTCGTCGTGCTCGCAAGCGCCTTCACCGGGTTCGCGCTGGGCGCGGCGCTGCTCGGCGTCGGCACCGCCATGGTCTACCCGACGCTGCTCGCCGCGATTGGTGACGTGGCCCATCCCTCGTGGCGCGCGTCGTCGGTCGGCGTGTACCGGCTCTGGCGTGATCTCGGCTACGCCATCGGTGCGCTGCTCGCCGGCGTGACCGCCGACGCCTTCGGTCTGCCCGCAGCGATGTGGCTCGTCACGGCGCTCACCTTCGCCTCCGGCCTCATCGTCGCCGTGCGCATGACCGAAACCCTGCGCCGCCCTGCAAGGCCACTCCGCCGGCTGGCACCGTTCGGGTGGATTGTCGTCGTGTGCCTCCTGCTGGCAGCCTGGTTCACACCCGGGCCCGCGCTCGCGAGCACCGAGCGTGCCAGCGACGCGGGCACGGCGGCCTCGGGAGCTTGCGGGGTCAGCGGGACGTGCGCGCTCGAGCCGGCGGAGACGCTCGGGCCGGCGGAGATGCCCGAAGCATCCGCGCGCCGGGTCACGCTGCTGTTCTTCTGGGGCATCGGTTGCCCGCACTGCGAGGAGGCCAAGCCGTTCATCGAGCGGCTTCGGCGCGAGCGACCGGAGCTCGACGTCGAGGCGATCGAAGTCCGAAAGGACCCGGTCGGCCGACGGCGTTTCGCCGATACGAGGAATCGGCTGCAGGTCGGGATGCTCGGCATCCCCACGTTCGTGGTGGGGGAGCACCACCTCATCGGCTTCACCAAAGGGGTCACGGAGGCCGAGCTCGAGCGCCTCGTGGACGAGGCCTTCGGACGCTCGGGTCCTGCAACCCCAGGCCGCGGCGACGGCGTCCAGACGAAGCTGTTCGGCTGGTTGTCAGCGACGGAGCTCGGTCTGCCGCTCTTCACCATCGCCATCGGGCTGCTCGACGGCTTCAACCCCTGCGCCATGTGGGTGCTGCTATTTCTGCTGGCGATGCTTGCGGGCCAACGTGACCGAACCCGCATGGCGGTCACGGCAGGTACGTTCGTGCTGGTGAGCGGCGTGGTCTATTTCGCCTTCATGGCAGCGTGGCTGAGCGTGTTCCTGGTGGTCGGCATGACGCGCCCGGTGCAGCTCGTGCTGGGCGCGGTGGCGCTCGGCATTGGAGCGGTGAACCTCAAGGACTTCTTCGCTTTCGGTCACGGCCCCTCCCTGTCCATCCCCGCTTCGGTCAAACCCGGCATCTACGCGCGAGTTCGCTCGGTGCTGCGCGAGCACACGCTCGTCAGCTCGCTGCTGGGCGTCGCGGCTCTCGCCGTGCTGGTCAACTTCGTCGAGCTCCTGTGCACCGCCGGCCTGCCGGCGATCTACACCAGCATTCTCGCGAAGCACGCGCTCTCGAGCTGGGGGCGTATGGGCTACCTGGCCCTGTACAACCTCGCCTACATCGCCGACGACAGCCTGATGGTGACTCTGGCGGTCGTGACGCTCAGCCGGCGCCGCTTGGCAGAGACGGCCGGGCGCTGGCTGAAACTGGTGAGCGGCGCGGTCATGCTCGCACTAGGTGTACTGCTCCTGCTGCGGCCCGAGTGGCTGCCGTGAGAGCACGCCCGGGCGGCCCGGGGGGTCTGGGGGCGGATAGTTGCGCACGCAACCATATCTTGGTAGACTCCCTCGGTGACGACGGCAGGCCCAAGGCACCCTCTCCCCCGGGCAAGCCGCCCTGCCCGGCTCGGCGGCGCTGCCGCCGAACCTGCCGAGCAGCTGCGCGCCGCGGTGCAGCGCTTCGTACGCTCCTTCGGCCTGCTCGCCGCCGATCAAACGCCGTGCGGAACGCCGATCTCGACCTCGTACGCGCACGCCCTCGTCCTCCTGCTCGAGCGGGGTGAGCGCGGCGAGCGCTCCACCCAGCAGGAGCTCGGCGAGGCGCTGGGTATCGACAAGAGCAACGTAGCGCGGCTGTGCGCGAAAATGCAGCGCGCCGGGCACGCCACGCAGCAGCGCTCCGAGAGCGACGGCAGAGCCCGGCTGCTGGCGCTGACGGCGCCCGGCCGGCGTCTGGCAGAGCGAGTCCAAAGCGCCAGCCGCGATCGATTCGCGCAGCTCTTGGCAGCCCTGCCGTCAGACGACACGCGGGCCAGCGTGCTCGCCTCGCTCGAAGCGCTGAATGGTGCCATCGCCTCGACTCGCCCATGGGAGAAGCCCAAATGAACCGCCCTGCCCTCGTTCCTCGCTGGATTGGTGTTGCCGTGCTGTGTACGTTCGCCGCCTGCCAAGGCGCCGATCTGCCCGGCGCCGCCACGACGACTTCGATCGCCTCGGCGCCGTCGAGCGCCCCCACTTCGACCGTTCTCGCCCCGGCGCCTGCGGCGGCGCCCGGCGACGTCTGCTCCGCCCAGCAGGCACTCGATCAGATCGATACGCGCGTCGCCGTCCCGCTCGTCCCCATGATGGCCAACCATCAGCTGCGGGATATGCGCGACCACCTGCTTGCCGTGCAGGAGATCGTCGCCGCCGCGAGCACGGACGACTTTGCCGGCGTCGAGCGCGCGGCGGTCCGAATCGGCTTCTCCGAGCAGATGGGCCAGACCTGCGCGCACATGGGAGCGGGCGCGGCGGGTTTCACGGAGCTGGCCGTCGCGTTCCACCATACCGCCGATACGATCACGGCGGCCGCCCGGCAACGCGACCGCACGGCAGTGCTGCAGGCCCTGGGCGCGACCCTGCAGACGTGCACGGGATGCCACGCGGCATTCCGGCAGAGCGTCGTTGACGAGGTCACCTGGACTCGCCTCACCTCCCTGCTGTCGCCGACCGAACACATGCCGCGCCAGTGAACACGGCGACCTGGCTTGCACCAGGCGTGCCCCGCGCCAGCGCGGGCAGGCGGGCGCGGCCAATGGGCTCCTCGGTGCACCAAGGGACGATCGCAGCTCTCGTCGCTGCGGGCACTCGCAGCGTTTCGTAGCAGGCACGCGGCTACGCGGCCGTCAGCGGGTGCTCGCCGCGACTCACTCGACTGCGGGCGCCCAGGCCGCCGACCACGGCGAGCACGATGGCACCCAAGAGGAGCGGAACGTCGAGCCACACCCCCAACCGCGCGACGCCAAACACGGCGTAGAAGGCTCCGGCTGCCGCGAGCGCCCAGCACCAAGCCCGATTGCCGAGACCGCGCCCCACGATCGAAAGCCCGATCACCGCGGACAACGTGGGGCACGGGATCAAGCCCAGCGGCGCCGCGAACGCGTAGTCCGACCAGGGCCGCCCGACGAGGAAATGGGGGTACACCCAGCCGAACGCGACCAGCGCCATGCCCGCGGCCCGCACCGCGCGGCCGCTGCCCGACACAGGCTCGGCACTGCCGAGCGCCGCCAGCCCCACCAGCACGAGCGCCAGCACGGCAAAGACGGCGCCGTTGAACGGGTTGTGCGCGCGCCAGGCAAAGGCACTCACGGACGCGAGGGGAGCGGCGAGCCAGCTGCCCGCCCATCGATTCGAGGGCCGCCACCCCGCCAGTAGCGCGACCACGACGGCGACGAGCACGGCGTGCCACGCCGTCGCGAATGCAGCGCCGTCATTGGCGATGCGAGTGAGACCATCGAGAATGGGTTGGCGCTCGGGCATGAGCAAGACGAAGCCTCAGCGCGGGATTTCTTGCTTCGTCACCACAATACCCAGGCGCTCGTGGCACGCATTGCAGGTGAGCAAGATGTTGCCGAAGACCTTGCTGCGCTCGGTTGCGGTGGCAGCGGTGGCGGTCTTGGCCAGGTCGCTCAGGTGTCGAGCCGCAGCTGCCACCTGGGACACGTCACTGTCGAGCTTGGGCGCTTCCTGAAGGACGCGCGCGCCGCTCAGCCAGCTGATGTCGGAGGGCAAGATCAGCCCCTCCCACAGGCGCTCGGTGGCCAGCGCGTGCTCCACCATGCCGGGATCCGCGCCCTCCGCCATCGGCAGCGGAGCGATCGGACTGCCGGGGCCCCCAAACTTCAGATGGCAGGAAGCGCAGGCGTCGCCGAGCTTGCCGAGCGCGGCGGCGCCGGAAACCACGGACTCGGCCGTCTGCGCGGAGCGAGCCACCGCACGCATGGTCTCGATGTAGGGGCGGTAGTCTTGCCGTAGCTTCGGCGTCCAGGGGTCGTCCGCCACGGCTGCGGCGGCGGCATGCAACTCGGCCAGCTTGCCCATCACGATCGCCTCGCGCATGCGCGCGGTATCCAGAAAGTGGCCACGCATGTAGCTGCGGGTCGTCGGCGTGGTCTGTTTGGGTGCCACGACGGCCGCCGCCGGAGCCGGCGCTGCCGGAGCCGGAGCCGCCGGAGCCGGCGCGACGGTCACCGCGGCTGCCGGCTGAACAGCAACGCCGTCGTCCCGCCCGGGGGTGGCTGCAGCGACGGGCGGGGCGGCCGCGCTGGGCTCCCCGCAGGGCCCGAAGCCCGTGACGCACAGCCACAGGCCCGCCCCTGCACACAGCCGCACGCAGTGACCGGCGCCGCGGCGCTCCCGAGATGAGGTTCCGTCTGCCTTGATGCTGCTCACTTTGGATGCCTTTCGATGGGCGACTCGGCCAAGGATTCGTACGCGGATGGAGGCGTGCTACAGGCGCCCAAACTGCAAGGTCCCGCCCAGCGTGAAGCCGTTGATGTCCGATTCGGTGTAACCGAGCCGGCCCACACCGCTAGTGATGCGGTACCCCCCTTGGAGGCCCAGCCGCATCCAGCGCATCAGGTTGATCTGAACCGAGAGCTGCGGCTCGAAGACGAAGAACTCGTCGGTCGCGTCCCCAGCATCGTCCTCCAGATCGGCGTCGTCCGTGTCTGCATGCAGCATCACGGCGCCCCCGCCGATCACGGCGCCCAGCGATCCGTACACCAGGCTGCCGGTCAGGATCGAATAGCGCAACATGAAGCCGCCGTAGCCGACCTCCAGATCGCGCGGCGTGCCATCGACATCGGCCAAGCCGCGCGTCTCTCGCGTCCAGCCATATCCGGCCCCTCCGAGCGCCAGCCGATGCTCCACGAGCACTGCCCCCTCTCCGCCCACGAGCACGCCGTCGTTGCCCGCAATGCTCGAGTACATCACGCTCAGTCCGCCGTAGCCGCCGACGTGGTTCACGGAACCAAACAGCGTGGGTGGCTCGGAGTCCGAGCGCGCATCCTTGGCCGCGGGCGCGGGTGGGACCTGGGGCGCCGCTGCCACCGCAGGCGTCGGCTCCGCCGCCTTGCTCTCGGCCGCAGGCGGAGGCGCGGCCGTGGGCACGCCCGCCACCGCAGGCGCCGGCTCCGCAGGCGCCGGCTGCGCAGGCGCGGTCTGGGCCTGTGCGGGCTCGGCCCGAAGACACAGTAGACCGAGCGCGAACATCCAATGGCTTTTGCTTTTCATGGCGTCTCCCTGAGAGGGCGTCGGGCACGCCGGGCGTGAGGCCCCTGCGCGCGTCATGACTCGGAGAGCATCCGGCGTGCCAAGCACGCCCACCCCGCTGCCGCGCCGTGAGCCGCGCACGACACGCGCAAAGCATGCAGCACGAAGCTGCGCCAACGCAGGAAGTGCAGCAGGCAGAGGCGCTTGCCTTCCCAGCCGCCGCCAGCGGCCTCGGCCGCGGCTGGCATGTGGGGTGCACCATCCCTCGGCCACCCCCAGGAACGCCGAGCATCCGTCACAGGAACGACTCGAGCCAACGCCCGACATCGCTAACCGAAACGCTCCAGCACGCGGGACCTGAGGCGCGGCCGGCGCTCGGACCAACCAAACGCGCGCAGCGTGGCGGCTTGCGACTCGGCGGCTCGCCGGGCACTGGCAAGGTGCAGGCGCGCCAGCGGCTCGCCCCGCTCGACCCACGACCCGACGCGCGCAGACAACTCGATGCCGACCCGCGGATCGACGTCCTGGTCGGCGCGCGTGCGGCCCGCGCCGAGATGGACGCTGAGCTCCCCGAGCGCGAGGGCGTCGATGCTCGACACGTACCCCGAGCGCGGCGACAGGACGGTCGCGTGGTGCCGGGCGTGCGGCAGCCGGGACGGCTCGGCCACGACGCGCGCATCGCCCCCGTGCGCCGCGATCATGCGCTCGAAACGCTCCGCGCCGGCTCCGCTCGATAGCGCTCGTTCGAGCCGTTGCCGCGCGCGCCCGGCATGCGGCTCGGCGCCCGACGCCCGCAGCATTTCGACGCCGAGAGCCAGCGTCAATTCACGCGTATCGGCGGGGCCGGCGTCCTGCAGAACCTCGATCGCCTCGCGAACTTCCAGCGCATTGCCGATGCTGGTGCCGATCGGACTGGACATGTCCGTGAGCAGCCCGCACACCGGCAAACCCAGGCGCTGGCCGACGCTGCGCAGCAAGCCACCCAGGGCGCGAGCGCTCTTGCGATCCGACATGAAGGCGCCGTGACCGACCTTCACGTCCATGACCAGGGCATCGAGACCGGCAGCCAGCTTCTTCGACAGGATGCTGGCGGTGATCAGCGGCCTGCTGGGCACGCTGCCCGTCACGTCGCGCAGGGCGTACAGTCGGGCGTCGGCGGGAGCGAGCTGCGCCGTCTGGCCGATGATCGATACGCCCACGCGACGCACGATGCTCTCGAACTTCGCCGCCGTGAGTCGGGTCTGGTATCCGGGGATGGCCTCGAGCTTGTCGAGCGTGCCCCCCGTATGCCCCAGGCCGCGGCCGGAGATCATCGGCACGGTCACGCCACAGGCGGCGACCAGCGGCGCCAGACACAGGCTGATCTTGTCGCCCACGCCCCCGGTCGAATGCTTGTCGACCTTGGGGCGATCGTTGCCGCGATGCTCGAGCTGGCGACCCGAGCGCAGCATCGCCTCGGTGAGCACGACCGTTTCCTCGAGCGAGAGGCCCCGGAAGAATACCGCCATCAGCCAGGCGCTCATCTGGTAGTCCGTGATCTGCCCGCGCATGAATTGCGCGATCAGGCGCTGTAGCTGCGCGGGAGAAAGCTCGCCGCCGTCTCGCTTGCTGACGATCAGGTCGACGACGCTCGACGAAGAAGGCGTTCCCATGCTGGGCAGGGCTTCTACTGCAGGGCGGCACGCAGAGCCAGCTGCGCCAGGATCCGATCCAGATCGCCTCCGGTGGCGGGCAGGCACGGCAACAGGCGCGCACTCTCGATATTCGACAGGGCGCCCGTGCCCGGCAGGTGCGCCTTGGTTCCGAACAGGCGCCGCCATTCGGTGCGTTGCCTGCGCTCGAAGTGCTCGAAGCCCGCTGCCGCGGCCTCCTCCCCCTCGAGATCGCGCGCGAGCACCTGCGCAATCTCACTGGCCTCGATGAAGCCGCGATTCATGTTTTGAAAGCCGAGCGGAGAGGTGACGTGAGCCGCCTCTCCCGCCAGCCAGATGCGACCCGCTCCAAAGTGCTGGGCGATGCGCCGCTCGAAATGCGCCGTGGCGCTCCAGCTTACCTGCTCCGGACGCGGGCGAAACCACGGGGCTCGGGCCCGGAGCAGTTCGCCTAACATCTCCAGGTTCGGGGTTTCGTCCAGGCGCTCCGAGATCTGAAAGCTCCAGCGACCCAGCGTGGGCGAGAGCGGCCAGAAGGCGCTCACGCCATCGCCCTGCACGACCAGCTGCGCTTCGTGCGCGAAGTTCGCCATGTCGGCCTCGAACTCGAACATCGCAAACGCTTCGGACTGCTTCAGATCGATGAGCTCGATGCCGAGAACCTGCCGGCAGAACGAATCGTAGCCGTCGGCAGCGATGACGTAGTCGGCCCGGCGCAGCACGGGCTCTCCGCTCGGCTTCAAGCCGCGGGCTCCAGAAGAGCCGGTCGGAACCAGGCCCATCGGCACGGCCAGCGTGCTCACGCTGTCCGTCCCCAGAGTGATGCTCGTGACTTGCTCCCGCCACGCCACCTCCACGCCGCGCTGGGCCAGCTGCTCGGTGAGCAGGTCCTGGAGCTCCGACTGCCGCAGCGTAAGGAGATACGGAAAAGGCCCACCGAGGTCTTCAAAGTCGAACGTTGCTACCCGCTCCAGACCTCGATGCAGACCCAAACGATCCACACGGTGCGCGCACCCCAGCAGCGCCGGCATCATCCCCACGTCGTCAAACAGCCGCAGCGTCGCCGCGTGCAGCCCGCAGGCGTAGCCGCGCACGGGCCGCTCCAGTTGTGCATCGACCACGCGCACGGGCACGTCCCGCTGGTGCAGACACGCTGCGGCAAACAACCCGACCGGGCCTCCTCCGACGACACACGCTTCCATGCCTGGCACGATTCCTTTGGGGCTTCGCCCCGTCCCACCGGCGATGCACCGGCGACCCGGACAGTTCAAAGCAAGTCTCGTTCCAAGGATACGCAACGGAAACGTGGCCGGGGCCGTGGGCTTCGCCGCGCGGGAGCACGCACGGGCTGCGCGAAAGCCGGGGGGCGCGCATTTCATGCGCGGGCCCAGCGGCAGGCAGGCGGCATCTTTCCGGAAGGCGCGCCGCGGCCAGCGCTGGCACGTGAGTTGCTGGGCGAGGCTCATGACCTACAAGCAAGTATTGTTCAGCTCCGCCGCCCGCGAAAAGGTCCTGCGCGGCGTCACCGCCTTGAGCGATGCCGTGCGCGTCACGCTCGGCCCTCGCTCCAAACGAGTCTTGATCGAAAAGAAATGGGGTGCCCCGCTCGTGTGCGACGACGGCGTCACCATCGCCAAGGAGTTCGAGCTCAAAGACCCGGTCGAAAACCTCGGCGCGCGCACGCTGCGCCAGGCCGCGGAGCGCACCGGGGACGCGGTGGGGGACGGCACGACCACCGCCACCTTGCTGGCTCACTCCATCTTCGCCGAGGGGGTGCGCAACGTCGTGGCCGGCGCCAGCGCCATCCACATCAAACGAGGCCTCGAGCGGGGCCTGGCGCTGGCGGTGAAATCTCTGACGGAACAATCCCGGCCGGTGCGCAGCAAGAAGGAGAAGATCCAGGTCGCGACCATCTCCGCGCACAACGACGCCAAGCTGGGAGAGATCGTGGCCGACGCCTTCGAGCGCGTGGGCGACGAGGGTGTGATCAGCGTGGAGGAGGCCCGCACCACCGAGACGACGCTGGACGTGGTCACCGGCATGCAGTTCGACCGCGGTTACCTGTCCCCCTATTTCGTCTCCGACCCGGAACGCATGGAATGTGTGCTGGAGGATCCGCTGATCCTGATCCACCAGCCCAAGATCAACATCATCAAAGAGCTCGTGCCCTTCCTGGAACTGACCCTGAAGACGCACAGGCCGCTGCTCATCATCGCCGAGGACGTCGAGGGTGAGGCGCTCGCCACGCTGGTCGTGAACAAGCTGCGGGGCACGCTCGCGTGTTGCGCCGTCAAAGCGCCCGGCTTCGGCGATCGCCGGCAAGCCATCCTGGAGGACATCGCGATCCTCACCGGAGGCCACCTGTTCTCCGCCGAGCTCGGGCGCAAGCTCGAGAGTGCGAGCCCGGCGGATGCCGGCCAAGCCAGTCGGGTGGTGATCGACAAGGACAAGACCACCATCGTCGGCGGCAAGGGGGACAAGAGCCGCATCCACGCGCGCGTCGAACAACTGCGCCGGCAAATCAAGGAGACCACCAGCGACTACGATCGCGAGAAGCTCGAGGAGCGCGTCGCCAAGTTGTCGGGTGGGGTGGCCGTGATCAAGGCCGGGGCACCGACGGAAGGGGAGCTCAAATCGATCAAAGAGGCCTTCGACGACGCCATCAGCTCGACCAAGGCGGCCATCAAGGAGGGCATCGTGCCCGGCGCCGGGCTCGCCCTGCTCCGCGCCAAGCTGCGCGTGGCGGCCGAAAAGACCGCGGCCAGCGGCGACGAACGGACCGGCTTGTCGATCCTGGAGCATGCGCTCGAGGCGCCGACGCGCCAGATCGCCAAGAACTCCGGACTGGACGATGGGGTCGTGGTGGAGCGGATGAGCCGCGGGAACGATTGCGTCGGCTTGAATGCCGCCAGCGGGGAGTACGTCGACCTGTTCGACGCCGGCATCGTGGACCCGACCAAGGTCGTGCGCACGGCGCTCGAAAACGCCGTGTCCGTGGCCAGCTTGCTGCTGCTCACGGAGGCGACCATGGTCGAAATCCCCGACGCGCCCAAACCCGCGTCTGCGGGCCCCGAGGCGTCGTACGGCGGAGACGACATGTAAGCCGACGGGCGAGCGCGCCCTGTTCTGGCCCGGCTGGACACGCAAGCGTCGATGTGTCAGCGTGATGGGGTCGTGGCACGCGCGCTCCAGATCCTGGCCATGGCCCTGCTGTTGGCGCTGTTCACGCAGACCACGGGGGCCTCCGCTCTGTTTGCCGCCGGCGCCGCCTGTACGGAAGCGTGCGCAGAGGGTTGTCCCGACGAGCAGCGCTGCCCTGGTGAGGCCTCGGAGCGAGGCTGTGCGCCGGATTGCCAGTTCTGCGCCTGCTGCGGGCTGTCGATGCGAGCGCTCGTCCCCGCCGCCGTGAGCCTGCTCGAAGCGCAGAGCTCGCGCTCGCGCTTCTCGTTCACGAGTGATGGGCTGCCCGCGCCTCCGGAGCCGCAGGGCATTTTGCACGTCCCCAAGCGGATCCGCGCGTAAACCGCGTCGGTTCCCCCCGCGGGGCCCGCTGCCCGCGTCGGTTCCCCCCGCGGGGCCCGCTGCCCGCTCCTGTGACGCGGCCGGCGTCGAGCGGCACGAGCGCGCCAGTGCGCTCGCGCGTGCAGCGGCTCCGCTGCGCCGAGATCCACATCCGCTCCCGCCGCAGCGTCGTTCGCTGCCGCTCCCCGCCGCTAGCGTTGCCCTGCTCGGCTCCGCTGACCCCGGCGAACCGCCTTGCTCCGGAATGGAGTCCGCCATGAATCGGCTTCTCGTGCTCGTGATTGCTCTCGGTGCGCTCTGCCACCCCTTCGCTCGCGCCCTCGCCCAGGATGCTCCTGCCTGCTCGAGGCTCCAGCGTGAAAATTTGGTTCCGTGTGTGTTGACGGCGAGCCTGGCAGTGAGATCCGAAGCGGAAGAGTGGGAGGCGGCCCGAGGCCGAGAAACGGTATCCAGCACGATCCTGCCGTCCAATCCCGTGCTCTCGTTCTCCGGCGCCAGAAGGACCAACGACTCCACGAGTGCGAACAACTGGTACATCACGCTCGAACAGGAGCTCGAGATCGCCGGGCAGCGTGGTGCCCGCCGCGACGCCGCAGCGGCTTCCCGGAAGGCTCAGTCCCAGCGGGTCGTGCTTTCCCGTCGGAAAGCCGCCGAGCAGGCGTGGCTCGCGTTTTTCGACGTCCTGGCAGCAGCCGAGGAACGACGGCTCGCCCTGCGCCTGTCCGAGATCGCCGAACGCGTCTCGGCAGTGGCTCGGGCCAGAGCGGAGCGAGGCCTGGGCGCGCCGGTCGAGGCGGATGTGGCAGCGGCGACCGCGGTCGCTGCGCTGACCGCCCAAATGGCAGCCGAACGCCGCTCGCGGCAAAATGAGGCCGTTCTGGCCTCGATGCTCGGGTTCGATCCCAGCACCACCCAGCTGACGATCGAGGGCGACCTCCAGCCTCTCGACGGAGTTTCGGACGCACTGGCTAGATACTCCCCAGCGTCGCTCGCCGAGAGGCCCGAGGTGCTCGCCGCGAACGCCGAAGCACGGGCCCAGGAGCGCCGGGCAGATGCATTTCGCAGGAACAGGATCCCGAGCCCGACCCTGTCCCTATTTGCTCAGAACGATGGCTTCAACGAACGGGTGTTTGGAGCCGGCATCCGCTTGCCCATCCCGTTACCGGGAAATGTCGGACAGACCTACAGAGGGGAGATCGCAGAAGCCGAGGCCCTCACCCGAAAGGCGCGCACGGACCGCGAGCAAGTAGAGCGCGAGATTCGCCTCGAGGTAGCGCGGGCGGCAGACACCTTCGAGTCCGCCCAGAGAACGGTCGACTTGTTCTCGAACGAGCAACTCGCTCGGGCACAGGAGAGTCTCGAGTCGTTGACCAGCGAGGTCGAGGCGGGGCGCCTGGCGGTTCGGGATGCCATCGTCTCCCAGCAGGTCCTGGTCGAGCTGCTGAGCGCCCACGTGGCAGCACGCAAACAGTGGTGCGTGGCCTCGGTCGAGTTGGCGCATGCGCTGGGACTCGACCTGGAAGGAAGTGCCCAATGAAAACGCTGGCAGTGCCCAGTCTCGGTCTACTGTGTTGCCTCGCGCTCGCCTGCTCGCGAAATCCTGCACCGGAGCAGGACAAGGCCCACGACGAGCCCACCCCGGCAGCAGGTTCGCACTCGCCGGAGGACCACGCCGACGAAGGCGAGCACGAGGACCTGCCCCGGCGGGTGCGGTTGGATCCCGAGGTCGTGAAGGCTGCGCAGATCGAGACGACTCCTGTCGTGCGCGAGGTCCTGGTATCTACTCTCGATCTCCCCGGTGAGATCACCTCGGATCCGGACAAGACGGCGAAGGTCTCGGCACTGTTGCCGGGGCGGATCGAATCGGTCCACTTCAAGGAAGGGGAGACCGTCCAGAAGGGAGCCCTGCTCATCCTGCTGCAAGTTCCCGAACTCGGCAAAGCGAAGGCCGCGTACACGGCAACTCTTGCCAAAGCCAGCGCAGCACGGGCGAACGCCGACCGGCTCCGGGCGCTCGCCGACAAGAGACTAGCGGCGAACCAGGAGGTGTTGACGGCGACCGCGGAGGCCGAAGCGTTGGAAGCCGAGGCGGCCGCCGCCGGGGAACAACTCGGCGCTCTGGGTACTGGCCACAAAGGCTCGGCAGGTTCCATGCTCGCTCTGCGCGCTCCGAAGAGTGGCCTGATCGTCTCGCGAGACGCCGTGGTGGGGCAACCTGTCGCGGCCGAGCAGATGCTCGCCACGATCGCCGACTTGTCCGAGGTCTGGTTCCTGGGTTCCGTATTCGAGAAGAACCTGGCCCAGGTCCGGCTGGGTGAGCTAGCGGAGATTCAGTTGAACGCCTATCCCGAGGCTCGCTTCAGCGGCGCCGTGGAATATCTCAGCCGCCAGATTGACCCTGTGGCGCGTACCGTCACGGCGCGCATTCGCCTGACGAATCGTGATGACCTGCTGCGGCTCGGCCTGTTTGGTGTCGCCCGGGTGGCCACCAGCGAGCCCTCCAAGCGGGCAGCCGCCCTGGTCGTGCCGCGCAGTGCGGTCACGGAGATCGGCCAAAAGCCGGTCGTTTTCGTCAGACAGTCCGACGGTGACTTTGATCTCCACGAAGTGGTTCTCGGAGGCAGTGGCCTCGGCAAGGTCGAGGTCCAGAGCGGGCTGCGGGAGGGCGAGCAGGTCGTCAAGAGCGGAGTCTTCACGCTCAAGAGTGCCGTGCTCAAGAGCACGTTCGGCGAAGGGGACCACCACTAGTGGCCCTGCTCGGCTGGATCGTCGGGTGGTCGCTGCGCCATCGACCCATCGTCATCATCGCGGTCATCCTCTTCACGCTGCTGGGCCTGCGCGCGGCCGCCACGCTGCCGATCGACGCCGTCCCGGACATCACCAACGTCCAGGTTCAAGTCATCACTGCCGCGCCAGCGCTGTCCCCGGTGGAGGTGGAACAATACGTCAGCGTGCCGGTGGAACGTGCGCTCGCGGGTCTGCCGAAGTCCAGCGAAGTGCGCTCGATCTCCAAGTATGGGCTCTCCGTCGTCACGATCGTCTTTCACGACGACACGGACATCTACTTTGCCCGGCAGCTCGTCAGCGAGCGCATGCGCGAAGCAGAGCAGGCGGTGCCGGCGCAGTACGGAAAGCCGGAGCTGGGCCCCATCACCAGCGGCCTCGGCGAAATCTACCAGTTTACCGTGACCAACGAGCGCTTGACGCTCATGCAGCTGGAAGAGCTCCTCGACTGGCAGATTGCTCCCGTGCTGCGGACGGTCCCGGGCATCGTCGAGGTCAACAGCTTCGGCGGCGAAGACAAGCAATACCAGGTCCTGCTCGACCCGAAGCGCCTGCAGGCAGCGGGCATCTCCGTGGCTCAGGTCGCCGATGCACTCCACAATTCGAACGCCAATGCCGGCGGCGGATACATCGAACATGACCGGGAGCACTTCGTCATCGGCACGGACGGTCTCGTCAAGAACCTGGACGACTTGAGGCAAGTGGTCATCGGGGCCACGCCTCAGGGCGTTCCCATCACGGTGGCAACCGTCGGCGACGTGCAGTTCGGCCCGCGCCTGCGTCGCGGAGCGGCGACCAAGGACGGCACGGGCGAGGTCGTGGTGGGTGTAGCGCTGATGCTGATGGGAGAGAACTCCCGAGCCGTGACCGAGGCGGTCAAGGACAGGCTCGCTGCGCTGGTGCCCACTCTGCCCGAGGGCACGCAGATCTCGGCCTTCTACGATCGTGCGTCCCTCGTCGACCGGACCACCACGACCATCGGCAAGAACCTGCTGGAAGGGGCGTTGCTCGTCATTCTCGTGCTCTTCCTGCTCCTGGGCGATCTCCGCGCCGGCATGGTGGTGGCGACGACCATCCCGCTTGCCCTGCTCTTCGCCGTGGTGGTGATGAAGACGACGGGCATATCGGGAAACCTGATGAGCCTCGGCGCGATCGACTTCGGCCTGATCGTGGACGGCGCCGTCATCATCGTGGAGAACGCAGTGCGACGCCTCTCTGATAGCGAGGCTGCGGCGGGCAGACGACTGAGCCCCCCCGAACGCCTGCGCGTCGTCGAGCAGGCCACCTTGGAAGTCCGCTCTGCCAGCGTGTTCGGTGAGGCGATCATTGCCATCGTCTATGTTCCCATCCTGGCGTTGATCGGCATCGAGGGTAAGCTGTTTCGTCCGATGGCGATCACGGTGCTGCTCGCCCTCGCCGGTGCCTTCATTCTCTCGCTCACGCTGATTCCCGTCCTCACCAGCTACTTCGTTCGACCCAAGGCGGGGGCTCACGAGACCTGGCTCCTGCGGCTGGCTCATCGGGCGTTTTTGCCGACACTGCGCGGGGCACTCCGGCATCGCTGGCTCACCGTCGGCGCCGCGGTCAGCGCGCTCGGCGTCGCGGCTGCGCTCTTCGTGCGCATCGGGGCTGAATTTGTGCCTCAGCTGGACGAAGGGGACCTCCTGGTGGAAGCCCGCCGGCTTCCCGGCATCGCCCTCTCCGAGTCCGTGGCAACGAGCTTGCGCGTCGAGCAGGCGCTGCTCGAGATACCGGAGATCAACCACGTGGTCAGCCGCACCGGGGCCCCTGAAGTGGCCACGGACCCCATGGGCGTCGAGCAATCCGATATTTACGTCGGCCTCCAACCGCGTGACGATTGGCGCCCGGGGATTTCCAAGGAGGATCTGGCCCAGGACATCTCGGAACGCATCGAGCGGCTCGTCCCGGAAGTGGCCGGCGGCATCTCCCAGCCCATCCAGATGCGCACCAACGAACTCATCGCCGGGGTGCGCTCGGACGTGGCGGCCATCATCTATGGCCAAGATCTGGCCACCCTGTCGCAGCTGGGCGACCGGGCCGCTGCCCTCCTGCGCAGCATTGACGGCGCGGAAGACATTCGCGTCGAACAGGTTGCCGGCCTTCGCTATCTTCGCATCGCCCCCGATCGCAACCGGCTCGCGCGCTACGGTCTCAGCGTCGCGGACGTCAACCAGATCACCGAAACCCTGGCGGTTGGCCATCACAGCGGCGAGGTGCTCGAAGGGGAACGCCGCTTCGGCATCGTGGTCAAGACCCAGCACGGCTTCGCGGGCTCGGTGGACGCGATCGCTTCCCTCCCGCTCAAGTCCGTCAGCGGTCAGATCGTGCCGCTCGGCGACGTCGCCCAACTGACGTTTCAAAGCGGCCCTGCGCAGGTCAGCCGTCAGAACCAATCCCGGCGCCTGACGGTCGAATTCAACGTCAGGGATCGCGATCTCTTGTCGGTCGTGCGAGAAGCCGAGGCCAAGCTGGCCCGCGACCTCTCGCTGCCTACCGCCTACCGCGTCGAGTGGGGCGGGCAGTTCCGGCACTACGAAGAGGCGAAGGGGCGGCTTCTGATCGTCGTACCCGCCGCGCTGTTCCTGATCGCCTTCCTGCTCTGGATGGCGTTCAAGTCCGTCCGGACCGCACTGCTCATCTTCCTGAACGTCCCCTTCGCGATTGTGGGCGGGGTGTTCGCGCTGGCCCTGCGCTCGATCCCCTTCTCCATCTCCGCGGGGGTTGGCTTCATCGCGCTGTTCGGGGTCGCCATGCTCAATGGTCTGGTCCTGGTATCCTTCAGCCGCCAGCTCGAGGAGCAAGGCATGGGCCACGTCGAGGCCATACGCCAGGCCGCAGAGCTACGCCTGAGGCCGGTGTTGATGACCGCGCTCGTTGCCGCCCTCGGCTTTCTGCCCATGGCCCTCTCGACCGCACCGGGCAGCGAAGTGCAGCGGCCGCTCGCCACCGTCGTCATCGGCGGCATCCTCTCCGCCACGCTGCTGACGATGCTGCTCTTGCCTGTCGTCTACGCCTTTTTCGGGAGCGCCCCCCGGACCCGTCCCGAAGCCACGTAGCGCTGCACGGTTCTCGGACTGATGCCGAGCCGCGCCGCCGCCTTGATCTTGTTTCCGCGCTCGAGCTCCAGCGCGCTCTCCACGATCTTCTGGATCAGCGCCTCGAGCCCGTCGTCGAGATCGAGCGTCAGCGTCGTCGAGCAGGAGTCCGGCGCTGCTCCCTCCGTTTCGGCGGCCTGCGCCCGAATGGCCTCGGGCAGATCGACAGCTCTCACCGCGCGCCCCTCCCGCAGCAAGCTGAGCGTCTCCACCACGTTGCGAAGCTCGCGCACGTTGCCGGGCCAGTCGTAGCGGAGCAGCATGGCTCGTGCCTGACGGCCCAATTTCGCAGGGCGCACGCCGTGCCTGCCGGCGAGCTGAGAGACGAACTGGCTCAAGAGCGGCGCAATGTCCGCTCGCCGCTCCCGCAGCGGCGGCACGCGCAACGTGATGCCTTGAATGCGATAGAACAGATCCTCACGAAACCGCCCGGCTCGCACCTCCTGCTCGAGCGGCCGGAGCGTGGCGAACATCAAGCGCACGTCCGCTTCGATCTTGGCCGCGCTTCCCACCCGTGTGTAGCGGCGATTCTCCAGGAAGCGGAGCAGCTTGGCTTGCATTGCCAGCGGCATCTCGCCGATCTCGTCGAGAAATAGTGTGCCTTTCTCGGCGGCCTCCACCTTGCCGCGCGTGCGTTCGCTGGCTCCGGTGAAGGCGCCGCGCTCATGCCCGAAGAGTTCACTCTCGAACAAGGCTTCGGGTATCGCCGCGCAATTGATGGGAACAAATGGCCCCTTGCGACGTTCGGAGAGCTCGTGCGCACGCCGGGCGAGCACCTCCTTGCCCGTACCGCTCTCGCCGATCAAGGTCAGGATCACCTCCTTGGCCGCCACGGCGCGCAGCACCTGGTCCACCTTCCGCATCGCCGCCGAACGCAGTACCGGCTCAAATACGACGTCAGGTTGTCGCTTTCTTGCCGGCATTCGAACCTTTGTAGCACGCGTTTGTCGTATTGCGCCATCGGGCGCGCGACTTCCGGCGCGGCAACTACAAGTCGTGGCCGCAGTACGACAGGTCGAAGCTCTTGTTGCAGATCGGAAAATCCGAGATCTCGCCGTTTCGCATGGCGATGGCCAGCCCCAGCCAGTTGCGCAGCGATGGGTCCTGCACCTTGTAGTGAGCGAGCCGACCCGACCCGTCCGTTTCCAGGCAGTGGATCACCTCCCCTCGCCAACCTTCCACGAGCGTCACCACGAGCTCCGACGGCCGGAGGCGCCGCGTGTCCAGGCGCTCCCGCGTCCAGTCCGGATACAGCGCGAGGATGCCGCTGAGCCAGGCGAGCGAGGCATCCATTTCGGCGATGCGCATCTCTGCACGCGCCCAACAGTCGCCCGTGCTCATCAAGGCGGGGCCGATGGGCAATGCTGCGTAGGCGCCGCCGGGCGCCTGAATGCGCGCGTCGAGCGGCACTCCAGAAGCGCGGGCAACCAGGCCCACGAGCCCCAATTCCCGGGCCCGCCGTTCGCTGAGCGCGCCGATCCCTCGCAAGCGGTGGCGCACGGTCCACGCGGACTCGAAACGATCGTTGATCAAGTCGAGATCACGGCGCATCAAATCGAGGTTGGCCCGGAGCAACGTCAGCCCGGACGGCGAGAGCTGCATGCCGATCCCGCCCGGGCGCAGCGCCCCGCGACCGAAGCGGCTGCCACACAGACGCATCGTGCTGTTGATGGCGGTCGTGCGGAGCCTGCCGTAGGACGTAGCCCCCTGCAGAAAGCCGAGATCCGCCGCAAGGCCCGATAGCCCAGCCAGGTGCATCGCCACCCGCTCCAGCTCGAGCGCGACGGCCCGGGCCACCTCCACGCGCACCTCGAGCTCACAGTCGGAGAGCCTCTCCAGGGCGGCGCAGTAGGCCCAGGTGTGAGCGACGCTCGTGTCCCCCGCGATCGTCTCCACGAGCGGCGCGAGCTTTTGCGGATCGCCCTGGCGAAGCAAGCGCTCCACGCCCCGGTGCTGGTAGCCGAGCTGTATCTCCAGGTGCAGCACGCGCTCGCCAGAGCACATGAAACGAAACGCTCCCGGCTCAATCACGCCGGCGTGAATCGGGCCCACGGCGACCTCATGCACCTCTTTGCCCTCTACCTTGTAGAAAGGGTACTCATCCATCGCCGCCGGCTCGCGGCCCTCGTAGCGCAACGGCTTGAGCCAGGGATGGCCGGGGAGGTGGATGCCGGTCTGCTCGTGCAACTCCCGTTCGAAGCAGTGCGCGGCGGGCCACTCCGTCGTCAGCTCGGGGTAGCCCACGTCGAGCCGCACCGTGGTTCTGCGGAGTACAATGGCCGCGTCCGGTGCCTGCAAGACGGCGGTGATCTTCACGCGCCCATCCGCTGGCGGGTGGCCGTACAGCGTCAGCAGGCGCGCCCCGAGCTGGCGCTGCAGCGACAGCTCGTCCCGCCACTCTTTCGCCTCCAGCACCGGCACGGCGCTCTCCGCGACGCGGTGCACGACCACGGACGTGTTCATGAGCCCTCCGCCTCGAGCGAGGCCGCGACCTGTTCGAGCAGGCCGCTGAGCGCGGGCGGAATATACAGTCCAAGGATCACGAGCACGACCAGGAAGAAGATCTTGGGCGATGCGGTCAGGAACGTCTGCTTTTGCCAGACGTGAACCTGCTTCGGCATGCCCCATACCATCGGAAAGAAGGTTCGGCCCGTGGCGATAAAGGTGGTCGTGATGAGCACGCAAAAGGCCGCAAACACGAACAGATGCCCGGAGCTCACCAGCGCCGACAAGATCGAAAGCTCACCGAAGAAGCTGCCGAACGGTGGAAAGCCGAGCAACGCCAGCGTCCCCACCAGCAAGAAGACCCCGCTGTACGGCAAGTCCTTGATCAGCCCCGAAATCTCCCGGGTATCCTCGGTGCGATAGTGGGCTTTGATCTTGCCCGCCGTAAGAAAGAGAATCGCTTTGATGAAGGCGTTGCTGATCACATACAGCAAGACCCCATACGTGGTGCCCTTGCCCACCGCGAGCCCGATCGCAATCACGCCCGCGTGGTTGATGGCGGCGTAGGCAATCAGCCGCTTCATGTTGCGCGTGGCAATGATGCTGATCGCGGAAACGACCATGGACGCGAGACCCATGAGCATGAGCTCGGCCGTGATCAATCCGGCATTGCCGGGTCGATACACGGCAATCACACGCAACAAGACCACGAGGGCCGCGTTGAACTGGACCGCACCGAGCAGCGCCGTGACGGCCGGAGGAGCTTCGGCGTAGGCCTCGGGCAACCACGTGTACATGGGTGCGAGACCGAGCTTCGTCCCCAGACCCAGAATCACCAGCGCCAGGCCGGGTTCGCCCCACGGACTGGCCGAGACGGCGGCGAACGCGGGCAAACGATCGAGGAAGAGCGTCGGCTCATGCCCGGCGGCCTGCATGGCGCGGCTCAGACAGCTAAAACCGAGCAGTACGAGCGCGAGCCCGACCGAGGAGAAGAGCAGGTAGTGCCAGGAGGCGAGGCGCGAACGCCCCTCACCCGGTCGAACGATGAGCGGCGCCGCCACCAGCGTGGTCACCTCCAGCGCCATCCATTGGACCAGCAGATGGTTGCCGAGCACGGCAGCGTTGGCAGCCCCGATGAAGCAGAGCGCGAGGGCGACGAAGCGCCACAGGTCGCGGTGCAGCGCCGGAGTGGCGGCCACGCGGCTCGCCACGTACGCGGAGATGCCGAGGAAGATCGGATTGATCAGCGCCAGGAACAAGCGTGACGTGGCGTCCAACCGAGCGTACCCAGAGAGCGAGAGCTCGGGCGCCGGCAGCAGGACCTGGGCGAGTGCGAGCGTGGACAAGAGCAACGCCGTACCGACCAGGGCCCGCGCGGCGTGCGCACGCAGCCGGGGGATAGCGAGGGACAGGCCAACCACGATCGGGATGCAGACCAGCGCCAGGGGATTCATAAGCTCGAGCTGTCTGGCGCCGATTCCAGCGATGGTTCCGCCGGCTCCTTCAAGGTCGCCAGGTACCAGCAGAAAAAGCCGAGCGTCGCGACAAAGATGGCCAGCATGGCGAGCTCTAGCCCGATCGCCGAATGATCCTGGTCGCTCAATTCCAGAAGCACGATTGAGTTTTCGATGCGCAAGACACCCACCATTTGACTGAACGGCTCCGACGACCCCGAGAGCACGAGAAAGCCGAGCAAGATGCCGGCGACGGCCACCGCAACCAGAGTCTGCGGCTCGCCGGGCTCGCTCACGAGGTGTTCGGAGAAGTTGAAGGCGGCCAGCCCCATGCCCAGGGCGAGCGTCCAGAAGAACAGGTTGGGCGGGATCACGTCGTTGCGGGCACGCGCACCCCGCGCCTTCTGCACCACGTACAAGGCCAGGGGCATCGCCAGGCCGCGGATCAGCCCGAGGTCCACCAGCGCAATCCAATCGTGGGCAGTAGCGAGCAGCGGCGCGGCGCGGTGCGCGAGCGCGGCCATGAGCAGGCCCTGCGCGCTCAGACCGAGCAAGCTAGTACGCCAGGTCCCCACGAACAGCGGGATGAGCAGCGCGCCGAGCAGGGCGATCAAGAGTGGACTCATGGACCCGCTGCCGCCCCCCAGGCACCGAGCAAGAGCGCGACGCCACCGAGCCCGAGTGCCACGCTGATGTATTCGGGGACCAGACGCAGTTTGAGCCGCGCCACGAGAGCTTCGACCGTGCCCAGGCTCACCGCAACCAGCAGCGACAGGGCGAGCTGGACCGCCGCGGCAAGCAGCGTTCCCTGCCCCGCCCAGGGATTGCACAGCGTCGCAATCAGGGCGGTTCCGGCAAACAGCTTGAGCATCGACCCGAACCCGATCGCCGCGAGGTCGGGGCCGCTGTGATCGAGCACCATGACTTCGTGCACCATGGTCAGCTCGAGATGCGTGCTCGGGTCATCGACGGGCATGCGGGCGGTCTCGACCTGGAGCATGATGAAGAGCGCCAGCACGGCGCAGATCCGGAGCAAGACGGCGCCGCCCGCATCGAAGACGAGCGCCGGGTAGAGCGAGTGCGTGCCGGAGCGCAGGCACAGCGCTGCGCCGACCAAAAACAGCACCGGTTCCAGCAGCGTCGCGAAGGTCAGCTCACGAGCCGAGCCCATGCCCTCAAAGGCACTGCCCGTGTCGAGCGCCGCCAACACCATCGCCACGCGCCCGAGGGTCCACACGTAGGCGAACCAGACAAAGTCGAACGAAAACGACACCAGCGGGTCCGAGCCGACGAGCGGCACGATCGCCGCAGAGCCCAGCGCCGTCGTCAGGAAGACCCAGGGGGCGATCCGGAATACCGGCGTGGTCGTCACACTGTAGACGGGCGACTTGCGCAGCAGCCGCAGCAGGTCGTAGGCGGGCTGCAACAGCGGAGGCCCCTTGCGCCCGGACCAGAGAGACTTGACCCGAAGGATCACTCCGGCGAGCAAGAACGGCACGAGGAGCAAGCTAGCGATGTTCGCGAGCCAACTGCCGATCACGGCCGCACCCCGAGCGCGAGCACCCCGATGAGCAGGAGCGTGAGCAGCCCTGCCGCAAAGGCAAAGCGGGGGTGTGCGGGAATTCGCTGCGAGGCCCGAGTCACGAGCGCTTCTGCACGGCCGAGGACCTCGAAGATGCGCAACTCGACCGCGTCCGCGTGGTGAGTGGCGAGCTGCCCCGGGCTTTGCGGAAAGATCTCGGTGGCGATCCGCTCCCTGCGCAGCGCCGGCGTGAAGGCATCGAAGATGCGGGCCATCTGCTCGGAGAACGAGCTGCCCGTGTACTGCATCCGCGGCGAGACTGCCGTGTAGCCGCAACCCCACGTCACACTACGCCGCGCGGCCCGCCCTTGCCACCAGCGCAGCAGACCTACGAGGAGCAGCGAGCCCGCGAGACACCGGCTGGCCCAGGCGAGCGAGTCCACGGGGGCGAGAACCTGGCCCGCCTGGCTGCCGATGGGAAACTGCTCGAGCACAGGACGCACCAGCTCGATGCCGAAGGCGGGGGCCAGTCCGAACCAGAGCGCCAGGGCAGCGTGGCAAAAGATCGGCAGGAGCATCGACGGGGGAGCCTCCTCCCCCACCTCCACGCTCGGGTCCCGCGGGTTGCCCAAAAATACGAGACCAAACGCTCGCGCGATGGACAAGGCACTGATGGCCCCCACGAGGGCCAGGACGGCAGCAGCTCCCACCAGCGTCAGATTGCCCTCGGGCGAATCGGCACTCCCCGACAAGAGCCCCGAGTAGATGATGAACTCGCTCACCAGACCGTTGAACGGCGGCAGTGCGGAGCCAGCGAGCCCTCCCACCAGGAACGCACCGGCGCTGAGCGGCAGGCGCTTGGCCAGCCCGCCCAGCCGCTCCATGTCCACGGTATGGGTGGCGCGATAGACGGCACCCGCCGCGTAGAACGAGAGGCACTTGAAGATTGCGTGATTGAAGATGTGCAACATGCCGCCCAGAAAGCCGATCGCCACCAGGCTCGGCACTTCCCAGGACCAACCGAGGTAGCCCAGCCCCAAGCCCATCGCGGCGATGCCCACGTTCTCGGTGGACGAATAACCGAGCAGGCGCTTCAGATCCCGCTGGGTCGACGTGTACAACACGCCGAACAAGGCAGAAAGGGTGCCAAACGCGAGCACTGTCCACCCCATCCATTCCTCGGGGCGGCCCATCAAGAGCGTGAAGCGCAGAAAGCCGAACAGCCCGGCCTTGTGAATCACGCCCGACATCAAGGCCGAGACATGGGCAGGTGCCGCGGCGTGTGCGCGAGGTAGCCAGGTGTGAAACGGGAAGAACGCCGATTTGAGGGCAAACGCGATCCCGAGCAGCAGGAAGAGGCTGCCGCGCGTCGGACTCGGCCGCTCCAGGAACACGCCGAAGGCATGAAAATCCATCGAGCTCGTCTTGCTGTGCAGGAGCATGAACGCCGCGACCAAGACAAATAGCCCGACGTGCGTGGAGACCAGGTAGTTGAACCCTGCGAAGCGTATCTTCTGGCTGCGGTAGTCCCAGATCACGAGCAGCCAAGCCGCCACGGCGGCGATCTCCCAGCCGAGCAAGAACACGAGCGCGTTCTGCACCGAGTAGATCAGGACGAAGGACACGGCGATCAGGTTGAGCAGGGCAAAGTGCGGCCCACCATGCCGCCCGCGCGCGAAATAGGGCCGCAGATAGCCGATCGCATACACGGTACCGAGAAAGGTCATCGGCAGCGACCACGCCAGAAAGAAGGCCCCGAGAGCATCGACGCGGAACGTGATCGTCCCGATCGGTGGAGGCCAGGGCCACACCAGCTGCAGGGCTTTTCCCCCGCGCAGGCAGGGCCATACGCCGCCCAGGACGAGCACGGCAGCGACGGCCTGGGTCACGAGCGAGACGGCGGCGCTGGCGCGGTTGGAGCGCAGAGCGACCGCGATCGCGGCCCCGACCACCAGGACCGGCAAGCTGAGCAAGAACGCAGACGACACGCTCGAATCCATCCTTCCCGAGCGCTAGTCGATGCCGAGAAAATCGAGCAGGCCGTTGACGATCGTGAGCGGGTGCGGCGGGCAGCCGGGGATGAAGAGCGCCGGTCCGACCGTGTCGAGGAACGCCCGGTCGATGCCGTCGGCCGTTGGATACAGTCCTCCCGAGATCGCACAGGCGCCGACGGCGACGAGGAAGCGGGGCTCCGGCATCGCATCCCAGGCCAGGCGGATGGCATTTTTCATATTTCGAGTGAGCGGACCGGTCAGCATGAGGGCATCCGCGTGGCGAGGAGACGCTACCCACTCGATGCCGAAGCGCTGCGCGTCAAAGTTGACGTTCGCGATGGCGTTGAGCTCCAGCTCGCAGGCGTTGCAGCCGCCCGCGGACACCTGCCGCAGGCGCAAGGAGCGACCAAATAGTTTCGAGAACGCTGCCGAAGCCCGGACCCGCAGGGCCTGGGCAGCCCCCTCCCCGAGCAGCAGGTCGTCCCGCGTGGACGCACTCAACTTGGGCTCGGGCGTGAACTGGATCTTGCCCTCGGGGCACGCCTCCACACACGCCGCACAGAACACGCAACGCCCGAGGTCGAGAGCCAACGGCTCGAGCGCGATGGCACTGCTCGGGCAGCTCTCTTTGCAGGCGCTACACCCGGGCGCGCACGGACTGGTCCCGATCACCGGCAAGCCCCGAAATCCCTCCGGAACTGCGCCGCGAACGTCTCGGATGTACTGCGTCCCCTGCGAGATGCGGACCAGACTGGCCTTGAATATGCTCATGCGTCAGCGCCGCCGTTCTCGGGCTCGGCTCGGTCCCGGCGCAGGGCGTCGAGAATGCTCCAGCCGAACGCTGGCTTGGGCAGCACGATCGGCGCTACCCCCCGGGCGTCCGAGTCCAGCGCGGGGCGAAACCGCTGCGGGGTACCCGTCACCACGACGATCAGCAGCGGCGCGCGCGTCCGGCGCAGGGACAAGACGCGCGTGACCACGTCGCTCACCTCGAACTCGTCGGGGAAGAGCACGACGGCCGTCGTGGCGGGCGCCCCCAGGCTCGCATCGCCGAGGGCTTGCGTCGCGTACGATGCCACTCCCGCGCTTTGCAGGTACGCGTGCAACGCGTCGATCGTCTCCCGCCGCGCGGCGACAATCGTCACACAGGGGGATTGGGTTGGCGGCTCCGGGACCATCTCGGCAGGCGCAATAAGCAAGCAATGGGCCAAGTGCGGCACGCTCCTGCAATTGGGCGCCGCGCCAGGTCGGCGCAGCGGCGAAAGAAGCCGAAGTCAACGAAACGACAAACTGTCGCCGGTTATCACCGTCGGAACCACTCAAACGACATCACTGCATTGCTCCAGACCGATCCTTCTGCCGCGATCGACAGCGCCTGTCTCCCGCTGCCGAGCCCCTCGCGGCGCTTCCCTGCGGGTCGCGACTCCGCCGTGTCCGCGCCGAGAACCGGCGATCCCGTGCTCGAGCGCGGGCTCGCGCAGCAACCCGACCCGCCGGAGCGCCGTGGCGAGCCACGGCATGGATCGTGCTTTGGACGGGCTCGCCAGCGCGACTGGCGGCTCCACTTGCATCGACGATGAACGACACCTCCTCGACCGGCCTTCCCCAACCCGAACAGATCGCCGCAGCGTTGCGCGCGGGGCGCTGTCCGCAAGACGCGGCGTTCGATCACTTCCTCGCGGCCCCGTTGCGAGAGCTATCCGGACAATACTGGACCCCGCTCGAGGTTGCCGCTCGAGCCGCGCAGTGGTTTGAAGAGTGCCACGTGCGGACCGTCGTCGACATCGGCTCCGGTGCCGGCAAGTTCTGCGTTGCGGCGGCCCTGGCCGGGCACTGCCACTACACCGGTCTAGAACATCGTGAACACCTGGTGATCGGCGCGCGCGGCCTCGCCCGCACGTTCAAAGTAGAGGACCGGGTCTACTTCATCCAGGGGGCCCTGGGCAACGCGTGCATCCCCGCTGCTGACGCCTACTACCTCTACAATCCGTTCGAAGAGAACGTGCTGCGCGAGACCGAACGCATCGATCAGAGCGTGGAACTGAGCGACGAACGCCAGGCGCGCGATCTGATCGCAATACGACGGTTGCTGCTGGGCGCGCGCGTCGGAACGTATGTCTTGACGTACAACGGCTTCGGCGCACGCCTCCCCCCTGCCTACAGCGAGGTGCGCGTGGATCGCGAGTTGCCCAACGCGCTGCGCCTGTGGAAGAAGATGTCAACGAATCGCAGCGGTCAGCTGTACTACGGCGACGTCGGCAGATCGGCGGGTGCGGCCCAATAGCCATCGGCCAGCCTCAGGGCGTCGTGCATTGCACGGTCGAACACGCGCGCGCGCCGCCCTCGAGCACACAAAAGGTCGCGTTTGGGCTCGCCGTACAGTCGGCGCCATCAGCGCAGGCGTCGTCTGCGGTCTGGCAAGCGAAGCGAGTGCCAAAGCAGCGCGCCCTCGCGCTCTAGAGCCGAATCCGGCGCAGCCGCAGCGCATTGCCGATCACCGACACCGAGCTGAACGCCATGGCGGCGCTGGCCAGCATGGGATTGAGCAAGATGCCAAAGAAGGGGTAGGCCACGCCCGCCGCAATCGGCACGCCCAGCGCGTTGTACACGAAGGCAAAGAAGAGGTTCTGGCGGATGTTCCGCATCACCTGCTGGGACAGGTGACGCGCGCGCACCAGCCCGCCCAGGTCCCCTTTCAAGAGCGTGATGCCGGCGCTGTGCAGGGCGACATCGGTGCCGGTGCCCATGGCGATGCCCACGTGCGCCGCGGCCAGGGCGGGCGCATCATTGCTGCCGTCGCCGGCCATGGCCACGGTTCGACCCTGGGCTCGGAGCTCGAGCACGACGGCGTGCTTTTGCTGCGGCAGCACATCGGCGCGGACGTCGTCGATGCCGAGCTTCTCGGCCACCGCTCGCGCCGTGACGCGGTTGTCTCCCGTGAGCATGACGATGTGCAGGCCAGCGCCGCGCAGCGAACGCAGCGCCTCTGGCGTGGACGCTTTGATGGGATCCGCGACGGCGAGCAGCCCCGCCAGCCGCTGGCCGATCGCCAGGAACACCACCGTGTGGCCAGCGTGGCGCAGTCGCTCGGCGTCGCTCTCGAGGGCGGCCGTGCTCACCCCACTCTCTTCGAGCAGGCGAGCGCTACCGAGCAGCAACTCCACCTGCCCCATCCGACCGGCCACACCCTTGCCCACGATCGAGCGGAACTCCTTTAGCGCCGAAACGGCGAGGCCGCGCGCGCGGGCGCCGGCGGCGATCGCTGCGGCGAGGGGATGCTCACTCGTCGCCTCCAGGGCCGCCGCGTGGACGAGGACCGTGTCCGTATCGAAACCCGCGGCGCAGACGACCTGGGACAACGCCGGCTTGCCTTCCGTGAGCGTGCCCGTCTTGTCCACGACCAGCGTATCGACCTTCTCCAGCAGCTCCAGCGCTTCGGCATTTTTCACCAGCACGCCCGCCCGAGCGCCCCGACCGGTGCCCACCAGGATCGACATCGGCGTCGCCAGGCCGAGCGCACACGGGCAGGCGATGATCAAGACGGCGACGAAGTTGGTGAGCGCGTAGGCCAGGCGCGGCTCGGGACCGAAGAGCCCCCAGATCAGCGCACTCGACACCGCGACCAGCACGACGGCGGGCACAAACCAGGCGGATACGACGTCCGCCAAACGTTGAATGGGCGCGCGGCTGCGCTGCGCTTCCCCCACCAGCGCCACGATCTGCGCCAGCAACGTGTCCTTGCCCACACGCTCGGCCCGCATCACGAAGCTGCCGCTCGCATTCAGCGTGCCACCCGTCACGGCGTCGCCCGGAGCTTTCGCCACCGGCATCGCTTCACCGGTGAGCGACGACTCGTCCACCGCGCTGCTGCCCTCCAGCAGGATCCCGTCGACGGGAATCTTCTCACTCGGGCGAACGCGCAGCCGCTGTCCCACCACCACCGAGTCGATCGCGACGTCGACCTCGCTCCCATCCTCCTGCACTCGACGCGCGGTCTTGGGGGCCAGGCCGAGCAACGCCCGGATCGCGCCCGAAGTGGCGCTGCGAGCCCGCAGCTCGAGCACCTGCCCCAGGAGCACCAGCGTGACGATCACCGCGGCGGCCTCGTAGTAGACGGGCGGCATGCCGGCGTGGGACATCCGGGACGGCAGCAGGCCCGGAAAGAACGTGGCGAACAGGCTGAAGGCAAACGCCGCCAGCGTGCCCAGCGCAATCAGCGTGAACATGTTCAAATGACGGGTGACCAGCGACGCCCAGCCTCGCCGAAAGAACGGCGAGCCACCCCAGACCACCACCGGCGTGGCCAGCACGAGCTGGAGCCCAACCACGACGCCGGGCGACAGCAGCCGTTGCACGGGCTGACCGGGGATCAGCTCGGACATGGCCAACACGAACGTCGGAAGGCTCAGCCCCAGGCTCAGCCAGAACCGGCGCTGCATGTCGCGGAGCTCGGGGTTGTCCTGCTCGTCGAGCGTCACGTGGCGCGGTTCGAGCGCCATCCCGCAGATGGGACAGGCCCCCGGCTGGTCGCTCACGATCTCGGGGTGCATCGGGCAGACGTACGAGCCCGGGCCCCGCGCGGGCAGCACGGCCGCTGAGGTCGTCTCGGCTGGCAGCGCCATCGAGGGCACGGCAGCGGGCGCCAGCGCGTGACCTCGGGCCGGCGGCAGATACCGGGCCGGGTCGGCCGCAAACTTCTCGCGGCAGCGGGGGTTGCAGAAATAGAAGGTCTGACCCGCATGCGCATGCGAGCCGCCGCGCGCCGTGCCCGCATCGATCACCATGCCGCAGACCGGATCGGTGACTCGGTCTCCCGGCTTCGCCGGCGGTTTCGCCGGCGCGTCGGCGCCGGCAGCGTGATGTTCGTGTTCGGCAGTCATTGGCGTGTCCTCTTGCTACTACCGGAGACGCAGCACGGGTCGTGCCATTACACCCCAGCGAGCGCTGGGCCGCACTTGATTCAGCCGGCGAGCCCGAGCGCGTGCAGGAGCCAGCCCGCGCCGGCGCCTCCCAGCACCAGCCAGGTGGCGTTGGGCTTGAAGCGGAGCAGCAACAACGCAGCAGTCAGGGCGAGCACCGCGCTGGGCACGTCGACCAGCGCGGCACGCCCGAGCTGGAACGTGACGACCGCCATCAGTGCCAGCGAGGCGACGTTCACCCCGTCGAGAAACGCGCCGGCCGCGGGCGATGCGCGCAGCCTCGGCACCAGGGGGCCGCTCAGGGCCACGAAGACGAACGCCGGCAGGAAAATGCCCGCCGTCGCGACCAGGGCGCCGCTCGGCCCCGCCAGCACGTAGCCGATGAACGTGGCCGTGGTGAAGACCGGGCCCGGCGTCACCTGGCCGACCGCGATGGCATCGATCAGCTGCGCCTCGCTGAGCCAGCCCAGCCGCTGCACCAGATCCGCCCGCAAGAACGCCAAGAGCACGTAGCCGCTGCCGAACAGCACGGAGCCCGTCTTCAGAAATACCCAGAACAGCGACGGCAACGTCACGGCAGGGAGCGCGCTGGCTGCGAGGGCCGCCGGCAGCACGGGCGCAAGCGGCGGCAGAGCCGCACCCGCCCCCTTGCCCACGAGCGCGCGCGAGAGCATGACGGCGACGGCGCCTGCGCCGAAGAGCAAGCCCAGCTCGTTGACGCCGAGGGCTGCGAGCAGCACGGTCGCCGCTCCCAGCACGCGGAGCGGCAGCGTCCGCGCCGCGGTGGGCAGGAGCCCGAGGATCGCTTGCACGACCACGCCCAGCATCACCGGCTTGACGCCGTAGAGCAGCCAACCCGCCGCCGGCAGCGCGCCAAAGCGCACGTACGCCCAGGCGAACCCGAGCGTGATCGCCATCGCCGGCAGGATGAACGCCAGGCCCGCCACGACGAGCCCCACCCCACGCCGGCGCTCCCAGCCGATATGGATCGCCATTTCGGTCGAGTTGGGTCCCGGAATGAGATTCGTCGCGCCCAGCAGATCGAGAAAGCGCGCTTCCGTCAGCCAGCCGCGCCGGCGCACCACCTCATCCCGCATCATGGCGATGTGTGCCGCGGGCCCGCCGAAGGCGGTCGCGCCGAGCCGGCCGAACAGCAGCGCCAGCTCGCGCAGCGTGGTGCGTGCCTCCGGTGCCGTCGCCAACGTCGCCTCACCGACGATATTACTCGGGCTCGGTGACAAACGCGAGCAGCTCGTCCAGGCGTTGCTCCGCATCCCGGCGCCCACACGCGATCAGCCGGCGCGTGTACTTGGCTTCGAACAGCAGCGCCGACAGCAGGTCGGCCGAGTTGCGCTCTTGTGTGCCGAGGCCGCGCGTCAAGTAACGGATCGAGCGTGGCAACTGGCTCTCATATTCGGCGGCGATCAGCGCCAGATCCTCCGAGGGACGGATCATCAGTACGTCCACCGGGCGGATCCCCGCGGCCTGCGCTGCCGGGCAGGCGCGCGCCAGCTCGGTGAAGCGGCGTAGTTGGATGGCGTCGTATTCGGCGTGACCGTACAAGAGCGAGTTGAGCGTCACGCCGACGATGCGCGCCAGGGACGGATAGGGCGCTGAGGTGATGGGCAGGGCCGTGCCGTCGGTGGGCCCTCGCACCGTGGAGACCATGAAGATGCGGTCGGCACCGAGGTGCAAGGCGGGCGACAGCGGCGCGGTATCCCGAATGCTGCCGTCCCCGTGCCAGGCGCCGTCGATCTGGACCGCCGGAAACAAGAGCGGCAGGGCCGCCGACGCCATCACATGCTCGATGCCGATCCGCGCGCTCCGGCCGATGCGTTGCGGGCGCTCCCAGCCCAGCCCAGGCTGGCCGGGACCGCGTTGCGCAAAGGTCACGGCGTGGCCGGTCTCATAGCTCGTGGTGGTGACCGCAAAGGCGTCGAGGCGCCCCGTCTCGAGCTTTCGCGCGACGCCGGACAACGCACCCTCGGGCCCGGCCAAAGCCTGGTCCAGCACCGCTCGCAACGGCGCCGTGTCCAGCAGACCGCGCGCGGCCGGCAAGGGCTGCACCCCTCCCGACAAGAGCTGCGTGCTCCAGCGCATGACGTTGCCCATCATCTGCAGCGGTGCCGCTCTCACGACTCGTTCCGTCGTGAGCCCCCCCCAGAGCTCACTCAAGGAACGGCTTGCTTCTGCAAACGTGCCGGCGGAGTTTGCGAGATAGGCGGCATTGATCGCGCCCGCCGACACCCCGGTGATAATCCGGAAGTCGAGGTTCCCGGCCGCCTCTCCCAGGCGCTCCAGCACCCCCGCCTGGTACGCTCCGCGAGCACCGCCGCCCGGCAACACCAGCGCCATGCAGCGCAAACTCATCGCCCGTACACCATGACGCGCAAAGGCTGCGCTGGCAACCCTCGCTTACTCAGGGGTGTAACAGGCGCCGGTGTTCCAGCTCCCCCAGCAGCTCGCTCGGGGTCAGTTCGCTCAGCTCGGCAATCTCGCTCTGGACCTGCGCGTCGTGGGGCAAGGCCCGCCACAGTTCGCTGTCGAGCACGGCATGCACCGCATGCGTGGCCACCACGAGCACTGGCGAGCTTGCCTGTTCCTTCACCATGCGAGCCACCGACTGGGCAACATCCCGGGCGAAACGCCGTAGGTCCTCTGCCTCGTGAGCGCCACGGTGATCGTTCAGAGTGTGGCTCTGACCCGTCGCCGAGTTGCCCACCGCGGCGGGAAAGGAGCCTGCATAGTGCGCCCCCTCCTTGGTGCGAGCGTCGGGGTGCACCAGAGACTCCATCTCGCGGAGCCGCACGGGCGCGCGGGGGTGGTCGGTCTTTTCGATTTGGAACAGTCGTGCACGAGCCGAGTCGGCAACGACGATGAGCGTGTTGGGATTCATGTGGCAACTCCTGTCACGAGCCTTGCACGAGCCGTTCCAGCCCCTGCCCGAGCTCCCACCCGCCACCTCGGGTGCCGGCGCTGCGCCTCGAGCATGCACGGCCACAGCTCCGGCGGGTCAGGGACGCTACAATGGCACGCTCTCTGCAAGCCCCGGCGCATGTCCACACAACGACCCCGCCAGATCTCGATCCTCGCCGCCATCGACTACTCGGACACCGCCTCCCTGGTCGTCCAAGAGGCCGTGGAGCTCGCCCGCCAGAAGGGCGCGGCGCAGCTGCATTTTCTGCACGTCAACCACTCCCTGCCCAACGATCCGGGACAAGAGGCTCGGCACGCCGAGCTGCTGGAGTGGCTCGATGCCCGTCTGACGGGTCCCTGGGGGGTCCCCCACACCGTGAAAGTCGTGGGCCACGAGCTCAGTGGGGACGTGGCGAAGCTGATCGTGGAAATGGCCGCTGACCTGTCCGCCGAGGTCGTCGTCGTTGGGACGCATGGGCGCAAGGGCATGGAGCGGCTGCTGCTCGGGTCGGTCGCGGCGGCCGTGGTGCAGAGCTGTGGTTGTCCGGTGCTCGTCGTGCGCCCGAAGTTGCACGACCATCCCAGCGTGCAGATCGAGCCGCCCTGCCCCCGCTGCGTCGAGGTCCGCGCGCAGAGTCAAGGGCAGACGTACTGGTGCGAGCAGCACTCGGAGAAGCACGCGAGGCGGCACACGTACTACGATCCGCGCGCCGCTTCCTGGGTGAATCAGCGTATCCTGTCCTAACGAGCAGCCAGCAAATGCGAACCACCCAGTTTTTCCTGCCAGTACTCCTCGGCCTGTCCTGCGCCTCGGGGGCGACCTCGGGGGCGGCGACGCCGAGCACACCTCAGGCCGCAGCCGTGGCCGCCCCTGCGCCCAGCGCACCCGCCACGCCGGCGGGCCCCGTCACGGCCGCCGCGGGCCCCCCAGCGCCCGCCAAGCTGCCCGAGCCGGAGTGGCTGCCCGAGGCGGCGCGCGAGATGCTCGCCACGCGCATGCAACGGCACGGAGAGGAACTGATGCTCCTGCTCGTGACCGTGCTGACCCTCGGTCACGAAGACAGCGCGCACCTGGCCCGGGAGGTCGCCGCCGAGCCGCGCATCGGCCGGCCCAGTCCGGGGGAAAAGGATACGCTCAACGCGCTCTTGCCGGCTCGCTTCTTCGAACTCCAGGACGAATTGCGGGAGCGGGCGCTCTCCGTCGCGGACGCGGCCGACGCCAAGGATAGCGGCCGCGTGGTGCGCGCCTTTGGCAAGCTCACCGAGACCTGCGTGAGCTGCCACGCCGTCTACCTCGACGCCGAGGCCGCCCTCGACCTGCCCGGCGATTGAGGCCGGAGCGGGCGCGCCCTTGCGCCACGCCCGCCGCGGACGCAGATTGCGCGCTAGGTCACCATGATTCGAACCTGCAGCAAGTGCGGCCAGCAGAATCGCGTGCCCGTGCGGCACTGGGCCGATACGGGCCGGTGTGGAGCGTGTCAAGCGGCCCTCCCCGCGCTCGCCGAGCCGGTGGACGCGGGCGCGGCCGAGCTCGACGCCGTGTTGCAGGAGGCGCGCGTGCCGGTGCTGATCGACTTCTGGGCGGCGTGGTGCGGGCCGTGCCGCATGGCGGCGCCTGCGGTCAAAGAGGTGGCGGCGAAAATGGCCGGCAAAGCGCTGGTGCTGAAGGTGGACACGGAGCGCCACCCCGAGCTGGCGGCGCGCTACCAGGTGCAGGGGATCCCTCACTTCGTGGTGCTGCGCAACGGGCAGGTCCACTCGGCCCAATCTGGCCTGGTCAGCGCCCAGCAGATGACACGCTGGCTCCAGGCCGCAGCAACCTGACCGGCCCGCGGCGAGCAGGCCGCGGCGAGTGCCTGCAGCAGGACGCCAGCGGGAGTGGCCCGGAGGCGCGCCGGACTCGACGCGCCTCCCGTGGCTGTCTGTGAGCTTCTGCGCGTCCTCGGCTCACTTGGCGAGGCGCGTATTGAGCAGCTCCGCCAGTGCCTGGCAAGCGTCCACCGTCGTGAAGATGCCGACGACTTTGTGGTTCTGCACGATCACGGCCGAACCATACTTCTTCTCGGCCATCGTGCTCACGACCTCGTCGAGCGGCATGTCGGGAGCGACGGTGTAGGGTTGCTCGGTCATGGCCTCCTCGACCTGGAGCTTGCTCGCGTCCACATCGCGGAAGGTCTCGATCAGCTTGATATCACGGTCGGAGAGCACGCCGAGCAACTGCCCGCCGCGCAGCACCGGCAGATGGCGAATCCGATGTTCGCTCATCAGGGCCGATGCCTTGGCGATGGTCTGATCGCTGCCGATCGTGTGCGGCGTGGTGGTCATGTATTTCTGGATGGCGGGAATAGGTTTGCTCATGAGCGTCTTTCTTTTTGCAAAGGCTTTTTCGCAGAGGTCAGGGCAGGCGGCATGCCAGATGCGGCGGAGTGCGGTTCACTCCACGCTGCCGGCGGCCCTCTGCTTCGAGCGCTTCAACACGGCCAGCAGCGAGCGCAGCAGCCGCGCCCGCCGATCCGGGTTGGTGACCACCAGCGCCCGAAAGGTCAGTTGCCTGGGGTATACGTCCAGCAAAGCCTCGAGGGCCGGTTCCGTCTGTGGCATCCGCAGCATCTCGTCGAGCCGCTCGCGGATGTTCAGCGCCGCCTCCACCCAGACGATGTTCGGCTTGCCATCGGGGCTCCCCGGATCGAGCAAGATGATGCCGGGCGCCGCCGGCACGTGGCGCAAGGACTCCAGATCCAGGAGCGCCCCTCGAGACCACGTGCCCGAATGGCGCGGCGTACCCTGCGCCTGCGTGTGCGTATGGCCGACCCTGAGCCCCAACACGGCCTGCTGCAGCTCATACGCGCGCAGGGCGCCCACGGCGACCCCCTGGTCGTTCACCAAGATCAGCCAGTCCCCTCCGTGCTCTGCGAGCTTGCGAGCGGCAACTTCGATGTCCGTGTTCTGGTGTACGCTCAAGACCGGATGCTGGAGGTGCTCGGTCAGCTCTTCCACGCGCCGACAGCCGTCGACCTCGCTCAACAGGGCCATCCCCAGGGGGTGACCGTCCAGATCGAGAACCGGCGCAGAGCCTAGCCCGAGCGCGCTCATGTCGTGCAAGACGTGACCGATCGAATCGATCTGCGAGGCGTAGTAGAAGTCTGGATCCATGACTTCGGAGACGGAGACGGACATGGCAATCCTCATCTGGCGTGGAATGGGTTGAACGGAATCATCAGCGCGGGTCGGGCACCACCCCGTAGCATTGTGAGTGGGAGGAGGCGCAGACCGCGCTCATCCCCACAACGAGCGGTATGCCCGCCAGGGTACCGACGACGATGCTGCCTGGTTCAGGCTCGGACTGTGCTGGCGCCGGCCGAGCCGTGAAGCACACGGCCACCGGTGGCACTTCCTCGGACGTGCAGGCTACACCCCGGGTGGTCTCGTAGCCAGGACAAGCTTCGAGACAGGTGAGGTAGGCCTCGGCGGTGGTCTCCGGCTGACAGTCGGTGTAGCAGCGAAAGGCACCGTGCACGTCGACGGGGTTGTTGCTCAGCAGCAGACGATACCGGACCAAGTCGGCACCTCCCGCGGGCTGCGTGGGCCCCTCGCCGGCCGCGCCGCTCGCGCAGGAGCAGACGAGGCAGAGCGCACCCAGCCCGCAAAGCCTTTGCCAGCCCGTGGCAGCCTGGCCACGGGGATCGACGCCGTTGCGCTTCGCCTGTTTGACCATGACGGAACCCACTTGCACGGCTCGTGCCGCTCGAGTGCAGCGCCCGAGGCAGCGCAACCCGGCGGATCCCGACCCAGCTCGACGCAAAGCTTGCGCCCCGCCCCAGACGCACGCAGACCGCGCGCGGTTTGACCATTTCGAGCCATGCCCTCGACGCGGGCCCGAGACGGCGCGGGCCCGAGACGGCGCGCCATCGTTCGGCAGGGGCCAGCTCACGACGCGTGCGCCGTACGCCACCGGGGCGCACTCCAGCGGGGGCGCGCAGGGCCGCTCCCGCCCATGCAGGGGGACTGCAAACCGGTATGCGGCTTGCCCCGGGATCGGCCAGGTCCTCGCCTAGCGAGCGTCCGTTTCCAGCAGCCGCATCGAGATCTGGTACCCACCCGTCACGAAGCGGCTCTGTACCGGGAGCCCGCTTTGCTGAAACACCAGCATCATGCCCAGGTTACCTGCCATCACGTCCGCGGTGAAGCCGACCACCCCCTCGGCGCGACCGAGCTCGATCATTCGCTTCATCAAGCAGCCCCCGATGCCGAGTCGCTGCCAGTCATCGCGGACGACGAACGCGATGTCGGCAAAGCCGCTGCTCGGCTCGACGTCATAGCGGGCCATGGCAACGATGTCACCGCTCACGGGTTCACAGACCACGAGCGCCATGGCGGCGGAATAATCAGCGTCGACCATCTTCTGCATCTCTCGATGCGTATGGCCACTCTTGTGGCACATGAAGCGCAGGTAACGGCTCTCGTCCGAGAGCTCGTAGAGCAGCCGCTGCAGCGGCTCCTCGTCGCTCATCCGGATCGGACGCACCAGCACCTGGACGCCGTTGCGCAAGGTCTCCGTCCGCTCCTCTCGCCAGCGGTACACGGCGCTGGGGACCGCCTGATCGGCGAAGACGTAGTGGCGACGTTTGGCCTCCGCGAGCAGCTCCGCACGAAAATCGGGGTGAGCGATCTCGGTCAAGGCCAGAGCTCGCTCGCGCACGCTCCTGCCCCACAGGTCGGCAACCCCGTATTCGGTGACCACGTAGCGCACGTCTCCGCGGCTGGTCACCACCCCCGCGCCCTCCTCGAACACGGCCCGGATCCGGCTGACCGTGCCCTGTTTGGCCGTCGAGCGCAGCGCGATGATGGAGCGCCCGCCGCGGCTGCCGGCGGCGCCACGTACAAAGTCCACCTGACCGCCGATGCCGGAAAAGAACTTGCCGAGCAGCGTGTCGGACGCCACCTGGCCCGTCAAGTCCACCGCCAGTGCAGAGTTGACGCTGACCATCAGATCGTTGCGCGCGATCAGGCTCGGATTGTTGGTAAAGTCCGAGCCCCGCATCTCGAGCTGCGGGTTATCGTTGGCCCAGTCGTACAGCTCGCTGCTGCCCATCACGAACGACGTCACGAGCTTGCCGCGCAGCAGCGATTTCTTGGCGCCCGTGATCACGCCCGCGCGAGTCAGGCGCATCACGCCGTCCGATAACATCTCGGTGTGCACGCCCAGATCTTCGTGATTCGACAGGGCCTGGAGCACGGCATCCGGAATCGAACCGATCCCCGTCTGGATCGTGGCCCCATTCGGCACCAGGCGCGCCACATGCTGGCCGATCGCCTCCTCGACCTCGCCCGGAACTTCGACGGGCAGCTGGGGCAGCGCTCGATCGACCGGGACCCAGCCGCCGATCCTCGAGGCATGGATAAACGAGTCGCCGTGCGTGCGCGGCATGCGGGGATTCACCTCCGCCAGCACCACATCCGCGCTCTCCACGGCCGCGCGCACGATATCCACCGAAACCCCGAGGCTCACGTAGCCGTGGGCATCGGGCAGGCTGGTCTGGATCAGGGCCACGTCGACACGGACCCGGCGCGTGCGGATGAGCTCGGGAATTTCTGAAAGAAATACCGGAATGAAGTCCGCCCGCCCCTCCTGGACGGCTTGGCGCACGTTCGGGCCGATGAAAAAGGCACAATGCCGAAAGCGTCCCTCGTGCTCGAGCGCGACGTACGGCGCGGGGCCGAGCGTCAAGAGGTGCACGATGTCGTTGTCGGAGAGGTGCTGGCCGTGGGACGCCAGTGCCTGCACCAACGTCTCCGGCTCGGCCGCGCCCGAGCCGATCAAGATGCGACGACCGGGGCGGATGAGCTTGATGGCCCGCTCCGGTGTCAGCTCCTTCTCGGACCAGGCGTGGCGCCAGTCCTGCGTAACAGGACGGCGCGCTGAAAGCATCGCAGAGGCTCGCTCGGAAGGAGGCACCCGGACAGAGATTGCAAGGCTCGGACCCGGCGGCAAGGCATTTCAAAGCCAGGGCCGAGCCCCGGGCGGCCAGCGCCCTGCAGCCTGCCTCGAACGGTCCGTGACGCCCCAGCACTCGAGCTGGCCTGGAATCGCGCAAGAAAGCGCGCGCCCGAGGCCCCGGAGCGCAAAACCTGCGCTCTCGTACCGGAGCTGTGGGCGCGTTCACACGGCACGTCTCCTGCAACGGCTAGCCCATGGGCAATGCCATGGCTTCCACTCCGACCCGGCCTGCGTCTGGGGCAGCCCAGGCGCTCTCGTTCGTGTCCGGCGCCTGCGCTGCTGCGGCGTCGCTCGCAACGCTGCTCTGGAGCGGATCATTTCCATCCCCGCCCGACTCGGTGGGCTTCAACGCGGCACTGGCCGAAGCGCGCGGCTGGAGCCTCGTGACCCTGGCGATCGCGTTGCCCTTGTTGGCGTTCTGCCTGCTCGCCGCCCGGCGCGGCTCGCGCGGCGGGCACCTGGCGTGGCTGGGCACGCTCGCCTACCTCACGTACACGTACCTCGAGTTTGCAGTAGCCCCGCCCTTCAGCGCACTGTACCTGCTCTATGTGCTGGCGTTCGCCTGCGCCATCCCAGCCCTGGTCATGGGTGTCGCGGCCGTCGACGCCAGCGCGCTCGAGCGTAGCCTCGGAGCTCGGTGGCCCCGCCGCAGCACCGCGGCGTTCGGTCTGGCTGTCGGCGTGCTGTTGCCGCTCGCCTGGCTGAAAGGCATCGTCGCACAGACCGTCGCCGGTGACTTCGGCTGGCCATCAGGCGTGGCCGCGATCGGACACGTGGTGCATGCCCTCGACCTCGGCCTGCAAGCGCCGCTCGGCATCGCTACTGGCGTACTGCTGTTGCGCCACAAGCCCGGCGGGGTGGTGCTAGCGCCGATCCTGCTGGTCAATTCCGTCTGTATGGGCCTGGCACTGACGGCCATGGTCGTAGCGAGCGCCGTGGGGAGCGGCCGCAGTCCGCTCGAAGGTGCCCCTTTCGCGGTCCTGCCTCTGCTCGCCAGCGTGCTCGCCGCAGGCTTCTTTCGCCCGCTGGAGGTCGCGGGCCACCGGCACGCGGTCGCCTAGAGCCCGGGGAGATGCGGGTCCAGGCGCGACACGGAGGCCGGAGGTGCCCAGGGGATCTTTGCGCCATTGGCAGTCCCGGTCGAAGCTGTCATGGACAAGGGTCTGGCGGCTGGAGTTGGGAAGGTGCGCATGGGTGAGCTGAAGCAGGATCTCGCACGCGCGGCGCTGGAGGTCCGAGAGACACACATCTCCTGGGTGTTCCTCGCCGAAGAGCTGGTGCTCAAGGTCAAAAAGCCCGTCAATTTTGGCTTCCTGGACTTCTCCGACAGCGAGCGTCGCCGCGAGGCCTGTCTGAGCGAGGTCAGGTTGAACGCGCGCCTGGCCCCCGGGGTGTACCTGGGAGTCCTGCCCATCACCCGGCGCGCGGACGGTCTGCACGAGGTCGATGGTCGCGGCGCGGTGGTCGATTGGGCCGTGCAGATGCGCCGGCTCGCCGACGCCGATCGCGCCGACCTGAGACTGTCCGGGGGCCGGCTCGGCGTCGAACACATCGAGAGGCTCGCCCGCGAGCTGGCGCGCTTCCATGCGGCGGCCTCGAGCAGTCCCGAGATCGCCAAGTTCGGTAGTGTGGAGCAGATTCGGGGCAACGTGCGCGAGAATTTTGCTCAGGCCCACAGCCGCCTCTCGGCGTTCATATCCGAGACCCAGCTGCGTGAAGTGGAAGACGGACAGCTCGCATTTCTGGAGCAACACCAGGAGCTGTTCCGAGAGCGCTGCCAACACGGGCGCATCCGCGACGGCCACGGTGACCTGCGGCTCGAGCACGTGTACCTGGACGCCGCAGGCGCGCCGACGATCATCGACTGCATCGAATTCAACGAGCGCTTTCGCTACGGAGACGTGGTCGCCGATCTCGCTTTTCTGTCCATGGATCTCGCGTTCCAGGGGCGAGTGGACCACAAGGAACGCCTGCTCGCCACGTATGCCAGCGAGAGCGACGACCACGATCTGTACGCACTGGTCGACTTCTACGAGAGCTATCGCGCCTACGTCCGTGCCAAGGTCAGCGCGCTCGGGCTCGACTCCGTCGCCCTGCCCGCGCGAGCAGAGCTCGAACGTCAAATTCGGCGCTACCTGCTCTTGGCGCTCGCCAGCGAGCACGCTCCCGATAGCCCGCCGCGCCTGATCGCGCTCGGCGGACTGATCGCCAGTGGCAAGAGCACCCTCGGGCGAGCCCTTTCGGCTGAGCTCGCGCTGCCCTGGATCAGCTCCGACCGGGTGCGCAAGTCGCAGAGCGGAGTGGCGCCGACCACGCCATTGTCGGACGCGGCGTTCGACGCCAACTACTCCGAAGCGGCGAGCGCGCGCGTGTATACCGAGGTGTTGCGGCGGGCGGAGGTCGTGCTGAGATCCGGGCGCTCGGTCGTGCTCGACGCCTCATTTCGTAGCCGGGCAGCGCGCGCCGCTGTTCGGGAGCTGGCGTCGAGACGGAACGCCTCGTTCGTCCTCGTCGAATGTCGCGTACCGCTCGACGTCTCCCGCGCCCGGCTGCTGGAGCGGGCCCACGGCCCGAGCGAGAGCGACGGGCGCAGCCAGATCTTCGATGACTTCGCCGCTCGCTTCGAGCCCATCACGGAACTCGGCGCCGGCGAGCACGTCGTGATCGACACGAGCGGCGGCCTCGAGCAAAGTCTCGCGCAACTGCGTTCGCGCGGCATCCTCTGAACGCGGGGCGCGGGCGCCGTCCGCTACCGCCAGCCTCGCCCGGCGCAAGCTCTGCGCGAGACGTGGTCGTCACCCGCTTCCTCGACGACGCCCACGCGCACCAACCCGTGCACACGCTGATTCGCGCAGCCTTCGACACTGCGGCGCGCCAGCTCGAGAACCGAGTGGCGCGGCGTCGCGCGGGTTGATGCGGGCGTGCCGCCACGGCCTCGCGCGCAGGTCGACGCTGTCGGCAAAGGGAGTACCTGGGCGCGCCCGACTGAATCGCAGCGGCGGAAGGCCGTACACTGGCGCATGCTCGACGGATCGGAATCGCTGCTCGAGAACCGCTTCGTCAGCGTGCGCCGGTCCCGTGACGGCCGCGGGTTGGTGCGCGTCGTGCGCTCCAGCGTGCCGATCGAGAAGATCGAGGAGGTCGACGAAGCCTGGGGGGGCGTGAGCCGGGCAATGCTCCCGCTCGACCGTGCGAAACACGTGCTCCTGGTCGACCTGCGCAACGGCCCGGGGCGCAACGACGATGCCTTCGAGCAGCGTGTCGCGCCACACCGAGCGGCCACCGTGCGGGGCTTTGCGCGCGTCGCGGTCCTGGTGCGCAGCTTGCCGGGGCAGCTCCAAACGCAACGCCACGTGCGGGAAGACGCGCTCGGTGGCGTACAGGTCTTCGCGGTCGAACAGGCCGCGCTGGACTGGCTGGGCGCCGGCTGACCTGCGCCCGGCGTGAAAGCCCAGCGGGGCGCCACCGCTCGAGCACAGAGCGGTGTGCGCAGCGCGGGTTCAGCGCAGCGGAACTGGCGCGGGCAGCGGCGCGTTCCCCGGCGACGGCTCGGGGCTCGGCGGCGGTGTGGGGTGCGGCTGTGTTGGAGGCAACGGTTGTGGCGGCGTTTGTCCCGGCGGCACCTCGCTCGGCGGCTCCGTCTCGGAGCGCAACAGCGGCCTCACGTCGCTGACGCAGAAATCGTAGGGGTGCGTCAGCCCGGGGTCCGCGGGCAAGGTCCAGATGATCGTCTGCAGGTCGGGCCCGGACAGCACTTCCCCTCCGGGCGCCCAGCAATCGCGCGTGATGGTGCTGAACGGCACGTCGAACGTGCCACCGGCAAACGGGGGCAACACGTTGCAGAAGTTGTCTATGTTCGGATCCGCCGCCCCCGGCAACGCGCCAAACCGCAGCGGCGGCACCATCGGACCGGAGACGGTGAACGAGAACCCCACGACATTGCCGCCGTCCTTGTCCCAGGGGACGGCCAGGCTGCCTTCCCGCGTGAAGGCAAACGCAAATAGGGCACCCCATTGGTTGGCAAAGTCATCGTTCACCACCGCGTCCAGTGTGCCCCGCACGCACACGGCGCCCGTGTCGTTCGTCACCTCGATGCTGGAGCTCAGCGGCGAGACGGCAGTAAACAGGCTGGCTTCGATCCCGTATGGATTCGAGTCGAGGGCGATACTGCCGTCCACGATCTGGAGCGCCTCCCCGCGGACACCTGGATCGGGAGGCGGACCGCCGCCGACTTCGTCGACCTGGATCTCCACGATCAGTCGTCCCTCCGAGAAATCGATGATTTCACCGTTGGTCTGGAAGCGAAAGCTGACGACCGACTCCTCGTTCTCGCGAACGCTGACGAACTGCGTGGAGGCGGACACCAGCGTGGCCTCGACCCGCGTGACTTCCCCGTTCTGCACCTTCTCGAGGAACCAGCCCCCGAACAGATCCACCGCGTAGTCGCCCGTGGGCACGGTGGCCTCCAGCGTCGTAGCGAGTGGGTCATTTTCGCTCGAGAGCAGGCTGGAAAAGCCGCCGAACGGTGAATCTTGCTGCGACACCTGGAAGAACGCCTGGCGCAGGCGATACAGATTGCCCGAGGCGCTGCGCGTCGTCAGCGCCAGCTGCAATTGCCCGGCCGCCGCGGGCAGGTTGGCTTGCTCGATCAGGGAGACATCCTTGCCCGAACACCCCGAGCCGAGGAGCAGCAGCCCGCCCGTGCCGGCGGCGCCCACCAGCCCTGCGCCGATGGTCCCCGCAGCCGTGCTGACGGAGCAGACCCACACCCCCAGAGTTCGAACCGAAACTCGTCGCGTCATTGGTACCTTCCGTCTCGCCCCGCCACGAGTGGCGCACGGCGGTAGCTTGCCTGGCAAAGTTACCCAGCAAGTGCAGACGCGGGCAAGGGAAGCAAAGCGTGTACCAGCCTTTCGCGCCGCGCCGAGGCGTGTTTCACGCACTGCGGCACGGCAGGAGGACTGCGAAATGGGGCCAGATTTGCGCCTGAAGGATGGCGACCGCCGTGGGGCAGCCAGCACGAGCACTGTGGCAAACTCCGCACAGCTGAGTGGCCCGCTGCACAATGCGTCCGGGGCGCGCGCAGAGCAAACCTGCTCGAGCTCGCAGATCGCGCCTGCGCCGCGCGGCACTTCAGCGCCCTGCGAGCGCCCGCGCCCGCAGGGGCCGGCGGCTCATGTGCCAGAGACTGTGCCAGGATCGCGTCGAGCGTGTCGCGGTGCTGCCTCCAGGATCGAGCTGCGAAGCCCCACCGAGACCCGTCGAAGGGTGTTGCATCCAGATCTGTGACGTGCGTCCGCCGCGCATTGGATCGAGCGCAGGGCGCACCCCACGAGCCCGCCGGTCCCCGTCCGGAACGACGCGCAGCCCGGCGATCGGCAACGCGCCCGACAGAGCCGCCGAGCGCCGCTGCCCGGCGGCGCCGTGCTTCACTGCCCCGCAGTGCCCGCCGGATGACTGGCTCCAAGGCCCCGATTTGATTCAGGGCTTTTGGAGCGGGAGAAGGGATTCGAACCCTCGACCCCAAGCTTGGGAATCGCCGATTCCATCTACTGGGAGGTACTGAGCGCTACCTTAACGCGCACCAAGTGGCTTGTTTGTCCGGGAATTCGAGCGATATTGATACTGGCCGCTACGGAGCCCTACTCCACGGCCACGTACCACAAACGGTTCAAAAACGGTTCTCGACAGTTTTTGCGAACCGGGCCCGGAGGCCAACGTGCAAAAGCCCACCAAACTCACCAAGCGCTTCGTCGAGCGCCTCGAATTCGACGGAAAGCCCTACGTCGTTCGCGACACGACCGTCCGGGGCCTCCTAGTCGCGGTCAATGCCGGCTCCAAGTCCTGGAAGGTCCAGCGGGACATGCGACCTGGGCTCGCTGGCAGGCCCGTCAGCACCATCCGGCACACGCTGGGCAGGCTCGATGAACTCGATCTAGATGCTGCCCGCACACGAGCCCAGGAGGTCATCGCGGGCATCAAGCGGGGCATCGACCCCAACGGTACGCCAGCTCCGGATGCAGGGGCCTGGAGCGTCGAGCGATCCTATCAGGAGTACGTGGCCGATCTGCGCATCCGAGACGGCTCCGAGGAGAACATCCAGAACATGATCGATCGGCTCGGGCGGTTGTTGCCCGAGTGGAAAGCGCTCTCGATCACCGCCATCAAGCCCAGCATGGCGCGCGATGCGCACGCCCGGATCTCTCGCGACAACGGCAAGCGCGCGGCCAACCAGACGCTGAAGGAGTTCCGCGCCGTGTTCAACTTCGTGCGCAAGGTGGTGGACGATCCGGACGTGCTCCCTCCCAACCCGGTGGGCTCGGTCACCTTCAACAAGGAGCGTCGTCGCGAGGCCGTCATCCTGCCCGAGGATCTCCCCGCTTGGTGGGCAAAGCTGCAGGCACTGTCCAACCCGCTGCGCCGGCTGATGCACGAGCTGGGTCTGTTCAGCGGCCTGCGGCCAGGGAACCTCGTCTCGATCGAGCGCGAATGGATCAAGCTAGACGTGCGCGCGATCGTCATCCCCAAGACCAAGGCGGGCCGCTCCTTTGCGCTGCCCCTCAGCGAGCACATGGTGGGCATAGTCACCAAGGCTCTTGCGCTCAGCAAGATGCAGGAGCCCACAGCGCCGTGGCTGTTTCCGACGCGCGACAAGACGGGGCGCGAAGTGATTCGCACGCAGGTTTGGAAGGAGCGTGAGCTGGCATCCGAGACCGGGCACATCCTGCGGCACACTCACCGGACCTACGCCAAGAACGCCGACGTTCCGGACGTAGATGCCGAGCTGCTGATTGATCACACGATCAAGGGCGTGCAGGGCGTCTATCTGCACGACCGGGCATTGTTTGCGCGACTCCAGCAGCAGCAAGAGAAGGTCACCAGGTACACCCTGGGCTTGATCAACCCCTAACCGAAACAACAAGTGACCCCCGCGGCGACTGGTACTCGCCCGGGGGTCGTGGCGGGCCGCGGAGGGCCCACAGTATGCGTCCATACACAATTGCGATCATGATTGCTGCGCTTTGCGCGGCGTGCGGCGGAGATGCCACTCAACAAGCCCAGGACGAGCCTGAGACCGTTCAAACGGTGCACGACGCTGGTCCCGATGACGAGCCCAGGGAGATACCGCGGTGCGCTGGCGCGCACGAGCCCGAGCCGGGCGACTGCCAGCGCCTCGTGTACGGCTCGCCGGGCGTGCCCGGATACTGCAATCGCTGGCTGCCCTGCGTCGCGCTGCTCACGGACGGAGGCGCGCCGTGACGGTCCGCAAGATACCTGACGCACCTCCGGGCGCCGCACACTGGCTCGGTGAATGGCTGGCGTGGCTTGCTGAAAGCGCCGTCGAAACGGACGTGCCAGGCAACTGGTGCTCCGCGATCGTCGGGCACCTGCTCCACTCGACGGATCTCCCGCCCGAGCGGCAGAGCGAGATCGCTGCAATGATCCGCACCGGGCGTTGCAACTGATGGCTGCGTGCAACACTCTTCGATCTCGAAGGAGGGAACCAATGACGCAAAAGACGAACAACGAAATCAGCACTAGGAGCGGCGATATGGGAACTGCTCAAGGCAAGCTCAGTACCAAAGGAGAAACACATCAGGGTGCTAGAGCAGGTGATCCTTGAGATCAAGACGGTCAGACCTGAAGACGCCTGATAGTTGCTGCACTAGTGCAACACGAAAGGCCCGGGCGTAACCCCGGGCCTTCTTCGTTTGGTGCATCGATGCTCTTCGCGGTCGATGGTGTTCTCGTGTTCACGATCGATGATACGATGGTACTCATGATCCGGCATGAATTACGGCACTCCGTCACTTTTTGACTTGCACCGAGGCGCCCCAATGCACATAGTGTAGTGACATCGAGGGCGCATCCAGCGCCCCACCAATATACAGGGCTGCTTGCGGGAGCGATTCCCCCGAAAGGGAGAATTGCATGCAACAGATCAGCCCTCAAATCGTGGAACTCGCTCGGGCGACGGCCATCGCTGCCGCCACGGAGTATCACCGCCTGCAGGCCCAGGGCGAGGCACTGCCTGCGCCGGAGTGGCTCACGACCCAGCAGGTCGCCGCGCTGACTGGCTTCACGCGGCGCGCGCTGGAGGGGTTGCGGGCAGTCGGCAGCGGCCCGCCCTACTCTCGTCTGAGTGGCAAGATCATCCGCTATCCGCTCGCCGGTGTGCGTGCTTGGCTGGAGTCAGGGCTGGTTTCGCGATGAGCACACCGAGCCCAGAGCCTGAGCCGCTCTCCCCTGAGGATCTCGCGGAGCTGCATCGAGAGATGCACGCGCCCCTCGACGAGATGTCAGAGTGGCGCCTCGCGGCGCGAGCACGCCTACGCCAGCGCAGCGTCGATCAGTCGCTGCAGATCCTGATCGACGATGGCCAGGACGCGAGCGCCTACGCGCTCGACGAGGCTGTGCGCGGCATCCTCATGACCGAGTGGCTCGGCCCTGAGTCTCCGTGGGACGCGATCTACCAGCTGCTGCCCAGCTGGCAATCCCCGCCTCTCCGAGCATCCTCGATCCTGCACCTCGTGTGCGGCGTCGAGCGGCGCCGCCAAGCCGACGCGGACGCGCGACACGCCGAGATCATGGCTGACATGGACGCGCTCGATGCACTCGACGTGCAGGAGCCGCGCAATGACCTGCACTGAGCTGCGCCGCGTCGCCAAGTGGCGCGATCTGTGGAGCGTCCTGCGCTCGCTCGGCTGCTCGTGGCGACGAGCCGTCGGCAGCCATGTGCTGATCACGTGCCGGTGTGGTCAGTGCGCCTGCTCGCTCTCCGAGCATCCTGGGCGTGACGTGCCATCAGGCACGATTGGTCGGCTGCGCCGAGAGGTGCTGAGATGTCCGTGCTTGGGCGACTTGCCCAGCGAGGGGGAGCATTGAGCGCACCCAAACCGAGCGAGTTCTTGTCTACGGTTTTTTCGGGCATGTCAGTCATGCTCACCGACGGCAGGCAGTGGGCCGCGATCAATACTAGATCATCGAGCGACGTCGATGCATTCTGCACGCGCCCCGGCGTCCGGTTTCTGCTCGCGTCGGTCAAGCTGGATCGCTCTCTCGCTGGCATGCCCAGTGCCCAGGATATCGCTGGCTCGCGTGTCCTCTGGTTCGCAATCAAGGGACGTGATGCCGATACTCTCCAGCGGCTACAGGAGCACGACTACGCGCCGTCCTACGTTATCGATGACGGTGACGCTCATCTCACTGCGATATGGCTGCTAGACCCCCCTTGCACTGAGACCTCTCGCATCGAGCGAGTCAATAGGGATCTGGCTCGTGCCTTCGGCTCAAGAGATCACGAGTCATGCAGAGTCACGTTTGCTGCACCGGTGCCCAACACCAATGGCTCCACCGTCGTCAAGTGTCGCCCCGGCAGCTACCGTATCAATGACTTCTCGGCCCTTGCCGACGGCCCGAAGCGCCGAGTCAGGGCCAAGGCGAGCGACGACGCGCTAGCCAAGGCCGGCGAGGAGCAGTCAGAGTTGCTTGCCGAGCTGAACGCTGCTCACGCAGTTCTGGAGCACGAGGCCAGCAAGTGCGCCATCGTTTGCATCGATCGGAATCCGCAGAACGACGGCCGGATCACCTATCGATTGCAGTCGTTCAGTGACTTCCGAAATCGATACCTGAATCGCAAGGTCAATGTGGCTAGCGAGGGGGAACTGAAGACGGTTCCACTGGGCGACTGGTGGATTAGGCATCCGGAACGCAGACAGTTTCTAGCGTTTACGTTCGTGCCAGGCTCGTCTGAAGAGCGGATCGACAATCACTTGAACCTCTGGCGAGGCTGGGGTGTCGAGCCTAGGCGAGGCGACTGGTCACTTATGCGTGCTCACGTCCGCGATGTGATCGCTGGTGGTGACTCCGCGAGCTTCGAATACGTCCAGCGTTGGTGCGCCTGGGCTGTACAAAACCCGGGTCGACAAGCAGAGGTGGCTCTCGTGCTGAGAGGTCCGCGAGGCGCCGGCAAAGGACTCTTCTGCCACGCAGTTCGGCGACTGTTTGGCCAACATGGCCTCTCGGTAAGCTCTCCGGGGCAGCTCACGGGCAAGTTCAACGGGCACATGCGCGATTGCTGTCTGCTGTTTGCAGATGAGGCCATTGCTCCGGGTGACAAGGCTGCTGAATCAGTGCTCAAGGCGCTGATTACCGAACCTACGTTGTCCATCGAGGGCAAGGGGAAAGACGTCGTCCCGTGCAAGAACATGCTGCACGTCGTGATGGCCAGCAATGATGCTTGGGTCATCCCTGCAGGAATCGACGAGCGGCGGTTCTGCGTGCTCGATGTGAGTGCTTCCCAAGCCCAGAACGAGACCTACTTCGCGGCTCTGGTGGCTGAACTCGACAACGGCGGCCTCGCTGCGATGCTGCACGATCTGCTGGCACTACAGATCGGTGACTGGCACCCACGGCGCGGCATCCCCAAGACGTCGGCCCTCGCGGAACAGAAGCTGCTCTCACTGCGCGGCGCCGAGCACCAGGTGTTGAGGATGCTGCAGTCCGGCACGGCCCACGGCTGCTTGCGCACCGACGGGTCTCGCGTGTTTGTGTCCACCCGGCTCTGCTACAAGGCGCTGGGTCTGCAGTCCCGCGACGAGACGGCGCTGGGCCGCGCCCTCGGCAAGGCAACCCAGGATGGTCGCTCCGCCCGCGTGTGGAACGGGGATGGTCACGAGTCACTTCGGGGCTTCCACCGCGGCCACTGGTTGCCTCGACTCGCGGACGCCCGCGCGCTCTGGGCGACGGCGATGCGCATCAACGTCGAGTGGCCCTCTGATGATGGGGATTGGGACCAGATCGGCGAAGAGCCTGAGAGGTCGTTCTGATGGCCTTTCCACGTTGCCGTTGCGTTGCCGGGTCTGGAGAGAGCCTGGATCGTGAAACCACAAACGGTTCCCGGCACTTATCCGGGTTTACCGAGTTTGCCGGTCGGTTTGAATTCTCCAGCACACGGCGGCGCGTTGAAGGGGGCCAAGCCCAGGCGCTGGCATCTCTTCGTGAGAGAGGTGCTTTGCTCCAGACTTTTTATCAACCCGGCAAACCAGGAAAAGTAGGCAAAGTATCCGAATCTAGGGAGGAGTTCGCAGCCAGGTTTGCAGCCGGGTTGGTGGTTTTTGCCGGGCTAAAGAGCCGCTCCCCCTCTGGGCTTGGCGACTCACGACGCTTTGATGAGCCGGGCTGCTCGGGAGGGCTGGGCGCCGGGTTTCTAGCCTCTCCCTCCAGCTCAAAATCATCCACCGTGGCAAGCCAGGACGCCCCCCTCCTGGGCTCGGCAGCGTCCAGCGCATCGGCGAGCGCCAACGGGACGCGCGTGGCTCCTGGGCTCCGCGCCGCGTCGCTCCGTGGCGGGCTCGCGGCAGCGCTGAGCGCTCTTGGGCTTGCCACTGAGCAGCGACCTCACGCATCGGCGAGCAGCGCGCAACCGCCGGCAGTGGTGCGCTCGACGGCGCGTGCGTCGCTGCTGGGCTCGGCATCGAGCATCGAGCGTCGAGCGCGGCGTGCAAGCCCGATCGGCGTCGCAACTCAGCTGCGGCAGCCCACCACAAGCCATTCAAGCTCTGTCTACAGAGACATAACTGGTTGTTTTAACTGAAGTTTATTCTGCAACCAAGGCGATCCGAACCGTGTCCGAACCGCATTCAACGACCAAACCCAGCGCCGCGAGCCTGCAACTCATCAAGAAGGGTCGACCGAAGCACCCATCGGTGATCCTGCCGAACGGCATAGCATACCTGGAGGCAGCAGCCGCGCGCGGGCTCTCACAGAAGGCTGCTGCGGCGCTGCTGGGCATCAGCGACTGGACGCTACGGCAGTGCTTCGAGGCGCAGCCTGAGGCGCGCGAAGCGTGGGACCGGGGCCTCGCCAAGCTGGAGGAGGAGTTGACCTCCAAGTGGCTCGCCATGGCCCGGGAAGGCAACGTGGCGTGCGTCATCTTCGGTCTGAAGTGCAAGGCTGCCTGGCGCGAGACGGGGCCTACCAGCGGAGCGCAGGAGCCTGCGGTGCGCGTCAGCATCACGCTGCCTGCACCGCTCAGCAATGAGGCGTACCGCGCGACGCTCGTCGAGACGACAGGCGAGGGGGCACGATGACACACGCCGCTGCTGTCTCGCGAACAGGGGGGTGGGGTCGTGCCAGGTTTCATCGGCCAAAAGGCCTGTGGCCCCTCAATCACTCGCGAGGGGCAATCCAACGAGTAGTTGCATCATGCAACACAAAGAAGAGCCAACCATGAAGCTCCGAGCACCAACAGCATGGCAAGCAAAGGTCTTAGCCATACCAGCGGACGTGAATCTTGCGCTCTTGGGCGGAAGAGGCAGCGGAAAAACTACTGCCTTGGAACTGCTAATCCTTCGGCACTGCCAGCAGTACGGAAGCAAGGCACGAACGTTGGTGATCAGAGGCACCTTTCGATCGCTCCAGAACTTCTGGCAGGATCTCACCGAACTATTCGACGAGGCCTTGCCTGGATCGAGCCAAAACAAGGCCGATCACGTGATCAAGACGCCTGCTGGTGCTGTCGTCACGATGAGCAACCTCGAAGATGATCGAGATGTTCGTAAACTCCAGGGACAAGAAGCAAACCTTCTCATCGTTGATGAGATCACCAACTTCGTCAGTCTGCAACGCATCCTGAAGCTACAAGCCAACCTGCGTGGACCTGCAGACGTGCCGATCCGCCTGATCTATTCGGGAAACCCTGGCGGTCCGCTGCATGCAACGATCGCGCGCATGTTCGTCACGCGGCACCGCCCCTGGGCTCCGTTCAAGATCGACGATGGCAGCGAGTGGGTCTATTGCCCGAGCACGTACCGGGACAACCCGACTCTCGATCGAGAGCGGTACGCCAAGCAGATCGAAGCTTCGGCGGGCGGTGACCGAGCACTGGCAGCAGCATGGATGGAGAACGACTGGAACGAGCTGGGCGGCTCGTTCTTCGCGGACGTGTGGGGCGATCATCTTCTGATCGATGATGCGGATTTCAAAGTTCCCAAGCACTGGCACAGTTCGATCGCGCTCGATTGGGGCATGTCCGCTCCGAGCGTGGCCCTCCTGGGCGTGAAGCCGCGACCAGAGGAAAAGGACGATGGCTATCTCTACGTAGGGCGACACGGCATTCCGGGTCGCACGCGCACGATAGTTCACAGCCCTTGCCCGAGTTGGCCGAAGAACATTCCTCCTGGCTCCTGGCTGATCTTGGACGAGGTCCACACGGCACGCAGCGACGATCCCTCTCTGGGCAAGGGGTGGCCGCCACAGATGCTCGCCGAAGAGGTCAACGCGGCTTGCAAGCGCTGGGGCATCAAGCAGCGTGGCGTCTGCGACGATGCGCGTGGGCTCCAGGGGGACACGCTGATCGAGCAGTTCCGAAAGTGGGGGCTATACTTCAAAAAGCCCACGAAAGACCGCATTTCGGGCTGGGTGAAGCTCAAGTCGATGATGGCAGCGACGCGCGACGCCCACTTGCTGGGCTGCCCAGCAAGTGGCGCGCCCAGGCTGTACATCAGCCGCCGATGCAAGCTCACGATCGAGACGTTGCCGATGCTGCCGCGCGACGACACCAGGATCGAAGATGTGAACACATCAGCGAACGATCACGCAGCGGACGTGCTCCGATACCTCGTCAACTCTGAAGTTAAGTACACCGGAACCGCCACTCACACTGGCATGTAAGAAAGAAGGAAACCAAATGCACGATCCCCAACTCCACGCAGATGTTCCATTCAGCATGCACCCGAGTTGCGTCGCTCCAGAGACGAGCCCAGTGCTCGCCGTCGAGGGGACACTAGGCCCGCGCGTGCTCGATGCAGCAGGCGATGCCCTCAACGAGGCGTATCGACTCTATTCCGCGATCGAGGACACAGAAGCGGCCCTGCGCGGCGCCGCGCCGAAGCAGTACATCACCAACGGGAAGCAATCGCGCCTGATCGATCTGCCGCATGGCAAGGAGCATCAGTACCAAGACCTGCTAGACAAGGCATACGAGCGCTGCACCAAGACCATCGGTCAAAAGATCGACAGCATCAATGGCTGCATCGAGATCCTGGACAATCAGATCAACGAGGCCGCCAAGGATCCGCAGGGCAGCCACATCCCCAACGTGATCGTGCAAGGTGAGATCCGAGCCTATGTGAGTAAGCTGGACGACGTGAAGAAGCTGGACTTTATCAGGTCCAGCATCGTCAAGGGCGACAAGCGAAGTGTTTGGGCAGTGATCAACGCTCCGGGGTATCTCAGCGGGATCAGCGAAAGCGAGGTCAAGGACTACACCGACATGGCGCGACAGGCATGGGCACCAGATGCAACAGCGCAGATGAAAGAAGCCATCCGGATGCGCGCCAATATCGATCTAGCGTATCGATACCTCAAGGAGCGCTACAAGAAGTCCAAGGGCACTGAGACGACTGCAGACATGGTAGCGAGCAAAGCGCTCGAAGACATGCGCGGCATGCTGACCGGAGGTGCGTGATGCTGGACCGCACTGTTCACCGTTGCTGGTTGCGCGACGACTTCACCGGCGGCCTGGGTATATCCACCGGTGGCTCAGGTGAGACGGGGTGGTCAATCCGGTCCACCGCGGACGCGGGCCACCTCACCGACCCGATTCCCGGCGAGGCAAATCACCCGGGAATCTGCAAGATATCGTGCGCTCCTATCACGAACTCGATCCTGTCGCTCTGCCGCGGCGTGGACTCGACGTCTGTCCTGTACAATCCACTCAACCTAGACGAGATCATTCAGGCCAAGTTCGTTGTGCGGCCACTCTCCTCGAACAATGAGCGCTTGTTGGTGGGGTTCGTGAAAGACCCGATTGGTGCAACGGCGAACGTACTCGACGGTGGCACGGACGGCGTCTATGCGGTCTTTGACCCGGCGGTGAGTGCGAATTGGCAGTTGCGGTCCCGAAGCGGCAGCTCCAACAACACCATCGACACTGGCGTAGCTGTCGTGGGTAGCCGCTGGTACGAGATGCATTTCACCAGAAGTACACTCCAGCCCGGGAGTGATTGGGTGCTGCATATTGGAGCGCTCGGTGCATTTTCGGCGCCCGTCACCCGCCCAGCGCCCACCGGTATCGTCTCACCAACGGTGTCGGTGCAGAGCACGACGGCCTCCGCTCGCGTGATCCACCTGGACCTATTCGAGCTGGAAACGCGCTGCCTGCAGAGGTTCTGATCCATGATCAAAGCTGCTGACCACCTGGGCTTGGTGCACGGCATCGCTCAGCGCTATCGCTGGGCATGCGGTGCAGCGCTGGACTACGACGATCTGGCGCAGCTCGGCCTCCTGGGCTTGCTGCGCGCGATCAAGAAGTTCGATCCGGATCGCGAGGTCAAGTTCTCCACCTACGCCAGCTATTGGATACGAGCGTTCATCAGCCGAGGCATCGCAGATCAGCGACGCCTGGTGCGCGTGCCGGTGCATCGGCTGGAGAAGGATGATCTGCCGCCCGAGATCACTGCATGCATCGCAGACGAGTGGTCCCAGGACACGCCCAGGAGCGCTGCCATGGCCTGCTCCCGAGACGGTCTATCGAGCAGACCGCCAGACAACCTGGGCGAGGCGGGCGACGCAGAGAGGGCCTACGCAGCGATTCGAGACGAGCGCACCCGGGCGATTGTGCGGCTGCGCATGCAAGGCGTAGAACTCGTAGAAGTCGGAAGGCGGTTCGGATTGAGCCGCGAGCGCATTCGCCAGATCGAAGTCGAGGGCATCGCGCTGGCTCGGCGCAAGCTGCTCGCAAGGCCCCCTCGCGAGCAGGGCGAGCCCAAGCGCCGCTGGGCGTGACCGAGGCCTTCAGCGGGCAGCCGAACAGCCGTAACCGGCTGCATGGCTCGATTGTGGGTGATGGCTCTCGTGGTGGCAGCGGGATGCGGCAGTGGGATGAAGCAGTGGGATTTGGCAGCAATGAATCCTGTCACGCTGAAAACCAGCTTCGATCCGGATAGCGTGCAATGGGCCCGAGGTATGGGGTCCAATCGTCTCGAAGGCTCGGCGCTACTGCGGACCCAGGGCGGTGAAGTGCGGACGTGCGCAGGCCTTGAGGTTTCGCTGATACCGGTGAGCGCCTACGCGAGCGAGCGCATGATGGCGATCTACGGAAGCCTTCAGCGTGGGTTCAGTTCCTACGGAGCTACATTCGCGAATGACGCGCCCGCGTACTACGAGAACATGAGGACCGCGATTTGCGATCCGCAGGGGGCGTTTGAATTTGAAGGCCTGCCCAGCGGCTCGTTCTACGTGACTACCGTCGTGAGTTGGAGCGCTGGCAGCTACGGGGCGCAAGGAGGCAACCTCATGCAGCGCGTGGACCTGAAGTCCGAGACCACCAAGGTCGTCCTCACTGAGTGAGCGCGGGCATCCGGGTTAAGAACGCCTCGGCCCGCTGGTGCGGTTCGACAAACGGTTCTTGACAGCGGCCAAAAACGGTTCAAGCCCCACCGCGCGCCCCAAACCCCCGATTTAATTCAGGTCTTTGGAGCGGGAGAAGGGATTCGAACCCTCGACCCCAAGCTTGGGAAGCTTGTGCTCTACCAACTGAGCTACTCCCGCGCGGTCCCTGGACCTTACCGCCCTCCGCGCTCCGGCAAAAGTCCAAACTTGACCCCACGCGGGCCCCTCCATTAATAAGCCACAGCCGAGGCGCAATGAGTCAGGCGACGATCCAGTCGAGATGTGAATGTCAGGCGAGCCTGTGGGCATCGCTCAACCAGCAGCGCCTGGTGATCGGCGGCTGGGCCACCGATCCGCGCCGGCACCGTCAGGAGCCGTGCGCCGCGCACAGCATCGACGCCGAGCACGAGAACTTCCAGGTGGCCTGGCTGTGCCCCTTCTGCGGGCGCAACACGCTGCGGGCGTTCTACGCCGGCGCGCTCAACTGGCGCAACGCGCGCGTCAGTGAGCGGCCCCCGCCCCGCCCTGCTGCCCGCTAGAGGCTGCTGCCCGCTAGAGGCTGCTGCCCGCTAGAGGCTGCTGCCCGCTAGAGGCTGCTGCCCGCTAGAAGCTGCTACTGGCGCCTGCGCGCGCGGCTGAGCCGAGCGCGTCGGTCCGTGGCGCGTCGTTGGGGGCGCCCGCTCAGAGCGAGGCCGTGTACATGGCGCGAAAGTCTTCTTCGCGGCACGGGCGCGGGTTGCCCCCGTGACAGCCGTCGGCGAGCGCCAGTGTGGCCAGCCGCGGCACGAGCTCCGCGGTCACGCCCACCCTGCCGAGACCGCCCGCGATCCCCAGCTGCTCGCGCAGCTCCTTCAGGCGCCGAGCGCAGCCGCCCGGCTCCGGCGAGCCTCCGAGCACCACGCTCACGCGCCGCACCCGCTCCGGCACCACGCTCTCGTTGAAGTCCACCACCGCGGGCAAGCACAACGCGTTGGCCAGCCCATGGTGCACGTCGAGCTCCGCCGAGAGCGGATGCGAGAGCGAGTGGCAGGCGCCAAGCCCCTTCTGAAAGGACGCTGCGCCCATCATGGCCGCCTTGAGCATGTTGCCGCGGGCCTCGAGATCGCTGCCCTGTTGCACCGCCCGAACCAGGCTGCGCGCGATCAGCTCCAGCCCGCCGAGCGCGATGCTGTCGGCCAGCGGATGATCGCCCTTGGCCAGGTACGCCTCCAGGCAATGGGTGAGCGCGTCAAAGCCGGTGGCGGCCGTGGCGCCCTTGGGCAAGGAGACGGACAGCTCGGGATCCAGAATCGCCACCTTCGGCAACATCGAGGGCGCAAAGATCACCGTCTTGCTGCCGGTGGAGCGCACGGTGAGCACCGCCGCGCGCCCCACCTCGCTGCCGGTGCCCGCCGTCGTCGGCACGGCCAGCACCGGCGGCAACACCTTCGGGATCAAGCGATCGCCGCCCTTGGCGTCATCCAGCTCCTCGAACGAGTGCTCGAGCTGCGAGCGCACCACGATCAGCTTGGCCACGTCCATCGCTGCGCCGCCGCCGACGGCGACGACGCCCTGCGCGCCCTGGCGAAGGTACGCCGCCGCGCCCGCTTCGACCTCGGCCTCCGTCGGGTTGCTGGAGAGCTCCGAGAAGCGTGCGACCTGGATGCCCTCGGCGGCCAGAGCCGCTTCGATCGCGCGCGTGAGGCCCGCGTTTACGACGCCGGGATCGGTCACCAGGAGAACGCGCGCGAGCTCCAGCGCCTTCGCCTCCTGACCGCAGGCCTTGGCACTTCCAGCGCCGAACAAGATGCGTGTGGGATAGGACCAGATCGTGGTGGACATGTGCTCCAAGTATAGCGGCCAGCCACGGCGTATCCCATAACCCCTCGCACCCGAAAACGCGCTGCTGCGCGGGTCGAAACGCGCGCAGCCGACGGCTCGAGATCGGCGCGCCTCCGGCGGCCGGCAGGACGAAGGCCAGCACCGGCAGGGGATTTGCCTCGCGCCGCCGGGCTCGCACCCTGCGCGCTTGTGAGCAGGCGTGCTCGGTTCTAGACCCAGGGGCTGTCCCGGGCTCCCACCGGCAGCGGAGAAAAGGCGTTCCCATGATAGTTGCCCCCCTCGCCCCAGCGCGTTTGTCCAAGGCCCTGCTGCGGCTCGGCCCCGGAGGCACCCGGATGGTGGCCCCGCGCGGCTGCGGAGCGGCCCGAGCCGCGGGGGTGTTCACCACGGCCGCCGCGTGGCTGCTCGTCGCCAGCGGCTGCGGCTCGAGCACCGGCGAGCTGCCAGCGACGCCAGGCTCCGAGCAGGACTCGCCCGGCGGCAGCAGCACGAACGGGGTGGCTCCCGGGGGCTCGAGCTCCGAGACCGGCACGCTACCGGGGCGCGCCCCCACGGTCTCCGACAGTCCCACGTTTTGGCAGGACGTTGCCCCGCTCTTGAACGACAAGTGCGTCGGCTGCCATCAGGCGGGCGGCATTGCGCCCTTTGCCCTCGACAACTATGCGGACGCGCGCACGCGAGCCAATCAGATGGCCGCGCTCACGGCGGCCCGCATCATGCCGCCGTATCTCATGGAGACGGGCGGCGATTGCGGTTCTTTCGACGAAGCCCGCGCGCTCAGCGCCGCGCAGATCGAGCTGATTTCCGACTGGGTCCGAGCCGGCACGCCGGAGGGCTCTGCCGCCGAGCTGGCGCTACCGGAGCTGCCGACCTTGGCCAACGCCAGCCAGTGGCTGACCCCGAATTTCACGCCCCAGATCCAGGGAGGTTCGCTCGCCGAGTTTGACGAGTATCGCTGCTTCCGCGTGGACCTCGGCCTCACGCAGGACACCTGGGTCACGGGCTCGGAAGTGCTGCCGGGCAACACACAGATGGTCCACCACGTGATCGGCATGATCGTCGATCCCCTGGAACAGACGCCGAACGGGACCAACGACGCGATCATGCAGGCGCTCGACGACGAGAGCCCCGATCGCGAGGGCTGGCCCTGCTTTGGCGCCGCCGGGGAGTCGGTGTCCGTGGAGAGCGAGCCCGTGTTGTGGGCGCCGGGGACCGGCGCCGTGCAATACCCCGAGGGCCTCGGCGTACGCCTCCGGCAGGGTCGGCAGCTCGTGGTGCAGGTGCACTACAACCTGGCCGATCCTGCCCTGCGCGGTCAGGCCGATCAGACGCAGGTCAAGCTGCAGTTTGCAGACGACGTGGAGCGGCAGGCCTTCTTCGTGCCCGAGGACAAGTTCCTGGACACCGTGTACGACGCACAGCCGGCGGAGCTCGCGCCGGGTCGGAGCGCGGTGCCGTACACATGGACGGCGAGCCTGGCGGAGATCATCGGCGCCAGCGTGCCGCTGGCGCTCGATCTCGTGCAAATCGCTCCGCACATGCATCAGCGCGGCAGAAAATGGACGCTGGAGCTCGGTCAGGGCGGGCAGTTCGAATGCATCGGCCGGGTCAATCGCTGGGATTTCAACTGGCAGGCGGGCTACACCTACGCCGCGCCACCGCAGTTGTTGTCCAACTCCGAGCTGCGGCTGACCTGCGAGTACGACACCAGTGACACCACCCTGCCCGTGCTGCCGGGCTGGGGTACGCGCAACGAGATGTGCCTCGTCACGATGATGATCGCGCTGCCGCCCGGCATCCGTTTCTGAGGCGCTGCGAGTTCATGCCTCGTCAGCGCCGGGCGGCAGGGCCCGGCGGCGGCCGCGCCCCGGGCCCTCTCGAGCTCACACCATCTCGAAGTAGCGCCGCGACTCCCAATCGGTGACGGCCCGTTCGAACTCGGCAACCTCCCAGAGCCGGGTGCGCACGTAGTGATCGACGAACTCCGCACCCAGGATCTCGGAGGCAGCCGCGCTCTGTGCGAGCAGGGCCGCAGCCTCTTTCAGCGTCGTGGGCAAGCGCTCCGCACCGACGCCCGCGTCGCCGGACATGGGCGGGCCAGGATCCAGCTCATGCTCGATCCCCCACAGCCCGGCGCCCAGGCACGCCGCCATCGCGATGTACGGGTTGATGTCGGCGGCCGCCTGACGGCATTCGATGCGGGCCGCGCTGGGGCTCTGCGGATCGATCACGCGCAGCGCGCAGGTCCGATTGTCGATGCCCCACGAGGGCGAGAGCGGCGCCCACAGACCCGGCACGTAGCGCTTGTAGCTGTTGATGGTCGGAGAGATGAGCGCGGTGAACTCGCGCATCAACGCCATCTGACCGCCGAGGTACGAGCGCAGCAGCGGCGCCAGCCCACGCCCTGCGGGCTGGGCGAAGGAGTTGGTCGTGCCGCGCCACAGGCTCTGGTGCAAATGCCCGCTCGAACCGGGCAACTTCACGCTATTTTTGGCCATGAACGTCACGCTCAGGCCGTGCCGCGGCGCCAGCTGTTTCATGGCGGTCTTGAACAGCGCCGCCTTGTCCGCCGCGGCGAGCACGTCATCGTAACGGATCGCCGCCTCGTACACGCCGGGACCGGTCTCGGTGTGAAAGCCCTCGATCTCCACGTCGTGCGCGGCCAGGCTGTCGAGAATGTCGCGCACCATCTCCGAGTCCTGACCCGTGCGCAGCCAGCTGTAGCCCATCATGCCCGGGTCGAGCGGCGTCAGGTTCGTGTAGCCCTTCTGCGCCAGCTCGTCGCGGTTCTCTCGATAGAAGAAGAACTCGAACTCGGCGGCAAACGAGGCCGTATAGCCGAGGCTCTCGGCGCGCGCCTTGACCCGCTTGAGCAGCGAGCGCGGGCAGGCCGGATGTGGCTTGCCGGAGTGATCGCGAAAATCACAGAGCAGCGCCGCCACGCCGGGCTCCCAGGGGATGCGCCGCAGCGTCGCCGGGTCGAGGACGCCGACGGCATCGGGGTAGCCGGTGTGCCAGCCCGTGACGCGCGCGTTGTCATACAGCGCGTCGGCCATGTCCCAGCCGAAGATCACGTCGCAGAAGCCGAAGCCCTTCTCCAGGGCGGAGCGCAGCTTGTCGAGCGCCACGTACTTGCCGCGCAGCACACCGTCGATGTCAAAACCGCCGATCTTGGCATAGCGCACGCCCTCCCGATCCAGTCGCTGCCAGAACTCGGGCGGCACGCTGGGGAGCTTCGCCCCAGCGTCGACCCCGGGCGTGACCCGCACTGCCCCAGCGCCCTTGGCAGGGCGGCTCGGCGCCTTTGCTTTCGTCTGCTTCTTTCGTGGCATGTTCTGGCTCCCTCTTCCCCGCGCGCGTCATTGTCGCCGACTTAGCCGAAGCTAGTGCCTCGATTGTCGAATCGAGGCCAAGGAAGACGGGGAGTCGCGCGCCCCGCGCTCGACTTCCGGGAGAAACCTAGTGCCTGAGCGCCCGAGCTGATAACTTGGCCCGCATGACGTTGCAGTCGGGGCGTCTTCGCCCAGGTTCGGCCATCAAGCCCAGCGCGATCTCCCGGAGCCTTTCGCTGAGATGGCGGCGGCGAGGGTGCTGGCTCGTCTGCTGCAGTTGGCTCGCCCTGTCCGTGCTCGGCAGCTCGGGGCTCGGGCCCGCGCCGGCCCATGCCGACCAAGGGGCACCAGCGCCGGGCCCCTCTGCGCCGGTCCCTCCCCTCTCGGAGGAGCTGGAGCGCCAAGCGGAGTCGATCTCCCGCAGCGTGATGAGCCCGTTCTGCCCGGGGCGAACCGTCTCGTCGTGCCCGGTAGCGGGCCCCTGGCGGGACGACATCCGCAGATGGGTCGGCGAGGGGGTGAGCGCCGAGGAGATTCGCAAGCGCCTGGCAGCGCGCGTGCCGGAGCACAATCTGATGGGGGTACCGCCCAATCGCCTGGGCGCCCTGCTGCCCATCGGGCTCGGCCTGCTCGCCGCCGCCAGTCTGTTCTTCGTGCTCAAGCGCCTGATCAAGCCCCCGCCCCCGCCCCCCCCGCCCGGGGTCGCCGGCAAGGGCACGAGCCCAGAGCCGTCGACGGCCAACGGGGAAGCTGCCCCGCCCGCCAAAGGGGCCAAGGGCGAAGACTACGACGCGCGCCTCGACGAAGAGCTCGAGACGCTCGAACGCTGACGGGAACCGCGGCGGCAGCGCCGCGGTAACACGGCTGCGCCCAGAGGACCGCAGCTCCGCGGCTGCACTCAGACAGCGGGCGGCGAGTACACGGCGACCGCATCCACGGGGTGGAGCGATTCGTAGATGTGCGCGGCCGCCACGCTCACGCGCGGATCTTTGATGCGCGCCTGGGCCACGTCGAAGAGCCAGCGCGCCAGGCGCTCGGAGGTGGGATTGAACGGAAACACCGCCACCTTGATGCCGCCCGGTCGCTCGTTGTGCGCGCCGCCGAGCTCCGAATCGAGCGCCACCTGCGGACTGCCCAGGTGCCCTAGCGTTTCGCGGCGGGTCTCCACGAGGTTGTGACCCAGCTGCGCCAGCAGCTCGCGATTCTCGGAGAAGCTCTCGCGCCCCATGGCCAGCGAGTGATCCAGCAAACGATGGCAGGGCGTCAGCACCTGGTCGTACAGATCGTCGAAATCCACGACGAAGCCTTGATGATCGAGCTCCTCGGCGCTCAGGCTGACGTCGAACTTCCAGGTGTGGCCGTGGATCGACACACACGGCCCCGCATGCCCGCGGATGTGATGGGCAAAATGAATGTGGATGCCAGTCGTGATCTTGTACATGGTGTGCGAGCGGGCACCGGGACCCGCGGGAGAATCGTGCGAGCGGGCACCGGGACCCGCGGGAGAATCGTGCGAGCTCCGGGCCTAAAATTCAGGCCCAAGCCGCCAGCCCGGCGTTTCAGCCTAGCACAACGTCCCGCGCGTTGGCCGCAGCATCCAATAATCCGCAGCGCGGCGTGCCATTGTGACCCGATAGCCCCAGCATTCGCTTGCTGATCGCCGCCAACCCGACTATCAGGCGTGCTCTCGGCCGAGTGTTTGGCGCGGCCGATGGCTAGTCGTGTATGCGCTGCTGCCCGGTTTGGCAGTAGGCCTGCACCCGCCCCCCGCTCGACTGACCCACCGGGTCTCTTCGGTCTCTCGCCGATGCCCGCGCGGGGGGGTCTCTCCGCTCGCCAAACTACTGGGTTCTTCGTGGATTCTTCGCTACCCCCTCCTGCCGATCTCGTTCTTTCCGATCCGTCTCCCCCTGATCCGTTCGCTGGCGTTCCCGAGCCGCTGCGTCTAGCGCTCGACAAGCGCGGCTTCACCCAGCTCACCACGGTGCAGGCGGCCGTCGTCGCGGCGCTCGCCGAGGCTGGGGATGAGGCGCGCAACCTGCGTGTCTCGTCGCAAACGGGCTCCGGCAAGACGATCGCCATCGGCATCGCGTTTGCCTCGCGCGTGCTGGAACACGCGCAGCCCCGCCGCGGTCCGTGTGTACTGATCATCACGCCGACGCGCGAGCTGGCGGCGCAGGTGCAGTCCGAACTCGCCTGGCTCTTCGAAGAAGCGCGCGGCGTGCAGGTGGACGTGGTCACCGGCGGCACGGACGTACGCGGAGAGAAGCTGCGGCTGCGAGCCCGCGCGAGCATCCTCGTCGGCACGCCCGGGCGCCTGCTCGATCATCTGCGCAGCCGTGCGCTCGACGTGAGCGACATCCGCGAGGTCGTGCTGGACGAAGCCGATCAGATGCTGGACATGGGCTTTCGCGACGAGCTCGACGCGATCGTCAGCCAGTTGCCCGCGGAGCGGCGCAGCCATCTGGTCTCGGCCACGTTCCCCGCCGACGTGCTCCGGCTCGCGGAGAGCTTTCAGAAGGGCGCGCTGCACATCCAGGGCACCGCGCTCGGCAAGGCCAACGCCGACATCGAGCACATCGCGTATCTGATCCGTCCCCGTCAAAGTTACGAGGCCGTGGTCAATCTGCTGCTCGAGACCTGGGGCGAGCGCTGCTTGATCTTCGTACGCACGCGCGCCGACACGGCGGACCTGTGTGAGTCCCTCGCCGGCGACGGCTTTGGTGCGTTGCCCTTCAGTGGGGAGCTCAGCCAGGTGCAACGCACGCGCACGCTGGACGCCTTTCGCAACGGCACCATCCGCATCCTGGTGGCGACGGACGTCGCAGCGCGAGGCATCGACATCCCGGACATCGCCACGGTGATCCACGCCGACGTCGCCAAGGAGGCGGACGTCTACACGCATCGTAGCGGCCGCACGGGGCGCGCCGGCAAGACGGGCCGCAGCCTGAGCATCGTGCCGGTGAGCGCGCAGGCGCGCATGCACCGCATGTTCCGCGACGCCCGGGTCACCGCGCGCTGGGAACCAGTGCCCAGCCCGAAGAAGATTCGCCAGGGCGTCACCAAGGCCACACGCAGAGTCTTTTACGAACGCCTGGAGGGCGCCGAGTTCACCGAGGCGGAGCTGACCTACGCGCAGAACCTGCTGGAGAAGCACCCCCCGGCGCACGTCGTGTCCTTGCTCCTGCGCATGAGTGAGCCCGCCTTGCCGCGCGAGCCGATCGAGATCGCGCAGGCCGAGCCGCGCGCCTGGGACGCGCCCACGCCGGCTCAGCGCTCGCGCCCGAGCTCCGCGCCGGATCCCCGCCCCCGCGCCAACGGCGCCAGCGGCGGTGGCTTCACCCGCTTTTCGATCAGCTGGGGTGCCAAGACGGGTGCCACGGCCGCGCGCTGTATGTCTCACGTCTGCCGGCGCGCAGGCATCACCCGGCACATGATCGGCGCGATACAGGTCGACGCGGACTCGACCAGCATCGAAGTGAGCAACGAGGTCGCTGCCGACTTCGAGCGCCGCTGCCGCACCCCCGACACGCGCGACCGCAACGTCCACATCACGCGTGAAGGCGCACCGCCGCCCGCGCCGGGCCGCATGCCGCCCGCCGAGAGCGCGGGCCGTGGCTTCGAGCCGCACCGCCCGGAGTTCGCGCCGCGCCCACCGGGGTCGCGCGTCCTGCGCGCCGCGCGACGTCAGCGCGGTCCCGTGCGTGTTTCCGAAGCGTGAACGCGCGCGAGCGGCTCGCCCGCTGAGGTAGCCCCGCCTCGTGTGCCCTCAGCCGCGGTGCGTCACCCCCGCGGGTGCGGGAGCGCACGTGTGCCGGAGTGAACCGGAAAAATCCGTAGTTGTATCATGGCGTTTGCCCCCAGGTGCAGGGGGCAGACCGCCCGGCCTAAAGGGTAACTTAGGTTAACCCTCAGGCTACAAAGCGCGACGCCGTTCCGGACGATCGAATGGCCATTCTCTCGTCCGCCCCCGCCACTGCGGCCTCCACGCCTCGGGCCCCCGCTGCAGCGCCCGCGTGGACCGACGCCGAGAAGGCAGCCCTCGTCCAGCAGATCGTCTCGGGGGGCATGAGCCTCGCGCACGCTTGCAGCGAGTACGGACTCACCGCGGACCAGCTCAAAGACTGGGTCTGCGTGTTCCGGCGCTCCGTGCGCCAGGCGCTGGATCAGCAGCTGCGCAGCACACTCTCCCTGCAGGGGCTCGAGGTGGAAGAACTCTCGCGCCCGGAGTTCTCCGGCAACCTCTCCGATCTGGGAGTTGCCGATCTGGTGCAGACGATCCAGCACGGACGCAAAGACGCAAAGATCACGATCTCTCATCCGGGCGGGCCTAGCTACATCTGGTGCCAGGGCGGCGAGATCATCGACGCCGAGAGCGGCCCCTGCAGCGGAGAGCCCGCGCTGTATCGCATTCTGAGCCTCGATCAGGGCTCGCTGGTTGCGGACTTCGGCGCCACGGAGCGCCCTCGCCGCATCACCGCATCCACGCCGCGCCTGCTGCTCGAAGCTGCTACCCAGCGCGACCGCCGCACGCGAGCGCTGGCTCGCATCGGCGATCCGGGCGCGGTGTTCGTCGTCGAATCGAGCGTGGCCGCACGACACGCCCGCGACCTCGGCCCCGACGAACTCGCCGTGCTCAGCTCCTTTGACGGTGCCCGCTCGCTGGAAGAGGTCGTCCTGGCCAGTGAGCTCTCCGAACCGGAAGCGCTGGAGATCGTGATCGGGTTTCTCGAGGCCGGCGTGCTGACGCAGGTCGCCTGCCCGCTGGCTCTGCCGGAAGCGCCGAACTCCTCGGTGGCGGGGGCCGGTATGGCGATGAGCTACCAACCCTTCGCGGGCACGCGCAGGCCGGGGCTCGGGCGGCCTCCCGCCTGGGTGCTCGCCAGCGGCGCCGTGTTGTGTTCGAGCCTCGGAGCGGTCACCGCGATCGCGTATGCGGACGCGCTGGAGCAACGTGCCACAGCCGCTGCCCGCGCCGCCTCTCTGGGCGGCTCGTCCACTGAGCTGGCGGCTCCGCCCGCCTCCTGCCCCCAGGGCCAGGCGCTGATCCGCGGCGGCCGCTTCTTCATGGGCACGGACTCGAGCCACCCGGCGCTGCAGTACGCGCGGCCCGCGCACGCCGTGAGCGTCGACAGCTACTGCCTGGAGACCCGCGAAGTCAGCGTGGCAGAATACGCCGAATGTGTCGCAGCGCGGGCCTGCCAACCCGCACATCAGACCAGCGACTTGCCAGTGGACGGCGCCGAGGACGAGCTGTCCCGCAAATCGCGAGCCTGGCACAACGAGCAATGCAACGCCGGCAAGCCGGGCCGAGACCAGTATCCGATCAACTGCGTGTCACACGCGCAAGCGGTCAGTTACTGCGCGTTTCGCGACTCCCGGCTCGCGACCGAAGCCGAGTGGGAGTTCGCGGCGCGGGGCGAGACCAACCGGCTCTTTCCCTGGGGCAACGCCCAGCCCACCGCGGACCACGTCAACGCCTGCGGCCGCGAATGCTCGCGTTGGCACGACGAAGTCGGGCTCAACCTCGAGATGCACGGCGTGATGTTCGACGAGGACGACGGCTACTCGGGGACGGCGCCGGTCGGGTCGTTCCCGCTGGGTGCCACGAGCGACGGCGTGATGGATCTGATCGGCAACGTCTTCGAATGGACCGCGGACGGCCTGTATGCGTACGATCGCTCGCCGCGCACCAACCCCAGGGGCCCGGGCAACGGCGATTCCTTCGTGATCCGTGGCGGCAACTTCAACAGCGGCACGGCCGAGTTCAGCGATCCCGCGCTGCGCTTTTCTCTGCATGCAGACTCCTACTCACACGGGGTAGGCCTGCGCTGCGCCAGCGATCTGGATCGCGCCGCGCGCCCCTCGCTCGGCACGACCGCTCGCGCCACGCAACTCCCCGAGCGCTGACACGCGCACAGCAACGCTGCGCATGCGGCACTTCCGCGTGCGCGGAGCATGAACGCAAGGGGCTTCCGGGGAAGCCGCTCGATCTCAGATCTTTTGGGGCAGCGCGGCCTGGGGCTCTGCAGCGTCCGGTTGCGCCGCTTCCGTCTGCACGTTCATGGTCTCGATGGTATCCATCAACTTCGTCCAACGCCGGGCGCGCGCCGTGGACGCCTTGGTGGGCGAGCAGTTCATGCCGTGTCCGTAGGCCGCCTGCATACGGGCCACACCCCACATGCTGGGCTTCTTTTTCATGCCGCAGCGCTTGGCCTGGTTGGCGAGCACCTTCATCGTTGCCCGCGCGCAGCGCCGCGTCGACTCGAGGTCCGTGCCGGTGAGCTTCAGCCACTGACTCTTGGGCACCCAACCCGTCTTGTGCAATTGGCCGAGACAGCGCGCCTGCCCGGCGTCCTCGCCGAAGCGGCTCTTGCCCGAACCGTTGTGCACCTCGAGTGCGAAGCGCGACTCCGCGTACCAGGTGACGAAGGTCGCCGCTGCCAGGCTCGTCGAATCGAACTCCCAGTCCTCGGACGCCTCTGCCTCGAGCACGATGGCCTGCGCGATCGTCTGCATGCGCTCGCGATATTCGATCGCCGTCTCCGGGTTCTTCCCGGGCTTGTACCAGGGAGTGGGAAGACTGAGCGCGATGGCGAGAAGGATCTCAGCGAGGTTCATACTATCTCCGAGCGTTCGTGGCTCCAACGCCCGGGCTGCCCCTCCCCGGGGCGACGACACCAAGCGACTCGAGCCAGTGAAGCGAGCCGTGACGCAACGAGCAGCGCCCGACATGGGCATACTCTCACGCCAGGCACAGCGACCGATCTTGGCCCTTTATCAATTGTGAGCCAATTCGGGAACCCACTTGTCGCGCTTTTGTACGCTGTTTTTAGGCTGCGAAAGCATTTTCCAATGGATTCAGAGTGTTGCATCGAGGGGTGCGACCGAGCCCGGGCGCCTGCGTCCATGCAGAGTTGGCACGATACGTGGCACGATCTGCGAGCTGTCCGCGCAGGATCTGCGAATCGCTCGTGCACGAGCTCCGTCTCGAGCTGCACACTCTCTCAGCTTGTTTTCTGCCGTTTTTTCGCAACACGCGCCGTCATGCACGCGCCGAACGAGTCCAGCGGCGCAGATTGCATCACTCGATTCATGACTCCATGAAAAATTCGTGGCTGTCCGCGCATGGCGCCTGCCTGCACGCGCACGCTGCCGGCGCAGCGCTGACCCCTGCAGCGCTCCGTCTCGCATCCGGGCTGGTTCTGGGCGTAGATCGATACATCCGCAGCGGCGCGGCAGCGCCCATCTCGACGGCTCGGAGCCGGGTCCTTATCGATACGAGCTCCTCCCGCCGGTCGTTGCAGCAGGGCTTGCGACGGAACCCACGCGCGCGCTGAACCAGCCGTTGCAGCGACGAGCAGAAGCGCTGCGGCGCACTCGTGTTGCACCATTAGTGTTGCACCATCGTCGCAGGCGCTGCGCCTCAGGCATCGCTCGCGCACTCCCATCACGCGCTGCTCGTCACCCACGCTGCGCTCCACACGGCGCGAGGCACCGCTCGCCGGCGTCCCGCCGCCCTGTTCCAAACTGATGCGAGGGGCGCGGACGCTCGGCCTCTCGCCGGACAGCGCCGTCAGCGCAGACGCGTCGGGCGACCGCCCGCGGGCACGGCTCGAGCCTCGCGAGCCACTTGGGGGGTGACCTACTCCGGCACGGCTTTAGTCGCGCGGACGCTCCAGCCTCAGCGCTTTTCGCCGCTCACTACGATGGTGAATCCCCGAGCCAGGCCACGATCATGAACTGCCTTAACGGTGCTCCTCTCGCGCGATCCACGACGCGGTCTCTCTGGGAGCGGCGCTGACATGTCCAATGCCCCGCATCGACCCGACGGCACCGAGCTCGAGCTGTACCGTGCCGTGATGCACCGCCGCCTGGCGGGGCTTCGCCACGCGGCCCCCGGCCTATCGGTCCCGATCGGAACCGGCATCGATAGCCTGACCCCCGACATGCCCGACGTGCCGGAGCTCAGCCACATCCAGAACACCGAACCGCCGCGGGACGGCCTGCTTTGGGACGCCGGCGCGATGCCCGGAAACATCCTGCTGGTGGAAGACGAACACGCGCTGGCGCGCGCCTACTCTCGCACGCTCAAGCTGCACGGGCTCGAGCCCACCTGGGTGAGCGACGCCACCTCTGCATTGAGCGAGCTTCGCCACCGCAACTACGACGTGATCGTCAGTGACATCATGTTGCCCGATCACAGCGGGCTCGATCTGCTGCGCCACGTGCGCAATTGCGATCCGGATCTGCCGATGGTGCTCGTCACCGGCATGCCCAACCTGGACAGCGCGATCGACGCGGTCGCGCTCGGCGCCTTTCGCTATCTGGTCAAGCCCATCTCCAACGATCGCCTGATCGGCTGCATCGCGCAGGCGCAGCGCACCCGCCAGGTCGCGCGTTTGCGTGAAGAGGCCCTGACCAAGACGCACACGCTCGGGGCGACGGGCGACGGCGAGCTGTCGCGGGCGTTCGAGCGCGCGCTCGAGCCCCTGTGGATCGCGTACCAGCCGATCATTCGCTGGCCTGGTCGCAACATCTACGGCTATCAGGCCCTGGTGCGCTCGGATGAACCCTCGCTCGCCCTGCCCTCGGCGCTGCTCAGCGCCGCCGAACGGCTCGGCCGCAGCCAGGAGCTGAGCCGCGCCGTACGCCGCAGCGTGGCCAAGACGGCGCGCGGCCTGCCTCTCGGAACCCGCGTGCTGATCAACTCGAGCGCCAGCGATCTGCTCGATTCCGACCTGTATTCTGCCAGCACCCCGCTGGGCTCGGTCGCAGGGCGCGTGACCCTGGATCTACCGGGCAATGCCGCCCCGATTCAGATTCCGGAGCTCAACGATCGGGTGCGCCAGTTGAAGGCGCTCGGCTATCGCATCGCGGTCAGCGTCAGCGCCAACGGCTATCTGGACTTCTCGCGCTACGACGCGCTCGAGCCGGACATCGTCAAGGTCGACGTGACCCGTAACGAGGGCCTCAGCCAACCGGCAATCGTGCGCCAAACGCTGGAGCACGCGGCGCAATGGTGCCAGGAGCACGAGCGCGACTTGGTGATTGAGGGGGTCGAGCGCGACGAAGAGCGCAACCGCCTACATGGGCTCGGCTGCAGCCTGTTCCAGGACTGCCTGTTTACGCACCCAGGGCGTAAAATGAGCCGCTCCTGATTTTATTCCCGGCGCGCCCCGCGAGCGACCCGAGCTGAGCTGCCCGCGCTGCCGCGGGCAGCTCGACTGGTGCATCCGTCCCCAATCGCCGGCGGCGCCGCGCAGACCGCTCGTTGTCGCCCGCATCGCGCCCAAACAGGTGACGATCGGCCCGCTGCAGATGAATTGCACAGGCCCCACCCGTGGACTACGGTGCTATGCCACCAGGCAGAACCATAACCCGATAGGAAGTTCGATGAAGACGTGGACCAGAACACGCGCGGCGGGCCTGCTCGCGGGGCACCCTGCCCGCTCGAGTCGCCTAGCCCTTTGTCTCGGCCTCGCTCTAGCGACGGGAGTGGCGATAGGGACGACGTCAGGACCCAGCCTTGCCCAATCGGCCGCCAGCCCCCCGCCCAGTGCGCCCGGCCCGGCTCGCTCGAGCGCGCCGGTCAGCAGCTCGTCGGAAGACGGCTCGGGCGACTCGGCCGAGAGATTGGCAAAGCGCCGTGAGCGGCTGCAACAGGGTGCCAAGCGCTTACGCGACCGCGCCGCCGAGATTCGCCAGCGCATCGCCAAGGGCGAAAAAGATCCGCCCGCGGTCCCCAACGCCAAGCGCCCACCGCGCAGCCTGGAAGACCAAGCCCGCCGCTTCGAGGAGCAGGCCGAGAAGATGGAACAGCGCGCCAAGACCCTGAGTGAGGACGCGCCACGCGCCGAGCGCAACCCGGAGTTGGCCCGCCAACGCCGCCACCAGCTGCGTCGTTCCCACCTGAACCGGCGCTGGGGCGGCGCGACGCTGCGTGATCCGGAGGCCGTGGCAGAGCTCAAGGTGCACGCGGAGCGGATCGCCCGTCTCAAGCGCATCCGCAGCCTGGCCATGCAAAAATCCAAGGATGACCCGACGGCGAAACGCGCCAAGGACCTGCTCACCAAGGAAGAAGAGCGGCACGAGCAGCATATGAAAGCCATCCAGAGTCGCGTCGCGCCCACCGCCGCCGGTGCGCCGGCTCCGGCCGAGCCTGCCGCCGCGCCCGAGGAGGAATCGAAATGACATCTGGATTCGAGACGCGCTGGTTGGCCGCACTGGGCTTGGTCGCCTCGCTGGTCGTGGGCTGCCGCAAGGACACTCCTCCGCCCGAAAAGAAGGAGGAGACGGTGGCCACTGCGCCGACCGCCAGCGCGGCGCGCAAGCCTGCCCGAGCGGTCGACGAAGGCGTCGACGTGCCCACCGAAGAGGACTTCGAGGAGGCGGCGGAGAAGGAAATCACCGCCGAGAGCAACCTGCAGAAAGAACTCGATCAGATCGAGAAGCAGATGCAGGCGCAGAAGCCGTAAGCCCACCCGTCGAGCTCGCAACCGAGAGCGGCCCCCACGTCAACCCCGCGGGGGCCCAACCCCGCTCCCAACCCCGCGGGGGCCCAACCCCGCTCCCAACCCCGCGGGGGCCCAACCCGCTCCCTGGTGGGCCGCTGCTGGTCCCCGGGAGAGTTCGACACGCTCAGGGCGCGGCGGCGGTCGGCACGGCAGCGGTCGGCACGGCGCCCGCCGGCACGGCGACGCCCGGTGCCAGGTCGCTGGGGTCGTCCGCCAGCGCGAGCGAGCCGCGCCCCGGCGCCAGCCCCTGCTCGGCCATCCAGCTCTGTAAATCGGCCAACGCCCGCGCCGCCAGCGCCTCGTACTTGGCTCGCTTCTGCAGCCGGGGCCCTTGCCAGGCGGGCAGGTGCGAAAAGGTGATGTTCGAGGGCTGATAGTCGCGTTCCAGGCGTCGCAGCTGGCTCGCCAGGCCGCCGTGAGCGGTGGTTTCGGGCAAGGGCACCGGGGTGCGCCCCTCGAGAGCGGCCGCGATGTTCCAGGCCGCGAGCCAGCCGCTGGCCGCGCCCTCGACGTAGCCCTCGCTGCCGGTGATCTGCCCCGCGAAGTAGACGCCGGGCTCACTCCTGAGCTGCATCGTGGCGTCCAGCAGGCGCGGGGAGTTCAAAAACGTGTTGCGGTGAATGGCGCCAAAGCGCGCGAACTCCGCCTGTGCCAGGCCCGGCAAGCTGCGGAAGATGCGCTGCTGCTCGCCCCAGGTGAGCCGCGTCTGAAAGCCCACCATGTTGTACGCGGTCTGATCCGCGTCCTCGCTGCGCAGTTGCACCACCGCGTACGGCCAGCGCCCCGTGCGGGGATCCGTCAAGCCCACCGGCTTCATCGGTCCGAACGCCAGCGTGCGTGGCCCGCGCTCCGCCATCACTTCGATCGGCAGGCAGCCCTCGAAATAGCGCACCTCTTCGAAGCTCTTGGGTGCCACCTTTTGCCCCGCCAGAAGCGCAGCGACAAACGCTTCGTACTCCGCCCGATCGAGCGGGCAGTTGACGTAGGCGCGCTGCTCCTCGAGGCTGTCGCCCTTGTCCCAACGCGAGGCCATGAACACGCGCGACCAGTCGATCGAGTCCGCCGTGATGATCGGCGCGATGGCGTCGTAGTAGGCGAGGTGCTCGGCCCCCACGCGCCGCGCCAGATCTCGAGCCAGGGCATCACCGGTCAGAGGCCCCGTCGCGATCAGCAGCGGTCGGGCCTCGGGCAGGGCATCCACCCTGCCCGCCACGACTTCGATCGAGCTCGACTCGTGCACGCGCCGGGTCATCGCTTGCGAAAACGCCTCTCGATCGACCGCCAATGCTCCACCCGCGGGCACGCGCGTCGCGTCGGCCGCCTGGATCACGAAGGAACCCAGGCGGCGCATCTCTTCCTTGAGCAAGCCGACCGCGTTGCTCAGCGCTGCTCCCCGAAAGGAATTCGAGCACACCAGCTCGCAGAACCAGTCCGTGGTCTGCGCAGGGGTACGCTCCAGCGGCTTCTGCTCCAGCAAGCGCACGCGATGACCGCGCGCCGCCAGTTGCAGTGCCGCTTCGGAGCCGGCCAGGCCGGCTCCAATGATGGTGACCACGGGAGGCAGACTTCGGTCCTCAGCTCGGCATCATGGCTTGCACGCTCGGGCGCTTGACCATGCGGCTCAGCCAGTTGCGAAGATTGGGTGCGTTCTCGAAGATGGCTTTCCCTTCCGGGGTCGCCACCAGATAGGTGATCACCGGCAAGGTGTGAATGTCCGCGAGACAGAGAGCGGCACCGCCAAAAAACTGCTGGCTGCCCAAGAGCCGCTCGAGCTCCTTGACGAGCAACGCCGCCGGCGCCTTGGCACCCTCCACCTTCTCCATGTCCGTTTCGCCGCCCATCGACGGCACCAGCACGCGCGGGATGAACAGATTCACCACGGCAGGCGTGTAGCCGTAGCTGTCCACGATGCTCATCACCTGGTTGGCCAGCGCGCGCGCGGCCGGCGTGCTCGGCATCAACGCCGGACCGGGGAACACTTCATCGATGTAGCGCAGGATCGCGGAGGTCTCGTAGAAGGTATTGCCGTCATGTTCGAAGGCCGGCACCTTGCCGAAGGGGTGGCGGGTGATGTGTGGCGGCTGCTTGTGGGCCCCCGTCAAGATGTCCACCTCGACCAGGCGGTGGTCGACGCCTTTTTCCTGCAGGGCGATGCGAACGGAGCGGACGTAGGTGCTGTACGCGGGGCCGTGAACGATGGGCTGACTCATGGAGCCTCCTCTGTTGAAGCGGTAGAGAGATGCAAACTCGAAGCCCGGCAGCGCCCGCGAACGTGACGCCCAGACCTCACCCGAACGCGGCAGTGTCGTCAGGCGGCCAGCGATTTGAAAGCGCCGAGCAGCGCCCGCCGGTCTTTTTTGGGCACTCTGGGCGCACCTCACTGGTTCACTCTTTCGAGCGCACTGCAGCTACCGAACCAGCGGCCGAAGCTGGCGCCGCGACGTGGGCTCGGCTAGCCCCGACCGAGCAGGCACTGGCTCGGCCGGCGTCCGCGGCCGACCGCGCAGATCCGTTGCACCACGCGTGCGCTCGGTTGCTCCGAATAGCCATGCTCGTACGCCACCACCTCGAGCCGGGGCGCGACCCGCGCCAGCAGCTCCCCGGGCTGCAGCAGAAACTCGGGCCGGCGCGGGTGGCCGTAGCGCTCGTTGCCGTCGGCAAAGGTCTCGTACAAGAGCACGCCATCGTGCCGAACGGCGCCCACGATGTCGTCGAGGATGCCGCGCCACAGGTAGTTGGTGACGACGACCGCATCGAAGGTCTGGTCACCGAGCGGCCAGCCCTCGGAGTTCTCGAGGTCGAGCTCGTGTTTCTCGAGCTGCGGGTGCGTGAGCCAACGCAGGGGCGACAGATCCCGATCCAGCGCCAGCACGGAATATTCCCCATCCAGGAACCACTGGCAGTGCCGGCCGTGACCCGCGGCGACGTCGAGCACCCTGCCGCCGGCTCGCACCAGGTGGGTAAAGCGAATCACCCAACGTGACGGCTCGGAGAGTGCCGGCTCGGGTACCTGCCCCGATTCCGGACTCGGCTGGTCATCGTCTCTCACCTTCATCTCCCGGACCAAAGCCAGGCGGCTCCGCGCACGCCGCTCGAGTCTCCATACTTGGCGCGCAACAGACGGGTCGTGACCACGTCCGAGAAGACGTGACGAGTCCAGAGCCGCGGCACCACATCGTACAGTCGGCTGACGTTCGACACGCCTCCCCCGAGCACGATGGCGTCGGGGTTGAGCACGTTGATGATGGCGGCCAGGGCACGCGCCAGCCGATCGGCATACTGATCCAGCGTAGCCATGGCCTCTCGGTCACCCTGTTCTGCCAGCGCCGCGACGCGCGCCGCATCCAGCGCCTGGCCGGTGCGCTGCTGATGCGCTCGCGCCAGCGCGGGGCCGGAAAGGTAGGTCTCCACACATCCGGACAGTCCACACCAACAAGCGGGCCCGGGGTACTCGTCCGGCAGCGGCCACGGCAAGCCATTGTGCCCCCATTCTCCGGCGATCGCGTCGCGCCCGACCAGCAGCTCACCGCCCACCACCACGCCACCGCCCGTGCCCGTACCCAGGATCACCCCGAACACCGTGGGGCGCGCGACCCCGAGCTCGGCGGGAGAAGCGGCACCGTCGGTCGCCTCCGACAGCGCAAAGCAATTGGCGTCGTTGCCCACGCGCACGGGGCGCCCGAGGCGCGCCTCGAGATCTTTGTCCAGTGGATGTCCAATCAGCAACGTCGTATTGGCGTTCTTGACGAGGCCGGTGGCGGGGGACGTGATGCCCGGAATCCCGAGCCCCAGCGAACCGCGCGCGCCACACTCCGCTTCCACGCTCTCGATCAACTGGACCAGCGCGCTCAGGATCTCCTCATAGCTGCCGCGCGGCGTGGCCACGCGCTTGCGGCACAATTCGCGGCCGTCGCCATCCAGGGCGATGCCCTCCATCTTGGTTCCGCCGAGGTCGATTCCGATACGCAGCATAGGGGTAGGAGCGATCTGGTCCAAAAGACGCAGCGGCCTTCAGCGTAGCCAGCTCAGCCGCACGGGCAACTCCCGCGAGCGCTGGGCAACGCTCTGCGCTGGTTTGGACACCGAGACAAAGGGGCTGGCCGGACCCGTCACGCCCTGGGCCGTCGCCAGCTCGCACGCCCGGGCACCCTGCGACTGCGCCGCAAAATCGCGGATCAGCTTGGCGCTCTCGTCGTCCGGCAGGTTGTAGACCGAGAAGTGGTCGTAGTCCTGATAGTAGCCGGTGTTCGGATTGCCGGGATCGACGCCGACCAGGAGCCAGAACATGGAGCCGTTGCCGCCGCCCTTCAAGAGCAAGTTATTCCAATTGGTATACGCCAGCTTGCGCCGTTCGAAACCGCCCGTCACCGTGCCGGTCTTGTCGTCGCGCTGGACCACCACGCCGTACTCTTCCAGCACGGTGGGCTTACCCACTTTTTGCGCGGCCAGGATGTGATCGGTGACCCATTGGTTGGCCCAGGAAAGCCCCCTCGACCAGGTGTCGGGGTACAGGTGGAAGGTGCCAAAATCGATGCTGTCGAGCGCGAGGAAGGCTTCGTGGTCGGCACCGTCCTTGCCGTTGTACTGCTCGCTCGGCTGGCCCGGTCGGTTGAAAAACCCTTCGTCGCCCACCGATACCAGATGATTCGGATCGAGCCCCTTGATGTGGGCCGACATTTCCTTCACCCAGCTCGTGATGGTCTCCGCCTGGCAGTCCTCCGGGTGGTCGAATTTGCCGAAGTTGCGGCAGCGCGGCTCGTTGGCTAGCTCCCAGCCCAAGATCGCAGGGTCATCCTTGTAGCTGACCTTGGTGATGCTGTTGACCCGGGAGATCAGGTGGGCAGCGTAGTTCTTGTAGGCCTGCCGGGCTTTCGGGTCCGTGTAAAACTCGTGGTGGTACTTCAGATCGAACCATTTCAAGTACTGGTTCATGCCGCCAAACTCTTTCCAGTTGTTGGTCAGCACGAGCACCATCTTGATGTCGTTTTCGGCGGCCTTGGACAGAACGTAGTCGAGCCGCTTCAGGCCATCCTCGCCGTCGTTGTAAGCGACGGCCTTGGTCTGCGTGTCCCAGTACTGGAAGTACACGCCCTGCTTGGTCCCGGCGGGCTCCCACTCGTTGCGGTCGGTGCTGGGCACGCTGTCGTCGAGCGAGCCGCGATCGACATACGCCCAGGTACGCAGCACCTGGAGCCCCAGTGCCTTGGCCTGGGCGAAGACGTCGTCGACCATCTCCCGCTCTTTGTACGTGAGATAGTAGTTGTTCGAACCCGAGAAGCAGAAGGGCTTGCCCTGCTTCAGAAACACGCCACTCGGCGTGTTCGTGGGCTCCACGCTCAGCAACTCGTCCTCTGCCGCGGGCTTCGCCAGGCTGTCGCTGGCAGCCGCGCTCTGCGCGCCCGTGCCGTGACCCTTGCGCAAACACCCGCTGGCTAACGTGAGGGCACCCAGCAGCAAGAACCAGGAGCCCGTCATGCAGATTTTCATTCTCACCACAGCCTGGACAGATCGACCGGCGTATGGATAGTCGACCTGCGCCGGGACGACAACCGGGGGCAAATCTGGGCGGGGGCGCGCCATGGCTCGCGCGGAAACGCGAATCGTGGCCTCCCGTCTCTGCCGGAAGCGTTTCCCGAACACTGCCGACGGCAGCAGAAACGCTAGGCGTCAGGGAAAGGTGCCCGGCTGCGTCAAGCCGAGGGACTCGTCGAGTCCGAGCATCAGGTTCATGTTCTGGATCGCCTGACCAGCGCCACCCTTGACCAGGTTGTCGAGAGCGCTGACAACGGTCACCGTGCGCTGCGCTCGGCGGCCGCTCGCCACTTCACCGAGGGCAAACCCCACCTCTGCGTAGTTCGAGCCCGCCACGGCCACGACCTCCGGCAAGCGCCCCTCCGGCAAGATCACGAAGCGCTCCTCGGCGTAACTGTCGGCAAACGCGCGGCGCAGCTGCGCCTCGTCCACCTCGGCGGGCACGCGAGCAAACGACGTGGCCAGGATGCCACGCGTGAGCGGCGCCGCCACGGGCACGAATTCGATCTCCAGATCCCGGGCACCGGCGCGCGTCAACGCCTCTCGAATCTCGGGCGCGTGATTGTGCAAGAGCGGGCGATAGGCGCGCAGGTTGCCCGCCCGCACCGGGTGATGCGTGGTCAGCGTGGGCGTGGCACCGGCGCCGCTCGAACCGGTGATCCCCACGCATTGCACGGGGCCTTGCAACCAGCCCGCGCGCGCCAAGGGCAAGAGCCCGAGCTCGATGGTGGTGGCGAAGCAGCCGGGCGACGCCACAAACCGGGCGCCGCGCAGCACCTGGCGCTGCAGCTCGGGTAGGCCGTACAGAAATTGCCCGAGCAGCTCGGGCAGCGGATGCTGCTCGCCATAGAACTTGGCGTACGCCGCCGGATCGTCGACGCGGAACGCTCCCGACATGTCGATGATGCGCACGTTGGAGCGGAGCACTCCGGCCACGACGGCGTGGCTGACCGCATGCGGCAGCGCGAGCAGCAGGATGTCCACGCTCGGCGCAGCGCCCTTGTCCGGCACGGCCTCGAAGCGCAACGTTGTCTTGCCTTCCAGGTTGGGCAGCGCCGCCCCCAGGCGCTCGCCCACGTGGTCGGCGGCGTAGACGTGCGCCAGCTCCACCTCCGGATGGCTCAGCAGGCGCCGCACCGCTTCCGATCCCAGATACCCGGAGCCCCCGTACACCGCCGCGCTGAAACGCTTCATACTCCCGAGCGTAGCCCGAGGCCGCACTTGCCGCCATTGGCAGCAGGATCCGGGCTCGGCCTACCCGAGCCCCCTCCCCGCGCGTTCGGGAGCACGACGGCGTACCGCCGCCGGCTCGGCTCAGGGCTTGACGAACGCGAGCAGGAAGCGATCGGTGTTGAAGCCGACGTTGAAGCTCGGCTGCTTCAGGTCGTCGGCGGGGTCCTTCAGGAAGTCGGCCGACTTGGCCAGCTTGAAGCCCGCCGACTCGACCTCCTTCTGGACGATCTGGGCTTCGATCCGGTGCACGCTGGTCGCAGCAGGGAGGCCGGAACCATCCGCCGCACGATGGTCCGCGACCACGTACATGCCCCCCGGCTTCAGCGCCGCAAATACGGCCGCGTTCAGCTTCGCGCGGTCGGCGCCCTGCACGATCGCGTCGTGGTAGGAGAACAGGAAGGTCACCAGATCCAGGTCCTTCGCTTCGGGAGCGAACGGCGCATCGTACTCGAGATCCATGCGCACGACCTTCTTGTTGACCTCACGCGCCAACCGCTCGGGCCAGGCCTCCTTCACATACTTCTCGAGCGTGAGCTTGTTGTTCTGCGCGTACACCACGCCCTCCGGGCCAACGGCACGCACCAGGAGCTCCGTGGTGTACCCGCCACCGGCACCCAGGTCGGCAACACGGGCGCCGGGGCTGATGTTCAAGAACTGCAGCAGCTGCACCGGATGACGGCGGGCATCCGCTTCGCGGTCCTTCTCGGTCCGGTCGGGAGCGGCAACGATGGCCTCGGGGTCCAGCGCTGCAGCGGCGGGCGTGGACTCTGCCGTCCCGGCGGGCGGCGTGACGGCCTCCGGGGGCGGCGAACTGGCGCAGCCCACGGTCAAGAGCACGGCCAGACAGGGCAGCGAGCACCGGGCAGGGAATGACCATCTCGAGGCGCCGGCGGCGCCGCCAACGAGCATCTGGGGTTCTGATTTCATGGCGCCCCGATACCACCGCGCGACCCCGGCCGCTAGCGCGTCGGGCCACGCACTTTTGCCTCAGATATACCAGGCCTGCGGCGCGCGCAGCCACGCTCGAACGTCAGCGCCCGGCGACGAGATCGAGCTCTGCCCGCTTGTGCCAGCCGAGCTCGACCCCGACGGCGAGATGATCCGAGAGCGGAGCTCCCTCGACGTCCACGAACCTTCGATCCGTCCACCAACCCAGTACGTCGAGCTCGACCTCGGGCGAGCTGCGAACGAGCACGCGGTCCAAGCGCTCGTCCCCGCACCCGAAGCGCCGGCAGGCATCCACCAGACCTGTCGCATCGAGAAAGCGATCCAGCGTTTCCCCGTCGCGCGGTGCCGACATCCGCAGATTGGTGTCGCCAGCAACGATCACGGCTCGATGCCGCGAGCGCGTGGCCATGTATCCGGCGAGCTGCTCAAAATTGGCACGTCGCACTTCGACATCCATCGGAGCGCGCCCGGCCTCGGCGTGCAAATTGTACACGTCGATCGTCACCCCCTTGGCGATCGTCAGCTCGGCGAAGGAGAACCCCTTGTCGGCGAGACAGTCGCTGGCGGCGCCCAGATAACCGTTGCACTCGCGCCAGCGCACGCGATGTACCCAACCGAAAGCGTAGCTGGAGAAGGTGTTGAGCCCGTCCGGCATCAGCGCCAGACTCGATTGCATCGGCTCCGAGCGATAAGCGTGCAGGGCCCGCGCGCTCAAGCGGCTATGATAGGAGAAGTCCTCCTGGACGAGCGCCACCTGATAGTGGTTGAGCAGCGGACTGATCAGCGCCACGTTGACTTCGGGATCCGAGCCGGAGACGAGCTCGGGCAAGCCCGCGACGTTGTACGTCAAGAGCGAGAACCGCCCGGACTCGGGCGCGGGCAGCGCGCGCTCCGCCGCATTGGCTTGCGCCAGAGCCGGCCGGATGCCAGGCGTTTGCTCCGTGGTTCGCAGCGGACGCGACCATGCTGCTGCTGCGCCGCGCTCGGCGAAGCTGCCGCTCGTCACGTCGTCGAGGCGAGAACCGCCTCCACCTGCCAGGAGCAAAGCGCCCGCTAATGCGAGGACGCTACTGCTATGCTCCATATGCTCTTACTTCTCTTCAATGTAGCGCACGCGTCAGACCTGCGCCGGTGGTTTGTCTACAAACCCATGAACGCGAGAACGCGTCCCACCTTGAGAAGACCTTTCCCCTCCTGCGGCAGTGCGCGGCGAGCCTCCCGACCTCGGCGTGCCGCCCGGGAGCCCGCGAGCGAGCGCCGCAGCGCGCCGCTGCCTAGGTGACGCACGGCGGCTAGCGGCGTCGCAAAGCCGCACGTCGCACGGGTCAGACCAGATGCGAACCGGGAAACTTCGACTGTGTCTACAGCGGCCTGTTTCGACCTGGACAGGTGAGCGCCGCCCGCGCGCTCCCGCAGGTAGGTTCACTGTCGCCCGCGCACGGACCCGGGTACACTCGGCTCGCCTGCCCTCGCGCGCCTCGCACGACCCCGCCAACCACAATGCGCTACTTCGTTACACTGAACGGCCGAGAGTCATCGCTGTCCCTCGGCGTATCGCCTGCAGCCCTGTCGCCTGCAGCCCTGTCGCCCAGCGGAGCGCAGCAGCTGGCCACTTTCGGTACGGGCGCGGGCGCCCCGGGGCGCGAGCTCGCCGCCGAGATGCTGCGTCCGCGTCAGCCTGGCCGGGCTGCGCTGGTCTGTGTCGACGGGCGCGTGTTTCGCGTCGCGTTCGAAGGGGCCGCGTCCGGCGGCGCCGCCCGGACCCAGCGCGCGCGCGTCAACGGCGCCTCGTGCCAGCTGGAACTGGAGACGGAGCTCGAGCGGCGCGCCCGTCCCGCCCCGAATCCGTCGCGCGCCGAAGGTACGCGGATCACCGCACCCATGCCGGGGCGCATCGTCAAGGTCAACGTGCGTGTCGGAGACGTGGTGGCAGCGGGCGCAGCGCTACTCAGCGTGGAAGCGATGAAGATGGAAAATGAGCTCCACGCGCCCCGCGCGGGCCGTGTGACCAGCGTCTTGGTGCAGGCGGGAGCGACCGTCGATGCCGATCAGGAGCTGATCGTGATCACGCCCGAGTCCGGAACCCAGTAACCGGCGCTACAGGACACTAGCGAGGGCCGACGCCGATCGCCCGGCGCACGCGCCCGAGCGTTTGCTGGGCAATCTGACGGGCGCGGACGGCCCCATCCGCCAGGATGGCGTCGAGCTGAGCGGTGTCGGCCAGCAGCTGGTTGTAGCGCTCACGCGCGGGACCGAGCGCCGCATCGAGCACCTCGAACAGCGCTGCCTTCGCCTCTCCCCAGCCGATCCCGCTGCGATAGCGCTGCTCCAGCGCCAGCGTCTGCTCGGGGCTGGCCACGGCACGGTACATCTGAAAAATGTGCGAGGCTTGCGGATCCTTCGGGGCCTCCGGCGGCGTGCTGTCCGTGACGATCTGATTGAGCGTCTTCTTTAGCTGTTTGGGCGGTAGAAATAGCGGAACGACGTTGCCGTAACTCTTGCTCATCTTGCGCCCGTCGAGCCCGGGTACGACGCTCACGAGCTCGTTCACGAGCGGCTCCGGCAGCTTCAGCACCGAGCCGTAGACGTGGTTCACCCGCTGCGCGATATCACGCGCGATCTCCAGGTGTTGGATCTGATCTTTTCCGACCGGCACGAGATCGCTGTCGAACAGCACGATGTCGGCGGCCATCAGGATCGGATAGGTATACAGGCCCAGGTTGACGCCCTCATCGTCGGCCTCTCCCGCCTCGCGGTTGCGGTCGACGGCAGCCTTGTAGGCGTGGGCTTTGTTCATCCAGCCCTTGGTGGTCATGCAGGACAGGATCCAGCACAGCTCGAAGACCTCCGGAACGTCGCTCTGGCGGTAGAGCAGCGTGCGCGCAGGATCCAGACCGAGGGCGAGCCAGGTCGCCGCCACATCGTAGGTCATCTGGCGGAGCTCCGCCGCGTCGTGCACCGACGAGAGCGCGTGGTAGTCTGCGATGAAGTAGATCGCCTGGGTGTCCGGCAGCTGCGCCAGTTCGAGACCCGGGCGGATCGCCCCCAACCAATTGCCGATATGAGGAATGCCCGTGGGTTTGATGCCGGTCAGGATCACTCGTCGTGTCATCGGGGTACTCGAGGGGTGGGCGCCGGTGTACCACAATTGCGCGCGGCGCCACGCCGCGGCGTCCGTTTTCTCCACTCCTGGCTAGCGGCCTGGGCTCTGCTGGGCAGCGCCGGCGCTTGCAGCGATGAGCCGGGCGGCCCCCGCCCGCTCCCGCTCCCCTTCAGCGACCCGATCCCGCTGCCCGGCTGCGAAGGCTTCAGCTATCAGGGCTGCGACATTCATGCGCTCGCCTGCGTCGAGGAGCTGTATGAAATCGCCGCCTGTGCGCGCGGCGGGGCGGCGGGCCCCCCGCCCCCCGTCAGCTTCCTGCCCGAGGAGGAGGCTCGCCTCGACCTGCTCGCGCGCCTGCTCCGCTCCCCGCCACCCCAGCCGAACCACTTCGAGATCGCGCTCACCGAGCTCGGCCTGACCCAACCGCAGGCGTTCGAGCCCGAGAGCACGGCGGCCCGTCTGGCGCAGCGCTGGGCGGCGTTCTATCGGCGTGATCTCGGGGACGTGGTGGTGATCGAACGCGCCCCTGCCGCCCTGGGCAGCGCGCCGGCCGCCCCCGACGTCCGCACGCTCGATGCACTGGTCTTCCACGAGCTGATCCATGCGCTCCAGGATCGCGAGCTGGACCTCGAGGACTTCTCTCAGCGCTTCCAGACCGACAGCGACGGCAATCTGCGAGGTCTGAGCGTGGTCGAAGGAGAAGCCCAGCTGCACGAGGAGCGCCTGCGCGCCGCACTGTCCGGCGTGGACGCGGCCAGCTTCGACTGGCAAGGCGCACTTCGCGAGCGGAGTGAGGCGGCGGAGCGCTCGCTGTTTGCCGAGCAGGACCTGTACTCGGCGTCGCTCTTGCGCGTGCCCTACGCGCATGGGCTCGAGTACGTCCAGGGGGTGTGGTCGCAGGGCGGCGCCGCGGGCGTGCGAGCGCTCCTGCACGCTCCGCCCGGCAGCATGCGAGAGATCCTCGCCAGCGTGTGGGGCGGGCCCAGCGAGCCGGGCGACGGCCCAGTGCCGGACGCCGGCGAGTCCACGTTCCCGGGCGCCCAGCTCGAAGCGTGGAGCCAGCTCGGCGCCTGGGGACTGTACCTGATGCTCGAGCCGCGACTGGAGCGGCGGGAGCAAGCGCGCGAGCTCGCGCTGCGCTGGCGCAGCGACCGCTTCGAAGCCTTTTCTTACGGCGCGAGCGAGACGGCCGCGCGCTGGTCGATCGACCTGGTGGACGCGGAGGCGGCAGCGTCGCTCGCCACCGCGCTCTCAGGCATACCCGGCATTGCGATCCGGCAGACCGCCTCGCGGGTGCGGCTGCTCAGCGGCAGCGACGCCATGCCTCCGCCCGCCCTCGCCGAGTGATGCGCTCGAGCGAGCGGGGCGCTCTCGGAGTGACGAGCGCAGCCCGATCACCCGATCAATGGTGGAAGGCACGGATGTGGGTGTGGACCATCGCGATACCGTACTCGCGGCAGGCTTGCTCGATCTCCGCGTCGCGCGTCGAGCCGCCGGGCTGCGCGATGAATTTGACGCCGTGCCGCTGCGCGTGATCGATGTTATCGCGAAATGGAATGAAGCCGTCGGACACCAGGCTCACGCCGCTAACCCGAGCCAGGTACTCTCGCTTCTCCTCCGTCGTCAGCGGCTCCAGCTTGCCGAGCAGCGCTTCAGAGAACGCCTGCGTCTCGAAGCGGGTCAAGTCCCCCTCGATGTAGCGCACCCGCCAGTTGATGCGATCCTGACGCTTGATTTCGGGCCGAAAGTTCAGACCGAGCACCTTTGGGTGCAGGCGCAGCTGCCACACATCGGCCTTGCTGCCCGCGAGCTTGGTGCAGTCCACGCGCGATTGCTGGCCCGCACCGATGCCGATCATCTGCCCGCCCACCGCAAAGCCGACGGAGTTCGACTGCGTGTACTTCAGCGTCGTATAGCCGAGCACGAGATCGCGCCGCGCGCCCTCGTCCAGCTCGCCGCACACCACGTCCCGCAGGTCGGCCATGCCAAACACGTGCGCGTTGCGATCCTGGCTGAGACGCATGCCGAACATTTCCCGGCTCTCCCGTGCGGGCGGCTGAAAATTCCGATCGGCCCGCATCACGATGAAGCTGCCGTTCTTCTTCGCAGACAAGGTAGAGAGAGCGTTGCCCTCGTAGCCTGGCGCGATGATGCCATCGGAGACCACGGTCTTGAGAAAGTCCGCCGTCGGCTCATCCACCGGCTCCGATAGCGCCACGAAGTCGCCGAAGGAACATTTCGGGTCGGCGCCGCGCGCGCGCACGTACGCCAGCGCCGCCGGGCTGAGCTCCTTGCCGGACACCTCGTACGCCTCGGCAAGCTCTGCGCTGAGCGGCGTGGCAATGGCGGCACCCGCAGGCGAACAATGCTTGAAGCTGGCGGCCGCCGGCAGCTCCAACGCGCGCCCGAGCTCCAGCACGAGCGGCCAGGCATTCAGAGCGTCGAGCCAGTTGATCAGCGAGGGCTGGCCGTTCAAGAGCTCGACCGACGCCGCGCCGATCGGCTCGGCCGACGCGAAGAGTTGGTGGGGATTACAACCGTACTTGAGCTGCATAAAGTCGACCCCATTTACACGTTCCCCCCAAAATTGGCTACGCTGGCCGGGAAAAAGCAGACCATGGACAGCTCGGCCGGAACCACCCCCTCGGCTGCGATCGAAGGCCTGCGCCGCCGCTGGTTTGCCGGGGGCGCCCGCGACGTGCAGCTCACGCGCTTCGTGCTGCTGCGCGGCCTGGGTTTCATCTATTGCGTCGCCTTCGCCATCCTGGTGCAACAGGTGCTGCCGCTCCTGGGTGCCCGTGGCATCTTGCCCATCCCCTTCTTTCTGAAGCGGATCGGCGCGCTCAGCGACTCGCGGCTGAGCGCCTGGCTCACGGCGCCCAGCCTGTTTTGGCTCGACAGCTCCGACACGGCGTTGCTCGCGCTGGCCTGGCTGGGATTCGGCCTGGGGCTCGCCTGTCTGCTCGGCGTGTGCAATGCGCCGCTGCTCGCGCTCGCCTGGATCGTCTACGGCAGCTTCGTCCACACCGGTCAGATCTTCTATGGCTACGGCTGGGACATGTTGCTCTTGGAGACCGGGTTCCTGGCCATCTTCCTGGCCCCGGCGTGGCACCCCTGGCCGCGCTCCTCGCCCGTCCCGGCCCTGCCCGTGATCTGGCTGCTGCGCTGGCTGTTGTTTCGGCTGATGTTCGGCGCGGGGCTGATCAAGCTGCGGGGGGACCCCTGCTGGAGCGATCTCAGCTGCCTCGTCTACCACTACGAGACCCAGCCCAATCCGCACCCGCTGAGCTGGCTGCTCCACCAGGCCCCGGTCTGGTTTCATCAGGCGGGAGTGCTCACCAATCATCTGGTCGAGGTGGTCGCTCCCTTCGGCCTGTTCGGGCCGCGCCGCGTTCGTCATCTGGCCGGAGCGGCCATCGCCGCGTTTCAGGTGACGTTGATCCTGAGCGGCAACCTCTCGTTCTTGAACTGGCTCACCTTGCTGATCGCCTGCGCCTGCTTCGATGATGGCTGGCTGCGCCGCGTCGTACCGGCGCGGCTGGTGCGGCGGGTGATCGCCGACGCTCCGGCACCCCTGTCGCGCGGCCGCCAGCACGTCACCCTCGCGCTGTGCGCCGTGGTGGCGCTGCTGAGCGTGGGCCCGATCGCCAATCTGCTCAGTCCCCGCCAGCGCATGAACACGAGCTTCGAGCCCTTCAACCTCGTCAACAGCTACGGCGCCTTCGGCAGCGTCAGCCGAGTGCGACACGAGGTGGTGCTGGAAGGAGCGCGCGTCGCGAGCCCGGGCACCCTGCCCGAAGAGCGCGACTGGCGCGAGTACGAGTTCCCCTGCAAACCGGGCGATCCAGCGCGAGCACCATGCCTGGTCACGCCCTACCATTACCGGCTCGACTGGCAGATGTGGTTCGCCTCGCTCAGTAGCGCCGAATACGAGCCCTGGATCGTCCACCTGGTTCTGCAATTGCTCCAGGGCGATCGAGCAGTGCTCGGGCTGTTGCGCCACAATCCCTTCCCCGACGCCCCCCCGACACATGTGCGAGCCAGCCTGTATCGCTACGCGTTCACCCGCTTTGGCGAGGCGGGTTGGTGGCGGCGCGAGCGGGTGGGGCCGTACCTCCCCGTCTTCACCAAGGACGATCCGGGGTTGCTCGCCTTCTCGAGGCGAAATGGCTGGCTCTAGCCTGCGCTGCGCACTCAGCCGGGGCTGAGCGTGAGATCGTGCGGCGTGCCCGCGACGCTCGGGTAATTGCGAAAGCGCTCGTAGTTCTCCGGACCCATGTGCAACGACAACAGGCGCGGGCTCGTCCGTCCGAGATCCACGACGACCAGGCCATCCATGGCTGCCTGAAAGTCCGGGTCCACACTGAAGGCCAGGAATTGACCGCCGAGCTTGACGTACTCCTTGACCAGAATCGGTAGACCCTTCTGATCCGGCTCCAACTCCGCGACCCGGCGCGACAACTGCCGCAGGTCTTCCTCGCCCCGCGGCTCCAGGCCTGCGGCGGTGAGCTGTACGGGGTGCAGCGCCCGCACGCGCGGGGCCAGCGCATGTCGATGGCTGCCGCTGCACAAGCGCGAGGCGATCAGCTGGCGCGAAGCGTCCGTATAATCCGCCGACACGCTGACGGGACCGAACAGGCGCCGGTAGCGCGGTCGCGCTGCGAGCAAGTGCCCAATGCCGCGCCAGAGCAGAGCCAGTACTCGGCCGGCGCCCTGCAACTCGGGGCGCACGAAGGACCTCCCGAGTTCCACTGCGGGCCCCAGTTCGTCCAGAAACCCGGGCTCGAACGCAAACAGGCTGTTCGTGTACAGCCCCGCGTCTCCGTGTCGTCGCCGCACCACATCCGTCATGCACAGGCGATAGGCGCCGAGGATCTGCTGCCGGCTCGCTTGCCACACGAACAGCTGCATGTACCAATCATCAAAGCTATCGATGTCGCGGCTGCGCCCCGTGCCTTCCCCCACGGCTCGAAAGCTGAGCTCGCGCAACCGGCCAATCTCGTTCATCACCGTCGGCATCGACTCTCGCCCGGCGACCACGACCGAGTAGTCGCCGCTGGCATAGAGTGTACGCGAACGGCCAAGTGCCTGGATTTCCCGAGCTAACGCCGCTGGAGACTCGGCCTCCGCGATCGCTTCGCACAGCTCTAGTTCCGGTTCTCTCCCCACGGACTGAACACCTTGCATGCAGTTCCTCCTGCCAGAGATGCTCAATCGTGCAGTAGTGGTGTGGCGCCCGCGGGACACCGGTACAGCATTTGAGTGAAGATGCCGTGGCTGCCGCGCGCCGCGCCGCTCCGGGATCCGATGTCGCACGGAGTGCGCTCAACGCCTCATTTGCGTCTGGATTACGGCTTCACGACGACCGTGCGCAGCTGGCTCTTGAACTCGAGCATGCGTTGCATGCTGACCTCCAAGAGCTGCGCGTCTCGCTGCCGATCGGCTTTTTCCCCGGGATCTCGGGCTAAATCGTACAGCCCGAGCGGACGCCCGCCGCTCGTGACCAGCTTCAGATCCTGGTCGATCAGCGCCTGTCGCTCTTCGTTGTACGGGCCCGCGCTCATGTCGATGAAGACCGCGCGCTCGCTTGGCGCCTGGCCAGGTGACGCGAAGATGTCAGCCAAGAGCGAGGTCCCCGACAGACGCTGTTCTCCGGAGGGCAAAGGCAGCCCAAACAGCTCGAGCAGCGTCGGAGCCAAATCGATGGCGCTACGCCGGACCCCCTGTCGCTGCGGCGCCACGCCGGGCAGGTGCACGATCAGCGGGACGTGGACCAACTCTTCCCAGAGTTCGTAGCCGTGCCGGGACATGCCGTGCTCGCCGAAGGCCTCCCCGTGATCGCTCGTGACGACGATGGCCGTGCGCGCGCCAAACTCCGCCTGCGCCACGAAATCGAGCACGCGACCGATCTCGCGATCGGTAAACGCCACCTCCGAGTCGTACAGATCTCGCCCGCGCGAGCCGAAGTCGAAGCCCGCGTGCCGCATGTATTCGGCGTGCGGGTCGAGATAGTGCACCCAGAGAAAGAAGCGGCCGCGAGTATTGTCCGGATTGGACAGCTGCCGGAGAGCCGCGTCCGAGAGCTTGTCGCTGTTGACGGTCTGGTCTCCCTCGAGTTGACGCTGGGGCGGCGCGGCGGACAGGTCGAGCACGTCGAAGCCCCGGCCGAGGCCGGATTCGGGCGTGAAGTACCAGTGGCCTTGCACGGACAGGGTGCGGACCCCCGCTTGCTGCAGCCGCTCCTGGACGAAGATGTCCTCCGGTCCGAAGAGATTGAAATGCAGCCAGCCCCGATGCGTCTCGGACGCATAGCGACCGATCAACAGCGGGCCGAGGCTCTTGCCCGTATACGACGCCAGCGCGTAGGCGCGCTCGAACACGACGCTCTGTGACGCCAGCGCGTCCAGATGCGGCGAGATCGCTCGCCGATAGCCAGCGAACCCGAGATCGTGGCGAAGCGCGTCCACCGTGATCAGGATCAGGTTGAGATCGGACGGCACACGCCCGGCCAGCGCCGCTGGAAGCTCGGCGCGAGGCGGCGTCACGACCGACGGCGGTGGCACGGGCGCGTCCCCGTCCCGGCAGTCTTCGTCCACCCCGTTGCCCGGCACATCCAGCGCCCCGGGAAAGATACCGTCGCGAGTGTCGTCACAGTCCGCATCGCCAAACCAGGAGCCGACACCGTCACCGTCGCGGTCGGTCACGGCGCGCAACACCCGCAGACTGACGCGAGACAGTCCCCCACCCCGCTCGACCGCGAGCCGCAGCGCCGCGTCGTCGAGCAGGCGGCCTCCCGTCATGCCGAGCGCGACCACACCGGCGCTGGTCGCCAGCGCCACGCCCGCGACGCGCACGCCGGACGGACAACGTGGACCGATCGCGACCCCCAGGGCCGCGCCGAGGAAGATCCCGCCCAGCACGAGTACCGGCCGCAGATCGAGTTCCTGGCGGCCGAGCACGCCAAACACCTGCCAGAACCCGCCGTCGCCGTTGGTCGTGCCCGTACGGATACCCCAGGCGATCGGCGCCGCAAACAGCACGGCCGCAGCCAGCACCCGGAGCGCGGGCGAGCCCGTCCAGCGGCGCTCGGGGGCGCTCCGGCGCAGCAGGCCGAGCGACGTCACGGCCGCGCCGAGCAGCGGGCGGGCCAGCAGCCACGTGCCGAGCGCCAGGGCCGCGGCCACCACGATCGGCGGCAGCTCGAGCACGAGCATCCGCCGGGCGAGCTCGGCCACCAACGCCAACAGGACCACCAGGACCAGCGCCAGCAGCGGGTGCAGGGACGCTGACGCCGCTGCCCCGCCGGGCCGGGCGCGCCGTGCGAACAACGGCGCGAGCAGACTCGAGAGCGCGGCCGCGCCGAACGCAACCGGCACGAGCAGACCGAACGCCACGAGCAACGTCCGCAGCTCCGCCGTCGGCTGGGGCGCCAGCTGCCGTGCCCAGCGGGCTTCGGCGAGCGCGAACGGCAGCGCGACGACCGAGGCCGTCAGCCACGACAAGCCCAAGCGCGAGCGCACCGCCGCTCAGCGCCCCATCCGCTTGGCTGCCGTGGCCAGCGGGTGGCTGCGGTCGTAGACCTGCAGCAAGCGCTCCACGGAAAGGTGCGTGTAGCGCTGCGTCGTCGACAGGCTCTGGTGACCCAGAAATTCCTGGATCACGCGCAGGTCGGCGCCTCCCTCGAGCATGTGGGTGGCACACATGTGCCGCAACGCGTGCGGGTGCAGATCCGCGCGCCCGAGCGTCAGCGCCCCGGTCTGACGCACCAGATGTTGCACCTGACGCACGCCCAAGCGCCGCCCGTGGCGCCCGAGCAAGAGCGCGCGCGCATCCTGAGCGCCGGTTTTCGGATGCCGCAGGTGGCAGCGCTCGGTGAGGTACGCGGCGAGGGCCTGCCGACAGCAAGCGCCCACCGGCACGCTGCGCTCTTTACGTCCCTTGCCGAGCACCGTCAGGCTCTCGCTGCCGTCGGCAAAGGCGTCCAGGTCCAGACCGACCAATTCGCTGACGCGCAGCCCCGAGCCATACAAGAGCTCCAGGATCAGGCCGTCGCGCACCCGGCGTGCCTGCTCGACCTCCGGGCGCAGCGCTGCCTCCGAGCCAGCCTCGTCGCGGCGCAGGAGCTCGGCCGCGGTATCCGCCCGCAGCACGAGCGGCAGCGGGCGCTTCACGCGCGGCGTGGCGAGTCCCTGGGTAGGATTGTGGCGGGACGGCTCGGCTCGGCGCAGAAACTTGTAGAGCGAGCGCACGCTGGCGAGCTTGCGCGCGATGCTGCTCGTCGAGTGGCTGCGCGACAATTCGGCGAGCCAGGCGCGCAGCTCCAGCTTGCCGACGTCCGACAACTTTGCCGGCTGCCCCAGGCGCTGCTCCAGAAACGCCTCCAGCTGCGCGAGATCGCGCCGATACGCCGCGCTCGTGTGCGCTGACGCGCGCCGCTCCCCCTTCAGGTGGTCGATGAAATCCGTCACCCCCCGGCGCAGCGGCAGCGAGTCGGCGCGGGCTACCTCAGGCATGCAAGAGGGCCCAACTCGCGACCAACACGCCCGCGCACAGGCCGAGCGCGGGCCAGCGAGCACGTCCCGGCAGCCAGCGCCCCGCGGGTGTCCAGGCGCCCAGGCAGAGCCAGACCAGGCTGCCGACGGCAGCAGCAAAGCCGAGGCCGATCAACGGCACCCAGCCCGCTTGGAACGCCGGCCGCGCTCCGACCAGCTCGGCGGCGGGAGGCAGACCGAGCAGCCGCGCCAGGTTCTGATCGGCTCGCTCGAGCTCGCTCCGTCGCGGCTGCCAGAGATGACGACTCTCGAGCGCCGCGCTGCGCTGCGCGCGCCAGGCACTGGTCGCCAGCGTTACATCGCGCGCTCGCTCGGCGCCCAGCCCCAGCGCTTGCAGGCGAGCATAGGCCGCGTCCACATGCGTGGCCCCCGGCACGTACGCCGTGGCTGCCCGGCGGGCATGGCGCAACGCGAGCTCCAGCTCCCCCCGATCGAACGCGCGATCGCTCGCGGCCATCTCCGCCTCGCCGCGCCACAACGTGCGCAACGTGGCCAGCGCAAAGATCGCCAGCAGCAGGGCCGAAGCGAGGCCGAGGCGGTAGGAGAGCCCACCCCTCACGTCAGATCCCGTCGGCGAAAGATCAGACTGGCGAGCGACAGGAGCAGCGCCGCCCAGCCCAGGCTGTGCAGCGCCGCGAGCCCCAGGTAGCCCCAGCCGCTGCCCTGCAAGCTTTCACCGGTGAGCAGGGCACGCTCGGGCACGTACAGCATCAGGTTGGGTACCAGCTTCGACAATACCGCCGCTCCCTGCGCCACTCCTTCCCCAAAAAACCGCGGCGGGAGCGTCGCCAGAGTGTCGGCCGAGCGACCCACGATGAACACGCCGAGCGTGAAGATGGCGGTGAGAAACGGCGAGGAGAAGGCAGAGAAGAGCATCGCCACTGCCGCCACCACCGCCACCTCGAGCACGGTGAGCAGCGCCGAAGCGAGCAACACCCGGCGGTCGTCAGGAGCGTTCCGGCACAGCCAGGCGGTCACCAGGACCAGCAACGCGGCTGCCAGTGCCGGGCCGATCGTGGCGCTGCCGGGCCGGCGCCAGGCCGACAAGACGAGGGCACCCAGCACGAGCACCGCCAGCCCCACCGGTTGCCAGAGCGGAGTGTCGGCCGTCACTGCCACCGCGGACAGAAAGACCGCCGTGTTGCCCAGCACGAACACGGCCAGCGTCAGCAGTGTGCCCAGATATTTACCGACCAGGTACTCCCAGCGCGCGATCGGTCGAGCCAAGATCGGAAACGACGTCTTGAGCTCCAGCTCCCGGTGCAGCGCCGTCGCGCTCAGCACGATCGCCACGCCGGCGCCGTACAGAGCGACGCTCGCGGAGCCCAGATTGCTGAGCACCCGCGCCGCGGTGCCGGTAGCGAGTTGGCCCACCACCATGCAGTAGCCGGCGGTCGCCAGCGCCAGCGCGAACAAACCATGCAACACCCGGGCGCGAACGGCCTCCCGATACGTGTTCAGCATCACGACGGCGAGTCGTACCAACATGGGTCACGGAGGCGGCGCCCGGCCGGTAGGCGCCCCGGTGTCTTATCCCGAGCTGCCGGCGGGCGACAAGTTCGAGGTCTGGTTTCTCCGCTTGCGCGCTCCGGGGGTTGCACTAGAACCCGCGGGCCGAGCCGCCTCGCCGGCAGCTCCCCGCCATGGCCCTGCCCACCGCCGATTCGATCGCCTCCGAACGGGCCGAAGTGGTTCGCCACTTCCGGCGCAATTATGCGGCCCACTCGCTCGAAGGCGGGCTGTTCATCGGTGGGGTGGCGCTCGTGCATCCGCAGACCATCGCCCCGCGACTGATCGAGCGGCTCGGCGGGCCCGACTGGGCGATCGCCGCGGCTCCCGTGCTGCTGATGCTGGGCTTCTTCATCCCCAGCCTGTTCATCACCCACCGCCTGGAACGGTTGCGCTTTCTCAAGCCCTTTATCATGTGGCTCGGCGTCGCCCAGCGCTTGCCCTACCTGCTGGTCGGGTTGAGCCTGCTCTTCCTGCCGCAGGCCGATCACTGGACGCTGGCGCTGGTCGTGCTGGCACCGCTGCTCTCTGGGCTCGCGGGGGGCATCTCCATCACCGCCTGGCGGGAATACGTCGCCAAGAGCATCCCCGCAGAGAAGCGTGCCTCCTTGTGGGCCCTCCGCTTCGTTCTCGGCGGCCTCCTCGGCGTCGTCGCCGGGCAGATCGTGGAGCGAGTGCTGGGCCATCACTCCGAGATCCGAGCCTACGGTCTGCTGCACCTGGGCGTGTTCCTGTGCATGATGGGGTCGTATGCCGTGTTTGCCCTGACGCGGGAGCCGAATCTGACCAGCGCCCGCCCGAGCGCCGAGCGAAACTGGTGGGGGTACACGCGCAGCATGCGCCGCATCATCGGCAACGACGCGCACTTGCCGGCGTACCTGGGCTGCCGGGCGCTGTACTCCGGCCTGTTCGTGGTGTTGCCCTTTCTGACGTTGCGCGCGCTCGAGGTCCTGCACGCGGGCGACGGCTACCTGGGCCGCCTGCTCATGTTCCAGATGCTCGGTTCCGTCCTGGGCAATCTCGCCGGGGGTGTCCTGGGCGACCGCGGCGGCGGTCGCAGCGTCCTCATCTTGTCCCAGGCCGGCTCGGTCGTGGTCGCCGCAGCGTCCCCTGCGCTACACAGCCCGCTGGCGTTCGAGGCATTGTTCTTCGCCCTGGGGCTCGCAGTCGGGCTGGGCAGCGTGGGTGTCGCGACGCTCGACCTCGAGATGAGCGGGTTCGACCAGCGCATGAGCTATCAGACGGTGATCGGCCTCAGTCACTTGCTCGGCATGGTCGGCGCGGTCGCCCTGGCGACGACCGTGCGGCGCCTGACGCCCAACTTCGCGGTGCTGGCCTGGATTGCAGCTGGCCTGATGCTGGGTTCGTTGCTGCTCTTGTCCCGGCTGCCCGAGCCGCGCCGCAGACTCGCTCGCCCCACCCACTCCACCTGACGGCGCTAGCGCACCGTGACGGACTCTGGCGCAGGGCCGCCGCCGTAGCGGCGCTCCACGGTGTCACGGATGCGATTGGGCGTGCGCAAGATGGAGCGCTGGATCCGCTCCTCGAACAGCATGCGGATCACGCCCGGGCCGAGGTTGACCAGGGCACCGACGGAAATCAGGGAGTACTGCTCGTCGTAGCGCGTCGCCCGTAAAAACCCCCAGACATCGTCGATGTCGTGCGGCTGGGAAGGATCGAGCCAAAAGCGCACCACCCGAGGATCAAAGCGCCCATCCGGCGGCTCCAGCTCGAAAAATACGGTGAGCGTAGTGGAGACGGCGCTCGTGCCCTGTTCGAGCTCCACGCGGACGCGATTGCCCACGTGATCGACGATACGCATGCTGCGGGTCTTCGGCAGCACCTGGGAGAGCGTCGACAGCTCATTGAGCACATCGAAGACCTGTCGCGGCTCGGCCCGCACCAGCGCATAGGAGACGCCGCCGACATAGCGTTGACCGCCCTTGTCCAGCGACACGAATTGCTCCACGCGCCCCCCGCGGCGCAGCGTTTGATGCTGCTCCGGACTGAGACCGCCAGCGGAGGGAGGCAGCTCTTCTGCTCCTTCGACGAGCGGCGGGTCCTCCGGCGTCACTGCAGGAGGCAGCGCGCAGGCGCTCGCCCAGAGGGCAGCCCCGAGAGCGCAGCCGACCGAGAACCGTCTCAGGAAGCCATGACCTACACGCCCGAAGCGCTGCCAGCACCCAACGTGGGCTGGCGCAGACTCGATGGGAAGGGCACTCGCGCGCCCGCGGGCTCTGGGTACGTTCATGGGTCCATCACAAATACGTCCAGAAGCCAGGCGCCCAGTGCCCCCGCATAGCCATCTATCTGCAGAAAATATTCCCCCGCCGGCAAGTTCAGGTCCAGAAAGCTCCGGTCGTCGGCCACACCCACCGAACAGGCCTCCACGACCTCCTGGCCCGGGCAGTCCGGGCCCCGCCGCACATCGAGCAAGGTATCGAAGTCACTGCCGCGCATGTCCAAGAGCACCCGCTGCGGTCGATCCAGCACCAGCCTCAGCAATTGATCCGGCGCGCCGTTGGGGGTGGCAAAGTCGCAGCTGGCCGAGAAATCATTGTCGGCATTCTGCGTGTTGCCTTGAAAGATGCCTCCGCCGGGCGGAATGGTCAGCACCTCCAGACAGGCGTCCGAGCTGGGCACGAAGGTGCGCGGACGAGCTGGACGCAGTGCGGCAGTGAAGGTAGCCGGCAGGCCCTCTGCCGACTCCATCACGACTCGATAGCTGCCCATGGCCAAACCTTGCGCCGAGACGCGCGCAGGGTTGGCGGCAGGCCGTGAACAGTCCTGGATATCTTCGTCCGCGCAGGCTGCGCCCGTAATGCCGACCGAACCGATGTCCCCCGAAGAGAAGCGCCCCACCACCAGGAGATCGGACGGGGTCGCCAGGTCGACCGCGAACGCAGCGTCGGTGAAGCCCGGCGCGCAACTGGCCACGATGTCGTCGATGTGATCGATGAAGCTGACCGTCTGAGTCTGATTGACGACGATCGCAGGGGCCGTACTGCACTGATCGGTGAGAGGTGGCGTGGTCGGCGCTTGGACGCGCAGGGCCACGCGAGCCAGTGTCGGGCCACTGGCGGAGACCGCGAGCAAATACGTGCCCGCGGCGAGCGCGTGGTAGTGGAGCTCGGCCGCGATGCCATCGTTGCACGAGAGCTCCAGCTCGGGGTCCTCACAGTCCGCTCCGCGCAAGGCCAGCCGCGGCCGCCCGAGCTCATCCAGCGACTCCGCAGTGAGCCGTACATCGGCGGCCTGGGCCAACGTGAACGTGTAGTAGAGGTCCCCGCGTTGCGTCGGGCACGCGCTATCCAGCGCCGGCCCAGGCAGCGCCAGATCGGCGGTCACCGGCAGATCGGGCTCGAGCACGAGCGGCGTGCCGCAATCGCGATGGGCCGGCACGGGGGACGCAGCCAGGTGGGTCACCTCGAGAGCGATCGGCGCCGCTGCGTTCGTGCGCAGGTACACCGGATACGTCCCGGGGCCGACCGAATGCAGGCGCAACCGCGCCACACTCTCCCCGACGGGCAAGAACGCGCCACGCACACAGTCCGCCTCCTCCGAGACCCCAGCGCAGCTGCCCACGGGCGACAGCGACAGCTCGCCCAGCGCCGCCCGTGCGACCAGATCCACGTCCAGCGCGGGCCCCGCGGGCACGCTGACCTGGAGCACCAGATCTCGCAGCGTCGGTCCCTCCGTGGCGCAGCCCGCCCCATAATCCAGGCGGGCTCCCGCGACGGGCACCGCGTAGCTGCCGGGAGCCGGCAAGGGCAGCGCGTCGCTGCAGGTGTCAAAGCGCGGCAGCTCGCACTCTGCCTCGTCGACCTCGCCATCACAATCGTCATCCACGCCGTCGTTGCAGACTTCGGGGGACAGGCTCGACACGTTCGGATCGAGGTCGTTGCAGTCGTGCCCTGGCTGACAGTTGCCGTCGACGTCACCATCGCCATCGGCATCGCGGTCGCGCCGCACACACGCGCGCGTCGCCTCGTCGCAGACGTCGATCGTGCACGGCGTCGAATCCGAGCAGCTCGTGGGCGGGCCCGGACGACAACCGACGCGCGGATCGCAACGCTCGATGCCGTTGCAGAACACGCCGTCGTCGCAGCGCTCGCCCACGGCAGTGAAGCGGCACAGCCCGAGCTCCGGGTCGCACACGCCGTCGGTACAGTCGAAACCGTCGTCGCACTGGGCGTCGTCCACGCAGGGGGCGCCGAGGGTCACGCTCGGGTCTCCGCCCGCGGCGCCGGACACCCCAGCATCCGGTAGCCCCGGCTCGCCCATGCCGCCGTCGGGCCCGCTGGGTCCGGTCTGAAACGGGCTGGGAACCAAGGCGTCCGCGCAGCCCATGCTCCACAGGGCCAGAACCGCGCGCCACGCCGCTCGCATCGAGGACACTCTAGCCCGCATTTCCCACCGACTGGGCCGGCTCGAGCGATCTCCCGCGCCTATCGACCTGGCCTGCGGGCCCGCAGCGCCAGCACTCGTGCCGGCGACGCTAGCGCCCCAGATCGGCGCCGCGCCCCGATAGCCCGCGCCCGGGTTCCAGGCCGATCATCCTGCGCAAATCGGCCGCCATGCGCTCTTCGCAGCGCGTATGGGCGAGAAAGCCATGCAGCAGCTCCCGCAGATCGCTGCGCTGCGCGGACGGTTCCAAATCTTCGTCCGGTGCCGCGCTCGCAGCGGCAAATGTCGGTGAATACTCCTCGTCCCCGAGGTGACCCACGGGCTCCAAGACCTGGCCGAGAGGCTGGGGCGGAGTCAACACCAGCGGCTGCGGCTCCTCCTCTGCCGCCAGCGCCACGTCGACATCCAGGTCGACATCGATCTCCAGCTCGACGGGCGCTCGCACGAGCGGCGCTGCGGGCGCGGGCGCACGCACGGCCGCGGCGAGGGGCAACGGCGTGGGCACGGCCGCCGCGACGACCGGCGCTGGCGTGCGCACGGCGGCGGCCACGGGCGTGCGCTGCGACACGGCCACCGAACTCGGCAACGGCGACGCGGCCACCGAACTCGGCAACGGCGACGCGGCTACCGAACTCGGCAACGGCGACGCGGCCACCGAACTCGGCAACGGCGACGCGGCTACCGAACTCGGCAACGGCGACGCGGCCACCGAACTCGGCAACGGCGACGCGGTCACCGAACTCGGCAACGGCGACGCGGCTACCGAACTCGGCAACGGCGACGCTTCGTTGCTGGCCAGCACTGCGCGCGGAGCTCGCAGCGTCTCACGATACAGGCGGGCCAGAGCCCTGCCCGCGGCAGCGTGGTTGAGCGGGATCAGCGCTGCCAGGAGCTCGGACTGGAGCGCCGCCAGGTCGCCCACGGCGCCGCGCTCCCCGGCGGCGTGCAAGGCCGGCGGTGCCGACTGGGACAGCGCCAAGAGCGCAGCGAGCAGACGGCGCAGCTCGACTTCGACCTCGCGCGCGGCAGCGGCAGGGCCGGGCTCGACGCGCACTTCGCCGGCGGCCGTCAGGAGCACCAAGTCGGCGGTCACCGGGCAGGGGCAGCCCGCGACCTGTTGCACGAGCAGCAGAACTACGTATCCGGCCGCTTCCGCCGTCACGGCCGCGCGGCGTTGGCGGGCGGCGTCGATCACCCTGCTGAGCGTGATTTCCATCGGGCTCTCGTCGCTTAGACCGATCTGCTAAAATCGGACCACTTCACAGAGACAAGACGGGACAATCGGGCGAGGCTTTAGCTCGGAAAAACCTGCGTTCGCGCGTTACTGCTAGGATATGAGCCGCAATGACAGTCTGCTTGAAATGTGGCGCAGAAAATCCGCGGGGAAACAAGTATTGCACCCGCTGTGAGATGCCCCTGCCCGACAGCGGTGTAGGCGGAACGCTCACGGGGGCACCGAACCCGCCCGGGATCTCGCCACCGGCAACGGCCCCGCTCGGCGCCGCAGGCCGTCCGATGCCGCCGGCCCCGCCCCAGCCCCCCGGACCTGGCGCGGCGCCGCCCGCGTATCAAACCCTGGTGGGTAGTCCAGCGCGTGTCGCGGTCCCGCCCGCCGCGGCGGAAGCCCCCGCCTCTTTCCAGCAAACCCTGTTCGGCGTCTCGGCAACGGCGCCACTGCCCACTGCGCCTGCGGCATCCTCCCGAGACGGCGCTGCCGTCGCGAGCCTCGCGTCGCAGACCTTGTTCGGGGTGGCCCCGCCCGGGGTCGCGCCCAACACGCCCTTCGCGCGGCCAGCGCCCACGCCCGCTCGCCCTGCCGCCGGCGCGCCTCCTGCGCCCGACGCGCAGAGCCCCCAGCGCACCCTGGTCGGCGGAGTCGTGCCCGACGAAGTCGCGCGCCTGCTCGGCTCGGCGCATGCCGCGCCGGCGCAGTCCCAGCGCGGTCAGGAGCGCGCTCGCCTGCCGGGAAACACTGCACCCTTCGAGCCCGTGCGCAACGCCTCGACGCTGCTCGGCTCGACGCGGAGCCTGCCGCCCGCGAGCGGCTCGGCCCCCGTGGCGGCGGCCGTCCACGCGGGCGCAGCTACCTTCACCGCAGCGGACGCCCACGGCGAGCGCGCGACCAGCGGCGCCGCGCCCGAGCCGGTGCCGGAGCCCGGGGTCCCTCCCCCGCACGCCGTGCCCATGCTCGCCAGCACGCACCTCGGCGTGGCCATTCCCGGCATCGCGCCGCTGCGCGCGGGCAACGCGTCCGCCCCGCCCCCGCGCGAGCAACAACAGCACTCCCCGCCCACCGAGTATGCCAGCGCCGAGCGCATGCCCCCCAGCATTGCGCCGTCCCACACGACACCGCTGCCCGTGCGCTTCCAGGTCCCGCGCAGCGCTCTCGTGCTGCTCGCGTCGGGCGTCGTGCTCTTGGCCGCCGCGGCCGCCTTCGCGTTGTTGTGGACGGGGACCAAACGGCTATCGGCGGCGCTCAGCTCCGACGCTTCCGGCAAGGATCGCATCGATCTCGTGTGCGCCGATTGTGCCGACGGCACGTTGCTCAGCCTGGCGGACGTCAGCGCCGAAGTGCAAGACCGCAAGGCCTATCTGACGCCGAAAGAGCGCCTGCCGCTGGGGGCCAATACCCTCAGCATCGGCCTGCAACGCCCCGGCGAAGAACATGTCGAAACGATCGAGCTGCGCCTGCCACCGCTCGAGTACCGGGTCCACCTCGACACGAGCACGCTGGTCGGAGACAAACCCAGTCTGCGGCTCGACATCGAAGCGTTGCCCGGCACGCGCGTGCTGCTCGCCGGGCGCGCGGTGAGCCTGGACGCCAGCGGCCACGGCTCGCAACAGATCGACGTGGCCGGGCAGCTCGCGGGACCGTCGAGCGAGGTCGCGACGCTCGAGCAATCGGTGAGCTACGCCATCACCCCGCCGAGCGGCAAAGACTACTCGGGCGAGCTGCGCTTCAAGATCGGCATCACGCCGCTGATCCTGGAGGCGCCGGGGTCCGACAGCGTGACGGACACCGATCGCTTCATGCTCGCCGGGCGCACCACGAAGGGCGCGGAGCTGTGGGTGGCCGACCACGCGATTGCCGTCGATGAAAGCGGGCGCTTCGCTCAGCCGATGGCGATCGAATCGGTGGGCGAGACCAAGGTGACGGTGCGGGCCACGCAGCCCGGCCTGGCGCCGCGCTTTGCCTCGTTCCGCCTGGAGCGCGTGGCGAGCCTGACAGAAGCGCTGCGCGCGCGCAGCCCGGGCGCCCTCCCCTTCTCTGCCGTCAGCAAGGACATCGCCGCCAACGTCGGCAGAATGGTGTTGGTGCGGGGCAAGATCGAGGAGGTGCGTGTCGATGGCCACCACACCTTGTTGGTGCTGGCCGCCGATCGGGATTGTAGCGGGCACGATTGCCTGGCGCGCCTGCTGTACGGCGGCGTACGCAAGCTCGAACGCGGCACGAGCGTCACCGCGCTCGGGCGGGTACAAGGAACCGCGGGGACGCAGAACGTGCCCGAGATTGAGGTTTCGTTGCTGCTATGAGGCGCGCCCGGAGCACTCTGTCGCACTCGCCGCTGTTGCGAGGTCTGCGCTCGAGCTGGCTGGTGCTGACGACACTGGCACTCCCCGCCAGCGCCGTGGCGAACGACCTGAGCGCGAGCGTCCCGCATACCTTCCATCAGGGTCCCCCACGAGGCCCTGCCGCGACGTCAGGGGTCGATGGGAGCCGGGCTCACCGCGCCGAGAGCCTGCCTTCACCCGCGGGGGCCCAGGTGCTCTGGGAGCATCAGCTGAGCGCAGGAGTCTGGGCAAACTTGGTCGTCGATGCGGCGGGCAGCGTGTTTGCCGTCAGCCCGGGTCGGGTCACGCAGCTCGCGGCAGATGGCCGCGAGGAGTTCACTCGGCAGGCAGAGTTCACGAGCGCAGTTGCCGTCTCGCTGCTCGCCAGCCAGGCGCGCGTGCTGCTCACGCGCGAGGGTAGATTGCTCGCCTGGTCGCCGCAGGGCACGCCCATGTTCCAGGTGGCGCTCGCAGCTCCGAGCGGCTACGCGCACGCGGGCCTGCTGCCCCTGCCGCAGGGTGGTGTGTTGGCCCATCTGGGCAACTCGCTGTTTCGCTTGGGAGCCGGCGGCGAGCTCGAAGGCTACGCCGAGCTGAAGCGGGAGGCGGTGGAGACGCTCGTCGATCGGGACGAGGTATGGGTCGTTGCCGGCAACGGGGACGTGTGGACGTGGAACGGTCGTGACCCGCCCGCCCGGCGCGGAGGCTTCCCGTCTCAGGTCAGTGCCGCGGCGCTGAGCGCGCCCGGTCGGCTCTTGGGCATCGTGGACGCTCACGAGCTCGTGCAGTGGACGGCCCCGCTGGGGCCCAGCCTGACGCTCGCGCGCCTCGAGGAGCTGGGCAGCGCGCCCCGCATCAGCGCACCGGGCGGGGAGCTCATCCACATCCTCGGCAGCAGCGGTAACCTGCTGGGCGTGCGCGCCGGCGAGCCTGCCGCTGCGGCCTCTGCCCCGACGTCCGCTCCAGTTCGGGCCGGTGATCGTCAACGCCCCGCCGGTCCGGGGGAGGTGTTGGCCAGCCCCGACGGCACCGTGGCCTGGCTGGTGCCCGACGCGCCCCTCGTGCTCCAGCACGCCGGGCAGGAGCCACACCTCTTCTCTGCCGTGCAGTGCCATCAGCCGCTGTGCCTGGTCCCCGCGGGGGACGGGCGGCTCGCGATCAGCTGCAAGTCGGGTGAGATATGGATGATTGGCCCGCCGGCCTCTACAGGGCAACCCTCCCCGCCCCGCCCGAGCCCGAGCGCTGCCTCGCGCTGAGGCCCTGGCCTTGCCCATTGGCAGACGGCCTCGACAAGACCTATATTGTCGCTAGACGCTCGTTTGCCAGGAATTGTCGCATGATTGCCATTACGCCGCTTGCCGCTGAGAAGGTTCGAGAGATTTCGGAAGCCGAGGGCCTCTTGGAACAGGGGCTGCGGTTACGAGTGATTGGCGGCGGCTGCGCGGGGTTTCAATACGACCTCTACTTCGAGGAAGCTCCGACCGAGTTCGATGAGCGCTTCGAGTCCAACGGCATCAAACTGTTTATCGATCCGCTCAGTTACCAATATCTGGACGGGACCGAGATCGATTACGTGGAAGGCGCTCACGGCTCCGGGTTCAAATTCGGAAATCCGAATGTGTCCGGTAGCTGCGGCTGCGGTTCTTCCTTTCACGTCTGAATCGGTGCGCTGCGCTCGGCAGCGGTCGAGCTGACCCCGCTGCCGCGGAACTGGCTGGAGCCCTGCCTCCGCAGCCCTCCGAGCGGTACAATCCCGAGATGCCCTGCGCGCCCAACGCGGCAGGACGGCTTGGCGCGAGCTGATTCCCGACGGGGCGGAATGCCACCCCGACGATTGTTCGGAACCTTCGGGAATGCCGCCGCGTATTGCTTTGTAAGTCAACTGAGCGCCGGCGGACGGGTCGAGCAGCACGAGCGGTGATCGTGCGGCTGCGCTCCGACACGGCAGCGAACGGAAGGTTGGAAACCATGGCAGCTGCATCTCGAGGGGCTATCACGGGCTACGGTGGGCAGCTGGCGCAGTTCTCGCCGCTCACGCGCGAGCGCGAGCGCGAGCTCGCAGAACTCTGGAGGCGCGATCGCAACACGGCGGCCGCAGACGAGCTGGTGAAGGCGCACCTCCGTTACGTCGTGGCAACGGCGCTCAAGTTCCGGCGTTATGGCATTCCGCTCGACGAGCTGATCGCGGAAGGCAGCTTTGGGGTGGTGCACGCGCTCGGCAAGTTCGATCCGGAACGTGGCACGCGCTTCGTCACCTACGCCGCCTATTGGATCCGCGCCTATATCCTCAACTACGTGCTGCGCTCCTGGAGCCTCGTGGGTTCTGGAGCAGGCGCCCTGCGCTCGAAGAATTTCTTCCGGCTGCGGCGGGAACGAGCACGCATCTTCAACCTGTTCACGGACGAGGCAACCGCGCAGGAGGAGCTCGCCAAGCGCCTCGAGATCCCGCTGAACCAGCTGGTGACCATGCTGGAGCGCTTGGACAGCCGAGACGTGTCGCTGGACAGTCAGGTGTTCGACGGCTCCAACGCTCGGCTGCTCGACACGCTCGTTTCGGACGCCGCGGATCAGGAATCGTCCTTGGCAGATGGCGAGCAGCGGCACGATCGCGCAGAGGCCGTGCGCTCCGCCATCGTCAAGCTGGACGAGCGCGAGCGCTTCATCGTGGAGAGCCGCATGATGGCCGATCACGACGATGAACTCTCGCTCGCGGAGATCGGGCGCCGGCTCGGCGTGTCGCGCGAACGGGCACGTCAGCTCGAAGCCCGCGCCAAGGGCAAGCTGCGCGCCCTACTGGGACGCGATCTGCCGAGTGAGCTGCCCGAACGAGAGTTGCGCGGCGGCGACCTCTCGGACAGCCCGCTCTCCGACCCGCTGCCAGACAACGACGCGAGCGCGGAGTCCAGCAGAGCCGGCTCGCACGCCGCCCGTCGCTGTGCTTGAGCGCAGCCCGGCTCGATCGCAGCCCGGCTCGATCGCAGCCCGGCTCGAGGGCGCACGAGCGCGGCGCCTCGCCCCACTGACGCGACGGCAATCGTGTCGGCGGCCACGGTTCCAGGGGACTGGAGCGGATGCGCGTGGTACGAGCGGCTCGTCTACGCAGTGGAGGTGATCGCTCGGCCGGTTTCGGCTCGAGAGGAAAGTCCGGGCTCCAAAGAGCAGAACGCCGGCTAACGCCCGGTGAGGGAAACCTCGAGGAAAGTGCCACAGAAAACAAACCGCCCGGGCCGCGCGAGTGACTCGGGTAAGGGTGAAAAGGTGGGGTAAGAGCCCACCGCGCAGGCGGTAACGTCTGCGGCACGGAAAACCCCGTTTGGAGCAAGGCCACGTAGAGGAACGTTCGAGGGTTGCTCGCCCGAGTTCCAGGGTAGGCCGCTCGAGGCGCTCGGTGACGAGCGTCCTAGATGAATGATCGCCACGGCGTCGCGAGACCTCGGTCTCGAGGCGACGAACAGAACCCGGCTTATCGACTGCGCCCAGACCGCCGGCGGCACCCGCCGCCGGCGTTTTTTTTGGCTCGCCGGAGCCCGCTTTGGGGCTGAAAAAGACTGCAGGGCGCGCTGCCTCGCGCGAGGCGGCCCCTCACTGCCCGACGAACATGAACGGCACGTTGGTGACCGTCTCGCCCGCAGAGCGCGGAAACGACCAACCCTTCACCGCATCTTCGATGCAATGAGCCAGCCCGGGGTAACCGCGCGGAGCGCCGGACGCCGCTACGGATTGAACGCGCCCGCTAGGATCTACGGTGATGGTCGCCGTGACCTTGGCCGATGAGGGAACGCCCGGCGCACGCGCATTGAGCGCGCGCTGCCAGCAGTTCTGCCGCACGGCGGGGCTATACCTGCGCACCGTGCGTTGAATCGCGGTCGCATCCAGACCGACGCCACCCGCCGCCCCCGAGCCCGGCGCGCGCGCGCCTGCAGCTGGGCCGGGCGTCTGCAGCGTGTTCAAGCCAGAGAGCAGCGAGGGCCCGGACTTGGCAGGTGTGGCCCCGGGTGCCGCCGCGGGTGCCGTGGCGCTCGGGGTGACGGACGGTGGAATCGCCAAGGCTGGCTTTGCCACCGGCGCGGCTTCGGGCTCCTGCTCCTGCGCGATCGGGGGCTCCCCGCCGGGCTCTGGGTTCGCGGCGGTGGGCGCGGGAGGCTCCGCAGGCGCGGGCGCCTCCGCTTTCTGTTCGGCGGGCGCCAGCGTGCGAGCCGGCGCCGACGTGGGGGATTTGGTCGACGGCGTCGAAGGCCAGAGCACCCGCTGCAGGACGCCGCCGACGACCAGGGCCGCCACCACGATCGCGGCGTAGACGAGCTTGTTGCGCCCGCGGGGGCGCAGCGCCTTGGCGTCCGTCTCCTCGCCCGTCTCTCGGGCGATCGCGCTGAGGCTGACGCGCGTCGCCGCATTGCGATCGGCCGCGCTCGGCGGAACCGAGACCGCCGCGGTCGACGACGCCGGACCTGGACCGAACGCCCCTTGCCCCGCGTTCGATTCGGTCCGGAGTGCGGAGGGCGGCGGCATCCCCGGCAGGGCTGCGGGCGGCGGCATCGAGCTCGGCGGCGCCCCGGGAGATCCGGGCGGTAGCAGGGACACCCTGCCCTTCACCGTCGTGGGCTGCTCGTCCCCGTCGTCCTCATCGTCGAGATCGCCCCACGCCGACGGGCGCTCCCCGCCGGGATCCGCTGGGCGTGGGCCATCGAAGCCCGTCGCAATCATGCCATTGGCATTGGCCGTGCTGGCTCTGCCGGGCGCGGGCGCAGGCTCGGGCTCGGGCGGCGCCGGCCGCACCGAAGGCGCGGCACCGTCATCCAGCACGCGGGCGAGGTGCGGAAACTTGCCGAGCGGACGCCACTCCGCCTGGCCTTCTCGCCACACCAGCGACTTGCGGTCCACGTGACCCGCCGCCGCCAGCTCGCGCAGGTCCCCCACGGGAATGGGGCCGAGTGGCACGCCGTTGACGCCCACGAACCAGCCGTCTTGCGGGCCCTCTTCCACTCCCGAGACGGCGCCGCCGGCCTGGACCGATTGCCGAAACTGATCGGCGAGCTGCGTCCCCGCTGCCGCCGGACGCACCGGCGCGGGCGCCGGCGGCGGCGCGACGGCCTGTGGAGGCGCCGGCGCGGGCGGCGGTGCCAGCACCGGCAAGGGCGCGTGGGCGACCTCCGGTGGCGCAGCCAGGGGAGCGGCGAACGGAGGCAATGCCGCGGGGGGGGCCGGCAGCACCGGCGGCGGAGGAGCAGGAAACGGCAGCGCCGCCAGGGGGGCCGCAGCGGCCGCCGCCGGCGTCAGCGCGGCAGAGGCCAGCGCGGCACCGGGCGCCGGGACCGCGGGACGCCGCGCACCGAGCGCCGACGGTCCGCCGAGGGCGTCCGTGCGGGGGCCGGGGCTTCGGGGAACGCGAGGCGCACCCAGGCCCAGGCCCGGCAGGCCCGGCACGGCGGCGGTCGGCTTCCTCGTGCCTGCTGCCGCCGTCTCCGGCAGCTCGACGGCGCGAGCGCGAGGGGCTGCCGCGGCCGGCGCACGGGGTGCTGGCATCGGCACGGGCTTGGGCATCGGCACGGGCTTGGGTGCCGGCGCGGGCTTGGACGTGGGAAGGGCCGCGGGCGTGGGCGCGAGCGAGGTCGGCGACGCCGTGATGTCGTACTCGTCGCTGCCCGGACGGGGCGCCAGCGTAATTCGATAGTCGCACTTGCGACACCGGATCTTGGCGACCTGGCGATCCACCAATTTCTCGGGGCCAATTCGGTACTTAGCCTTGCAATTGGGGCAGAGAAATTTCATGCGGCGACTTGGCGAAACGTTTGGTTAGGACCGGCACACATACTACGAAAGACCCTCTTGCGAAAGAAGGGCAGCCACGTGCTCCGTGATGGCTTGGCGGGTCTCTTCATCCGGCACGAGCTGCAGCGCACGCGTCCAGGTTTCGACGGCCTTATTCCGAAAACCCGCCTGGCAATACATTATGGCTAGATTCTTCATGCCGGCGAAATGCCGTGAGTTGATCTCCACCGCCCGCTCCAGCGCGCGAATGGCATCGTAGGTCTGGCTCTGCTGAGCGAACAAAAGCCCCAGGTGAAAGTGGATTCGATACGCGAGGGGGTCGATCGCGACACCGCGCTCCAGGTGGGCGATCGCCGCGGACACGTCCCCATTGCGATACGCCAAGATGCCGTCTTCCAGCGCTCGTTCGGCGCCCCCCTGCGCATCGACGGCCCCCTCGACCGCGCGCGTCTCCTCGGACAGCGCCGCGCTCACGGCCCGTAGCACGTCGTCTGCCCGCAACGGCTTTTCCACATAGTGGTGCACGCCACAGCTGTCGCGCAGGTCCTCCGCCAGGCGCCAGCCGCGGTGCACGGGGCTGAGCATGACGATGCGCAGGCTACCGTAGCGCTGGCTGCCGCGCAGACGTCGGGCGATCTCGAAGCCGTGCACCTCTGGCAAGATCGCCGCCAAGAGCAGCAGATCCGGCACGCGCTCCTTGATCATGCGCAGCGCCTGACGACCATTGTCGGCGCTCCGCACGCGGTAGCCGGCCTCCGCCAGCACGCTCTCGAGCAACGCGCGACTCTCGGCATCGTCGTCCACGACCAAGACCTGGACGGGCTGCGGCATGCCGTCCGCGTCCGCCGGATCTCGAGGCAGCGGCGCCACGGCGCTCGTGTCCTCGAGCAGCTCGTCGAAAGCTTCCTCCACCGCCGAAAGGACGTCGCCCTCCTCCGCCAGATCCGAGGCGCGACCGCGCAAGGCCGGCGGCAGCGAGGACAAGCGCGGCGGGTAGGCGGAGACGGTCACGGGGGGTGCTGAACCCCTGCCCGTCGAGGCGGCTTCGGTCGAGAGGCAGAGCTCGACCGGCGCGGGGCCTTCCTCGAGCAGCAGCACGTCGGGAGCGGGAGGGACGACCTGTTGCTGCCGTTCCGGCGCGAGCTCCGGCAGGAGCCCCGCCTTGCGCAACGTCTCCGGCGGGCAATCGGGACCCACGTAGTGCAGAGCCCCTCGCTCCCGCGCCAGATACGCCCGCTCGATCGCCTCGGCGATATCTTCGGGAGGCGCCGCATATGCGTACACGCGCTTGCCCGCGACAAACTCCACTTCCTGGATCACCTCGGGCTGGCTCGGATCCTTCATGGCCACGAACAGCCGGTCCTCGCGCGCCAGCACCGGGATCAATAGATGGTGCCGGGCCAGGCTCGGAGGCACGTTGGCCAGGTCCTCGGTCTTCACGCAGATCTGATCCAGATCGAGCGCGGGCACACCGTACCGCTCACTGAGCGCGACCAGCTGCGCGTGGCGGGCCGCCGGGTCGCGCGGGCGCACGACCTGTACCGCCGGGCGACGGAGCAGCGCAATCCTGCCCAGCGTTTTGGGCGACTCGCCTTTGACGTCGGCGTCACCCATGGGTGATGCCTCCCAGTACGCAGACGCCCCGCGTCCGCAACGCGAGACGCAGCGTTACCTCACGCGCTCGGCAGCTCTGCCTCGACGCCTTCGACGGCATCCCCATTTTCCCGCTCTGCTGCCGACGGCGATGACATGTCATGAACCCAGCGCTCAAATTGCCCCTCGGAGATGGCCTTTCTGGCCGACGCCATCAGCGACGCATAGTGATGGAGGTTGTGTAAGCTTAGCAGTCGATGCGCGAGGATCTCGCCTGCAACGAACAGGTGTCGCAGGTAGGCGCGGCTAAAGCCTTGGCTGCACACGGGGCAGCTGCAGCTCTCGTCGAGCGGGCGCGAGTCGGCGCGGAAACGAGCATTCTTGAGTGTAAGACGGCCACCCCGCACAAAAGCCTGACCGTTGCGTGCGTTACGGGTAGGCATCACACAATCGAATAGGTCGACCCCTACGGCCATGGCGCGCACCAGGTCCCGGGGTGTGCCCACACCCATCAGGTAGCGAGGGCGCCCTTGATCCATGCCCGGAACCACCCGCTCCAGGGCCTGGTACATCGACTCGGGCGGCTCTCCGACGCTAAACCCGCCCAGCGCCAGGCCATCGAGGGGCAGCGCGGCCAGCGCCTCGGCGTGCTGGCAGCGCAGATCGACGTCGGTGCCGCCTTGTACGATGCCGAACAGGGCCTGACCCGGCTTGCGCGCCAAGAGACAGCGCTCCGCCCAGCGCGTGGTGCGCTCGACCGCAGACACCAGCTCCGACCTCGGTACGTTCGCGGGCGGGCAGATGTCGAGCTGCAGGGCGATATCGGACCCGAGCAGCCCCTGTACGCGCATGGACTCTTCCGGGGTCAATTTGCGGCGCGAGCCGTCGATGTGTGACGCAAAATCGAAGCCGTCTTCGCTGACCTTCACGCGTTGCGCGAGCGAGAAGGCCTGAAACCCGCCCGAGTCCGTGGCGATGGCGTGGGGCCAGCGCATGAACGCGTGCAGCCCCCCCTGCTCCGCGATCAGCTCCGCCCCGGGCCGCAGCCACAGGTGGTAGGTGTTGGCGATCAACAGGCGCGCCCCCGTGTCGCTCACTTCGCTCGGATGCAGGGCCTTGACCGTGCCCGCCGTGCCCACGGGCATGAAGGCGGGAGTCTGCACCTCCCCGTGGGGTGTGATGAGCCGCCCCCGACGAGCATGCCCCGAACGAGCCAGGAGATCGAAGCGCATCGATCAGCCCTGGCCTGCGCTCTCGGCCGCCGGCAGGTCCGCGGCAAGTCCGCGCCCGAGCCGCAGGGGCAGCCACATCGCATCGCCGTACGAGAGGAAGCGATACCCCGCCTCGAGCGCCGCACGGTACGCCGCCGCGCAGCGACCGAGCCCGATGAAGGCGCTCACCAGCGCGAGCAGCGTGCTGCGCGGCGCATGGAAATTGGTGAGCAAGGCATCCACGACCTGGAAGGCATACCCCGGTTGAATCAGCAGGCGCGTCTGCCCCGAGCCGGGCAGCACGTGACCCGAAAGCGCAGCATCGTGCGCGCTCTCCAGGGCGCGCACCACGGTCGTGCCGACGGCCACCACGGGCGCACCGCGCCGCCGTGCCGCTCGCACCTCCGCCGCCAGCGCCTCGCTCACCTGATAGCTCTCGGCGTGCATGGGATGCTCATCCAGGTCGGCGGCGCGCACCGGCAAGAAGGTGCCCGCACCGACGTGCAGCGTGACACGAGCGACGCGCACCCCGCGCTGGCGCAGTTCCTCCAGCAGGGGCTCCGTCAGGTGCAGGCCTGCCGTGGGTGCCGCCGCAGAGCCGAGCTGCTCGGCAAACACCGTTTGATAGCGCTCGGCATCGTCCGCGTCGGCCCCCCGCCGGATGTACGGCGGCAAGGGCAGCTGGCCGTGCTGTTCGATGAACGCGTCGGTGTCCTCGACCCCGCGGACTTCCACGCTAAATTCGGGCCCGGGTGCGCGCTCCAGCACGGTCATGCGAGCCGTCCCGAGTTCGAGCTGCGTGCCGGCTCGCAGCGGTCGGTTCGCATGCCCGATCACGCTCCAGACCTGAGTCCCGGGCGCGACGGCGCGGGCCGCGAGAAAGAGCAACTCCACCTGACCTCCGGTGACCTTTCTGGCCTGCAGGCGCGCGCGACGGACGCGCGTGTCGTTGAGCACCACGAGCGCGCCTTCCGGCACGAGCCGCACCCAATCGGGCAGCTGGCGATGCTCGACGCCGGCGGCGGATACCACCAGCAAGCGCGCGTCCTCGCGGCGCTCCGCGGGCCGCTGGGCGATGGCCGCCTCGGGCAGAGCATAGTCGAGTAGCTCTACGCGCACGGCGTCAAAACTCCGGCACGGACCGGGCGGACCACGAGCGGGCACCGGGGCGGCTCGGGGGCAGGTTTCATGGCGGGTCGCTTCTAGTCCCTCGAAACCGTCGAAGCGATGGGAAACTTGCCCCTGCGAGCACCTACCGGCGCTCCTTGGCCAGCGGTCAGGACTGGCGACCGTCGAAGGTCACGCCCAGCCGGGTCATCTTGCGCCAGAGGGTCGTCGGGCTGATGTCGAGCGCCTCCGCCACCTTCTCGCGACTCCCGTCGTGGGCCCGGAGTGCCTCGAGCACCGCCTCGCGTTCGGCCTCGTCGACGATGTGGGCCAGCGTCCGGCGCAGCGCCCCCATCCGTTGCGCGGGCGGCTGCGGCAAGATGTCATCCAGACTGATGACCTCGCCCGTACAGAGCGCGACGGCCTGCTCGACCATGTTCTCGGCTTCCCGAACATTGCCCGGGTAGCTGTATTGGACGAGCTGATCCATCACGCCTTCGCCGAAGCGCGCTCGGCGCGTCATCTTGCGATTGAACTTCTCCAGGAAGAAATTCATGAGCAAGGGGACGTCCTCGCGCCGATCCCGGAGCGGTGGCAGGTCAAACCGGGCAACGTTGAGGCGATAGTAAATGTCCTCGCGAAAACGCCGCTCCTTGACCGCTTCGGTCAGGTCGACGTTGGTGGCCGCCATGATCCGGACGTCGATCTTGATGGTCTTGTTTTCGCCGACGCGCCGGACCTCTCCGTCCTGAATCGCACGCAGCAGCTTGGCCTGGAAGGCCAGGCTGGTCTCCGCGATCTCGTCGAAGAAAAACGTGCCCCCGTCGGCCTCTTCAAACAGCCCGCGCCGCGCCTGAGACGCGCCCGTGAAGGAGCCCACCGCGTGACCAAAGAGCTCGCTCTCGAGCAGCGTTTCGGTGATGGCCGCACAATTTACGGTCACGAACGGCCGCTCGGCGCGCTTGCTGTTGACGTGAATGGCGCGCGCCACCAGCTCTTTGCCTGTGCCGCTTTCCCCGGTGATCAGCACCGTGGCGTCGGTCGGGGCAATCTTTACGACGCGCGTGAGAACGTCGCGGATGGCCTGTGACCGGCCCACGATGTTGTCGAAGTGATAGCGCTCCTTGAACTCGCGCGCGAACAACTGGACCTGGCCGTGCAGGCGGCGTGTCTCGATGGCCTTGTTCGTGCGTACCAGCAGCTCTTGCTCGCTGAACGGCTTCTGGATGTAGTCGAAGGCGCCGAGCTTCATGGCCTCGACCGCGCTTTCGATGGTGCCGTAGGCGGTCATCACGATCACCTCGGTCAGCGGCTGCGCCTGCTTGATCGCGCGCAGCACATCGATGCCGTCGAGCTCTCCCATGCGCAGGTCGGTCAGCACGAGATCATACGCGCCCGCGACGCCCAGCTCTTGCCCCTCTCTACCGTTGGCTGCGGCCTCGACTTCGTAGCCGTTGCCTCGCAGCAACATGGCCAGAGTCGCCCGCATGTTGCGCTGATCATCGATGATCAGAATTCGACCCTTGTCGCTGGCTGCATCCATTCGCAGCAGTTCCTCGTTCCGGTTCAACGCCACCATCGTCACCCCCTCTTCGGCGATGCTTGGACCTCGCGCCGCCACTGTCGCCGTCACGGCCCCCGTCCGCCCGCCGCGCTCCCTCTCATTATCCATCTTACCCGAAATCACGCTTGCCGGGCATATGCCGTCCAGCCGAACCGTGCCCACATTGATTTCTGGAATCCGTTTCCGCTCGCGCCATCGCCGCCCTGCTGCGGGTACCTATCTGCCGTCGCTCGCTTCCGCGTTCACCCCAGGGGCCCGGCCCGACGCATCCACGCTCGATTTCACCGGTGATTTCCCGCTCACCGGAACCTCGATGGGCCAATGTAGACCCATCCTCGATCCCACCGGTAGACGCTTCCGCTCATACTGCGCATCCAGCTACTGAAAAATGATAGGTCTGGCGCCTGCCGCGAATGGCACACTGAACAGAGGAGAGCCATGTGACGAGCTTGAGGGAGCGCCTCGGCGAAGAGGGCCCGGCCCGGCAACGCCTGATCGCCGATGCCTGCGAGGTCTTGGATCAGGAAGTAGCAGACAAAGGTGGGCTGGGAGGGATCGCCATCAAGGGCGCCTACTCGGTGATCAAGAGCATCAAGCCCGGCTTCATCACGGAGGTCGTCGATAATTTGCTGGACGACTTTCTCGACGCGCTCGATCCGATCGCCCAGGAAGCCACCGCGAAGGGCATTTCCGCGGGAAAGCACCTGTCCGCAAATGCTGAACGGGCGGCCGACAAACTGCTCGCAATCACCGATGAGCGCGTGGCGCGGTCCACGCGAGCCGTGATCCGCAAGACCTACGACAAGCTTCGACCGACGGCGATCAAGCACGTGGCGGCCGCCGCTCCGCGCCTGGGGCAACTGCTGGACCGACACTTTCCGCCCGTCGCCGCCTGAGCCCCGCTCGGCCCGGACGGGGGCGTGCGAGACGACCGGTCACCCCCCGGGACCAAATCCGTCTCGGCATGCCCCCGACCGACACGATTTTCCGAGGACAAGGGCCAAGAGATGGGCTACCTAGCGTCGCCATGTCCAGCCCCCAAGATCCTCGTGCTCGCCGTCGCGAGCGTGTCCGTCGCGCCAAGAAGAATGCCCGTTGGGAGGAGCGCAGGGCAGCCGAGAATCAGCAAGCCGCCGAGCCCAAGGCGGCTGCCAAGAAAGCCACCTGAGCCTACGCCGGCTTCGCGCCAGTAGTGCGCGCCGAGCGTCCGGGCCTGGTGCGCGCCGCGCGTCCGGGGCACCGCTTCGTACTGTTTCCGCGCGGGGGCTCGCCCCCCGCTCATGGCCTTTCCGACCCGCCCTCGACAGCGCCTCGGAAAGTGGTCACATTGCTGGCTGAGGTATGCCGGAACGCAGCCCGCCGGAAGATCCGACCCAGGAGGACGACCTCCGCGTAGCGGAGCGCGCGCGCACCAAGCGCCCGCGGCGCTACCAGGTCGTGCTGCACAATGACGACTACACCACGATGGAGTTCGTGGTGGAGGTTCTGATGCAGTTCTTCCAGAAGGACATCACTCAGGCCCGGCACATCATGCTCCACGTGCACCACAAGGGGTACGGCATCGTGGATACGTTTCCGCGCGACGTGGCGGAAACCAAAGCCGAGCAAGTCATGGACTTCGCAAAGCAGCATGGCCATCCGCTGCGCTGCACGGCGGAACCGGAGTCGGGGGACGAACCGGACGAGGATTGAGGCAGCTCACCCTGCTGATAGCGAAGCCCTGCCGATAGCGAAGCCCTGCCGCGACAGCGCATGAAGGTGTGATCGATGAAAGTGAGCCCGGAAGTTGAAATTGCCTGCTCCGTCGCCGCCACAGAAGCGCAGCGCCGGGGGCACGACATCGTCGGCGTCGAGCACCTGCTGTACGCGCTGTTGATGGACAAGGAGACCAGCCGGGTCCTGTACAAGTCCGGCAGCAACACGGTGAAGCTCAAGGCCGAGCTCGATCGGCTGCTGAGCAGCCATTTTCCGAGTTCGGGCACCGACCTGCTCGCCACGCCGCGGCCGTCGCGGGGTTTTCAGCGGGTGCTACAGCGAGCGGCCGTGCACGTCGAGTCGAGCGGCAAGACGGAGCTGAAGGGCTACAACGTGCTGGTCGCCATCTTCTCCGAGCCGGACTCCTTCGCAGTCCAGGCGCTGGAAGACAGCGGAGTCACGCGCCTCGACGTCGTCAGCTACGTGTCGCACGGCAGCGGCAAGGACGGCGTGGGCAAGCCCGGCGAGGATGCGGAGAGTCAGTTCGAGGAATCCCTCGATGATCCCTCACGCGGTCGCGACGGCCGCTCGGAGAAAGAGGGCGATCCGCTGGAGCGTTTCGCCAGCAACCTGAACGAGAAGGCTCGCAACGGGGAGATCGATCCACTCGTAGGGCGCGACTCCGAGGTCCGGCGCGTGATTCAGGTGCTGAGCCGGCGCCGCAAGAACAACCCGCTCCTGGTCGGGGACGCCGGCGTCGGCAAGACGGCGATCGCCGAGGGGCTCGCCGCCAGGATCGTGGGTGGCCAGGTCCCCACCCCGCTCCTGCAAGCCACCGTCTACGCGCTCGACATTGGCGCGCTGCTCGCTGGCACAAAATATCGCGGGGACTTCGAGAACCGGATGAAGGCGGTGATCCGCGCGCTGCAGCAGGATGAAAACAACATTCTGTTCATCGACGAGATGCACACGGTGATCGGTGCGGGGGCCGCCAGCGGCGGCACGGTGGACGCCTCCAACTTGCTCAAGCCGGCCTTGTCGAGCGGCAAGCTGCGCTGCATTGGCGCCACTACGTTCGAGGAGTATCGCAGCCACCTGGAGCGAGACCGAGCGTTCGCGCGGCGCTTTCAGAAGGTGGAGGTTCTCGAACCGAGCCTCGAAGAGAGCGTGCTGATCCTGCGCGGGCTGCGCTCCCGCTACGAAGAGTTTCACGACGTCACCTACAGCGACGAGGTGTTGCAGACCACCGCCACGCTGGCCCAGCGTCACTTGCACGACCGCAAGCTGCCCGACAAGGCGATCGACCTGCTCGACGAGTCCGGCGCCGACACCAAGCTATCGGCCGCCGCGGGCTCTGCCGTCACGGTCGAACGCGTGGAAACAGTGGTCGCCCGGATGGCGCAGATCCCATCGCGCCAGGTCAGCTCCAGCGACAAGAAGGCGCTGCGCGACCTGGAGAGCGATCTGCGCGCCGTCGTCTTCGGCCAGGATCGAGCGATCCGCGAGCTGTCCTCTGCGATCAAACTGTCGCGTGCGGGCCTGCGCCCGGCAGACAAGCCCATCGGCTCCTATCTGTTTACCGGACCGACCGGCGTCGGCAAGACCGAGGTCGCCAAGCAGCTCGCCGCGACGCTGGGCATCGAGCTGATCCGCTTCGACATGAGCGAGTACATGGAGCGCCACACCGTGTCCCGCCTGATCGGGGCACCGCCCGGCTATGTGGGGTACGACCGCGGCGGCCTCCTGACGGAGGCGGTCGCGAAGACGCCACACGCCGTGCTCTTGCTCGACGAGATCGAAAAAGCACACCCCGACGTGTTCAACGTGCTGCTGCAGGTGATGGACCATGGCTCGCTCACCGACAACAACGGCAAGCGCTCGGATTTCCGGCACGTGGTGGTGATCATGACGAGCAACGTCGGCGCGCAGGACCTGGCACGGGTGCGCGTCGGGTTCGGCCAGCGCCATCAGCGCGGCGACGAGGACAAGGCCTTCAAGAACACCTTCAGCCCTGAATTCCGCAACCGCCTGGACGCTCGAATTCGCTTCGATGCGTTGAGCCCGGAGATCATGCTGAGCATCGTCGATAAATCGATCAAGGAGCTCAGCGGCCAGCTGAAGGAACGCATGGTGAGCATCGAGCTCAGCGACAACGCCCGGAAGTATCTGGCCATCGTCGGCTACGACCGCGACAACGGCGCGCGCCCGCTGGCTCGCCTGGTGCAGGAACGCATCAAGCGGCCGCTCGGGGACGAGCTCTTGTTCGGCAAGCTGGCGTCCGGGGGCCACGTGCTCGTGGACGTGCCTGCCGAGGCTGTCGCCACCGCCGAGGCCGCTGGGTCCGTACCGGACGAGGCGCCCTCGCCGATCACCTTCCACTTCGAGTCGGAGAGCCGGCTGCCCGTACCGGCGATCGCCGGAGTGAACGTCGCGGCGGCCGAAGCCGCGGCTCCCGCCGACACTCCGCGAGCATCGGATCCGCGCTCTCGCCCGAATTGACGCTCCGTGCGCTACGCCTTCTGGGTGGACCGCGGAGGCACGTTCACCGACTGCATTCTGCACGATCGAGACAGCGGTCGCATCGAGGCCACCAAGGTGCTCTCGAGCGATCGCGCGCCGATCGTCGGGATTCGCCGCCTGCTCGGCCTCGGCGACGCTGACCCGATCCCGCCCAGCGAGATCCGCATGGGCACGACCATCGCCACCAACGCCCTGTTGGAGCGCCGGGGCGCGGCCTGTGCCCTGCTCATCACGCGCGGCTTCCGCGATCTGATCCGGATCGGAGACCAGACCCGCCCGCGCCTCTTCGAGCTCGACATCTCTCGACCCGAACAGCTCTACCAGCGGGTCGTCGAGGTGGACGTGCGGGCCGGGCCCGACGGCAGGGTATTGTCGCGCGAACCTCGCGAGCGACTCGAGCAGCGTCTGGGCGAGCTCAAAGAGCAGCGGATCACGAGCCTCGCCGTCGTGGTGTTGCACGCCTATGCGGCGGGCGAGCTGGAACGCGAGATCCGGGATGCCGCCCACTCGCTCGGCTTCCAGAACGTCGCGCTCTCTCACGAAGTCGCACCGCAGATCGGGCTGTTGGCGCGGGGAGCCACCACGGTGCTGGACGCCTACCTCACGCCGCTCCTGGGAAGCTATCTGGCCTGGCTCGAGGCGGAGTTACCCGGCTGCCGCCTCTGGCTCATGCAATCGAGCGGCGGGCTGACGGCGCCACGGGCCTTTCGTGGCCAGGATTCGTTTCTATCGGGACCCGCGGGAGGCATCGTGGCTGCCGCCGATGTCGTACGCCAGGCGGGCCTCGGGCGAGCCATCAGCTTCGACATGGGCGGGACGTCGACCGACGTGGCTCGCTACGCGGGCGAGTTCGAGCGCGTCTACGAGCGCGAGATCGCGGGGTCCAATGTGCTCGCTCCCATGCTGGACATCCACACGGTGGCCGCGGGCGGTGGATCGATCTGTCGCTTCGACGGTACTCGCTTTGCCGTGGGCCCGGAGAGTGCGGGCGCCGACCCGGGACCGCTCTGCTACGGCAAGGTCGGCGCGCAGCACCTGACCGTCACCGATCTCAATCTGATCCTCGGGCGGCTACAACCGGACCTGTTTCCCTTGCCCCTCGAGCGGGCGCCCGTCGAGACTGCCCTGCGCGAGATGCAGCGGGCCCTGGCCGCTAGCGGGCAAGAACAACGCCCGGAGCAGATCGCACAGGGGCTGCTGCGCATCGCCAACGCAAACATGGCGGAGGCGATCGCACAGGTGTCCGTGGCGCGCGGTTACGACGTCCGCGATCACGCGCTCGTGGTCTTTGGAGGCGCCGGCGGCCAGCACGCCTGCCTCGTTGCCGACTTGCTCGGGATCCGCACGATTCTGTTTCACCCACTCGCCGGGGTGCTCTCTGCCTACGGCATGGGGCTCGCGCCGATCGCTCGTCATGCCCAGGCGGATGCGGGGCGCAAGCCGTTGTCCGCCGAGCTCTTAGCCGAGCTCGAGCCGGTGTTTCAGGAGCTGCGCCGCAAGGTGCAGCAGGGGCTCGAGGTGGACGGCGTCGCCGAGCAAGAAGCGCTACTGCGTCAGAATCTCGATCTCGGCTACGCCGGCAGTGAGACCGTCCTGACGCTGGAGCTGACCTCGGCCGAGCTGCTGCGACAGCGCTTTGAAGCCCAGCATCAGCAGCTGTTCGGCTATCAGCGGCCGCAGCATCCGATCCTGGTCTTGCAGGCGCGCGTGGAGGCGAGCTCGCAGCCTGCCCGGGTGGCGGGGGTGTCGGAGCCCCCGCCGGGCGGAGCTGCTCCCGACGCCCGGACAGCATTGCCCCCGCCGCAGCGCACCGCCCTGCTCTGGGGCCCGCTCGATCCGGAACCGCACCGCGCGCCCGTCCATCGACGGACGGAGCTGCTGCCGGGGCACCAGCTCCGGGGACCCGCCGTGGTGCTGGACGCAACGGGCAGCATCGTGGTCGACCCAGGCTTTGTGCTGCGCGTGGAAGCGAGCGGCCTGCTAGTGCTGACCCGAGAGAGCGAGGCCGCTCCGGCAAACTCCGCACCGCGCACGGCTCCCTTCCCTGCCCGCGACGCGCCGGACCCGGTGCTGCTGGAGTTGATGGGCAATCGTTTCATGTCCATCGCCCGCCAGATGGGGCACGTGCTGCGGCGCACCGCGCTCAGCACCAACATCCGCGAGCGCCTGGATTTTTCGTGTGCCATTTTCGATCGGGAGGCGGCCTTGATCGCCAATGCGCCGCACATCCCCGTGCACCTGGGCGCGATGGGAGAGTCCGTCGCTGCCGTTCACGCGCTGCACCCCGAGCCCGCTCCCGGCGATGTCTTCGTGATCAACGATCCGGCTCAGGGCGGATCGCACCTGCCCGACATCACCGTCGTGACCCCCGTACACTCGGCAGATGGGCGGTTGCGCTTCTACGTCGCGAGCCGCGGACATCACGCCGACGTGGGCGGCACGACCCCGGGCTCGATGCCGGCCAACTCCACGCGTCTCGAGCACGAGGGGGTGGTGTTTCGCGGTGAGAAGATCGTGGCCGGTGGTCGCTTCGATCGCGAGGTGGTGCTCGCGGTCCTCCGAAGTGGCACCCATCCAGCGCGGGCACCGGAGAACAACCTCGCGGATCTCGAGGCGCAGATTGCCGCCAATCAGCGCGGGCTGGAGCTCTTGTCCGCGCTCACGGCGGAACTGGGCGCTGATTTCGTACAGCGCTACATGCGCTTCATCCTGGACTACGCCGAGGAGCAGGTGGTGCACTTGCTCCGTTCGTTGCCTGCCGGCAGCCACATGTGCTCGGATCGGCTCGACGATGGCACGCTGATCCAGGCCGAGCTGTGCGTGCATGATGGGCGCCTGCGCGTGGACTTCAGCGGCACCGCGCTCGAACATCCGGGCAACCTGAACACCCCGCGCGCCGTATCGCTATCTGCGATCCTGTATGTGCTGCGCTGTCTGATCCCGCAGAACATTCCCTTGAACAGCGGCTGCTTGCGCCCCGTCCAGGTCATTTTTCCGGAGCCCAGCCTGCTCTCGCCGAGCGCGGACCGCGCGGTGGCGGCCGGGAACGTGGAGACCTCGCAGCGCATCGTCGATGTGCTGCTCGGCGCGCTCGGTCGCCTGGCGGCGAGCCAGGGCACCATGAACAACCTGACCTTCGGCAATGCGAGGTTCGGTTATTATGAGACCCTGGCTGGCGGCGCCGGCGCTGGACCGGGCTTTGCCGGAGCCTCCGCGGTGCACACCCACATGACCAACACCCGCGTCACGGATGCCGAGGTGCTCGAGGCGCGCTATCCCGTGCGCGTCTGCGAATTTTCCGTGCGCTGGGGCTCCGGGGGCGAGGGCCGCTTTGCCGGCGGCAACGGCCTGATCCGCGAGCTCGAGTTCCTGGCGCCACTCGAGGTCTCGATCTTGTCGGAGCGCAGAAGCACCTTACCGTTCGGCCTCTGTGGCGGGCATTCGGCGGCGCCCGGACGTAACCTGCTCAACGGAGCACCGCTCGAGGGCCGCGTCCAGTTTCAGGTCCAGGCGGGGGATCGCTTGCGCATCGAGACCCCGGGCGGAGGCGGCTACGGCCCGCCCGCAGCGACCTCACCCGTGGGCCGCGCGTGATGATGTGCGATCGCCGCGGCGAGGCTCGCAAAGCCTTCTGCCCGCGCGCGCTCGAGCAGGCCGTGCGCAATGCGTCGCGGCAGGTCGGGCCCCTCGTAGATCAGGGCCGTATACACCTGCACCAGGCTCGCGCCGGCCTGGAGCCGCTCCCAGGCGTCCTCCGCGGACGCGATGCCCCCCGCAGCGATCAGCGTCAGCCTGGAGCCGGCGCGTCGGCGCAGTAGCGTCAGCACTTCGAGCGCCCGGGCTCGCAGTGGCGCTCCCGATATGCCGCCCGCGCCCAGTGCCTCGATGGACGCCTGCGGCGTGGTCAGCCCGGCGCGACCGATCGTGGTATTGGTCGCGACAATTCCCGAGAGCCCGAGCTCGAGCGCGAGATCGGCCACGGCCAGGACATCGGCATCGGCCAGGTCGGGTGCGATCTTGACCAGCAACGGCGGGGGCGACGCGCCGCAGACCTCGCGCAATTTCGCCTGTACCGCCGCCAGGAGCGGGCGCAGCCGTTCGGTCGCCTGCAGGTCGCGGAGGCCGGGCGTGTTCGGGGAGCTGACATTGACGACCAGATAGTCAGCCAGCGGCGCCAGGCGCTCGGTGCTCGTCACGTAGTCGGCCGTGGCCTCGCTGTCCGGCACCCGCTTGGTCTTGCCGATGTTGACTCCCACCACGCTGCGGCGCGGCCGCGCCAGGCGCCGCGCCGCGATCTCCGAGCCACAGTTGTTGAAGCCCATGCGGTTGAGCAACGCCCGGTCGGAAGGTAGGCGAAACAGTCGGGGCCTCGGATTGCCCGCCTGAGGCTCGCCGGTGATCGTGCCGACCTCGATCGCTCCAAACCCCAGATCGCCGAGCGCGTCATAGCCGTGAGCGTGCTTGTCGAAGCCCGCCGCCAGGAGCACGGGGCTCGGAAAATGCAGCCCCAACGCCGGCACGCCGAGCGCCGCATCATCGATGCCCCAGGCAGCGCGCAGCGCGTGACGCACGCCCGGAATCCGATGCAGGAAGCGCAGCGCGCCAAACGCGAGGGTGTGCGCCCATTCGGCGGGCAGCCGGAACAACACGGGACGGATCAGCCAGCGGTACATCGGCGCTCGGTGGGGCGGCAGCAGCGCTGCCGGTAGCTCATGGTTCCGTCGACCGCAAGCCGGACGACGGAGCCTACGGCAACTCCCGAGCAGCGGACGGGCCCGAGGCGGCGAGCAGGGCTTCCCGTACCTCCACGGCGACCGCACAGTTGTTGGCCTGCCGCTGGCGGGCGCGCGCCGCGACGACATCCCCCGAAGCACGTTGACCGAGCGCCACGAGCTCACCCGAGGCGGCCACGCGCAGAGTCAACAGAGGTTCGTCCCGCGCGATATCCCAGATCCCCACGCGCACGAAGTGATCGCTCGCCTGCAGGCGCTGCTCCACCGTCTCGGCGGCGCCCGCGTCGACCGGCGCTGGCGGGGCCGACCCGGCCGCCTCTTCATCGAGCACGACGCTGAAGAACCGGCTGCGGCGGATCAGCTCGGCCGCCGCCGGGATCTCATGCTTGGAGGTATCCTCCAGCTCGAGCTCCATGGCTCGCACCTGCAGCTCATCCCCCGCGCTCGCCAGCCGCTCGTCCCAGTCCGGTCCGAGGACTTTGAGACTGTCGTACAGCAGGCGCAGGTTATACGGCTGGCCCGGCACCGAACAGACGCCCCAGTCGTCGCAGAGCTCTCCCGGGCCGCACTGATTCTTCGCCTTGCACGCGACCCCCGCCGTGGGCTCGCTGCCGCGGCCGACGAACAGACACGACGTAAATCCGTCCCGCAGCGAGCGCGCCGCGGCGCGCCGCAAGCTCTCCACGTCCATGGCGTCCGCCAGCCGGGCGCGCAGATGAATGCCGGGACCGCGCGAGATCTCGTCCAGGGACGCTGCCGGCGCGACACGGTCCAGGGGTGGGCCTGCCGCGAGGGCGAGCGCCCACTTCTCCAGCCTGTCACGCAGCTCAAAGCCAGCTCCGCCCGCCGCAACGGCCACGGCCCGCTGACGAGCCGCCAACTTGTTCCGCTTGGTGGCGAGCTCGTTCTGCGCGTAGCGGTAGTAGACGATCCCGAAGATCACCAGGCCTGCGAACGTGAACAGCCAGAACTTGGTGGCCACTTCGCGCACGCGCACCCGCCCGAACACGATGGCTCGGCGGCGCGTTCGGCGCGCATCGTTGATCGCAGCGAGACCCCGCTCTTTGGATGGGCCCCCCGCGGAGAAGCTGGGTCCCAGCTTGTCAGACATCAGCGCACGGCGGCCGGGGGCTCAACCCCGCTTTTTGCCACCACCGCGATTTTTGACCATGAAGCTGACGTTCGGATAGCCGGCGAGCGCTGCCGTCTGGAAGACGCTCTTGACGACCACGGCCTCGACCTCGCGATCGACCTGCAGCACGGCGATGCCGTGAAAATCCTTGCCGGGGTTGATCTGCTTGAACACTTCACGACGGCCCTTCAGGATGTTGAAGAGCTCATCCAGCTTCTGCATGCGGTTGGCTTCCTTCACGGGACGAGTCGTGCCCGCGGGAATGCCATCCACGAGGATCATCTGACCGGCCACCGCAATCATCGGCGCCTGGGTCATGTCCTCCACATTGTCCGCCGACGGGAGCCGCACGCTCTTGTCGATGGGCAATTCCCCGGACGCCGAGAAGCTGGCCAGCAGGAAGAGCACGATGCAGAGCAGGAAGTCGATGAACGGGATCAGCGGGATGTCGTGATTGACGCTCTTGTGCCCGCCGCCAGACACCTTCTTGGACACGAAGGCCAAGGGCAAGCCGGCAAGCAGCCGCCTTCCCGGAACGGAAATCGGTTGATGGAAGCGCGACAGCGGTTTTGACGATGACATGGTGCTCGGACGCTCTCAATCCACTGCAAAGGTAACGTTAAAGGCGGAGATGGTCTCCTCTGCCCCGCCCAGCTTGATCGTACGCTGCGGCGCATAGATCGAGTCGATCACCGCGATGATGTCCTCGAACTTGGTCGTGTTGTCCGTGTGCAGCACGGCTTGATCGCGCTTCAGATCGCTATCGGCGCGGTGGCTGCCGGTCGTGCCCCACTGCTCGGTGATCTTCTGAGACAGGTCCGGATACGAAAAGTCCTCGCCGTTGAGGCGCACTTGCTTGCGGGGAACGTCGATGGTGTCCCGCACCGTGTTGCCTTCCTTCCAGACGAGCTGAAACTTCTCTTCGCCGCGCATCTCCACGTGCAGCGTGAGATCCTTCTTCTGCTCCTCCAGCTCCTTGTCGGGATCTGGCGGGCCCGGGACGCGGGCGTCGGCGTTGATGCGCGACATCTGCGTCCAGACGGCCGTCATGAGCAAGAACGACACGAGACACAAGAGAAAGTCGATGAACGGAATCAGCGGAATCTCTTGATTGAGGGAGCGCTTGCCTCCGTGACCGCCACCGGTGTCGATACCTGCCATTTCGATACTCTCCTGCTGCTACTTCTATACTTTTGCTGCCACTCGCGCGGGGGAGCGGCGCCAGACACTCTTGCCAGGTACGAGCCGCGGTACGCTCATCGGCGGGCGCAGTACGCCCGCCGACGGTCCAGCGGTTTCGACTCGAATTCCCAGCACCGGCGCCGCGCGGCGCCTTACATACCCTGCAGGTTGACCTTCTGGCGGTTGGAGACCACCAGGTTGAGCACGCGCACGGAAGCCTCGTTGATGTCGTCTTCCATGCCCTGCGTCTTGCCATTCAAGAACGCGAAGCCCATCAGAGCCACGATCGCGGAGATCAGCCCGAACGCGGTGCAGTTCATCGCTTCGGCGATGCCTTCCGCGAGGATGCGCGCCTTCTGGCTCGGATCCACGCTTTCACCACCGACCGCGCCGAACGCGCGGATCAGACCAACGATGGTGCCGAACAACCCGCACAACATCGCCAGGTTCGCGAACAGCGCGAGGAAGCCGGTGCGGCGGTTGATGCTCGGCATCTCGCGCAGCGCCGCTTCGTCCATGCCCGCCTGAACTTCTTCGTCGGGGCGGTTCACCTTGACCAGACCTGCCTGAACGATGCGCGCCAGCGGCGCGTTCGCTGCGGAGCACATCTTGACGGCCTTGGCCACGTCACCCGCCAGGATGCACTTCTGCATGGTGGCGACGAACACGTCCTTGTTGATCGATGCGCCAAACAAGAACACGGTCCTCTCGACGATGACCGCGATCGAACAGACGAGCCAAAACAGGATGAGCCACATGGCCCAACCGCCCATTTGATACTGATGCCAGAGTGTCGAAAACATCGAACCTTACCTTACCTTTTCCTGCGACCTTTTCGTGGGAGATGCCTCTCGGGACGTTGCCCCAGAGAGCGCACTCTCGAGATGGGTCCTTGCGAGACTGAGACGTTCAAAAACTAAGCTGCCCGGGGAGCGCGTTCACGCCTGCTGTGCCCTACCCTGGCGAGCACCGGGCCCGCTCCGGAGCGGGCGCCGGGCCCCGCGGGATAACCTGAGCGGGCACTGGGCCCCGCGGATAAAGACCTGAGCGGGCGCCGAGCCCCGCGGGATAATACGCCCCCGCGGGAAGAACGGCGCTGAACCGGACACGTAATTTATCGCATCCCACGCCCGCGCGCCTCGCGAAGTCACGCTCCAGCACGCCAGGAATGCATTTTTCTGAGGGATGTAGGATGTCGTCTCCACACCTACGGCCCGATGACGCGCGAGTTGATGCGGTGTGCCGTACGCAAGCCCACGAAAGGGGCGCACCCGCCCGCCGCAGAGGGCCGCGCTCGAGCCTCGCCGGCGGAACGTGGGCGCCCCGAGCGACACCCCTCCGTGCTGCCGATGCCGGCGGCGAACGGCGCGGGCCACGTTGCGCGGCGAGCGTACCGATGCAGACCAGCGAGCTGTGCCCCGGGAGCGGGCGATCCGCGAGCGCGCCGCGCCCCGTCACTGAGCCCTCCCCCCGCACGGGCGGCACACGGCCCGACGCGCTGCGCGCGACACTGCTCCGGGGGGACGCCACTCGGATCACCGCGACGAGTCGCTCCAGTAGCCCATCGACGGCGCGATATTGCGCAACTGTGCAGGCCTCCGTCAAGCAGATTGACGGAACGCGCTGCCCCGGCGCAGGGCGGCGCGATCGCCGACTGCCGCGCGCGCGATCGCTCACGCTTCGTCGCATCCACCAGGCCACACGGCCGCGGCGTTCCCGAGGCCTGCCAGAGAGCAGCGGCGCAGACGTTGGCACAGCGGCGAGACCGACCTGCGCCGACATGTCACTGCCCGTGCCTCGACCGATGGCGAGGTGCCCTCCCGCGCGGGGAGCGCGGCGGCGGTCGATCCTCTCGGGCCTCGCCCGGGGCTGACCCTTAAGGTGACACGCCGCGATGCCGTCTCAGGTGCAAGTCGTGCTCGGGAGCTTAGCCAGAGTCTGGGGCGACCAACGGCTGGGGCGGCGCACTCGCCACGCCCGGCGGGCCAACTTGCACTGCTCGTTTGGCGATCGTGATAGTTTTCAGGAAGACTCAGGGACGCGGCTCTCGCGGCAGCCCTGAGCGCGAGACGCGAGAGCGGCCACGAAAGGCCAGAGGAAGGGGCCGGACCTGGCCCGAGGAAAGGTTCCAGAGGAAAGGGACATCGAACGATGAATCTTCTGCTTTTTGCGGCCGAGGGTGGGAGCAACGGTCAGCTGATCGAGGCTTTCAAGCACAACCCCACGTTCATGGTGCTGAACCTCTGCTGTTCGGCGATCGTGCTGACCATCGTGGTGGAGCGCTTTGCTTTTCAGCTGACGCGCTATCGCGTCAACTCCAAAGAGTTCTTTGCTCAGATCAAGAAGCTGGTCACCGCCGGCAACATCGATCGGGCGATCAAATTGTGCGAGGCCGAGGACTACCCCATGCTGCAGTTGGTCCGAGCCGGACTGACCCAGTCGAACAAGGGCCCGGACGAGATCGACGCGGCGCTCAGCGAGAAGCTGGGGGAGCTCAAGCCGCAGGCGGAAAAGCGTGTCGGCACGCTCTGGTCGCTGGCGAACATCTCGACCCTGATTGGTCTGCTCGGCACGGTGAGCGGTCTGATCGCGACCTTCTCGGCCATCTCGGCGCCGGGGCTCTCGCAGGCCGACAAGCAGCGCATGCTCTCGAACGGCATCGCGGAAGCCATGTACAACACGGCGCTCGGCCTCGGCATCGCCGTGTTCTGCATGATCACGCACATCGTGCTGCACACGCGCGCCAAGAACATTCAGCACGATCTCGAATCCACGATGGAAAAAACCTTCAACCTGCTCACTCTGCAGCAGCGCTGAGGCCCCTGCGGGTCGGCGCTCGTCAGAGCAAGCCAGGATGACGGATAGCCAGCAGGGTTGATGCATGGCGGAAGCGGCAAAGCTGAGCGCTGCGCAACGCAGCAAGATTCGACGACTGAGCCAGCCGAGAGAGCTGGCTCCGGACGAGGAGGGTGGCGAGCTAAACATCGTCCCCTTCCTGGATATCGTCGTCAACATCCTGATTTTCGTGCTCGCCACGGTGGCGGTGACCTTCACGGCCACCGTCGAAACCACGCCCCCCGCCAGTCCGAGTGGCGGCGTTCGCTCCGAGAACAAGAAGGAGACGCTGAATCTCTCGGTGCTCATCACCAGCGAGGGCCACGCGATCAAGACCTCGGGGGGCAACGTGGCGCCGGGCTGCAAGGGCGCGGGCCCGGGCATTGCCATCCCTCGCCACGGTGAAGAGTACGACTTTGCCGCGCTCAACGAGTGCGCCGGTAGCCTGAAGAAGGCCTCTCCCGAGTTCGGTGAGGAGACCATGGTGTTCATGAGCGCCAACCCGGGGATCGACTACCAGACCCTGGTCAGCACCATCGACGCCGTGCGTGCGACGACGAAGGGCGAGCCGCTGTTTCCCGATGTGAATTTCCAGGTGGCGCGCTAGGCCGCGTCATAGGGCGTACGACGCGACCATAGAGATCAGCGAGAGCGGCAGGGACGATTTGATGTCGAACGGAGTAGTGATACCGATAGCGCCGGAAGCGAAGGCGTCGACCGTCCAGTACAAGGCGGCGCTGCGGCGGGCCGTGCGCCGCAACAACCACCCCGCGGACGTGAACTTCCTCAACATCACGGCCATGCTCGACATCATGACCATCATCCTCGTCTTCTTGTTGAAGACGCTGGGTGAGTCGAGCGCCTCGGTGCCGCAGAGCAGGGATTTGATGCTGCCGAAGAGCATCATCCAGACCCAGCCGGCCCAGGAAGGCGTACGCGTCACCGTCTCCAAGAGCCAGGTGCTGGTAGGCGATGACAAGGTGCTGGACTTGCCGAATAGCCAGTCCCTGGCGCAGAGCGGCGTCGAGGCCCGTTACAAGCGCGGCGCCAACTCACTGTATATCGTGCCGCTCGGCAACGCCCTGCAGGCCGCACGCAAGCTCGATCGCGCCCTGCGCGAGGCCAAGGGGCTCGACCCCTCCAGCTCCGAAGCCATCATCATTGCCGACAACACCACGCCGTATCGATTGTTCGTGGAGGTGTTGTTCACGCTCGGTCAGAACGAGTTCGGGAAGTATCACTTGATGGTGATGCAGGCGAAGTAACACCCCTGCCCCACTCCGGCCTGACGGCTGAGGGGCGCTCCCGCGGTCACATCACCCCGCCGCGCTGCCGGAGATCGCACTCTCGGTGGCCGCTCGGCGAGAGCATCCCGGGTGCTCTCGAGGCTCGTCAGGCGGGCGGCCCATGGGTGTTTTTGGAGCTTGCCGGGGTCTACTGGGTCGTGTTACGAGCCGTGCTCACAACTGAACTTGGCGCTTCCCGTCGTACCGAGGCGGCGATTGTGGTCGAGTGGTTGGGTGTGGTTGTCCGGTGACAGTTCCCCGGCGCCGGATTTCCGAGGACGGAATGTCCGAGGACGGCGCCCTGGAAGACATTGCTTCTGAGACATTGCTCCGCAGGATGCTCTTCTGAGGACAGTGTGTCTGTCTAGGCCCCTCGTCGATGGTTCAACGGTGGGGCCCGACTAAGCCGCTTCACAGGGGAAGCAGCTAGTCCTGGCAGGTCCGCGTGGTCCTGGAAGGTCCGGGTCGAAGGGGTGCCGGGGGCACGTGCAAGCCAGAACAGGCTTGCCGCACAGTCTGCGCCGGAAGCTGCACCCGAGGCCGCACCAACGCCCGGAAGGTTTCGAGTCCCTAGCGTGTGCCATCGTGAGTGAACTGGTCGTCGTGCTCGTGCTGTGCCTGTGCAGCTTGATCGTGGCTGCCTCGCAGGCTCGTGGATTGTCTGGGCAAGGCGCTCAGCAGCGAGAGCTCGATCGCTTGCTCGGGGCTGTCGATCGGGCTTGCGCGGATTTCCTGTGGCACGAGACGCGACTCATCGCCGGCCTGCTGATCCTGGCTGGTCTGGCTTTGACGGTGCCGATGATCATCTGGCATCCGGGACAAGCGGAGAGCAAAGCTCGCCTGGCCTTCTGCATCGCGGCCTTGCTCGCCGGAGCCGGCACGGGCGTGAGCGTCGCTCGTGTCGCCCACTGGGCAGCCTCGCGTGCGGTCGGGCACTGCCTGGCGGCGCTGCGAGACGATCCGGGCAGAGCCAGCCCGGCAGTGTTCCGCGGTGCGCTCGTCGGTGCGCTCGTCGCCGATGCCGCGAGCACGCTGCTGATCCTCGCCGTGTTCCTCGGTCATCACCTGTACCTGACGTGGGTGGTTCGACTCGATCCGGCAGCAGCGCTGCAAGAGGCGACGCGCAGCGCGCCTGCTGCCGCGCTCGGAGCCCTGTGCGCCGCCGTCATCTTTCAGGTGGGAGGCAGCAGCTTTCACACCGCCGCCGGTGTTTCAGCAACCAACGCGCGCGCTCGGCATCGGCGGGTCTTGCTGGATGCCGAGCAGAACCCAGCGCTCGTGGCCGAGATCGTGGGGGACTACGTCGGCGGCGTCGTGCTGCGCAGCAGCGACGTGTTCTGCGCACTCGTGCTGGCCAATTGCTCGATCGTCCTGTTGGCGAGCAGCGTCGGGCAGGCCAACCCAGCCGTGGGAGGCGGAGTGCTCGCGCTCGTCGGGCTGCCGCTCGTCGCGCGGTCGAGCGGGCTGCTGGCGACGGCCATCGCAACCGGCAGCCTGCGCTGGGGCGCGGGCTCCGGCGTGGGTCGAGCATTCTTCGCCGCTGGCGCCAGCCATGCGGCAGTCGCCGCCACGGGCCTGTTCGGCGCCGCGCTCTGGTTGCTCGGCGATTCATTGTACACGGCGGCGTTTGGCGCGGGGGCACTCGGCATCCTCGCCGGTCTGGTCTCGCAGGGCTTGCTCCTGGCCACCGCTCACCGGTTGCCGTCGATCGGCGCAGCGGCGCTGCCGGCAGCCTCGGTGGCCCGCGCGCTCGGTCTCGGCCTGCAGCGCGCCTGGGCGCCACTCTTGATCGCAGGCGCCTGCCTCGCTACGGCCTATACCCTCGGCTCGCGCATGCCCTTGGCACGCGGCGGCGCGTTTGCCTTGCTGCTGGCCGTCTCCACCATGCTGGGCTCAGCTGCCTTGCATTTGTGCTCCAGCTCTTTCTCGAGCATCAGCGAGAGCGTGCGGCGCATCGTCGCGCTGCGGCGCGGGCGCTTTGACGTGAAGGCACGCGGTCGAGCCGTCGAGCTGGAGCTGGCAGCGCTCACCATCGGCAATCTAGGCCAGACGCAGGGCATCCTCGGCAGCGCGGCAGCTGCGCTGCTCGGCGCGGTGACGTTATCTCTCTTGGAGGCCCCGCGTGCGGCGCTGGATAGCCCTCTGGGTCTGAATCACCCGGTCGCCATCCTGGGCGGTATCCTCGGCGCGGCCAGCCTCTTTTCCTACGTCGGCGGTGTGCTACAGAAGAGCAGCCGAGCGGCAAGCGCACTCGACGCGGAGCTCTCGGAAGAGTTGAACAACGTACCGCGCAGCGGTGCCGAACTGAGCGCACGGCCCAGCTATCGCAGCAGCGTGCAGCGCGCGGCGAGCGCCGCCACAGAAGCGCTCTTGCCACTGACGGCTCTGGCGGTGCTCACGCCGATGGTGCTGGGAGTACTGGTGCGGCTCGTATCTGGCCCCGCGGGCGGCAGGTTGGCCGCACATGGACTCATGGCGTTTGCGGGCAGCGCGGTGCTGACCGGCTGCTTTGCGGCACTGGTGGCCCAGGGCGCGCTCGTAGCGTTGGGTTCGGCACGCCTGCGCGAAGAGCACGCCCCGGAGCGCCCGTCGGCAGCCGGCGACAGCGAGGCCGAGTCGGAGCTCGGCGAGCTCCGCCTGGCGGCCGCCAGCCGTGATGCCGAGAGCGGCGCAGCAGCGAGCACGACGGCGAGCTCTGCGCGCGAATTCATGGCGAGCTTCGCCAGGGAATACATGGGGCGCTGCGTCGGACCCGCCGCAGTGCTCGGCCTCAAAGCGACAGTGGTCTCGGCGCTTGCCATCGCGCCCCTCTTGTTTTGAGTTTCGTTTTGTTACTCTGATTCTTCAGTCTGTCCCGAAGTGGTTTTTCAACCTTCAACCGTCAGGTGTAGTGTGTCGTCCTCCATTGCTGGTGCCTTGTCCACGCTCTCCGATCGAGGCCTTCGACGCCTGCTCGGCGCCCGCACGTTCCTGCGCGGACTGGACTACGAGAAGCGCAAGGTGGTGGGAGACCTGCAGGTCAACCAAGCCAACGCCACCGCGCGCATCAAAGGCTCCGACGCCGATCCATATCAAACCACGATTCAGCTGGGAGGCGACGGCATCTCATCGGAATGCAGCTGCCCTGCGTTTCAGAAGACCGGGCATCACTGCAAGCACGTGGCCGCTCTCCTGATCACCGTGCGTAACCAGGCGCGAGCGCAGCAGCCGCCCCGGCGCGAGCCCGCTCCCGTGGTGGCGGCCCCCGTCGCGCCCAGCCCCCAGCCGCCGCGAGAGAGCAAGCCCAGCCGCCGAAGGGAACGCCGGCGCCGCACCCAGATTCAGGCGGTTCCCGCCTCCGGCATCGTCGAGCTGCCGGGTCCGGACGGCGGCGCTCGCAGCACGGGGCTCGCCGCCTGGCTGGCGCCGGAGTCCGGGCTGCGGCGCATGGATCTCGAGTATCGGGTGCATGTGCGAGCCGGTGGCTTGACCATCACGATTCTCGATCTGGGGGCTCGTGTGCCGCTCCTGCCCAGTGCAGCGCTGGCCTGGCAAGCCTTGTCGCCGAATGCCGATCGCGATGCGCTCAGAATCCTGGCGCGCTTCGAGAGCGGCAATGTGCGTCACCCTGCCGTCGACGTGCGCGGCGAGGATGCGGCCGAGCTGTTGCCCAAACTCGAGGGGCGCCGGGTGCTGCTCGAGCCGGCGCTGATGCAGCTGCGCTTCTCGTCCGAGGTACTGCGGCCGCACTTCGATCTCGAGATGGTCGGCAGCGACACGATCGTGGCCAAGGTGACCTTCGAGCGCGAGGGCAACGGGCGGCGCTTCTCGCTGACCAACGGCGGCTGGTTCGAGGGCAACCCGGGTTATCATATCGATACCACCGAGGGCATCGCGCGGCCCATCGATACGCGCGTGTCGCCCGCTGCGCTGCGACGCCTGATGCGCGCGTCGACGATCGCCGAGCCCGCCCACGAGTTGATCAACCTGATCGCCAACTACCTGCCGCGCTTGTCGATGGAGCTCGGCGCACCCCTGCCAGATCTGTCGCAGGTCGCCGACGTGGTGGATCTGCCCGCGCAGTTTCGCATGCGCGCGGGCGGCTCGCTGGTGAAGGCGGAAGTCGCGCTGCGCACCGCGTATGGCGACATCGAGGTCGAAGTGCGCGCCGACGGCATTTCGCCACCGATGATCGTCAAGCCGGCCGCCGACGGGCGCCGCGCCACCTGTGTCCGGGCGGACATCGTGGCCCAGCAACAAGCGGTAGAGCTGCTGCTCGACCTGGGGCTGAAACCGGACGACGGCGGCGAATCATTCATTGCCGAAGGCGAGGACGCGCTGCGTTTCTGGTCGGAGGGCATCGGTAGCTTGCCCGAGAGCTGGGACCTGTACGTTCCGGAAGAGTTGGTCGGCGTCCAGGTCAGCAGCAAGCCCGTGCAGATGCAGGCGCGCGTCTCCAGCGGCGTGGACTGGCTGAACGTGCAGATCACCTGGGAAAGTGACGGCGTCAGCATCGACCGCAAGGAGATCGAGCAGTGCCTGCGCGAAGGCAAGAAGTACGTGCGGCTGTCCGATGGTTCCTATGCGCCTCTGGATCGAGAGCGCGTCGAGGCGCTGGTCGCCCGAGAGGTCGAGCTGCTCGCCAGTGTCGGCAAGAACGGAAAGCTGCCGCTCTCTCAGGCGGGGCGGGTTCAGGAACTCCTGAATCAACTGACCGACCCCAAGATTGCCGCAACCGCCAAGCAGTTCTTCAAGAAGCTGTCGTCGATCGACGAGATCAAGCAGGTCAAGAAGCCCCGCGCCCTGAAGGCGACGCTACGCCCCTACCAGGAGCAGGGCCTGTCCTGGCTCAAGTTCATCCACGACCTCGGTACCGGCGGCATCCTGGCCGACGATATGGGTCTCGGAAAAACCATCGAGACCATCGCGCTGCTCTTGCTCGTCAAGCAGGAGAACAAGGAAAAGGAAAAGGATCTGCGGGCGTTGATCGTCGCGCCGACGAGCGTGGTCGGCAACTGGGTCCGCGAGATCGAGCGCTTCGGGAAGACTCTGACCACGGCGCTCTGGCACGGTGCCGCGCGCAAGGAGCAGCAGAAGGACCTATCGAGCGCCAACGTGATCATCACGAGCTACGCGCTGTTGCGACGTGACATCGATCTGCTCACCAAGCTTCAGCTCGATTACGTGATCCTGGATGAAGCGCAGGCGATCAAGAATCCTCACAGCGCGACGGCGCAAGCCGCCAAGGAGCTCAGCCCGAGCCGCCGCCTGGCCCTGACCGGAACGCCGATCGAGAACCGGCTGACGGAGATCTGGTCGATTTTTGATTTCGTCTCCCCGGGCATCTTGCCCCCCCTGCCCAAGTTCGAGGAGCGTTTCTCGCGGCCGATCGATCAGGGGGACTCGAAGGCAGCCGCTCGCCTCAAGGCGATCATCCACCCCTTCATTCTGCGGCGCACCAAGACCGAAGTCGCCAAGGACCTGCCAGCGAAGATCGAGAGCGACAAGGTCATCGATCTCGGTACCGAGCAGCGCGCGATCTACACGCAGGTGCTGCGCGAGGTGCGTGCACAGGTGATGGGCGAGCTCGACCGGGTGGGCCTGGCCAAGAGCCAGCTCCACATTCTGGCAGGGCTCACCAAGCTACGGCAGGCCGCGTGTGACCCCCGTCTGCTCGGCTTGCCGCGCCAGTTCTCCCACGACGACAGCGCCAAGGTGACGGCATTCCGAGAGTTGATCGAGGAGGCCGAGGCCGGCGGGCACCGCGTGCTGGTCTTCAGCCAGTTCGTGAGCATGCTCAAGATCCTGAAGAGCGCGCTGGACGAGGACCGGATCCGCTATGAGTACCTCGACGGCTCGACGCAAGACCGCAGCGAGCGCATCGATCGCTTTCAGACGGACCCGACCATCTCGGTCTTCTTGATCAGCTTGAAGGCGGGCGGAGCGGGCCTGAACCTGACCGCCGCCGACACGGTGATCCACTTCGATCCCTGGTGGAACCCCGCCGTGGAAGACCAGGCCTCCGACCGCGCGCACCGCATCGGTCAGAGCAAGGTAGTGACCGTCTATCGCCTGGTCGCCGCCGGTACGATCGAGGAAAAGATCCTCGAACTCAAAGAGAAGAAGCGGGAGCTGGTGTCCGCGGTCCTCACCGAGGACAGCGGCGGAGCCAAGAAGCTCTCCCGCACCGATCTCGACGAACTGTTCAAGGTCGACTAGGAGGCAGCGGGCGCAAATGCTGATACTAGCGGGCACAATTCGCGTGGGCGCGGGCAAGCGTGAAGCTGCACGGGCCCCGGTCCTCGAGATGGTGAAGGCGACGCGGGCGGAGCCCGGTTGCCTCGAGTATTCCTTCGCTTTCGATGCCGTAGACGATCACCTGTTGCGGATCTTCGAGGTCTTCGTGGATGAAGCCGCGCTGGCGGCGCATCGAGCGTCGGCACACATGGCCACGTGGCGCGCGGCCATGCCCGAGCTCGGTATCTCGGGCCGCGACATGAGCGAGTACCAGGTCTCGGCCTCGCGCAAGATCTAGCGCGCAAACCCGCCTCAGCGGCGCAGCGACACGTTCATCAAGAGCCCGAAACCGACCAGGGTAGTCAGGGTGCTGGACCCGCCATAGGAAAACAGCGGCAGCGTGATGCCGACGACGGGCAGAATCCCGATCGTCATGCCGATGTTGAAGAAGGTGTGCCAGAAGAACATGGCGCCGACGCCCACGGCGACGGCCGCGCCGAATCTATCCTTGGCCATGGCCGCGATGTTCACCGCCCAGGCGCAAACAAAGGCATACAAGGCGAGCAGCGCCAGGCAGCCGACGAAGCCCCAATCCTCGGCGAACACGCTGAACGGGAAGTCCGAGAACTGATCGGGCAAAAAGCCAAACTGGTTCTGGATGCCCTCCCGGAATCCCTCCCCCCACAGGCCGCCGTTGCCGATGGCCGTGCGCGACTGCAAGGCGTGCCAGCCCGTGCCCGTACGATCCGCCTCCGGATCCAGAAAGCTCAGGATGCGCCCCCGCTGGTACTCGCGCAGCCCGAAATGCCACATCGACCAGACCACCGGCAAGAGGCCCATCACGAACACCACCAGGCTGCTGCGACGCAGCCGCGTCAGCGCCAGCATGGTGAAGCCACACGCCGCATAGATCATGGACGTGCCAAAGTCCGGCTGGAACATCACGAGCACCGCGGGCACGCTGAACAGGAGCGCCGCTGGCGCGAGATCGATCAGCGTCTTGGCCTCCGTGCGCGGGTCGTCCGAGAGCTTGCGCGCCACCGCAATCACCACGAAAATCTTCATGAACTCGCTGGGCTGAAAGGCAAACCGCCCCAGGTCGATCCAGCGTGAGGAGCCACGAATGTCCGAGGCCAGGAGCAGCACCAAGACCAGGCTCGCGATGCCCATGCAGTAGAACACGTACGCAAAACGCTCGATGTTGCGATAGTCGACCACGGCCGCCAGGGTCCCGAACAAGCCGCCGACCACGAGCCAGTACACCTGCTGCACATACATGTCCGCCAGGCCCGCTCGGCGCGGATCGTCGATGTAGGGACTGGTCGCGCTGTACAGGTTGACCACGCCGATGATGGCGATGCCGACCACCGCCAGAAACAGCGGCCAATCAAAATGCTCGCGAGCCCGCGCGCTACCTCGAGCAAACAGCGTCATAGGCTGGTGCCATCCTTGCGGCCATCCCCGTTGTGCGCCGTCAAGCGACGCTTGCCGAGCTTCTGCCAGGCATCGACCACGCGCATCGCCACCGGGGCGGCGTTCTTCCCGCCGCCGCCGCCGTGCTCGATCAAGACCACGATCGCGATCTCGGGCGCCTTGGCCGGAGCGTACCCGGCAAACCAGGCGTGATCGCGATTGAAGTACCACTCGCGCTTGGGGTCGACGCTGCGCGGGGTGACGTGGCTCACCTGCGCCGTGCCCGTCTTGCCTGCCACGTCGACCCCGGCGATGGCCTCGGCGAACGCCGTACCCTTGGGCTCGGCCACGACGCCGCGCAGCGCCTGCTTGATCAGCCCGAGCTGCACCGGGTCCACATCGATGATCTTGCGTACGCGCGGCGGAAAGTCCTGCACGGTGGTACCGGAGCTGGTCTCGATGCTGCGCACGACTTGCGGCTGATACAGCGTGCCGTCGTTGGCGAGCGCCGCGTAGGAGAGCGCCAGCTGCATCACGGTCACCGCCGTGGCCCCCTGCCCGATCGCAGCGAGCAGGGTAAACCCGCCACGAAAGCCGTCCCCTTTGTAGCGCCGCGCGTACCAAGCGCGCGTCGGCATGCGCCCGCGGGCCTCGGGGTTGATGCCAATGCCCGTCTTGACGCCGAAACCAAAATCCATGCCGAGCTTGGCAAGCTGATCGATGTGGATCATCTCGCCGAGCGCGTAGAAGTAGGTGTTACACGACTGCACGATGGCATCGTAGAGATCGACTTTGCGGTGCACCGCCGTGCAGCGAAAGTACCGCCGCCCGAACTCGTAACCGCCCTTGCAGTCCACCTCGGTGTTCGGCTCGATCAGGCCCTCGGACAGCGCCGCGAGCGCGCTGAAGGGCTTATAGGTGGAGCCCGGCGGGTACACCGCGGAGGTGGTCTTGTCGAGCAGCGGCTTCAGCGGATCGCGGCTCAACCGCTCGAACGCCTCCCGGATCGCCGGCTTGCCCTGCTCGCCGGAGAGCACGTTGGGATCGAAGGCGGGTTTGCTGACCGACGCGAGCACTCGCCCCGTGCGCACGTCCACCACCACCACTGCCCCCGCCAGCTGGCCGCGCAGCTCCCGTGTAATGGCCTTCTCGAGTTCGACGTCGATGGTGAGCGAGATGTCCCGGCCCGGGATCGGCTCGAGCCGGCGCGGATCGTCGAGGAAGCGTTCCGCCAGCCCGGTGCGCTGTGCGTGCCGGTTGGCGCCCCGCACGACCTTCTGCCAGCCGCGCTGCCCGCGCAGGTAGCTCTCCCAGCGACGCTCGACCCCGACCGCCCCGAGCCGATCGCCAGCGCGATAGTTTTGCCCTTCGTGCTGCGCCAGTGTCTCCGCATCAATCTCGCGCATGTAGCCGAGCAGGTGTGATGCCACCTCGCCATAGGGATAGTAGCGCACCGGCGTCGGCACCACATCCACGCCCGGCAACTCCGCAGCGTGCGTCTCCAGCGCAGCCACCACGTCTCGGCTGACATCGACCTGCAGCAGCATCTGTTGCAAGCGACGCTTGCCCTCGCGACCTTGTATCTCTCGGATCTTGGCGGCCAGCTCCTTGGCGGGCGCCGCGCCGAGCCCCATCAGCTGGGTGAGCTTGGGCCAGGTCTGCTCGAAATCGAGCAGCCCCGGCACCACGTAGATGTCATACGAGGGGCGATTGGCCGCCAACACTCGACCCTGCGCATCTCGGATCACGCCGCGTGTGGTCGCCAGGGTGACTCTGCCCACGACATTGCGGCGAGCTTGCGCCTGGTGGCTCTCCGCCTGGCCGATCTGCAGTTGCGCCAGCCGAGCCGTGAGCAGCGCAAACGCGATCACGATGCCCAGCACCATGAAGTTGTAACGCCGGCGAAAATCGCCGACGTCGGAGCGCTGCATGAACAACTTCATCCGAGCAGCCCTTCAAAGGAGCGCGCTGGGGTCGAGCCCTGATGCAGCCTCTGCGCCAGCGGGAAGATGAACAGCGAACAGAGCGCCGTCGCCGTGGCGTGCGGCAAGGCCACGCTCGCGATCTCCAGCGGCCGCTGCGGGTCGGCGCCGAAGATCGCCAGGAGCGCCAGCACCAGCACGCTCTCCACCAGGGAGAAGCCGAACGACAGCGCGGCCTTGGTCCACCAGGTCTGGGCAGTGAGGCGCACGCCCGCGGCGCGCGCCAGCCACCAGACCGCCACGCCCGTCAGAGCGAACAGGCCGATCGGCGCCGACCCGAGCAGATCGGTGGCGTAGCCGAGGCCAAACGCCAGGAGGGCTCCGCGCGCCGTCGACGTCTCATGCACGCCGAGGAAGATCAGGAACGGCAAGACGAAGCTGGGCGTCGCGCCGTGTAGCCCCAGATAGCCGACGATCGGATACAGGTTTCCCTGTGCGATGATCAAGAGCAACCCGACCGCCAGGAACGCCGTGCCGCGCATCGCTCAGCGCTCCCCCGCCCCGCCCGGCTTACAGTTGTCTTCGCCGCTCATCACGATCAGCACCTCGCTCAGGCGAGAAAAGTCGACGACGGGCTCGGCCTCTACGCTCTGATAGATGCCAAAGTCTCGCTTGAGCACCTTGGTCACCCGCGCCACCGGCAGCCCCTTGGGAAAGCGGCAACCGACGCCGCTGGTCACCAGGATGTCCCCGTTGTCGATCCCGTCGCTGCTCTGCACGAACTCCACGCGCACCAGATATCGGGAGTTGTCCCCGGCACCTCGCACGAAGCCCCGCGCCCCGGTGCGCTCCACCACGACGTCCACGCCGAAGCCGCTGTCCACGGCCAGCTGAACCTGGACGCTCTCCCCGGCCACGCGCCGCACGGTGCCCACCACACCTTCCAGCGAAAGCACGGGCATGTTGGGCTTGATGCCGGGTGCCGGAGCATCCAGCGTGACCTGCGCGACGCGAAAATAGTCGGTCGTGTCCTTGGAGATGACGAGCGCACTCACCGTCTCGCTGCCCACGCGATCGCGCAGGCCGAGCAGGCGCCGCAGGCGGCGATTTTCGGCCTCGATGGCCGACAGCTGGTTCACCTTCGCCTGCAAACGCGCCGCCTGATACGAGAGCCGATTGTTGTCGCGCTTCACGTCGACGAGGTACGCGTACTCGGAGATCAGGCTCGAGATGCCGCGGGCCAGCGCCGAAAACGTGTATTCGATCGGCGCCGAGAGCGTCAGCAGCGTTCGGTCGATGAAGCTGGTCTGCTCCGGCCGGCGAATGTTCGCGCGCAGGAAAAAGAACGGCACCGCCAGGAGCAGAATGACCAGCGCGATGTCGCGATAGCGCTTGAACGGGCCCACAAACCATCCCGAGCGGACGCCGCAGCCGGCGTCAGCTAATTGCGACTTCCCGCAGGAGCTCGATGTGATCGAGGGCCTTGCCGCTGCCCAGCACCACCGCGCTGATCGGGTCGTCGCAGACCATGACCGGCAAGCCTGTTTCCTCGCGCAGCAGCAGATCGAGGTTCTTGAGCAGGGCGCCCCCGCCGGTGAGCACGATACCCTTATCGACGATGTCCGCCGCCAACTCGGGCGGCGTGCGCTCCAGCGCCAGGAGAGCGGCTTCCACGATCGCGTTGATCGGCTCGGTCACCGCCTCGCGAATCTCCTCCGCGTTGACCACCACGGTCTTGGGAATGCCGGCCACCATGTCGCGCCCCTTCACTTCCATCGAAGCGTTGGGATCCGGAGCGTAGGCGTGCCCGATCGTGATCTTGATGCGCTCGGCCGTCTGCTCGCCGATCGCCATGTTGTACTTGCGCTTCATGTAGCCGACGATCGCCTCATCCATCTTGTCGCCGCCCACGCGCACGCTCTGGGAGTAGACGATACCGGCCAGCGAGATCACGGCGACCTCCGTCGTGCCGCCACCGATGTCGACGATCATGTTTCCGCTGGCCTCCGTGATCGGCAGGCCGGCGCCGATGGCTGCGGCCATGGGCTCTTCGATCAGATAGACCTCGCGCGCACCCGCGCTCTCCGCGCTCTCCTTGACGGCGCGCTTCTCCACCTCGGTGATGCCGAAGGGGACACAGATGATGATGCGTGGCTTGACCAGCGTCTTGCGATTGTGAGCGCGCGCGATGAAGTAGCGCAGCATCGCTTCGGTAATCTCAAAGTCCGCGATCACACCATCGCGCAGCGGCCGGATCGCGCGGATATTGCCCGGCGTGCGGCCCAGCATCTCCTTGGCTTCTCTGCCCACGGCGAGCACGCGATTGTCGCCGCGCGCATCCTTGGTGACGGCCACCACGGAGGGCTCGCAACTGACGATACCCTTGCCCTTGACGTAGATGAGCGTGTTTGCGGTGCCGAGATCGATGGCGAGATCGTTCGAGAACAGACCGTAGAGCCAATCGAATATCATGGGTTCACGAGCCGCGCCGGTGGAAACACTGTAGCTAGAACTGTGGCGCCTGCTGTTGCGAAGCACCGCAAGCAGAGTGCGGCACAGCAAGGCGTCCCACCACGGGTTGATACGCGTTGTACCACGGAGCGCGGGGGGCTAGCGCAATTTGCGGTCCGATCGCCCAGCACCCGCGGGATGAGGCCACGTGTCGGAGGATCGCACACCATGGCCACCGGCCAAAAACCCGGCGAATCTTCCAGGATGCGGCAGCGGCGCCGCCGTGGGCCGCAGATGAGGGCAGCCGCAGATGAGGGAAACAGTGAGGGCAGTCGAGAAAAAGAGGCGGGCGGAGGAAGTTACTCCTCCTTCTCGTCCGCCTTGTCTTCCTTGTCCTCGTCCCAGTCGTCCATCAGCCCACGCGCTCGCGGAGCGCGAAAGCCCTCGTTCTCACGGCGTGAACGACCCCGGTCCGCCGCGCGCACGCTCTTCTTCTTGGCGGCGGGTTCCTTCTTGCGCTTGTTCGGGTCGCGCCGCTCGTCCCAGGTCTGACGCTCGACGGGCGGAGCGCCGCCACCGAGATCTCCCGAAAACGAGCGCATCGGCGGACCACCGCCAGAGCCTCCGTCCATGCGCGGCGGAGGCGGCCGCCCGCTCCAACCACCAGCGCCACCACGGGGAGCCATGCTGGGGCCACCGCCGCCGGGGCCCGCCGGGCGTTCACCGCGCGGCCGCGCCACGTCCACGGTCAGAGGCCGCCCTCGCAGGGACTGCTCCCGAAGCTTCGGCACGGCCTCCTTCGCGGCCACCGCATCCCGCAAGGACACGAAGCCAAAGCCACGGCGCCGACCGTCCGGATCGACGGGCAAGTGCAACTTGCCGATCGGTCCGACTCCGGCTGCCTTGAAGATCTCCGTCAGCTCATCTTCCCGGCAATCACTCGGAAGGTTCGCCAGGAACAACGTATTTTCACGATCATCCCGATCGCCGCCTCCTCGATCACCGCCAAAGGACGGCCCGTCCCCCCGCGGAGGGGGCCGGAAGGATGGCATCGGTGCGCCCGGCGTGCGGTTGCCGCGGAAGGGCCGTACCGAGATGGGCCTGCCCTCATGCAGCGAACCGTCGAGCGCGCCACGTACCTGCTCCGCCTGGTCTTCCGAAGCGAGTGTGATGAACCCGAAACCGCGGCCTTTGCCCGTCTGTCGATCGCGGGGCACGGCCACTTCGGCCACGCTTGCCCCCGCAGCCTCAAACAGCTTCCGCAGCTCGGTCTCGTTGACGCTTTCGGACAAGCCCGCAACGAAGAGCTTGCGAGTATCTGGATCGGTCATGTCTCTAGGCGCGGGGGGTTTGGAGGTCGTGAGATTTAATGCGCCAACGCCTAGCGCGAAGCAAACCGAACGATAGCCATCGGGCCGGCGCCGTCAAGCCACACTTTCGGAAAGCAGACCCGCTGGCCCCGCTCCTTCCTCCCTTACTACTCCTAGCTCTGGCAAACTGCTACTGCTCCGGTGCGATGGACGGGCTCGCACCTGCTGGTCATGGTTTGGGTGCTGCCGGCACGGGCCGTTTTCCCGGCCAAATGGCCCGGCGTGTTCACGCTCGAGGCGCAGGATTCTGGCCCGAGTGCCACGCCGCGCGAGAGCATCGAGGGCCGTGACGCGCGTTGCAGTGGTGGTCAATCCGCGCGCCGGATCCGGTAGTGCGGGCAAGCGGCTGGCGGAACTCGACCACGGGCTGCGGCGGCTCGGGATCGAGTTCGAAATCCTACCGACCGAACGTCGCGGGCACGCTTCCGAGCTGGCGCGCCAGGCGCGCGACCGCGGCTGCAGCGTGCTGGGGGTGCTGGGAGGCGACGGCACGCTGAACGAGGTCGTTCAAGCGTATCTGGATCCGAGCGGCGCGCCGCTCGCCGGGCCCCCGATCGCGCTCTTGCCGAGCGGCACGGGTGGGGATTTCGCGCGCAGCTGCGCCTTCTCTCCCGCCCATCTCGGCGCGATGCTGGAACGCCTGCAGGCACGCCAGCTCCGGGGGCTCGATCTGGGCGTTCTGCGCCTGCACGATGCGGGCGGGCGACCTTTCTGGCGCGCCTTCGTCAACGTGGTCAGTGCCGGGATTTCGGGTGACGTGGACCAGCGCGTCGAGCGGGGCCCCAAGTGGCTGGGCGGCAAGCTGGCCTTCCTGCTCGCCACGCTGGGCGCGACGCTCGCCTACCGCAACGTGCCGATGGACATCGAGCTGGACGGCCAGAGCTGGTACGCGGGGCCCGTACGACTCGTGGCCATCTCCAACGGTCAGTTTTTCGGCGGAGGTATGCGCATTGCGCCCGGAGCAGACTGGAGCGACGGCTTGCTCGACGTGGTTTGCATCGGCGACGTGCCCCGCTCTCGGTTCCTGACCTCCTTCCCCCGGGTCTACCGGGGCACCCATCTCAGCCTCGAGGGTATCCGGGTGCAGCAGGGGCGGCGGGTGGCGCTGAGCGCGCCGCGCGCCGAGCAGCCGATTCTGGTCGATGTCGATGGCGAAACCCCCGGCTACTTGCCCCTCGGCGCACACGTTCTGCCGCGCGCGCTGCAGCTCGTGGTCGACTAGCGTCCCGAATCCGCGCTGGCTGACACGAACGCGCCGCTGGACGAGCTTGTCGGATGGCGTGCCGGCGCTTACCCTTCCCGGGGCTACGGCCGTCACCGAGGATGCGAGTCTTCCCTTGTCCTACATTCCGTTTGCCACATTTCCGGCGCGCGCTCCACGGCGGGTTGGGGGGCGACGCTGGGTGGTTTGGAGTTAAGCTAACGCATGTCCCTAAAGATTGATCAGGACTACGGGCGCTTTCGCAACATCGTCCGGGGCAAGATCCGGGAAGGGCTCCGCAAGTACATCTCCCAGGGCGACATGATCGGTCGGAAGGGCAAGGATCTGGTCAGCATCCCGATCCCCCAGATCGACATCCCGCGCTTCACCTTCGACGGCAGGCACTCCGGCGGGGTCGGCCAGGGCGAAGGGGAAGTCGGAGATTCGATGGGCGGCACGCCGCAGGAGGGCGACGGGAGCGGCAAGGCTGGCAAGGGCGAGGGCCAGCACATGCTGGAGGTCGACATCACGCTCGACGAGCTCGCCGACATCCTGGGGCAAGAGCTGGAGCTGCCCGACATCAAGAACAAGGGCCAGAGCAAGATCCGTAGCAGCAAGGATCGCTACACCGGCATCCGCAGGACCGGCCCCGAATCTCTGCGGCACTTCAAGCGCACGTACCGGGAGTCACTGCGCCGCGCCATCGCCAGCGGCGGGTACGACAAGGACGCGCCGATGCTGATCCCGCAGCACGAGGACAAACGCTACCGGTCCTGGCGAGAGACGACCGAGCCCGTCGCCAACGCGGTCATCATCTACATGATGGACGTCTCGGGCTCGATGGGCGACGAACAGAAGGAGATCGTGCGCATCGAGAGCTTCTGGATCGACACCTGGCTGCGGCGTCAATACCGGGGCCTCGAGAGCCGCTACATCATCCACGACGCCGTCGCGCGCGAAGTGGACCGGGACACCTTCTTCCACACTCGCGAATCCGGCGGCACGATGATCTCGAGCGCCTATCGGCTGGCGGCCAAGCTGATCGACCAAGAGTATCCGCCGGACCAATGGAACATCTATCCCTTCCACTTCTCCGACGGTGACAACTGGTCCATGGATGACACGCTGAGCTGCATCGAGATCTTGCGCAAACAGATCCTGCCGGACGTGAACATGTTCGCCTACGGCCAGGTCGAGAGCCCGTATGGCTCAGGTCAGTTCATCAAAGATCTGAGGGAACATCTGGGGGACGACCAGCGCGTGGTGACCAGCGAGATCGAGGACAAGAACGCCATCGTCGCCAGCATCAAAGATTTTCTCGGAAAGGGGAACTGATGCCACAGCCCACCTCTCGCACTTCCCTGCCCCCCTACCTGCGCCAGGAGCAAGAGCGCATCGAGGCCGCCGCGCGCGCGGCTGGCCTGGACTTCTTTCCCGTCATCTTCGAGATGCTGTCCTACGACCAGATCAACGAGATCGCTGCCTACGGGGGCTTTCCGAATCGCTATCCACACTGGCGCTTCGGCATGGACTACGAGCGGCTGAGCAAGAGCAACGAGTACGGGCTATCGAAGATCTACGAGCTGGTGATCAACAACAACCCGGCGATCGCCTATCTGCTCGAGGGCAACAGCCTCACCGATCAGAAGCTGGTGATGTGCCACGTGTACGGGCACGTCGACTTCTTCAAGAACAACTTCGCCTTCCGCTCCACCGATTTGAATGCCACCGGCAAGGTGATCAACCCCGTACTGCAAGGGGAGCACTACAAGCCGAATCGCAAATGGGTCGACCGCATCGCCAACCATGGCGCCACGGTGCGCCGCATCATCGATCGGCAAGGCATCGACGAGGTCGAAAAATTCATCGACAACTGCCTTTCACTCGAAAACCTCATTGATCCGTACTCCCCCTTCATGGTGCGCAGCGAGGGCCCCAAGGAGGAGGAAGAACCGCGCCCGGTGGAGGTCCCGCGCCTGCGGGCCAAGTCCTACATGGACAAGTTCATCAACCCCGAGGAGTACATCGAAGAGCAGCGGCAGGTCCTGGAAGCCAAGCAGAAGGACAAGCGGGGCAAATATCCGCGCGAACCGGTGCAAGCCGTGCTCGGCTTCCTGCTGAACCACGCGCCGCTGGAGCGCTGGGAGCGGGCGGTCCTGGCGATCATTCGCGACGAGGCGTACTATTTTTCGCCGCAGATCCAGACCAAGATCATGAACGAGGGCTGGGCCTCCTACTGGCATTCGCGGTTGATGACGGAGGGCGTGTGCAACGCCTCGGAGATCGTCGACTACGCGGACAACAACGCGGCGGTGATGGCCACCTCGGGCGGCCAACTCAATCCGTACAAGCTGGGCGTGGAGCTCTATCGCAGCATCGAGGAACGCTGGAACCGAGGCCAGTTCGGCCGCGACTGGGAGCAGTGCGACGATCTGGATCGCAAGCGGAACTGGGACCTGCGGCTCGGGCTGGGCAAGGAGAAGCTGTTCGAGGTGCGGCGCCTGTACAACGATGTCACCTTCATCGACGAGTTTCTCACGCCCGAGTTTGCGATCGACCACAAGCTGTTCAACTTTGAATGGTCCAAACGCCACGAGCAGTACGAGATCGCGACGCGAGAGTTCAAGAAGGTGAAAGAGAAGCTGCTCACGCAGCTGACCAACCTCGGCAGCCCGTTCTTGTACGTGGATGACGCCAATTTCGAGAATCGCGGCGAGCTGCTCTTGACGCACAAGCACCGCGGAGTGGATTTGCGCCACGACTATTCGCAAGCGGCCATGTCCGCCCTGGTGCGGGTCTGGAAGCGTCCGGTGTGCTTGCGCACCGTGCTGGAGGGCAAGCCCAGCATGCTGCGTTTCGACGGCAAAGAGCACACGAGCGTGCAGGAAGCGGCGGCCGAGTAGGTTGTTGCGCGTCGGGCGCTGCCTCTGCGCGGCCTGGCGCTGTCTCTGCGCGGCCTGGCTCTTTGCCTGCGCGGTGCCCGCGACGGCGCCGGCCGTACCTGCGGCGCCGCCGGGCGCGCCACCAGCCGTGACGGCAGAGGCCGTGACGCCCAGCGCGGAGGCGGCCGGCCCTGAGCCAGAGTTCGGCAGCGGCGAGACCGTGCCCAGCGTCGCGGCGGCCCTGCCCAGCGTCGAACCCGGCCCCGTCGACGTGGAACTCGCGCTCGGTGACGCGGCGCTGAACGCCGATCACTTCGAGCTGGCCCGCGAACACTACGAGCAGGCGCGCGTCGCAGCCCCGGAGCACCTGGGAGGCCGGCTCGGGCTCTTGCGCGTGCGCTGGGCGCAGCTGGGGCTGGCCCCCGCCTACGCGGAGGCCCCCGACCACCCCGAAGTGTCGCGCCTGGTGCGCGAGGTCGACGCGCTGCTCGAGGAGCAGCCTGACTACGCGCCGGCCTTGCTCGAGCGAGGCCGCTGGCTGCTGGTGCTGGGGGACGCAACACGTGCGCTGGAGAGCCTGACGCGCGCCGCACAGCTCGAGCCGCAAGACCCGGACGCGCATTCGTCGCTCGGCACGGCATATCTCGCCAGCGGGGACGAACAGCGCGCGCTCGAGCAACTCGAGCAAGCGGTCCGGCTGGACCCCGATGACGCCGAGCGCTGGACGAATTTCGGCACCGCGCTGATGCTGCGGGGGCGCCTGAGCGAGGCGGTTCGCAGCTACGAACGCTCGCTGTCGCTGCGCGCCGACGATGCGCGGACCGAGAGCGATCTGGGCGCCGCGCACCTGGCCAATCAGCGCCCCGATCTGGCTTTGCCTCACCTGATCAGGGCCACCGAGCTCGCCCCCGGACGAGCGACGTTCCTGACCAACCTGGGCTACGGGTATCAGTGCCAGGGCCTGCTGGAGAAGGCCGTGGAAACCCAGCGCCGCGCGCTTGCTCTCGATCCCAAACTCGCCTCGGCCTGGATCAACCTGGGCAACGCGCTCGCCGAGCAGGGGCGGTACGAGCAGGCGGAGGCCGCCCTGCGCCAGGCGCAGACGCTCGACCCCGGCGATCCGCGTCCGCAGGCCAGCCTCGGCGACCTGGCCGAGCTGCGCGCGCGGCAACCCCAGCCCGCCGCACCAGCGCCGTCGGCCGCCCCGCCCCCAGCGACCAGGGCACCCGCAGCCAAACCGCGCCAGCCGTAGCGACGGCAAAACCAGACTGCACCGAGAGTCCCAATGGCTGGGCCCCGCACCACCCGAGCAAGAGCGCCGCTGCCGGCACGGATCGACGCGCGTTCAGCGACGTGCGCTGCCGTTCGCGCGGGTCTCGGTACCCATGCGCCCGACCCGACTGCCCCAGCGCGCGGCGCGAATATCGCCGTGGTGGTCGAGGTGGCGTGGCTCCCCGAAAGCGAGCGACATTCCCGGTGGTGAAACGTCTCAGTCGTGGAGAGAAGCGACGTGGCGAGAGGAACGGATGCGACGCCTGAGCGTGATCAACGAGGCGGCCACCGCGGTCGTAGCCGGCGGATGGACGACGGGCCACGCAGACGCGGCGTCGTTTGTTCGGCGCGAGGGCCATCTCCTGCCTGGCGGCCGCACAGGGCAAGCCGTACGATGTCTGCGCGACCTTCCTCACGCTCGGCGAAGCGAGCTCGTCGCCTGTCTCCTTGCCTGCGCCGCCGGTGTCGAGCGGCCAGCGCAAAGACCGCGCAGCCGCGCGATAGAGCAGGTCGACCATTCTCGCGGTTGCGCGTATAGTTCCGTTCCAGGTGCGTTGGCATGTAGGCAAGTGTGCCGCATCCAGCGCTGCATGATGGTGTTGGCATGATGCAGTTGGCCTTTGATTCGACCGATCTGTGCGCAGAAGCGCTCTTTTATCCATTGTTTGCCGAGGCGGAGCGAACGCGCTGGCGCTCCGCCGATATTCGCTGGGAGGCGCTGGAGCGGGAAAAGGTGTCGCCGGCGTTGCTGGCTTTCGTGCGCCAGGCGGCGTTTGCCGAGATGACGACGTACTCGGCGACGCGGCGCTTCCTCTCCGAGTTCAGCGACGATGTCGACTTCACGCAGTGGATCTCGGTCTGGTTCTACGAAGAGAGCACGCATCCGCAGATCTTGATGCAATGGCTGCACGCGCTCGGGGATCGGTGCAGTGCGCGGGACGTACGACGTGCGCGCCTGAGCACGCCCTTCATGCGTTCGCGATTTGGGACGCTGGTGACCAACGTGATCTCGGAGACCGTGGCGTCGCACAATTATCTGACGCTGCATCGCGGCTGCGCTGAGCCCGTGCTGGCGTCCATCGCGAAACACCTGGCGACGGATGAGGCGCGCCACGCGCAGGGCTTCTTCGCGTACGCGAAGCGCATGCTGGAGCGCTCCCCCTACCCGGATCTGGAACGGATGGATGCACTCAAGGTACTCCATTCCTGGTTTCGAGAGGTTGCTAGCGTGACGCACCCCGTGAGCGAGTTTGTACAGCGCACGGCGGGACACGGGTTCGCGGACGCGGAGATCGACAGCGAGCTGCCGGCTCGCCACGCCTGCCGGCTGATCGGGACGCTGATCGGCCGCCGCATCGAGTCGGTCGAGAGCGTTCGGGACCATCTGTCCGAGCTGCGAGGTCGGTTGGAGCTGGTGGAGGGGGAGCCCGAGGCACATGCAGCGCCGTGAGTTGCTCGGCGGCGGCGCTGCCGCCGGAGTGAGCGCCATCGGCAGCGCCCTCTTCGGCGGTCCGCTCGGCGGTTGCGTGAGTACGCCTCGGGGGGCCATGCCGGGCTTGCCGGCGCCGCCGGACATGGGCGCGTTCTGCTTCGATCTGGAGTCGAAGCTGGGAGGCATCGCCGAGTCACGGTTTGTCGACGGCTTTGTCGCGCGCCTCGGCGTCGGGCGACCGGTGTCGGCTGCCCGGCAAGAGCGCGTGCAGGCGCGGGAGTCGGTGTTCCGGCGCAGTCTGCGCAGCTTGTATCTGAGCCAGACATTTCGAGATCTGCCGCCCGAATCGCAGGCACATCCAGAGCTGCAGGCGCTGATGCAGCGTCACCTGCCGGAGCTCGATCAATCCGTGCTGGAAATGACGGAGCTGCTCGAAGGGCTCAGTCCGGAGCAGCGTCGGGCGACGCGCGAGGAGCTGCAGCGCCGCCCCGATCTGGCCCTGCAGATCGCCGAGGTGGTGGACGAGCACGCCACGAGCGCTGGAGTCTCGAGCAACCGGCGCGGGCAGTTCCGCTCGATGCTCACGCACGCCTCTTTTCGGCTGCGGCATGGCTCGCCGGATGCGCTGATCGACGAGTACACCGGCAAGGTGCGGCGCGCGCTCGCCCCCGACGGCGCGTCGCGCGCCTTGGCGCTGAGCGCTGCCGCACAGGCCACCAGCGAGCTGTTCTTTGCTCAGGCGGGCGGTGTTGCTCAGACGGGCGGTGGCGCGACGCCCAGCTCGCCGCCCACCACGCCCCCCACCACGCCGCCGCCGCAGCGCGCCGGGCGCGGCAAGCCGGTGCGCCCGCCCGGACCGGCACCCAGCTCCGCCCCCTCTGCCGCACCGGCGAAGAGCACGCTGACCACGGGGGCCTGGATGCTCGGCATCGGAGCGATCACGTTTGGCGCGAGCACCGGGATCGTGGCGGCGGGCGGCTCGGCCTTTGTGCTTGGGATGACCATCGGCGCGCTCCTCTTCGCGATCGGGCTGATCGTCGTGATCGTAGGCGCGCTGATCAACGCGACGCAGGGCGACGTGCCCGGGCCCCCCGTCGCCGAGGGCCCGTGATCATCACCGGCATGGGCGCGATCTGTTGTCTCGGGCGCGGCCTGGGCGCGCTCTGGCGAGGGCTGGCCGAGGGTCGCGATGGGCTGCGGCCGATTCGCCGCTTTTCGACGCAAGGCCTTCCACCGCATCTGGCCGGCATCGTGCCCGGCTTCGAGACGAGCTCGGCCTCGAGCGATGAGCTGTGCGTGGAGTTTGCGCTGAGTGCAGCGCGCGAGGCTCGCGCGGACGCTGGCCTCGATCGGCACGCGCTCGGCCCGGGGCGCCTGGCGCTGGTGATGGGGACGAGCCCCGGCGATCACGAGCTCGACGCGCACGAGCTCACGGAGCGGGTCGGCGCGCTGCTCGGCATCGACGGGCCGCGCGTCACCGTCTCCACCGCCTGTTCGTCCTCGACCAACGCGCTCGGCATCGCACGCGACCTGCTCGCCAGCGGCGTTTCGGACGCCGTGCTCGCGGGCGGCGCCGATGTGCTCACGCCGCTGATGTTCGCCGGCTTCCATGCGCTCGGCGTGCTGACGCCCCAGAAGTGTGCGGCCTTCAGCTTTCCGAGCGGCACCAGCCTGGGCGAAGGCGCCGGCTTCGTCGTGCTGGAGGCCGCGGCGGGCCGGCGCGCGGCGCGAGCGCGCCTGCTCGGCTATGGCCTGTCGTGCGACGCGTTTCACGATACGAGCCCGGATCCGACGGGCTCGGGCGTAGCGCGCGCCCTGCGGGCAGCGCTCGCGCAAGCGGGCGTGGCGCCGGCGGAGGTGGGCTACGTGAACGCCCACGGCACCGGCACGAGCGCCAACGATCCTGCGGAATGGCGCGCGCTCTTGCAGGTGTTCGGCGAGCGAGCCCGGCGCTTGCCCGTGAGCTCCAGCAAGGGTTTGCTCGGTCATGCCCAGGCAGCCGCCGGCGCGCTCGAGCTGATCACCACCCTGCTCGCGCGGGAGCGCGGCCTGGTGCCGCAGACGCTCCATTTCACCCGCCCGAGGCAACTCGCGCCCGACGATCCGGTCGCGCAGCAGCAGCCGCGGGCGTGTCGTTATCGGTTTGCGGTGTCGACCAACTCCGCGTTCGGGGGCGCCAACGCGGCGCTGGTGATCGCGGCTGCCGAGGACCAGCAACTGGCAGCGCCCCGCCTCGCGCGGCCGGTGTTCGTGGCGGGGGTGGGCGCGCTCGGCGCGCACGGCAGCGACGGCGGCGAGCTGCTCGCTCGGCTCGACGCGCAGGCTCCGCTGGCGAGCGGCAGAGTGGACGAGCAGGCGTGCTCGCGCCTGGCGCTGCCCGCCGACCCGCGCAGCCTCGATCCATCCTCGCGCTACCTCCTGGCCGCGGCCACGCTGGCGCTCGCGGATGCCGGGCTGCGGCGGGTCCCCGGTCAGCTGCGCGACCGCACGGGCTGCATCGCCGGCATCACGCGCATCTCGCCGCAGGGCATCGCGGGGATTCGGCGCAGTATCGAGCAACGCGGCATGCCCTTTCTGTCCGCCACTGCGTTTTCACGCATGGTGCTCAACGCGCCGCTCGGCAGCTGCGCCAAGCTGCTCGGCCTGCGCGGGCCCACCAGCACCGTCAGCATCGGCGCTGGCAGCGGGTTGTTTGCCATGGCGCACGCCGCCGAGTGGCTACAGAGCCGCGCCGATGCCGAGCTGATGCTGGCGGCAGGGCTCGACGAGCTGCCAGCGGGGTCGGCCCACGGCACTGCCGAGGGCGCCGCCTGCGCCGTGCTCTCGTGCGAAGCTGGGCCAGGCCGGCCGCGCCTGGCGGGCTGGGGGATCAGCGGCCCCGCGCGGATGCCGGAAGCGATCTCTCGCGCGCTCGCGGCGGCAGCCTTGGAGGCGTCCGATGTGGACCTCGGCATCGGTTGCGCCGGCGCGTTCACCCTCGGCAAACGCCGCCTCGATCCTGCAGCGACCTTCGGCGCGAGTGACGGGTTTGGCTCGGCCCTGGCACTGGTGGCCGCCGCGCTCTGGCTGCGCGCGGGCCCGGCGCGGCACGCGCTGGTCACGGCCGGCGGCAGCTCGGCCAGCTGCGCGCTGGTCCTGTCGGCAGCCGCGCCCGGGCTCACCCCAGTAGCCGCCCCCGGACGAGGAGACGCGTGCGCAGCGAACTGAAGCTGACGGTGGAGCGACGCGAGCAGATCCTCGCGCGCCTGCGGGCGGTCGTGGTGCGACAGCTGCAGTATCGGCGCGAAGCCGACGAGCTGGATCCGGACGCGCCGCTCTTCGGCAGCGGCTTCGGGCTCGACTCCCTGGATGCGGTGGAGATCGTGGTGTGCCTGGAGACGGACTTTGGCGTGCGCTTGTCCGAGCACGAGCTCTTGCGTGGCTCGATGCGTTCGCTCAACATGCTCATAGATTTCGTGCTCAGCCATGGAGATCCGAAACGTGTCGCCGCAGAGTGAAGCTGCGGCAGTCGTGGCCTCTCCGGCGCTCGCCGCCGAGGTGCGGCGGATCCGCGAAAGCGTCGCGTACAGTGAATGCGAGCACGTGAGCGCGGTGCGCCTGTCGGGGCCGGGGGCTTTTGCGGTGGTCGACGCGGTCTGCCCCCGCGAGCTGTACGTGCAGGACGGACAAATGTTGCATACGCTGCTGCTCGACGCGGCGGCGCGCCCGCTGGCGGATCTGCAGTTGTGCGCGGAGGGCGACGACTTTCTCTTGCTCGTGGAGGGCCTGGATACGGAGCAGCTACGCGGCTATCTGCGCGAGTGGGCACCGGGAGCGGGCCAGCTCTCGTTCACCGATCTCTCCCCTAGCCACCGCCATGTGTCGCTGAACGGCCCGTACGCCTGGGAGCTGCTCTCCGAGCTCTTGGGGCCGGAGCTGATCGGCTTGCCATATCTGGGCTTTTACCATGGCCCGGGTTTCAGCTGCTTCCGCAGCGGCAAGACCGGCGAGTACGGCTACGAGCTCTGGCTCGAGCGAGGCAGCGCAGCGTCGTTCATCGAGCGCTTGCTGGAGGTCGGGCGCGAGTTTGATCTGGGCGCGGCCAGCCTCGCCGCGCTGGACGTGTGCGCGCTGGAGAACTGGTTTTTCAACGCGCGCCGCGAGGGGCGCGCGGGGTTATCGCCGATCGAGCTGCAACTGCAGTGGCGGATCTCGTATCAGAAGTCGTATCCGGGATCGGCGCGGCTCGCCGAGCTGCGCCGGTCCGGGCCCCGCCGCCGCGCCGTGCTGCTGGCCTCGGAGCGAGAGCTCCGTGACGGGGAGCGGCTCTGTTTCGAGGGCGAGCCGGTGGGGGAAGTCGTGCGCGCCGAGCACTCGTGCACCCGCGGGGATACGCTGGCCATCGCACTCCTTTCGCTGCCCTACGCGCACCCCGGCCTCGGGCCGCTCGATGCGGCGGGCGGCGCCAGGGCCGCGGTGATCTCTGCGCCGGCCGTCAACAATCGCAGCCTGTACGTCGACCCTCAGCGTCATAGCTATCGCACCCGGCAGGAGCAGCGCTTTCCTGCGCTGACGGAGCGTGTCGGATGAAGGAGCCGAACGAGCCGGGCGGGCGGGTCGTGCTGGTGACCGGAGCCTCGCGGGGGCTCGGCGCCGGCATCGCGCTGGCCTTTGCACGCACGGGAGCCCAGGTGTACCTCGGCTATCGCCGCAGGGAGCGGGAGGCCGGCGCCGTCGCGCAAGCCATTTCGGAGGCGGGCGGGCGGGCCGTGCTGCTCGGCTTCGACGTGACCGATTTCGCCAGCGTACAGGCCGCCGTCGAGCGCCTGATGCAGGCAGAGCAACGGCTGGATGTGCTCGTCAACTGCGCGGGCGTGGTGCAGGACGGCTGGCTCGCGCTGCAGAGCGCCGAGGACTTTCGCGCGCCCATCGATGTCAGCCTGCTGGGCGCCTTTCACTGCTGCCGCGCCGCACTCGGCGGCATGCTGTCGCGGCGCACGGGAGCGATCGTCAACGTGGGCTCGGTCGCGGCCATCCATGCCAGTCCCGGGCAAGCCGGCTACGCCGCGGCCAAGGCGGGGCTGAGCGCCCTCACGCGCACGCTGGCGGTCGAGGTGGCGGCCTCGGGCGTACGCGTGAACGCGGTACTTCCGGGCCTGCTGGCAACGGGTATGGCTGTGCGCCTCGATCAGCGTAAGCTGCGCGAGCGGCAGGCGCACATTCCGCTCGGGCGTCTCGGAACGGCCGCCGAAGTAGCCGAGCTAGTGCTGTTTCTAGCGTCGGATCGGGCCAGCTACATCATCGGCCAGTCGATCGTGATCGATGGAGGGTTGACCGCATGAGCTTGCCCGCGCGCCCCGCAGAGCAACACCGACTCGAGCTCGGCCCCGACGTGATCGCGCGGCTCATCCCGCACCGCCGTCCGCTCGCGATGCTCGACCGCATCGTCGGCTTCGAGCCTGGCGAGCGGCCCTTGCTCTGGGCCAGCCGCAACATCACTGCGAACGAGGCGGTCTTCGACGGGCACTTCCCGGGGTTGCACCTCTGGCCCGGCATCTACACCCAGGAAGGGCTCGGGCAAACCACGCTGGTGCTGGAAGTGCTGATGTGGCTGTTAGAGCGCGCGCTACAGCGCGGCATCGAGACGCGTGCAGTGATCGACGCGCTCCGCAACCTGGAGCGGGGGCACCGGCTGCATCCTGGGTTCGATGCCGAGGCGTCACGGGTGCTGCAGGAGCTGGGCGGCGCGCCGCCGCTCGGCGTCAGCGGCTCGGTGCAGATGCGCTTCGTCGAGCCGGTGTTCGCAGGTCAGACGCTGGAGTATTGCGCGCGGCGCACGCAGCGCCTCGAGGGCCGCCTCGTGCGCTCGGAGGTCGAGGCGCGGGTGGATGGGCGGCTCGTGGCGGAGGGCGTGCTGGTGGGCGCGATCCGTGCGCTGGCGCTGCCCGGACAGCTGCCCGAGGGGCGGCTGCCCTGAGCGCGGCCTGGCGCTACCTCTGGCCGCTCTACGTCGGCGCAGCGCTGGCCCTCGCTTGCGCCAACGGTCCCCAGCGCCTGCACCTCGCCAGCACTCCCGACCGCCGGCACCACGTCGAGATCATCGAAGTCCACGCGCGTCAGGCGCTGCACATCGACGGGCGGCGCGGACCCGAATTCGACGCGATCGCGCCGAGCAGCCTCGTATTCAGTCCAAGCGGCTCCCACCTGGCGTACGCGGTGCGGCGCGGTGCGGGCTGGAGCGTGGCCCACGACCACTGCCCGGGCCCCCGCTTCGAAGGCATCGCCGACCTCGTCTTCTCGGCGGATGGTGAGCACCTCGCGTACCTGGCCGAGTCGGTACGGACGTGGCGCGTGGTCGTGGACGGGGCGCTCGGGCCCGCTCACCCGAGCGTGTTCGCCGGGACGCTGCGCCTGAGCGCGCGGGGCGAGCACGCGGCGTATGTGGCGAGCGAAGCCCAGGGCGCACGCGTCGTCGCCGACGGCGCGCCGGGCCCACTCGTCGACGGCGTGAGCCAGCTCCAGCTCCTGCCCGGGGGGCAGCCGGCGTATGTGGCCCGCCGAGGCACTTCGAGTTTCGTGATGCTGGGCTCGACGGCGGGGCCTGCGTACGGCCGCGTCGGGCGGCTCGTGCTCGGAGCCGAAGGGCTCGCGAGCTACGTCGCGAAGCGCGCCGGTCGGTGGCGAGTGGTATGGCGAGGCGAGGAACTGGACAGCGTGGAGCTCGGCGCTTCGGAACTACCGCCCGAGCTCGCGTCGAGCGAGGATCGCCGGCACGTCGCCTGGCTCGCACAGGGGCCCGCCGGCGCAAGCGTCTGGCTCGATGGCGAGCCGTTCGCCGGACCGTACGCTGGCGCGCGAGCGGAGGGCCTCACGTTTGCTCCCGGGCAGAGCCTGCCGAGCTTCGTTCTGGCGAGCGCCGACGGCCGGCGGCACGCCGTGATCGCCAGCCATGCCGGGCCTGTGCTCGATCGGATCGGCCCCCTGGTGTTCAGCGCGGACGGCCGCCACTTTGGCTATCGCGGGCAACGCGGCGTCGCGCACCTGCTCGTGATCGACGGGAGCGAAGCGCTGCTCTCCCTGCCGCCGAGCGATCCGGTGTTCAGCCCCGACGGGCAGCGCGTCGCGTACGTGCTCGGTGCGCAACCGGCGCGCGTCCGTGTCGACGGCCGCGAGTATCCATTCGACGTGATCCTCGGCGATACGCTGCGCTTCAGCCGGGATGGCCAGCACTGGGCCGTGCTCGCAGGCGACGCGCGGCGGCGGCGCCTCGAATTCATCGTCGATGGCCGAGCCGCCCTGGAGCTGGATTTTGCCGAGCTGATTTCGTGGCTCGCGCAGGCCGAGGATCGCGAGGATCCGAGCGCGGGCAGCGCACGGTCCTCCGCTGCCCGCGCGGACGGCGCCGAGTTCGCGCCGGGCTCGCACAGCTCTGCTGCAGTACTGCGAGCCTGGACCGAGGCGGTCGCGACGTCCCACAGCCGCACCGCCTCGTCGCCCGCTTGGCTGGCGGGCAAGTGCGTCGCCGCCGGCGCAACCACGCAATCCGGCGCACGTGAGCACTAACGCCGACCCACCGGCGGCGCCGCTGCTCCCGGTGCCCGTCCTCCGGGCGACCAGCAAGAGTCTGCCCACCGCCTCACCGGGCTGGCATCGCCGCGCTCGGCGCCAGACCGGCGACTTGGTGGCGATATCCAGGCCAGCGTGGCCTTGGGGAAGAGAATGGCTAGCCTCCTCGTCCGACCCTGCCCGGGCTGCGTGCCAGAGTTCTTCGAAGGTATCTCGCCCCCAGCGGCCCTTCCGCAGTGTGTGCAGGCTCCGCGACCCGTCGGCGACGCGCAACGGGCGCGCGCGTGCCGTCCGCACTCAGAAGCGCGGCAACAGCTCGGCGAAGTTGCAGGGACGAGTGCGCCGGTCGAGCTGTTTCAGCAGAATATCTTCCATCGCCAGCCGCACCGCAGGGCGAGACCCCGGTAGGAGGAAGAAGAGCGTCTGACCGCAAAGTGCGCCCAGGGCGCGAGACTGGATCGTGCTGGTCCCGATCTCGGCGTAGCTCAGATTGCGAAACAGCTCGCCAAAGCCCACGATGGGCTTGGTCACCAGCGGCTCGAGCGCCTCTGGCGTCACGTCGCGCGCCGTAAGCCCGGTGCCCCCAGTGGCGATCACGACCTGTACGCCCGCCGTGTCCCGGAGGCGCACAAATAAATCGCGCAAAAGTGGCAGTTCATCACGCACCAGATGCCGTTCGACGATGCTATGCCCGGCGGTCGTGAGCAGCTGGACCAGGAGGGCGCCGCTCGTGTCGGTTTCGAGATTCCGCGTGTCGCTGACCGTCACGACGGCGACGCCGAGCGCTGAAAAGGTGGGCTCCGACACGCGAGCAGCTAAGCGCGACCGAACGCGAAGGTCAACCCGAGGCCGCCTGCAGGGATTGAGCGCGTGCTGGCTGCTGTTGCTCTGCCTACCGTTCGGCTGCAAGGGCGATGGGACGGCGCCGAGCAGCGCTCGTGCCGCGGAGCTGAGCGCGCCCTTGCGCCCCGCGCCCCCGCCCGAACCCGCCGCCACGTCCTCGGACGCGGCGGACGCTGGCACGCCGCCGCGCTCCAGCCTGCCGGCGCTGCGGCCCGGAGGGAAGGACGTCGCGCAGGGTCGCTACGGCATGGTCGTCTCGGTGGAGGCGCAAGCCAGCGCCGCCGGCGTGCGCATGCTGCAGGCGGGCGGCAACGCGATCGATGCAGCCGTCGCGACGGCGTACGCCCTGGCCGTGACGCATCCGAGCGCCGGCAACCTGGGCGGCGGGGGCTATCTGCTGATCGCGCGGCCCGGGCAGCCCACCCTGGCCATCGATTTTCGCGAGCGCGCGCCGCAGGGGCTGACGGTCTCCCATTTCGAAGCCATGTTGGCGGACGGCGCTCGGGGCCCCGCCGCTTCTGCCGTGCCGGGCAGCGTCGCCGGGCTCAACCTCGCGCAGCGCGACTTCGGCCGGCTGCCGCTGCACGACGTGTTGCAGCCCGCCATCGAGCTGGCCCGGCTCGGCCACCGCGTGGGGGAACGCGAGGCGTCCACGCTGCGCTGGAGCTGGAAGGACCTGCGGCGCGACCCTGCCTCCTGGCGCAATTTCGCCGGGTCTGCCGGGCCCGTGCAGGAGGGGGACTGGCTGGTACGCCCGGATCTCGCGCACACGCTGGAACGCATCGCGGAGGCCGGCGACGCCGGTTTCTATCGGGGCAAGACCGGGCGCGCCATCGTCGCGGCCATGCGCCGCGGCGGGCTGATCAGCGCCCGGGACCTGCAGAGCTATCGCGCCGAGGCGGCGACCCCGATCGAGCTCCGCTATCGCGGCTATGAGGTCTCGACCGCGCCGTCGTCCGGCGGCGTGATCGTCGCGCAGCTGCTGCTCTCGCTGGAGAAGTTCGGCGCTTTTCGGCTGCTACCGGGCTCTCCAGACGAACTGCATCTGTTCGCGGAGTTGGCGCGGCGGGCGCAGGCCGATCGGCGCTATGGCGCTGCATTGCCGAGCGCCACCGAAGACAGCGGCTCCTCGGCGCTCGCCGAGCGGCTCGAGCGCTTCGCCCGGCTCGACTTCGTGGCGTTCGATCCGTGGCAGGCCACGCCCTCGACCCAGTTCGCACACGGCACGCTGCCCGGCGAACGCGAATCGGAACACACGACTCAGCTCTCGGTCGTGGACCGCGAGGGCAACGCCGTGAGTTGCACCACGACGCTCTCCGCCAGCTTCGGCGCTCGCTATGTCGTGCCCGGCACCGGCATCGTGATGAACAACTCGCTCGCGGGCTTCGGCATCGGCGCTGCCAACCAACCGCGCGCGGGGCGGCGCATCCAGAGCTCCATGGCGCCGACGCTCGTGAGCCACGTGGGGCAGGTCGTGGCCGTGCTGGGCTCGCCCGGCGGCGACACCATCCCGAGCACGGTGGTCCAGGTGCTGCGCCACCTGGTCGATCACGATATGACGCTCGACCAGGCGATCGAGGCGCCCCGCATTCACCACGGGTTCTTTCCGGACGAGCTGCGCCTGGAGCGAGGGCGCACCCCCGACCCGAGCGTGCTCGAGGAACTCCAGGCACGAGGTCACCGCCTCCACATTCGTCCGACCGCGATCGGCGCGGCGAACGAGATTCTGGTGGTCGATGGCGTGGCGTACGGGCACGCCGACTCGCGCGAAGGGGGCCTCGCCTTGCCTGCCCCTCCCCCGCTTCGCTGAGCCACGTTCACCAGACTCGGGCCTGATTGCGCCGGGTTACCTGGCGCCGCCCGGGCTCGGGCGCGGGTCCCGCGAGGCGCCCCGGCCGGGGCGACCTCGAGCGGCCGTTGACTCGGTGGGTGAAGGTGCGCTTTAGTATGCGTCTTGCCTTCGACCCGTAGCTTTGAGTATCGGCAGGCTGGCCTGCTGTTGATCGTCGGCGTCTGCCTGGGCTGCGCGGAGGGCGTGCCCATCGTGGCGGGCGAGGACGTGGTGATCCTGCCCCAATTGCCGGATTTTCCGGACGCCTCGGTACGGGATGCGAGCGCTGCTGCGGTCACGGCTGCGCTTCCGCCGGGCACCGCCAACCCCGCCACGGGCGCCGTCGCCCCGGCGCCCTCGGCAGCTCCCGTCCCACCGGCTCCGGCGCCGGTGGTGGCTGATGATGCTGGTAGTGCAGACACCGGCCCAGCCGCCGACGCTGGCGGCTGAGCGGCGCGCTCGGGGGCTCAGCTGCCGTTGCGGCGCTGGTACGCGGGCACGTCCCAATCGGCATCCGACGGCGACGCCGGGAAGATGATCTGATCGCGAACCTGCGGCCCGGGCCGCACCACCGTGTGCGGCACGCGCGTGGCGGAGGGACGCAACGGCGGGCGCGGCGGGTGCGCAGCGACGCTCACGTGATGGTTGTGCTCGTGGCGCATGTTCACGGACACCGCACGCGCCTCGCGCGGAATCGCCGACTCCATCGGCTGCCGCGTCGCCTGGCGTAGCAGGTCGGCCGCCTCGTGCTCGGTGCGGTTGAAGCCGGTGGCGATCACCGCCACCTTGATCATGTCGGCCATGCTCTCGACGATCGAGGCGCCGAAGATGATGTTGGCGTCCTCGTGCGCCTGTTCCTGAATCAACGTGGCCGCCTCTTCGATCTCCTTCATCTTGAGGTCGGGGCCGCCCACGATGTTGATGAGCACGCCCGTGGCGCCCTCCACCGAGATGTCATCGAGCAAGGGCGATGTGATCGCCTGCTCGGCCGCCAGCCGTGCGCGGCCCTCGCCCTTGGCGCAGCCGACGCCCATCAGCGCGCGGCCCATGTTGTCCATGACCGTGCGAACGTCCGCGAAGTCGACGTTGACGATGCCCTCCTGGGTAATCAGATCGCTGATGCCCTGGACGGCCTGGAACAGCACTTCATCCGCTTTGCGGAAGGCCTCGACGAAGGTGAGGTCCTCGTCGGCCAAGGTAATCAACTTCTGGTTGGGGATGGTGATCAGCGTGTCCACCTGGTCGCCCAGCGTCGCCAGGCCCAGCTCCGCGCGCCGAGAACGCTGCCGGCCTTCGAACAGGAACGGCTTGGTCACGACGCCCACGGTGAGCGCTCCCTCTTCGCGGGCCAGCTGGGCGATCACCGGCGCCGCACCGGTGCCGGTGCCGCCGCCCATACCCGCCGTGATGAACACCATGTCGGCGCCGACCAGTGCCTCCTTGAGGCGGTTGACGTCTTCCAGCGCCGCCTTGCGACCCCGCTCGGGGTCCGCGCCCGCGCCCAGGCCCTTGGTCACGGCCTGACCGATCGGAATCTTGATTGCGGCGTTGCTGGCGTTCAGCGCCTGCGCGTCGGTGTTGACGGCGATGAATTCGACCCCCTCCAGGCCGAACGCGATCATCGTGTTGACGGCGTTGTTGCCGGAGCCGCCGACGCCCACGACCTTGATGCGTGCCTGGTATTGTTGCGTTTCTTCCGCAAACTCGATCGAAAAACCCATGTGTCCTCGTCCTTCCGCGTCGCTCTGCTGACTTCGCTTTTCCCGGGGGCAGGTGCTCTGCCCAGCCCGGCTAGAATGCCGCCCTGAGCCAGCCGAGCACGCCACGTCCGAGGCCGTTGCCGCGCGAGCGCGCAGCCTCTTCGACGCGGCTGGGAGCCGGCTGCTCTTCCACCGAGTAATGGCGCGCCTCGGCCAGGCGCTGCGCGCCGTAGTGCACGAGTCCGACGCCGGTGGCCCACTGGGGACCCTGGATCAACTGCACGATGCCCTTCACGCCCACCGGCACACCGAGCCGCACCGGCATCCCGAGGATCTCTTCGGCCGCCTCGACGATGCCTTCCATCTGCACCGCGCCACCGGTCAGCACCATGCCGGCGCTCAGGTGGTCGATCAGCCCGGATTCCTCGATGCGCCGTCGCACCTCGCTGAACAACTCTTCGACGCGCGGCTCGACGATGTCTCCGAGCACGCGGCGCGCCACCTTGCGCGGCGCATGCCCACCCACGCCGGGCACTTCGATCTCTTCGTCGTCAGCGATCATGCGACCGAGCGCACAGCCATAGTTGCGCTTGAGTCGGTCCGCCTCCGCCACCGGCGTGCGCAGGCCCGCCGCGACGTCACTGGTCACGTTGTTGCCACCCGCGGGAATCGTGCTGGCGTGAGCGATCCCGCCGTCCGCGTAGAGCAAGAGGTCGGTGGTGCCACCGCCCATGTCGATCACACCGCCGCCGATCTCCTTCTCGTCCTCGCTCAGCACCGCCTCCGCGCTCGCCAGCGAGCTGAGCACGACGTCGGCGACCTCCAGCTGAGCACGCTCGACACAGCGGATCGCGTTTTGCACGCACGAGGTCGCGGCCGTCACCAGGTTGACCCGCACCTGCAGGCGCACGCCGCTCATGCCGATCGGGTCGCGCACCCCGTCCTGGTTGTCGACGATGTACTCGCGCGGCAAGGCGTGCAGGATCATGCGATCGGCATCGACGGGAATGGCGCGGGCCCCTTCCAGCACGCGCTCCAGGTCCGCCTGGGTGACCTCACGGCCGGCCACCGCTGCCACGCCATCGGAGACCTGCCCGCGCACGTGGCTGCCGCCCACCCCCACGTACACGGTCGTGATCTCCACGCCGGCCATGGCCTGCGCGGCACCGACCGCCTCGCGAATGGCGCGCACCGTCCACTCGATGTTGGAGACGACTCCCTTGCGCAGCCCGCGACACGGGACGTTGCCCACGCCAAGGACGGTGATCCCGTCGCCGTCGACTTCGCCGACGACCGCCGAGACTTTGGTCGTGCCGAGATCGAGCCCGACTACGATTTCCGGGGTATTTTCACTGCTTGTGGGCACGTTGGTTTCGTCCTCGGGGGGTTCAGGCGCGGGGCTCAATCGACGCTGACACAAGCGCTCCGCCGCGTACAAATTTGTTGCAGCGGAGTCTGTATCGAGGCGCCCGGCGCTGCGCGCAGACCGGCGCTGCGCCCATGGCGGGCGCCGCCGCAGCCGCGGGGATGGAGCCAGGAGCGCCGGGGCGCGGGCGGGCCTCAGCGCATGCGCACGACGACGCGCTCGGGATGGAGCGCGTTGTCCAAGAACACCACACCTGGCAGCTCACGCTTGTGCTCGAAGGTGCGAAGCACCTCGGCCACCATCAGCATCTTGCGGGGCCAGGGCCCTTGGCCCAGATGCAGCGAGACGCCGCGGGCACCCACGACCATGACCACAGAACCGTCGGGAGACAGGTTTACTTCCTGGGCGCGCTGCGCGCGGCTGACCGGCAGGCGCTCATAGTGCTCGAGCACCGTGAGGCCGGTGGCGAGGCGCGCCAGGGCTCCCGGTCGATCCTTCGCCAGGGCGTCGAAGGTGACGCCGGTGAGCACCGGCAGATCGTGCGTGTCCCCCTCCTGCCAGACTTTGAAGGGCTCCCCCGCGGCATCGACCAGGAAGATTTCCCCGTCCAGAGACGCCAGCGCCAACGCCTCGTGCTCCTGCATCTGAATGCGCAGGGTGTGCGGCAACTTGCGCGTCATGCGCACGCTCTGGACCCAGGGGTCGGTGAGCAACCGTCGTTCCGCGGCGCGCAGATCGAGCCCGAGCAGGCTGGTCCCGGTCTCGACCCCGGCGCGGCGGGCGACCTCGCGATCGGTGAGGCGCCGGCTGGCCTCCACCTCGATGTTCTGCACGCTGAAGCGCGGACTCGTCAGCGCCAGGCGGTAGCCGCCCCAGGCCGTGGCCGCGGCGGTCCCCAGCACCAGCCCGAGCCCGAGGCAGGCCTTCGCCCCGTTCCACAGCCGCCCCCACCAGGGCGGGCGAGGCGCCGGCACCCGGGCATTGGGACGCGGCGGGTTCTTCCCCTTCACGCGGCGCCCTCGCTATCGGGGGAGGCGTCGCGCCGGGCCAGGATCAACTCCTCGATGCGCGCCAGCGTGCGATTGATGTCGCCCGCGCCGAGCGCGATCACGACGTCCCCCGGGCGTGCCAGCGCCGCCAGGCGCGCACACAGCTCCTCGCGGTCGGGGCTGTAGTGTGCCGAACGATGACCGTGGCGGGTGATCTCGCGCGTCAGAGCCTCGCTGTTGATGCCAGGCAACGCCGGCTCTCCGGCGGCGTAGATGTCGCTCACGAAGACCATGTCGGCCTGATCGAAGGCCTGCGCAAACTCCTGAAACAGCGCCTGGGTGCGGGTGTAGCGATGCGGCTGAAAGGCGACCAGGACCCGTTGCCGGTAGGCGTGCCGCGCAGCATCGAGCGTGACGCGGATCTCGGTGGGATGGTGGCCGTAGTCGTCCACCAGCGCAATGCCCAGCGGCTCCGAGACCACGGTGAAACGCCGCGCCACGCCTCGAAACGTGGCCAGCGCTTCCTTGACCACGTCGAGCGGCACGGCCAGCTCGTCCGAGATGGCGATCACGGCCAGGCAGTTGAGCACGTTGTGCTGACCGGGCATGCGCACCACGAACTCGCCGAGCGAGCGCCCCTTGTGATGCACGCCAAAGGACGTTTCGAGCCCCCGATACACGATGGCGTCGGCAACGTAGTCCGCCTGGCGGGACTCCCCGTACGTCACGTAGCGCCGGTTGATCTTGGGCAATAGATCGCGCACGTGGGGGTGGTCGAGACAGAGCACGGACAGACCGTAGAAGGGCACGCTCTCGGCAAACTGCACGAAGGCTTGCTTGAGCGCTTCGTGACTGCCGTAGAAGTCGAGGTGCTCGGCGTCCACGTTGGTGATGGCCGCGATCGTGGGCGACAGGCGCAGGAAGGAGCCGTCGCTCTCATCGGCTTCCGCGACCAGCAGATCGCCGGCGCCCAGGCGCGCATTGCTGCCCAGGGACGCCATGCGCCCGCCGACGACCACCGTCGGGTCGAGGCCGGCAGCGCGCAGCACGGTCGCGACCAGGGATGTGGTGGTGGTCTTGCCGTGCGATCCCGCGATCACCACGGCGTATTTCATCCGCATCAACTCCGCCAGCATCTCGCCGCGCTGAATGATCGGGATGCCTGCCGCCTCGGCCGCCACCATCTCGGGGTTGTCGCGCCCAATCGCGCTCGAGTACACGACGACGTCCGCCCCCTGGACGTGAGAGCTCTCGTGGCCGACATGGATCTGCACGCCGAGCCGCTTGAGACGGGCGGTCGTTTCGCCCCCCTTCAGGTCGGACCCCGACACGTCAAAGCTCATGCTGCGCAGGATCTCGGCCAGACCGCTCATGCCGATCCCGCCGACGCCCACGAAATGCACCTTGCGCACGCGCCCGCGGAACACGCTAGCTCCCTCCCCCCGCTCGCGCGAGCTTCAGAAAATCCGCGGCGATGCGCGCCGTGGCCTCCGGCCGCCCCCAGGCGCGAGCGCTCTCCGCCATGCGCGCGAGGCGCTCGGGATCACCGGCCAACTCCGCCACCTTCTCGGCCAGAGTCTCCGGCGTGGCTGCGCGAGACGCCACGCAGACCGCCGCGCCGGCGCGTTCCAGCGCCTGGGCGTTGTACAGCTGATGATCCCCGCTGAGCGGCAACGGCACGAGCAGACTGGGTCGACCAATCGCACAGATCTCGGCGATGGCGCCGGCGCCCGCCCTCGAGATCACCAGATCCGCCGAAGCGATGGCCTCCGGCATGTCCTCGATGAACTCGATCACGCTCGCCCCCGGTCGCTTCAGCTCGGCATAGCGCTGCCGCAGCGCGATCAGGTTGCCTCTGCCCACCTGGTGGACGATGGCCAGCGGTACCTTGACCCGGCTCAGGGCCGGCGCCACCAGATCATTGAGCGAGCGCGCCCCCTGGCTGCCACCGAGCACCAGGACGCGGAGCTGCTGCCCGCTTCCCGGCCAGTGGTAGGGGCTCGGCGCAAAGCCGGAGCGCAGCGCCACGCCCGTCTCCAGCGCGCGACCGGCGGCGAAGAAACGCGCCGTCTCCGCGAACGCCGTGTACACGCGCTGCGCGCCGGGCCCGACCAGGCGGTGCGCCAAGCCGGGGTGTGCGTTGGGCTCCATCAGCGCCAGCGGCAGGCCCGAGAGCTTGGCGGCGAGCGCCACCGGCACGGCTGCGTAACCACCGATCGAGAGCACCGCACGGGGCGAATAACGCTTCAGCAACTCGCGCGCTCGGGGCAGCGAGCGCGCCACGCTGGCCAGGCTGCGGGACGCGCCGCCGAGGCCGCCGCCGCGAAACGGCAGCGCCGACATCAACTCCAGACGATACCCCGCCGCCGGGACCAGCCGCGTCTCCAGCCCGCGCTCCGTGCCGATGAACACGGGATCGATCTCGGGAACGCGCTCCTTCAAGCTGCGCGCCACCGCCAGCAGCGGAAACACGTGCCCGCCTGTGCCGCCTCCGGCGAAGAAGATCGAAATCCTGTCGCTCACGCCCAGGACTCCTCCGCCGACCCCCGAGAGGCCAGGGCGAGCTCGTCGCCGCTCGCCGCCTCGGAGGGGGGCGCGGCCAGAGGCCCACGCAAGCGCTGCCGCGAGATGTTGAGCAAGATGCCGGTCGCCGCGCAGCTGACGAGCAGCGAGGAGCCGCCATAGCTGATGAACGGCAAGGTCAGCCCCTTGGTGGGCAGGATGGCCATCGCCACGCTCAGGTTGATCAGCGCCTGAATGCCGAGCAGGGCCGAGATGCCGAAGGCGACGTAGGAGCCGTATTCGTCGTCCGCGTTCAAGGCGGCGCGCACCCCGCGCACCACGATCACCAGGAAGGCCGCGCACAGGCAGGCAAAGCCGATGAAGCCAAATTCCTCGCCCACGACGGCAGCAATGAAATCCGTATGTGCCTTGGGCAGATACAGGATCTGCAGTCCCTTGCCCAGGCCCATGCCGGTGATCTCGCCGGAGCCGAAGCCCATGATCGATTGGAAGGGCTGGTAGGCGAGGTCCTGCCGATGGTCCTCCATGTGCAGCCAGGCCAGCATGCGCTCCCAGCGATAGGCCTTGAAACGCACGAGCCAGGCCGCCGCCAGGGCTCCCACCGCAGACAGGGCCAGCAGATAGCTGATGCGCGCTCCAGCGACGAACAGCAAAATGAAGGTGAGAAACAGCAGCACCACGGCGCCGCCGAAGTCCGGCTGCTTCAGACACAGCAACATGAGCACCGCGGCCATGGCGACGTGCGGCAAGAAGCCGATCGAGAAGCTCTTGACCCGGGCCTGCTTTTTCGCGAGCGAATAGCCGAGCCACAGGATCAGCGCCAGCTTGGCGGCCTCGGACGGTTGAATGTGAATCGGGCCGAGCCGCAGCCAGCGCGCCGCACCGCCGCCGCTATGCCCGAAGCCGATCACACTGAGCAGCAACAGCCCCGTCACGCTGGCCAGGGCGGGATAGGTGAGCGGGCGCAACTTCTGGTAGTCGACGTGGGCCAGGGCGAGCATCACCGCCAGGCCCGCGCCAGCAAACACGGCCTGCCGCCGCAGAAAGTGAAACGGATCGTGCCAGACCACGCTGGCCTCGATCGAGCTCGCGCTGAACACCATCACCACGCCGAAACCGAGCAGCGCGATGGGGATGGCCAAGAGCACCGGGTCGATGGGCCCGAAGGCGACGCGCTCCTTGGGCTCGCCTGCCCGCTTGCGCGCCGCCGGAACCGGCTTGGGCTCGCCCGCCGCTCGCTCGCTCTGCGACCGGCTCACGCCTCGGTCCCTCCTTCGACACGCTCCAGGTCCGCTGCCAGGCGCTCGACGGCCTGAACGAAACGTTCACCGCGATCGGCGTAGCTGCGGAACATGTCGAAGCTGGAGCAGGCCGGAGCCAGCAGCACGGCGTCTCCGGGTTGGGCCCTCTGGTGGGCGCGCTTCACGGCCACGTCCAGGCTGGGCGCGAGCTCGGTCTCGACGCGGCCTTTCAGGGCCGCGGCGATCAACGGCGCGGCTTCTCCGATCAGCAGCACCGCGCGGGCGCGCCGTTCGAGCGCGCGTGCCAACGGCTCGTAGGAGCCGTCCTTGCCTTTGCCACCGGCGATCAATACCAGCCCGGGCTCCAGCAGGCTGTCGATGGCGGCCACGGCCGCGCCGACGTTGGTGGCCTTCGAGTCGTCATAGAAGGCGACGCCCCGCAGCTCGCGCACCCACGTCATGCGGTGCGGCAGAAGGCGATATGCCCGGAGTGCCGCGCGGATCGGCTCCGCCGGGGCCCCGAGCGCGCGCGCGGCCGCCACGGAGGCCGCGGCGTTCAGCTGGTTGTGACGTGCGGTGAGCTGGGTGCCCTGGAGCGGGAAGACCTCTCCCGTGGCGACCTCGAGCACACGCAGGTCAGCGACGACGTAGTCACCCCCCGCGCCAAAATACTGCACCTGGCCCCGGCCCCGCCGGACCTGGCGTTCCACCTCGGCATCACCGAACGGGGCGATCGCCACGTCGTCGGGAGTCTGGTTGACGAACGCGTTGCCCTTGGCGTCTGCGTAGTTGGCGAAGCTGCCGTGACGGTCCAGGTGATCGTCGGTGATGTTGAGCAGCACGCTCACGCGCGGCCGAAACTGCGGCGCTCGCTCCAGCTGGAAGCTCGACACCTCCACCACCAGGCTGTCCCAGCTCTGCCCTACGGCACGGGCCAGGGGCGTGCCCAGGTTGCCGCCGCAGAACACCTGCTGGCCGCTCTCGGTCAGCATCGCGGCGACCAACTCCGTGGTGGTGCTCTTGCCGTTAGTTCCGCCGATCGCGCACAGGGGCGCGCTGACCAGCCGGGCCGCGAGCTCTAGCTCGCCGATCACGGGGACCCCCGCAGCCTCCGCGAGCGCGAGCGCGGCAAAGCCGTCCACACCCGGGGAGACGACGATCAGATCCGCCGAGGACAGCTCGGCGGCCGCCTCCGCTTCGGTCAACACCGGCACCGCCAGGCGCTGCGCCGCCTCCGCCAGCTGAGCCCGCGGCCGTCGATCGACGCCCACGACGCGCGCGCCCTGCGCGACGCACAGCTCCACGGCCGCCACGCCGCTCAGCCCGAGGCCTACGACTCGGACATTCTTGCCCGCGAGTTCGATCATCGAAGTTTCAGCGAGGACAGGCCGATCAAGGCGAGCAATATCGAAATGATCCAGAAGCGGACAATAATCTTGGGCTCCGCCCAGCCCTTCTTTTCGAAGTGGTGGTGGATCGGCGCCATCAAGAACACGCGCTTGCCGAACAGCTTGTACGAGACCACCTGGGTCACGACGCTGACGTTTTCCAGCACGAAGATGCCTCCGACCAGCACGCTGAGCAGCTCATTTTTGGTCAGCACGGCCAGCATGCCCAGCCCGCCCCCGAGGGCGAGCGAGCCCACGTCCCCCATGAACACCTGGGCGGGATAGGTGTTGTACCAAAGAAAGCCTATCCCGGCGCCGATCGTGGCCGCGGCAAACACCGCCAGCTCCCCCATCTCCGGCGTACCGGCGATGTCGAGGTACTGCGCCAGCGGGCGCCCGAACAGCACGAGGCCCGCCACGTAGGACCAGACGAGGTAGGTGCCGGCATTGATCATCACGGGGCCGATCGCCAGCCCGTCGAGGCCGTCCGTGAGGTTCACCGCGTTGCTGAAGGCGACCAGCACAAACAGTGCGAAGGCGATGTAGAGCCAGAGAGGCAACTCTATGGGATGTTTAGAGAATGCCAGAAATGGGATCGACAGCCGCGTGCGGATCGCGAGCCAGCTGTCCGGCAGCTGCCCAAAGTCGACGAAGGTATAGATCAGCGCGCCGCCACCCACGCCCAGCTGGCCCAGGATCTTGTATCGCCCGGGCAAGCCCCGGCTGTGACGCGCGACGATCTTGAGGTGATCGTCGAGGTAACCGATCAAGCCGTAGCCCGCCGTCACGCCGGCCGTGGCCATCACGAACACGTTGTGTACGTCGACCCAGAGCATGGTCGAGACCAGGAGCGCGAGCAGAATCAGCGCGCCGCCCATGGTCGGGGTACCCGCCTTGATGTGATGCGAGGCGGGCCCATCGGCGCGGATCACCTGGCCAATCTGCTTGCTCTGCAGCTGGCGGATGAACCAGGGCGCCAGGAAAAAGCAGAGCAACATCGCCGTCAGGGTGGCCATGATGATGCGAAAGGGCACGTAGCGGAGCACGTTGAGCATGCTGGCCCAGCCAAAGCGGGTGCTCATCGGATACAGAAGCTCGTAGATCACGCGGCGCTGCCCCCGGCGCTACGTAGGCCCTGCACCACGCGCTCGGCGCGCAGCCCGCGCGAGGCCTTGACCAGGATCACGTCACCCGGACGACGCTCGGCTTGGAGCCACTCGAGCGCGCCCACGGCGTCCGCCGTGAAGTGGCTGCGCGGGAGCGTGCCCGAGAGCAGGTGCTGGGCGTCCCCGCCAAATGCGATCAATAGGTCCGGCCGGAGCTGCGCGAGGTCGGCGCCGAGTTCCCGGTGAGCGACCTCGGAGAGAGGACCGAGCTCCCGCATTTCCCCGAGCACGAGCACGAGCCGGCTCTTGCGCTGCCGTGCCAGGTCGCGAGCCACCGCCGCCGAGCTGCGCACGCTCGCCGGGCTGGAGTTATAGGTATCGTCCAGGACCAGGCTGCCGTCCGGCAGTTCCACGACCGTCAGGCGGCCCGGCTCGCCGAGCGCCGGCGAAGCCAGCGCACTCGTTACCTCGCCCTCGGCGAGCGCGCGGCCGAGCAGCGTTTCGGTGACCGCCAGCGCCGCCGCCAGGGCATACGCCCCCGGCAGACCGAGCAACGGACTGTCCAGCTCCAGCGCCGCGGCCGCTGGGCGCTCGATGCGCACGCGCGTGCGTTGGGGGGAGGAGCTCTCGTGTTTCACGATCCGATAGCGTGCGCCGGTACGATCGGCGCCCGCCAGCAGACCATAGCGGACCTGACGCGCTGCGGGACAGCTCTCGGCTTGTCTCGCACAGCGTTCATCATCGGCATTGATCACGGCCACCGCCGTTGGGCCCAGCGCGCGCAGGATCGCTCCCTCCTCGAGCTCAATCGCGTCGAGATCACCGAGCCCCTCGCTGTGTTCGAGTGCGATGCGCGTCAACACCGCCACGTCGGGCCGAGTGATCTCGCTCAAGCGAGCGATTTCCCCCGTGTGGTTGGTGCCCAGCTCCACCACGCCGAGCTCATGCCGATCCGTCAGGCCGAGCAACACCAACGGCACCCCCACCAGATTGTTCAGGTTGCCGCGCGGGCTGTGCACGGAGAGGCCGGCCCCCGCGGCCACGGCCGCGATGCTGCTGCGGGTGGTCGTCTTGCCGACCGAACCCGCCACCCCCACCACGCGCCGCCCCCAGCGCCGCCGGTGATAGCGCGCCAGATCTCCGAGCGCGCGCAGGGTGGAGGGGACGCGCAACACGCTCGCGCCCGCCACGCCCGGCACGTCTCGTTCCAGCATCACGACCCGGGCGCCCTGGTGCACGGCCGCGGCCACGAAGTCATGGCCGTCAAACCGTTCGCCCGGCAGCGCCACGAACAGGCCTCCCGGCAACGCCGCGCGCGAATCGGTGCCCACGCCGCGCGTGCTGCCGTCGAAGGGCGGGCAGCTGCCGGAGGTGGCTGCGATCAGCTCGGCATGGCTGAAGCTGACCTGATTGTCGGGGATCACCGACGCCATCAGCGCCCTGCCCCGCCGCGCCGCTGGGCGCGCCGTCCCGTCAGGGCGAGGCGGGCCTGCTCGCGGTCATCGAACGGGAAGCTCTCGCTGCCGATCAGCTGGTAGCTCTCGTGTCCCTTACCGGCGATCAGGACCACGTCGCCGGGCTCGGCGCGGGCGATCGCTCGCTCGATGGCGAGGCCCCGGTCGAGGCACACCTCGTAGGTACCGCCCGCGGCGCGCAAACCCGCCTCGACCGCCTCGGCGATCTCCTCCGGCGACTCGTTGCGCGGATTGTCGTTGGTCAGAATTGCAAACTGCGCGCTCTCGCCCACGGCGCGCCCCATCGGAAAGCGCTTGCCCGGATCGCGCTGGCCGCCGCAGCCGAACACGCAGATGAGCTTGCCGCCGCGCACGGGACTGAGCGCCGCCAGCACGCGCTCGAGCGCGTCCGGCGTGTGCGCGTAGTCCACGAGCACCACGCAGTCGTCGTCCGAGCGATCGCAGCGCTCGAGGCGGCCCGGGACCGGCTCGACTTCGGAGAGCGCCTGCGCGGCCGCCGACAGCTCCACCCCGTACGCCGCCAGGATGCCGAAGGCGACCAGCAGATTCTCGGCGTTGTGACGGCCGACCAGACGCGTGCTCAGCTCGTGCCGGCGCCCGAAGGCACTGACGGTGCCGGCCACACCCTCCGGCCGCGCCACGAGCTCCGCCCCCTGAATGTCGGCGGCCTCCATGGTGCCCACCGAGATCACCCGCGACGGGCTTCGATCCGCCACCCAACGACCGAAGGGATCGTCCAGATTCAGCACCGCCACCTGAGGGGCAAGCTCCATGAAAAGGCGTGCCTTTGCCGCCTGATACGCCTCGAAGCTGTGGTGAAAGTCGAGGTGATCCCGAGTCAGATTCGTGAGCGCCGCCACCTCGAAGCGCAGCGCCTCTACGCGCGCGGTCGAGAGCGCGATGCTGGAGACCTCCATCGCGGCGTGGCTCGCGCCGAGCTGCTTCATCCAGGCCAGGCCACGCGACAGGGCGTTGGCCTCCGGCGTCGTGAGGGAGGTATCTCGATGCTGGCCGGCGACCTCCAGGCCCAACGTCCCGAGCCGACCGCAGACCACGCCCAGGCGTTCCAGCGTGCGCTGCACCAGCCAGGTGACGGTCGTCTTGCCGTTGGTTCCCGTCACGCCGACGAGCCGCAGCTTCCGACTCGGATGTTGGTGCACCGCTTCGGCCGCGACCGCCAACGCCCGCGGCAGCTGCTCCACCCGCAGCACCGGCAAGGCGAGCGCGGGGGATGGACTGTCGGACGCCACCATGAGAGCTGCGGCGCCCCGCTGCACCGCGTCGGCCACGAAGCGCATGCCGTCGGTGGTGGAGCCCGCGCGCGCCACGAACAGCGCACCGGCCTCGACCCCGCGCGAGTCTTGCTCGACGTCGACGACCCGCGTAGCCGCGTCACCGTGCAACTCGGGAGCAAACTCCCGAAGCTCCGCCGCCAACTCGCCGAGCGTGAGTCCCTCGCTGGTGGTAGGCCCCGTCACGTCGCGGGTTCGAAGACCAACACCAGGGTCTCGCCTTTCTGCAGCACGGCGCCCGGCCTCGGCTCTTGCCGGCCCAACAGGCCGGTCCCCACCACACGCGGCGTAACGCCCAACTCGATCCCCCTCCGTACGGCCTCCCGCACGGGGAAGCCCGTGAGGTCCGGCACGCGCACCAGGCCTGGCCCGAGCGCTGCCTTTTCCTCCGGCACTTCCTGTACCGGCGGGCGCTGACCCTGGGCGCGCCGGATGACCTCGTACGCCGCACGCGCCGGGTCCGCCGCGCCCACCAGTTTCTGCACGTCGGCGGAGCGCGCACCCTCCGGGGTCACGCCCAGATAGTTGAGCGCCGCCTCGGCGATGCGGCGGAAGACCGGGGCCGCGACCGTGCCACCGCCGTGTTCCACCATCGGCTCATCGATGGTCACGGCGATGGCCAGTACTGGCTGGCGCGCGGGAACGAAACCAACAAACGAGGCCACATAACTGTCTAGCGAATAACGGCCCGTCCTGGGGTCCGCTTTTTGCGCCGTCCCCGTCTTCCCGGCCACGCTGAAGCCCTCGACGCGCGCCTGAACCCCCGTTCCGTCACCCTCGGTCACGCCGATCATCATCTCGGCGACGGTGCGCGCGACCGGAGCCGAAACGACCTGCCGGCGCACCCGCGGCGCTGCCTCCCGCACCAGCTCTCCCGTGCCGCTTTGCACGCGTTTCACCAGCACCGGTTCCATCAGCCGACCGCCATTGGCGATCGCGGCCGTGGCCATGGCCATCTGCAGGTTGGTAACGCTGATACCCTGGCCGAACGCGGCGGCCGCCGTCTCGACCTGCACCCAGGGCCGCCCCCGCGGCAAGAGCACCCCCGCCGCCTCGCCCGGCAGCGCGAGGCCCGTGTCCTGGCCGAAGCCGAAACGGCGGAACACCTCGTACAGCCCCTGCCCGCCCACCTTCAAGCCCACCTTGCCGAGACAGATGTTCGACGAGACCGCGAGCGCCTGCGACAGCGACAACCAACCCGCCGGATGCGTGTCTCGAATCACGACATCATCGACGACCATCGAGCCGTTCTCGCAGTACATGCGCTCGTTGGGCCGCACGACACCCGCCTCTAGCCCGGCCGCCAGCGTGAAGATCTTCTGGATCGATCCCGGCTCGAAGCGATCGGTGATGCCGCGCAGCCGGCGCGACCCCATCTCGCTGAAGCGGTAGTCATTGGGGTTGTAGCTGGGCCAGTTCGCCAGGGCCAGAATCTCCCCCGTCGCGGGGGCGACCACCACCACCGAGCCCCCGAGCGCTTCAAAGGTCTGCGCCGCGCGGGCGAGCTCTTGCTCCGCCAGGTTCTGAATGCCCTGGTCGATGGTCAGGTACAGGTCGTGTCCGGCCAGCGTGCGCTCGTCCTGGATCCCGTCCATGAACAGCAGGTGCCCGGAGCGGTCCCGAAGGCCGCGCAGCAACTCGCGCTGGCCGCCGAGATCCTCGTCGAGAGACAGCTCCAACCCGTCCTTGCCGCTGCCATCGGACGAGACGAAGCCGAGCAGCGGACCGCCGAGCCCGCGCTGCGGGTAGTAGCGATGCCCCTCGGCCTCCACGAGCAGGCCCCGCACGGGCTCATCGCCGGACTTCGAGGTCGCCTCGAGGTCATGCAGCTGGTCCGCCTCCGCCAGCGTGATCCGACGCTTGAGCCAGGCAAAACGCCGCTGCCGCAAGATCTTGCGCTCGACCTCCGGCGCCGGAAGCCCCAGAGCGCCCGCGATGCGTTCCGCGGCCCGGCGCGCCACCACGGGCACGTCCTGCGGCGCCACCCCACGCAACAGCTCCACCGCGTCCAGGCTCACGCTGGGCACCTCGATGCTGATCGCGAGCGGACTGCCGTTGCGGTCGTACACGCTGCCGCGTTTGGGCGTGAGCCGCAGGCGCCGCTGGCGTTGCTTCTCCGCCATCTCGCGCCACTCGCTGCCGTCCCTGACCATCACCGAATAGCCGGCGGAGACGACCAGGCCGGAGGCGATGGCGAGCACCCCACAAATCACGCCCATGCGTGCGCGCACCCAGCGCCCTTCGCGAGTGCGCAGGCGATTCATGGCGCGGCGGGGTCCTCCCCGGCGCGCGCCAGGCCGACCCCGTCGACGCCTCCGCGCAGCCGCGAGGCACGCGAGCCGCTGGCCCCGCTCTTCGCCGCTTCGCGCTCCGCGTCCAGCACGTTGGGCAGCGTTCCGCCCTGCAGCATCCGATCCACGCCGGGAGGCGCCATGCCGAAGAGCGTCCGCGCCACGAGATCGACCCGTTCCGGCGTCTGATAGCTGGCCACCTCGAGCTCCAGCACGCGCCGCACTTCGCGCAAGCGACCGAGTTGCGTGTGCACGCGCCCCATCTCGTAGCCGAGTTCGATCGCGCGCACCCGCAGCGTGAGATGCACGCACAACGCCGCCGCGGACGCGGCCACCGCCAGCGTCCAGCACAGCATGAAGGAGCCGTTGGATGCGCGCATGTCGAGGTCCCCCTCCGAGCTCAGGCAGCGCTCGGGTCCGAGTCCGGCCCGGGCTCGTCCCAGAGCGGCCGCACCAGCCGAGCTGCCCGCAACTTGGCGCTGCGACTGCGCGGATTTTCGTCGAGCTCTTCCGTGCTCGCCAGCATGGGCTTCTTGGTCAGCCGCTCGAAGCGAGTCGAATCGAGGAAGGCCTGCTTGACCTTGCGGTCTTCGAGCGAGTGAAAGCTGATCATGGCGGCCACGCCCCCCGGCGCCACGATGGCTGGCAAAGACTCGAGCAGCGCGTCCAGCTGATCCAGCTCACCGTTGACGGCGATGCGCAGCGCCTGGAAGGTCTTGGTGGCGGGATCAATGCCGCCCACGCGCTGCGGGCCCACGGCGCGTACCACGGCTTTGCGCAACTCGAGCGTGCTCGTGAGCTTGTCCTGCTCGAGCGCTTGCTTGAGACAACGCGCCACGCGCCGCGACCGGCGCTCACCACCGTACAGGTAGATCAGGTCGGCGAGCTCATCCTGCGAAGCGCGCTCGATCAACTCGCGAGCCGTCTCGCCATGGGTCGGATCCATGCGCATGTCGATCGGCCCCTCCAGGCGGAAGCTCATGCCGCGCTTGGCTTCGCTGAGTTGCGGAGACGAGAGCCCCAGGTCTGCAATCAAACCCGCCGCTGCCGGGATGCGATGCTCGCGCAGCCACTCTTCGATCCGGGCGAACTCCAGGTGCACGACCTGGGCGCGCGCACCGAAGCGCGCCAGCCTCTCGCGGCTCCGGGTCACCGCCAACGGATCGCGATCGAAGGCGATCACGCGCACCTCGTTGGCCGCCTCGAGCAGGATTTCCGAGTGGCCGCCGGCGCCGGCGGTCGCGTCGAGGAAGACGTCGCCCCGACGTGGGCTGAGCGCAGCGACGATCTCGTGCGCCATCACCGAGACGTGTGCAGGAGCAACCTCTTGTTCTAGTCGGAGCGCGGCTTCGGTCATATGCGGGTCAACTCCCTTGCTACGTCGGCGAGGATTTGCGGCGCTTCTTTTGCGCTTTCTTCCATCTCTTTTTCCCAAAGCAGTTTGGACCAAATCTCGATTATTTTGCCCATGCCGGCAAACACCACGTCTCGCTCCACACGGATGCGATCCCGAAACTCCGGGGGGAGACGCACACGCCCGACCTTGTCGAGCTCGCCCTCTTGCGCCACCGACACGTACAGCCGGCGGAAGCGCACGATACGCGGATCGTGCGACGGTAGTTCGGAGACTTTGCGTTCGTACTGCTCCCAACCGCGGAACGGGTACAGGTGCAAGCACGGGTACCCCGGATCGGGCGTGAGCACGAAGCGCGTGTCCCCGTCGGCCGCCAGCACGTCCCGAAAGCGCGACGGCAGGCTGACTCGGCC
>Ga0315912_10000124_pt1 | contig 180320 bp, 188 predicted proteins | sample VfabasoilMG_FD_204469 | JGI IMG/M metagenome (GOLD analysis project Ga0315912, IMG submission 204469) | Garden soil microbial communities collected in Santa Monica, California, United States - V. faba soil | ecosystem: Environmental > Terrestrial > Soil > Garden | place: USA: California...
CTCGCAAGACACACAAGCCTTTCAAGAGATAGTATACACAACATAAATCAGCGCGTGCTAGAATAAAATTAGTCATGCAGGCATGAGTTCAAAACGTTCCATAGCTTACAGACTTTAACGCATCAGTGGTCGGAGTAAACTATAAGCTGAGTGCATGAATGAGCTTCTCATTATTGTTTCTCGGTGAATTAACATCTTCACTCACTTTACACATATCTAAACCATCGTCTTCGTATGGACGCAGTAAGGGCTCTATGTCACTTCTGGTCGTGTGCGATGGCTCAAGCCACGAAGACTCGTCTTCTTGGTGTAAAATCACCGGCATCCGGTTATGGACTCCAGCCATTTCCTTATTTGGCTCAGTCGTAATGATCGAGTATGTCTTAAACTCTTTGCCTTCAACGTCTTTCCAGGTATCCCAAACACCTGCAAAGCTAAATAAATCAATCTGTTTGGGATGAATATAAAATGGTTGTTTTCGCTCTTTACTATCATCTGACGGACGTTTCCATTCGTAAAAGCCATCAGCTGGAACAAGGCATCTTTTCTTAAGAATGACACTTCTCCAAACTGGCTTCTCGAAAATGGTATCGTCGCGTGCGTTAATAAGCTTGTAGCCGATTTTCACGTCTTTAGCCCAAAACGGAACAAGTCCCCACTTCATTAGTTCTAGTTTGGGCCTTCCGGTTTCGTCTTCAGTTATTACAGGCATTATGTGCCCAGGAGCCACGTTAAAGTTATCGTGGATATCATCTGGAACATTTGCTAAGTTATATCGCTTAGCAATATCGTCAATTTTTTTATGGAGTGTATAGCGGCCACACATACTTAATATTATAAGGGGTCTACGATGAGAGAGAAAGTAAACGAAGAAGTGAGCGTTGTTATGTATTACAGCGCAAAAAAGAAAATGGCAGTTCCACACCTGTTGCAATGGAAAAATATTGACTATGTACTCGGTCAGATTGATTACTACCATTCATATATGGAGGGTCAGGATAAACAGCATGTATTCGAACTTGTTGATAAAAATAGATCGCTCTGGTTTCGATTAAGACTTGATAGTGCCAATTTACACTGGACTTTGGAGGCGGTGCACGATGGACTTGCATCTTAATGACGCAGATTGTTTGACAATGCACGTCGACCTGAACTCTTGCTATGCGATTATCGAGCAACAGGCAAATAGACTGATACGGAATCGACCTGTTGGTGTCGCAGCATATGATGCGCCAGGAGGCTTTATCATTGCATCCTCATACGAAGCAAAAAGATTAGGTATCAAGCTTATGAGAATAAGGGAGGCTAGAGAGATTTGTCCGGATATAGTTATTCTAACCCCTGATCCGGAAAAATACTTTGATGCCCATCGTCGCTTTAAGAAGGTGTTGGAAAAATATACGAGCGATGTAACTGCAAAATCGGTTGATGAATTCGTCGTAAACCTCAAAGGTTCTCCTGCTGTTAGGAATGGCCGCAGTCTTATGGAAATCGGCCATCAAATTAAAAGGGATATTAAAAATTCTCTAGGAAATTATGTAACTGTAAACATAGGGATTGCCCCAAATCGTTTTCTTGCAAAAGTTGCAGCTGGACTGGATAAGCCTGATGGTATAGATATTATTACTGCCTCAGACATCCACATGATATATGGTCAACTAGACTTACTGGATCTGCCAGGGATTAATTACAGATATCAAGCTAGGTTAAATTTTGCAGGTATATATACTCCCTTGGATTTTCTTGAGGCTCCCCTCAGCAAACTTAAGAATGAAGTATTTAAGAGCATCGTTGGCTATTACTGGTATTTACGACTGAGAGGATACGAAATCGATGCTGAAAAATCTAAAATAAGAAGTTTTGGGAACGACTATGCAGTAGGACAAAAAACATCTGATCCAGAGCAAATATCACGTCTTTTGATGAAGCTGTGTGAAAAAACGGGTCGCAGGCTTCGCAAGCATGACTTCCAAGCTAATGGCGTTGTACTTGGTATGGGTTTTGAGAACCAGACTTGGTGGGGCAAAAGTCGGCGAACGAAGTCTCCGCTCTACTCGACGCAAGATATATACCTAGCTATTATGCGTCTCTTCCAATTAGTTCCTATTCCTGCGCGCGTATCGCACATTAATATAGCTGTATTTGATGTTGTTCCTGCAAGTCCAGTGCAGATAGGGTTATTTGATGGAACACGGCTTGACACCCGATCACTGGCTGTTGCGTCAGATAGGATAAATAATCGATACGGAGAATATACAATAGTGCCCGCAAAAATGGCTAACATGAAAGATGTAATAATTAAACGCGTTCCATTTGGGAGCGTAAGAGATATATAATTTTACTTTTACGTACTTATCCAGTGTACATCCCGAACTCATTTAACTCAGCTGCTAATTTACCGCGAGAGACTTGAAATAGAAGAAAGACTTATGTTGTCTCGCAAGACACACAAGCCTTTCAGGGTTATAGTAGCATAATACTCAATAGTTAATTAAAACCCTCTATACTGTAATCATGGAAAGTTATAGTTATTTTGTGGCTTTTGGGATTCTACAACTATTGCACTCCCAAGAAGAGATATGGACAAACTTTCACCGACGGTGGTTTATTTTTACCATGCCTCGTTCGGTATTTGTTAGTTTTGAAATTTTGTTTTCCATGCTAATCATTGCCTATATTGCCAATCCTGACTTGCCATTTGCTAATTTCATAATGCCTGTTTTTGCGTACGTTATGCTTATCAATGGCATTGGGCATATTGTTTGGGGTTTGGTAGAAAAGAAGTATGTACCAGGTCTTATTACCGCACCATTCTTTGTCGCGATATTCACCCTCTATTATTTTAAATTAGTTGGATTACTGTAATGCACGAACATCAGCGCACTGACACAAGCAATGACGGTAGCATCAAATTCGGGCTTTTCCTCAATACTTCATTTACTATTGTGGAGTTTGTCTTTGGCGTACTAACAGGCAGTCTTGCCCTTATCGCTGACGCTGCTCATAACCTGACAGATACATTCACCCTTACCGTATCCTTTGTGGCGAACAGACTGGCACGTCGGGAAGCAAACGAGAGTAAAACGTATGGATACGGACGAGCCACTATCCTTGCGGCCTTGCTGAACGCTAGCGTTATGTTAGCAGTTGCAGTCTTTATAGTGGTGGAGGCGATTCAGCGCTTGCAGCACCCGCAGTCTATCGAGGGGGGCGTAGTGGCTGCCGTTGCCTTTGTTGGAATATTGGTTAACGGCTCGATTGCCTATGTATTATCGAAGAACCGCAAAGATTTGAATATGCGCAGCGCATTTGTTGATATGACTTTCGACGCCCTATCATCGGCCGGAGCAGTTATAGCAGGTCTAGTTATTTTATTTACAGATATTCAATGGATAGACAGCGCTATCGGCCTGGTGATAGCCGCTTTGCTGGTCTACAACACGCTCAAAATACTGCGAGAAGCTGTACAGATACTCCTAGAGGGTACACCCAAAGACTTGGACATTGGCGAAGTAACAAATGCCATAGGCGCTCACGATAAAGTACTGAAAGTAGACGATATGCACGTCTGGGCGATACGCTCCGGCTATAACGCCCTGAGCTGCCATATTGTTATTGATGAAATCGAACTTATCAAAAGCCGCAAGATTGTTGAACAAGTAAAACAGCTATTGCGTGAAGAATATGGCCTACAGCACGCCACTATCGAGGTTGAATTGGAAGACTGCACAAATCATAAGAAACACGAGCAGCACTAAGCTATTGAGTAGAGGATATTTCTTTACGTATTCCTCTAAGTGTACATCCCGAACTCATTTAACAAGGTAGTACAAGTCTCCACCTTGCTAAACGAGCCTCCTTGGGATGATTGAGTCTGCCGTTACGTAAAGTAAAGGAGGCAGAAATGCAGGACACAATATCAACTTACAACGGTTGGAGTGACCGTGAGACGTGGTTAGCTAGTCTGTGGCTAACCAATGACCAGGGTAGCTACGCTCTACTCAGGGAAGCGATACGCTCTGGTGACAGTGACTTTGCCAGAGCCGATTGGCTGGAGCGAGAGTTACGCGATCAGCTTGATGACGAAGCTGGTAACGCCAGTATGTGGAGCGATCTGCTGAGTACAGCGTTCTACCGCATTAACTGGGTTGAGGTTATCGAGCATAACCGAGATTAGTTAACTGCCCTGAGCATGGCTTAAACTGCTCTAAACCTCCGATTTACTCCTACAAGACATGGTATGATTAGTCGAGTAAGAATCAATGGTGTGTCGGGAAGTCTGGTCGACAAATACTAGCTAAGCTGGAGACACTTCTTGAGACCGAAAATTAAACACATCACCAAAAAGGCTGTCTCATCAATCGTCAGTGTGCCAAGCATGCTAACTTCGCTACTCAAAGACGAGGCTATTGGTGGCAAGCTCATTATCGTCTTCGCCGCACTGGCCTTGATTGTGGTGAATTCACCTCTTCGAGATATATACGACACTTTCTGGCATCTTAATTTCTCCGTAGGCTTGGGTGATTTTTCATTGTCACAAGATCTTCGTCATTGGGTTAACGAAGCCCTGATGGCAATCTTTTTTCTGGTGGTCGGCCTGGAAATAAAGCGAGAGCTAGTCAACGGCGAGCTTAAAGACCCCAAAAAGGCAATTCTGCCAATGGCTGCGGCTGTCGGCGGTATGATAGTACCGGCGGTTATTTACCTTGCTTTCAACCTAAACTCAGGCGCTATTCATGGCTGGGGCATCCCGATTGCGACAGATATAGCCTTTGCGGTCGCTGTCCTTGCTCTTATTAGCAAGCGTGTGCCGTTATCATTAAAGATATTCCTGCTCACCTTGGCTATAGTTGATGATATCGGGGCAATCTTTGTAATAGCACTGTTCTACGCGGAAATAATTAACTTCTGGTACCTGTTTGGCTCGCTTAGTCTGGTGATAAGCATATGGCTGATGAGGCGGTGGCTATCAGATAAACTGGCGATTGTTATAGCGTTAGGAACGGTTTTATGGATTACGACTCATCTTTCTGGTATTCACGCCAGCATCGTTGGTGCGGTCATGGGACTTCTAGCGCCGGTACCTCGTTCCGATAAAGTGCCGTCACAGAGCAGAAGTCTGGAGGAGTTCTTCTTGCCTATATCAACATTCGTCGTGTTGCCGATATTTGCTTTTGCCAATGCTGGTGTCGTGTTGTCTGGCGACATCTTCAGTAACCCCGAGTCTACACCAGTTATCCTTGGCATAGTAGTCGGTTTGGTCATAGGAAAATTGATAGGTATTAGCGGAGCTACGTGGCTAATGGTTCGCTTGGGCTACGCCAAGCTACCTACTGGAACAAATTGGATGCATATAATCGGTATTAGCCTTATCGCAGGCATCGGATTCACGGTATCAATCTTTATAACTGAGCTAGCTTTTTCAGACAACAGACAGCTGGTCGAAACAGCCAAGATAAGCGTCTTTATTGCCTCTGGTATAGCTGCCGCGCTTGGTTCGGCCGTGTTGCTCCGTGCAAAAAAGTCCTCTGAATCTTAAAATTGCTCAAACAGGTCAATCTGCTTTTTGGGATTGAAAGCATTTGACCATATCTGTTTTGATCCCTCCTTAATTGCTTTTAACGATGTTGCGAGGATATACATTTCTTCCTCATCAAATCCCATGCTCTCCAGTTTCTTATTAGTGGTATACAAGAAGCTGTTTTTAGCGCTGCCGTCTTTTAGCACAAAACAGATGCGGGGGTAATCGCCGTCCCAGCCCTCATCTTCGCTATGGGTGATAATTTCTTCAAGTCTTTTCCGGGTAATGTACGATGGCTTTTCATCTGCTAGTACTAAAATCGCCTCGTTACCGTCTGTCGTGCGAATGTAGAGGTCTGGTCGATTTTTGGGGAATTGCTTAAAGCGGTTGATCTCAGGCTTGGTAAAGATTTCAGCATCCTCTGGCAGACATTGTGCAAGTGCGGTGTAGATGAGCATGAGTTTAAGACAGTGTTCGATGAACTCCTCAGTGGCCACGTCATTTTTGTACAGGGCATGTACGGCTGATTCTTTGACATCCATGAGTTTGCGGACGGTTGTGACACCAACTTTATTTAAGTAATAATAGGCGGGCTTTCTGTCTATCCGGAACTCATTTTTATAGACTTTTGTTACAAGATTGCCTTTAACTAGATATTCCAGAACTTGATATACACTTTCACGACGGATACCCATTACTTGAGCCAATAGTTGTGCAGATACAAATCTAAATTTAAATAATAGTTTCAATACCCGTTGTTGTTGGACTGTCAGCTTTACTACTTTTTTACTCGAACCCATATTACTTCACTCTCATATACGTAAGTATATATAAAGAGAGAGTAAAAAGTGAATAGCTATATCTGTTAAATGTATCTGTTTTACTTACTATGCACTGTAGGTAAATTCTACAATAGATAAAACGTAATTAGTATTGCTATTTACTTTAATTAGTAATACTATTTATATATAGAGATTGAACGTTAACAATTCGGCTAGTATCAGATAGGAAGGAGGGCATTATGGTAGACAGAGAGCTACTAGAGAAAGGGGCGTTGGGAGAAGTTTGTGCTTGTCGGTATTACGACTTAGCAGATACGCTTCAGGAAACACCGGACGAGGATTTACAGGGAATCGTCAGCCACACGAGTAAGTGCGAAATTTGCGGTACATAAATAGTAATACTTTGATAAAATAGGACTGATGTCCAGAAAGATTGTCAGCATGCAGATTCGCGTTACAGACGACGTGCGAAAGCGCGCCAAGGTAGTTGCGAAGGTAAAAGGACTTACGCTCAGTGAGCTAGTCTTAAAGCTACTCGCAAATACTGGTGATAAAGAACTCAAGAACTTAGTAAACAAAGAACTAAAAGAACGAACAAAACCCGGGCGACCCTGGGATAGATAAAACCATCTGCTAGTCGAATTGTTAAGGCGTACCAGTCTCGGAACGTCTTTTTTCGTTTGGAGGGTATATGAGCGGTATAGATAAATTCCACAATTTAGCATCAATATTCACCTCGTCGTTTCAGGTAAACGATCAGGATATAGAAGAACTGCGCGCCATACTTGAGCGTGAACAAAAACGGAAAGTCACGCCCGTGGAGGCCGATGAGGTCGGTAGGGGTCTTATTACTGTACTGGAGACTCTGGCGAACGGTCGCAAGATCATCATAAAGAAAGGAAATCAACAATCATGACATCAAAGAATACGACGGTCATACTAGCTCGGGTTTCATCGAAATCACAAGAAGACGAGGGTTATTCGTTAGACTCACAACTCAAGCTATTGCAGGGCTACTGCCAAAATAATGACTTGCGGGTTGTTAAGGTCTACAAGATTGCCGAAACAGCATCAAAAGAGCAAAGCCGTAAGGTATTTAGCGAACTACTGGGTTACTTAACGAAAAACAACATATACAACCTTGCCGTTGAGAAGACAGACCGCCTAACTCGTAACCTCCGTGATGCCGTGGCGATCGACGATTGGCTACATGGTGATAAAGATCGGATGTTACACGCCGTCAAGGAAAGCCTTAAACTTCAAAAAGACTCCAAGTCCGACGTAAAGTTTATGTGGAATATACATCTAGCAGTTGCCAAGAAATACACCGACAATCTCCGCGAGGAGGCTATGAAAGGCTGGGCCGAAAAACTGGCGCAGGGACACATGCCGTCCCGACCACCGATCGGCTATACAACAGCAATTCAGAACGGTAAACGCGTACACGTGCCAGATCCAAAAACGAGTCGTATAATCCGCAAAGCATTTGAACTGTATATGGAGCCTACCGAATCAACGACGACGATTTGGGCATTTTTGAATCAGTCAGGGATACGCACTTACAACGGCAAACCGATGTCACCAAGCGCCGTTCATCGACTACTGCTCAACACGTACTACATGGGCATCATTTCATTTAATAATGAAACATATCAAGGCGTACACCAGCCGCTCATATCCAAGCAACTTTTCAAGCGGGTACAAGACAAACTTCACCATAAACAGCCAGCCAAGCGGCGCAGCCATGATATTACATTACGGAACGTGCTAACATGCGGCCATTGTGGCAAGACCATAACTTGGGAAACTCAGAAGGGCAAGCTATACGGAGCTTGTCAGCGTGATTTACCCGAATGTAAGCAGAATAAATATCTGCGCGAAGAGTTGGCCCAAGAGATTCTTGTAAGTACGCTTGATACGCTTATAAGTCCGTCCCAGGACGTATTTAGATGGATCATTGACCGTATCGTAGACGAACACAAAGAAAGCAACGGTGCCGCCGAGCAGCTAAAACAGAACCTCAAACAGCGCATTTCAAGGCTTGAGAACATGCTTGAGACTCTCTATGACGATAAGCTAGCTGGAGAGATCACCAAGGAGCGTTACGAGACCAAGAAAGCTACCATTCAGAAGCAACTTGCTGACCTTAAAGACGAGCTGTCTATAGCCGACGTAACGACCGAGAACAAGCACGAGGATGCTATCGAGATTATGGAGCTGACACAGACCGCAAAGGCTCAGTATTTAGACTCAGATATGACTAATGACTCAAAGCGCACCGTTTTAACCGAACTGTTTGATTCAGTCGTCTATATGAACAATGCCGTATCTGTTAAATTGTCATTTTTGGCAGAATCAATAGCGAAAAGAAGTGTAGAAACGAGGCAAATTATGGAAACTCAAAAAACGCTTAACCGAACCATAAAAAAAGACCCCAATAACAGAGGTCAATTTGCTGAAAAAGACGAGAATATTTCTCTCTTTCCCGTTTGGCAGGGGTACGTGGAATCGAACCACGATCTAAGGTTTTGGAGACCTTTATACTAACCGTTGTACTATACCCCTAAGTTTGAACCTGTTTATTCTAACAGGTTTCATGGGTGCCCGACCAGCGCAGGGTAGCAGCGCTGAACTTTTTACAAAACAGGTCATTCTTGGTATAAATAAAACACCTATGCACACAAAAGTTACGCCTAACAAGCCCTTTCTCATGCTGCTTTACGGCTACCCGGGTTCTGGCAAGACGACTTTTGCCCAGCAGTTTACTGATGATGTGCACTGCGTACATCTGCACGCGGACCGTCTATTTTCCGAACTTCAGGATCAGACGGGCATGGGCGACGGCAAAGTTGCCAATTATACGCTCGAATATATTGCCAAAGAGCTTTTGCGATCGGGTATCAGCGTTGTTTTGGACGTATCTGTGATTAGAAAGAGCATTCGCTCAAAACTGCGCGAAGCAGCCAAGCAGTCCAAAGCGTCTCCCGTACTTGTATGGCTGCAGATTGACCCGGAAAGCGCCTATACTCGTACTCAGAGCAGAGACCGCCGTCGATCAGAAGATAAATACGCCCATGATTACGACGTTCATGGCTTTGAGACAGAGTTAAATAATAGCCAAAATCCTGAGAATGAAGACTATGTCGTAATTAGCGGCAAGCATACCTACCATACCCAAAGCCGTGCCGTTATTAAAAAGCTGTATAATCTTGGCATCCTAACACCCGAACAAGCTAGTAGCAATATAGCTAAGCCAGAGCTAGTAAATCTTGTACCGAAACAGTTTGGACCTGGCCGCGTAGACATGTCGAGAAGAAACATATCGATACGTTAATATAAAAAAGTGGCTACAAAAAAAATAAACGTGCCAGATATAGGCGAGGTAGTGATCTTTAGGAAAAAAGGGCTTAAGAATATACGCCTACGTATTGACCATAACAACGCCATCAAACTAAGTCTGCCGTGGTTCGTCCCGTTAAGTGCAGGACTGCTTTTTGTAAAATCCAAGGCGAGCTGGCTAGAAACCCAAAGACAAGTGCCTACTGTTTTTTGCGACGGCATGTTTTTTGGGCGTGGGCAGCAGCTTCGCATTGTGTCATCGACAAGCTTACGCCCATCGAGCAGCGTAAATGAAGAAACTTTAACCATAAAACTGCCCCATGGAGACGACTCTGTGCAGATGCATCGTCGCTACATTGAGACGGCTATTATTCGAGCAATCCAACAAAAGGCAGACGAAATACTGATTCCGCGTACCCACAGGCTGGCTAGCCTACATAACCTAAATTTTAAAAGTATTTCAACCCGCAAGCTTAAATCTCGCTGGGGAAGCTGTGATCAGGAAAAAAACATTACACTTAATATCTACTTGGTACAAGTGCCTGAGCATCTGATAGATTACGTAATTGCACACGAACTGTGCCACACCAAGCATCTTAACCATGGCCAGCATTTTTGGCACACCATGAAACAGCTCTATCCCCTGTATCCTGATGCAAGGAAAGAGCTAAAAACTCACAAGGCAGTCATTGCTACACACCCTACGCTATACGTATAGGCTGTGTCATAATGAGTTACTAAGCACAAGTATTATGCATAAGAAGAATGACGCAAACTCCTCAACTGTTAATCCGCTGGAAGCAGCTAAAAGCCTTCATTCGAGCGCAATTGAAAGTGAACTTTTAATAAGCTTGATCAACAGTATGGCCGACGGCGTACTTGCAACCGATGAGAGGGGGAAGATAGTTGTATATAATGGTGCTGCACTAAATATCCTAGATTCTAACAAAACACTCATGGGGCACGACATTGGCACCGTTTGCGTGCTTGTAGACAGAAACAACCAGAGAATCGATATAACTGACTACATCACATCCGTTAATACCCAGCAGACAAGCCGGGATGTGCGGTTGAAATACGCTGACGGGAGCCTGATCAATCTATATATTAGTGTGGCCCCGGTGAAACTGGGCTACGGGCAAAAAGGTACGCGAGGCTTTGTTATGTTGTTTCGCGACATTACGCACGAGAAATCGTTGGAAGAAGAAAGAGACGAGTTCATAAGCGTCGTAAGCCACGAGCTTCGAACCCCGATCGCCATAGCCGAAGGCAACGTGAGTAATGCGGAGTACATAGTAAATAAGGCGGATGGCAGCACAGCCATAAAGCAGGCACTTGCTCAGGCGCACGCCCAGATCATCTTTCTGAGCGGCATGGTAAATGACCTAGCTACGCTGTCGCGGGCTGAGCGAGGTAAGCTTACGCTTGAAATTGACAAGATCAACCCTCACCATCTAATTGAAGAACTGGCTGAGGCCTACGGCGCCGACGCATCAAAAAAGGGTCTTGATATCAAGACCAGGCTAGATCCTAATCTAGAGATCCTAAGCTCGAGTGCGGTATATGTACGCGAGGTGCTGCAAAATTTTATAACAAATGCTATTAAATATACCGAGAAGGGCAGCATTACTCTTGCGGCAAAGCAAAAGTCCAAAGGTGTCTTGATCGAAATTAGCGACACCGGCATTGGCATAAGCAAGGGTGACCGTGAGAGGGTATTTGATAAATTTTTTAGAAGTGAAGATTACCGCACCAGAGCAAACAACGGCACAGGACTTGGCCTCTACGTAACAATGAAACTGTCACGGATTATACATGCAGAGATCGAGCTTGAAAGTGAGCTAAACAAAGGTTCTACGTTCTCAATATTTATACCAAATCTTAAATAGACGGCAGACGGGGCAGGTGTTGCATAACGGGCAGACAGATATTGCGTCCCTTCCAAATTACTGTTGAGAATTCATACCGCCACATTGAATAATTGATAGTAAATAGCTCGCTCAAGATCGAGACAGGGAAGAGCAAGGCACTCATGAGCCCCCAGGAACGGGCAGCCAGGCGATGCACGCATAGCTGCACATACAGCAAGAGTGCTGCCGCAAGCAATGGCGCCAGCGCATAGAGAGGCTGATTATAGAAGAGTGCCGCCGCTGCCAAGGCAAACGGCCCTGCAAATAAAAGCAACTGGGCAATAGTCCACCCAAATACTGCCTCTGGGCGACGGTGCATTTCGGGGTAACGGGTGCGAATGGCAGTCTGAAGCTGTCCTTCTAGGCTCTTAACGCTTGTTATATCAAGCAGTCTACTGTTTACATAGAATCTATATTTGCCAATTATGTGAAGTTTCCGCGCAAAGAAGTGCTCAGGGCGTATTGATTGTCTCGCTGCTTCAAAATCACCAAGTTTTTTGAGCGTACTAACTTTTATAAGCCAGCAGGTACTTAGCACTGGGGGGCGGCGCATCAGCATCCGAGGATAAGCCAGTTCCCGCCAATAGCGCATGGGTTGCAGTAGAGAGCTGCGGCTATATGCCAGAGGCCTTCTGGGCAGGACACTTAGCATTTCCACGTCCGTTCCGTGTATACGCCCTACAAGCTGCCGCAGCGTGTCAGGCTGAAACCGCACGTCTACGCCACAAAATAAAAGTAGCTTCCCGTTAGCTTCGTCAGACAGTTGGTTGTAAGCCCAGTTTTTAGCTAGCCAGTTTTTGCCGGGCGGAGTTCCTTTGATAAACCGTACCCCTTTGTGAGCAAAGCTCCTTATAATGTCTGAAGTCTCGTCTTGTGAGCAGTCATCTATAACAAGTATTTCAAGCTTTGGGTAGTCGCTCTTAAGCAAGCTGTGCAGGCAATCAGATAGCTCGGCAGTCTCGTTGCGGGCTGGTATCGCAACCGTTAGAGTCGGCAAGTCTCCGTAGCTGTAATTTGGCCCCGCGGCAATCAGCCACGAGCTACGGAGCTGTTGGCTCACGCATACGGCTAAGGTTCCGGCAGCCAGTAGCTGGGCAGCTGCAAGTGCTGCCAGCAATAAACTATTCGCTATAACTACGTAGTTTAGTGCGACAATAAGCATGAGTAACACGCCGAATACAAGGCTTGATCTGAGTGCAGCTGTGCGCAAGTACGTCTGGTGTACCCGCCCTTTTATAATGCGAAGCAGGTTAAAGATGCGATATGTTTGCACCACTAACAACGGCAAGGCTAGATACAACGGCAAGGCCAATAGCAGCAGTCCTGTTGCCGCACCCACTAAGATCATACTTATGGCCACTATTTGTGTGCGCACGGGCCATACATACCTCCAGAACATTAAGAATTCAGCAATCAGCTGGCCAGCCAGTAAAACTAGGCCGAGTTCATATATGTTTGAATGCATAATTTTTAACAACCACCAGTTTAATTAACTGCATCATAGCATAAGAATTAGCAGCTTACTTGGTTGACTCGTACGACAAAAGGAGCTACTATTGACACCAAGCACCTACTCTATCTATACCAGAGTAGGTTTATTTAATTTCAACAGAGTTACGAAGGACCATACGAAATAGCCATGGCTGAGAAGAAACCAAGCAAAAATACACCGGCAAAAAAACCAACTGCCCGAGAGAGAACCCTAACTGGCGGCAGCAAGACGCGGCGCCTGCACAAGGCCACGAGTAAGATTAAGCGCCCGATAAAGGGTGCGGCTAGCATTGGACGCAAAGAGTACCATCCAATAAAACTTCCTGATAACCGCTTAGGCAGAGTGCTTAATAAACGAGGCAGGTTCTTCCCAAAATTTATCCGTGAGGCGTGGGCAGAAATACGCCAGGTTACCTGGCCAACCCCCCGCGAAACTGTGCGGCTAACTACAGCTGTATTCATTTTTTCGGTTATTTTTGCGGTTATTGTAGCAATATTGGACTATGGACTGGATAAAGCATTTAGAGAGGTTATCATAAAATAATGAGTAAACGATACGACACAACAAAACAGTGGTATGCCATTCATACGTACAGCGGCTACGAAGAAAAAGTTGCCGAGAGCATTCGCCAGCGCACAGCTGGGCTAGAGATGGCCGATAAAATCTTCCAGGTGCTTGTACCCAAAGAAAAGCAAATAGAGATTAAAAATGGCAAACGAAAAGTAGTCGAAAAGCGAATCTTCCAAGGCTACGTTTTGGTGCAAATGAAGCTGTCTGAAGACGCTTGGTATATTGTTCGCAACACCCCAAACGTGACAGGATTCGTAGGAACAGGCATCGATCCAAGTCCCATATCTGATGACGAGATGGACAAGATCAACAAGCGCATCGGCCTAGACCAACCAAAACACAAGATAGATTACAAGCTTGGCGAAGTTGTAAACATCATCGACGGGCCATTCAAAGGTTTTGACGGCTCTATTAGTGAAGTAGACGAGACCAAGGGCAAACTAAAAGTACTAGTAAACATGTTCGGCCGCGAGACCCCGGTAGAGCTAGACAGCCTACAGGTCAAACGCGTCTAGACAACAGGGGTGATTTGTAGTACAATTGTTTAGTTACGCACTTCTGTCTTAATAGCTTAAAAATAAATTAAGGAAGGGAAGGAGGACGGTTGAGCATTGCTCCCGTTCGAAAATCACTATGGCAGAGAAGAAAATCAAAGCAAACCTTAAGATGAAGATCCATGCTGGCAAAGCCAGTGCAGCTCCTCCTGTAGGCAGCACCTTGGGGCAGTACGGTGTCAACATGATGGATTTTATCCAGCCATTCAACGACGCCACAAAAGAAATGCGCGGTATAGTAACGGCTCATATTGTTATCTATGACGACAGGAGCCTAACTTTTCGAGTAGTCAGTGAACCGACCGATGACCTGATTCGAGCTAAACTTAGTATTCAAAAAGGTTCCGGCAAGCCAAATACCGAGAAGATTGCTAAGAAGCTTTCCGATGCTGACCTAACGAGCATTGCGGAAGTTAAAGCACATGACATGAACACAGATGACGTCGCAGCTGTAAAGAAGATGGTGGCCGGTACAGCCCGCAGCATGGGCGTAGAGGTAGAAGGCTAAATATGGCATTTTGCTACGAAAGCGGCGATAGACTTGGGCCAGGTTTTGGTTCCGACGAGCCCGTAGATTACGAAAGACTTCCAACAGGAGGCCATATAGGCGACCCAGGTGTTGCTGATAGGATTGACGAACTTCACAAACCAAGGCCTGCTCGCACAGCGTCAGAGCTGGCACTACGAATTGCCCAGCAGGCGGATGAAATGGGCGACATAGCGACATCGAATACCGCAGCACAACGAATCAAATAATTACATAAATTGTGGGAGGCTACTAATGCCGCTTGAACCACGAAAGGATACATGAATGGCAAAGAAAGCAGAACTACTAGAAGAGGCGAAGAAACTGGGGCTTGAAGTAGCCGGCAAGAATACTGTTGCTGAGATAAATGCCGCAATCGACAAGGCTAGGAGCGAGCAAAAGGCTGCAGAGCCAATCGAGACAAACGAGGATGCGGTTGAATCCAACGAAAGTACCGCCAAGGCCGGAAAGCGCAGCGCTAAAGCCCTAGCTGAGGCTGAAGAAAAACAAGCCAAAGAAGAACGTAAAGCCGCAGCAAAAGCCGAAGCTACAGACAGTAAGCCTAAAATTCCCATAAAGCCTGCCCGTTCCCGCATAGAGCGACGAAGCAAAAAATTCCAAGAAAGCGCTAAACTTGTAGATCGAAGCAAAGATTATTCGCTGACAGAAGCCATGGAGCTCGCCTGCAAGACTTCTACCGTCAAGTTCGACGCTACTGTCGAGCTGCACATACGCCTCGGTGTCGACCCGCGCCAGGCAGACCAGAACATCCGGGACATGGTTGTTCTTCCCGCCGGAACTGGCAAGACTGTCAGGATAGTGGTCTTTGCAGAAGAGGACAATGCCAAGAAGGCGATAGCAGCTGGTGCCGATTTTGCTGGCAACGAAGAGCTACTTGAGAAGCTGGATAAAGGCGTAGTCGACTTTGACGTGCTCATAGCTACACCTAACTTGATGGCAAAACTTGCCAAGTATGCGCGCGTTTTAGGCCCCAAAGGTCTTATGCCAAACCCCAAGAGCGGTACGGTTACTGCCGATGTAGCTAAGGCCATTCAGCAGGCAAAGGCGGGTCGCATAGAGTATCGTGTGGACAGCACCGGTATTGTGCACGTGGGTGCAGGCAAGGTGAGTTTTGGAGCTAGCAAACTGGAGACAAACGCCCAGGCTATTTTTGCAAGCATTAAACAAAACAAACCTGCCAGCCTGAAAGGCATCTATGTACGCTCCATCTCAGTCTCCACCACAATGGGTCCTGGTATTAAAGTTCAGCCCTCAGCTATCTAGACGATTCTTTACAAAACAGCCAAACAGGCTACATAATAAATGAACCGTTAACTAAGGAGTATTCATGCCAGACGCAGAAGCAGATAGCTACTACGGCGATAGTGAGGCCAGTGATGAAGAACTGGACTTGAGCTTTTTGGACGAAGATGACGAAAGCACTCCATCGAAGTAAGCTCCATGAAGGTCGGTATTGTTGTACCTCACATATTTATGCAACGCGAGCTGCTGGGACGTGTGATATTCTCGCCTGGCGTCCAAGTGCTGAGGCTTGCCAACAGCCTGCAAGAACAAGGGGTAAGCGTAACTCTTTTTTCTCCAGGTGAGGTTGATACCAACGCACCAAACATAACGGCAGACCTACGCTACTTCAAGGAGGAGCTTGCTGCCCGAGGAGACGATTACCTTGGCCTGCTACGCAAACATCCATTGACTTTTATTACACTTGCTAGGCAAGTGCAGAGCGAACTCATTGCACAGGCCTACACTATGGCCAATAATGACCAACTTGATATTGTGCATATATACACAAACGAAGAAGACACTGCACTGCCATTTGCCGGACTCTGTAATAAACCAACCATATTTACGCATCACGACCCGTTTAATTTCCTGGTTCATTACAAGAACGTCTTCCCTAAGTACCCACACCTTAATTGGCTATCTTTATCGTATGCCCAAAGGAAATCGATGCCTGCCGGTACAAATTGGGTTGGCAACATATACCACGGCATTGACCCTGTTACCTACCAGCCAAACTTCGGTGGCACGCAGGATTACGCGGCATACCTAGGGCGCATAATCGAGCCAAAAGGCGTGCATTTAGCGGTACGCGCAGTAAAGCAGTATAACAAGAACGCGAGCAAGCCTCTCAAGCTCAAGATTGCAGGCAAGCATTATTCGAGTAAACCAAAGAATAGTTATTGGGAGAAGTTGATCGTGCCTGAGCTAAACGACCCCATGATCGAATATGTGGGACATATTAAGGATGAACGAGACAAGCAAGAATTTTTGGCTAATGCGGCCGCCTTGCTAGTGCCGTCTATATTTGAAGAGCCGTTTGGTATGGTGCTAATAGAGGCTCTTGCCTGCGGTACCCCGCTTATTGGCCTAGATTCAGGCGCCATACCAGAAATTATAGAGGACAAAAAAACAGGATTCATAGTCGAAAAAAAGGGTATTGTATCTGACGGGAAGCGGCAGGTAATAGACGAAACGAGCGCGGTACAGGGAATTGCAGAAGCGCTGGGAAATGCTAGCAAAATTAGCCGCAAGAGTTGCCGTGAGTCATTTGAGCAAAGGTTTACACTTAAGAGAATGGTGTCAGAGCATATAAAGGTGTACGAGAAACTTACAAAATGACTAGCGGCGCCTTGATGTGCTCGTGGTGCTCGTAACCCTCAAGTACAAAATTTTCTGCTCTGAAGCTGTCGATATCATCTACTTCACCGACGATCTTAAGCTTTGGGTACGGCAGCGGCGTGCGCGCTAGCTGCTCCTTGGCAGGCTCGATTTGATTATTGTAGAGATGTGCATTGCCAATAGATATAACTAGCTCGCGGGGCTCTAGCTTTGTTAGGTAGGCGACCATGTGTAGCAACATGGCATACTGGGCGATGTTAAAAGGCAGACCGAGGAAAACGTCTGAGCTGCGCTGGTATAGCTGCATGCGAAGCTTGCCTTTGCTCACCTCGAATTGGAACATAGTGTGGCAAGGTGGTAGCCGCATCGCCTCCAAATCTGCTGGGTTCCAGGCGCTCACTAGAATCGCTTTTGAGTGAGGGTTATTTTTAATCTCGTCAATCGCCCATTGTAGCTGGTCTATTGTGCCGCCCTGGGGTGTTTGCCACTTGCGCCACTGGACGCCGTACACGGGACCCAGGTTTAGGTCTTTGTCGGCAAATTCATCCCAGTAGTGTATTTTATGATCCTGCAAGTATTTAATGTTTGAGTCGCCGGACACAAACCACAGAAGTTCGTGCAGCAAGATGTTAAACGGCATCTTCTTTGTTGTCATGAGTGGGAAACCCCGACGAAGGTCGATGTGCAGCTGATAGCCAAAGATAGACTTTAGGTTGTGTATCCCCCGCGACGGCTTGCTCCTGCCGTTTTTTAAAATTTCTGCTAATAATTGTAGGTATTGGTACTCTGGGTGTGCCATGTTTTTCCCTCTCCCATACATTTTACGATACATCTGCATATTTTCTTAGCAGTATGGGCCAGACTTGCTTTATACTTTGAATTCACATGATAGAGCAGATATTACAAAAATATGAATTAGAATGGACAAAGCTTTTGCCAGTCCAAAAAGGCTACCGCAACGAATCGCATGCGGCAGTGCTTAAGAGTCAGGAAACAATAAACGTAATCATACACAAGTGCGAGCCGCGCGCTTTGCAACTGGTAAGAACGTCTAATTGTGTTTCGACTTACCTAAGCAAGCAGGGGCTGCCTACCAGAAGCCTGTACTCACCAAAGATACTGGTCGTAAAGTCCAGAGACAGAATGCGCTTCTGTACATTGAACACCTATCTGGAGGGCGATACCATACCCTGGGAAGCTTATACTATGAATCATATAAAGCTGCTCGGTAAAACGCTTAGACATGTACATACTAGTCTGCAAGCATTCCCGCAGACACATCTACTAAGCTCTGTTGCAACGCAACAATTTATACTTGCAAAAGGCATGCAAGCATATTTTGCCGAAACCGGGGTACAGAGTGCTATGGCTAAAAAACTTGGAGTTTCCCTGCAGCCCGCACGGCTGCGGCGCCAAACGCGCCTGCTGGACAACTGCCAGACGCTCCCCCATCAGCAAGCGTTGCACATGGATTTCGTACGGGGGAATGTGCTTTTCAAGCAGCATGGATCGGAGCTGCAAATAACAGGTATCCTTGATTTTGAAAAGACAGCATATGGTCACCCTGTGTTTGATCTTGCACGCACCTTGGCCTTTTTGCTAGTGGACTGCAAGCACAAAACTGAGCCAAAGGTGAGAAAGTACTTTATTGCGTCTGGTTACAACAAAGATGCAGCGCACCCTTTGGGCGGCACAAAGTTTTTGGAAGAACTTTTGGAACACTTTGTTTTGCACGATTTTTACAAATTTTTGCGACACAACCCATATGAGTTCTTAGCTCAAAACCAGCACTACCAAAGAACACGTGATCTCTTACTAAGTCGGGGTATACTTGATAGAATAGGAACAAGCTAACAAGGGAGAGGTTAAAGCAATGGCAGCGTCTTGGAAAAAAAGGCTGGTTTCGCAGAGCGATCTGATGACACTGCATGAGAAGCTAAAAGGTAAGGATAAAAAAATAGTTTTTACGGCAGGGTCATGGGATCTGATAAACGTAGGCCAAAGCCGCTATCTGCAAGAGGCAAAAGCACATGGGGACGTTCTGGTGGTAGGTGTCAGCAGCAATAACGCAATAAAAAAAGTAAAAGGACCGAACAAGCCAGTTCTGGACGAGCAGCTGCGCGCCGAGATGCTGACCTACTTGAGTTCGGTTGATTTTGTAACCATCTTACCTGAGCCAAGCTGCCAGCCGTCACTTGGCCTGCTAAAGCCTGACACGTACATTACTGTCAAAGAAGACTGGACAGAAAATTATAAGGAATCCAAAGAATATAAAACAGTTATTAAGTACGGTGGGCAGGTGGTGGTAGTCGACCGCCAGTCAACCGCAGTCTCTACGACAAAGATAATCCAGCGTGCTATAGGCGGGCATCTAGGCGAAGTGTTTAAAGACTTTATGGAGCTCAGGAAAGACCCGCTAAAAGAAAAATGACAAGATATGACTAAGCTAAGCCCAGAGGAAGAAAAAGAACAGATATCGTACCGTGATGCTCGCCGCCTTGGTACGTATGATCATATCTGGCAGAATGTCGGGAAATGCGTGTTCTGTGATTTGCGCGAGAAGTACGTCTTCTACGAGGAAAACGGCATTGTAATGACAATCAGCTTGTTTGCTTATATTGATGGCCAATTTATGATTATCCCCCGGCGCCATGTACGATCTGTAAAAGAACTTACTGACACAGAGTGGCAAACGGTGCGCAAGTTTATGTACATAGCCAAAAAACTTATACGTGAGGTACACTCTGTAAAAGGCATGCAATTTTTGCTGCGAGACGGCGGCGTGGAGGCTCAGAGTACTGTAGATCAACACTTCCACTTACAGTGCATACCCTTTGACGCGCCCGACTTGTCGGTCTGGAATTATCGTCAGCTCAAACACACACCACTTGAAAACACTGCTCTTTATAAGAGTGCCCGCAAAAAAATAATACATCATGGTAGGAAATTTAACGATAAGTACAAGCGGGCGAGTGACTTGCCGATACATTGCGATGCAATCATCTTAAACGACGCAAGGGAGATGCTATTTATTGAGCGTGCTCTAGCATCAAAACTTGAGCCTGACTACCTAACTCAGCCAGGCGGCCGAATAGAGCACTCTGACCTTTCTCTTGAGGACGGACTCATACGCGAAATATATGAAGAAACTGACGCAAAACTAAAGTCTGATCAGCTCCAGCTTGTGAATTCTCGTTTTGATGAAGTTAACTACAAAAGCGGCCCTACTGCTAAAATCCTGCGAAACACATATCTTGTAAAAAATTTTCCTGTTAACGCTGCTTTAAAAGCAGGAGATGATGCCAAATCACTCCACTGGATACCTACACAAGAGGTCATGGGACGCTCTGATATATCACCCGAAACGCGAGAGATTGTAAGAAAGGTGTTAGCCCAAAATGCAACCTAACTATCAACACAACTGGGCAGATCTAGCTTTCGCGAGCAAAAAACCTATTAATGGCCTCGGGGCTACGTTTATAGCTGCCCCAAGGGAAATCTCGAGCAAACGCCTTGCGCAACTAGTTAAGGATTATCTGCCGGCAGGCAATATTGTTCTTGGTGTTGCCCGGGAAGCCTATGTGGCCGGATTTGAGGACCAGCCGCAGTTTAAAATGTTCTCACTTAAGGCAGCTGAGAAGCTGCTCGCCGCGGTAAACAGCAGTCCGCAAAAGCAAAAAGTTTACACACTGGCCTACTCGCAGCGTGACTTCGAATATGTCTTAGACAAACTAGATTTTCGCAGAGTTGTACTGGTAAATGGGTCGTGGAAATACGCCTTTCACACCCAGAAACCATATTACGTGCTTGCCCAAAAAAAATGCGCTATTGACATGGTTTCTCCATTTGCGGACGAAGCCGAGGCGCGCACTTACGAAAGGCGAGCTATGAAAGAGATAGCAAGCGCAACGCAGCTCGCTAAGAACGGCAGCAAACAGACAGAGTTACAGATGCTGCAGCTTGCAAGAAGCGCCGCCAAGTACTCATTTGATTATAACTTTCAGACTGGAGCAAGTCTGGGCAAGAAGGTAACCAAGGATACCTACACCTTTATGGCTGCATCCTACAACAAGGTCGTGCCTTACCAGACCTACGCTATGCATTGTGGAGCTTCAAGAGAAAAGCACTTTGCGCCGCCGCACGACCTTAACCATTACGATACAATTCACGCAGAAGTGGCAATGATTATCTCAGCCGCGGAAACGAGAATCAGCCTGTCGGGCACGACACTCTTTATCAATCTGTTACCGTGCCCACCCTGCAGCCGCATGCTCAGCCAGACCCAGGTAGATGAAGTCGTCTACACCGAAGACCATTCCGGGGGATATGCAGTGCGAATGCTCGAGCTGGCAGGTAAGAAGGTAAGGAGGGTTGTATGAAGGTATTTATCATTGCTTCATTAACAGCCAATGGCATGATAGGAAAAAGTAGTGGCCATTTGTCCCTAGACTGGACAAGCCGCGAGGATAAGCGATTATTTGTCAGCCTAACTAAGGAGGCGGGGATTATGGTAATGGGCTCATCAACTTTCGCAACAATAGGCAAGGCCCTGCCGGAGCGTAGAACTATCGTATACACTTCACGGCCCGAGAGTATTACCGTCCCAGGCATAGAGACCACAAAAGAATCGCCCAAAGAGCTGGTTACCCGTCTTGCGTCAGAAGGCGCACAAGCTTTGGCTGTCTGCGGCGGCTCGGCAATTTACAGCTTATTTATAGACGCAGGTGTTGTCGACGAATTATATCTAACTGTCGAACCCGTTATATTTGGGCAGGGCATACCCTTGCTAAAAAGCAGCAATGACGCTAAGTTATCACTTATAGAGTCGAGAACGTTAAGCGAGCAGACCATCCTGTTGCACTATCGCATCATGCACAGTAAGTAATCTAGTTGCCTAATTTACCATAAATACTGTTTAATATAGCTATACATGGAGTCAAAAAGAAGGCCAGGCGCTTTTATAGTCCTAGAGGGAACCGATGGTTCGGGTAAAACTTCGCAACTCGAGCTTATTAAGCAGCGCCTTGTTGGCGAAGGCTACCGGGTGACTCTGTTTGACTTTCCGCAGTACTCCCAGCCATCAAGCTATTTTGTTCACCGCTATCTGCAGGGTGACTACGGAACAATCGATTCAGTAGGCCCATACGCTAGCTCGCTCTTTTATGCCCTAGATAGATACGAGGCCGCTGCACAAATAAGGACTGCCCTCGATAATGGCCAAGTCGTACTCGCAAACCGCTATGCCGCCAGTAATATGGCACACCAGGGCGCTAAATTCTCCAGCCCGGAGCAGAGAAAAGGTTATTACATATGGATCGACAACCTGGAATACCAAGTGCTTGGAATCCCCCGGCCAGACATGTCTTTTATTCTGAGCATGCCGCCAGAGGCAGCCATGCAGCACGTACAAGCTCGAGGCAAGACGGCCAGAGCCAAAAATATACGCGACCTTCACGAAGAAGACAGCAAACATCAGGAAAACTCAGTTCGTATTTATAGCGAGATGAGCCAGCTGTTCCCAAAAGACTTCATATTGGTTGACTGCACAAGAGCCGGCAAGGTGATGCCTTTAGAATCAGTACACCAGCTTTTGTGGCAGAAAATACTGCCTTTTCTGCCTCCGGCGCCCCGAACACCAAAGATCGATAACGTACCAGAGCAGCAGTCGCAGCAAGCTGCTCTGAACACCAGCAAAGCACCATTGTTCTATGTTCCTAAGAGTCTGGACGCGACTATGAAAAATGAATACATACAGAGCATGGAGGAGCTTCTAGCAAACTACTTGCAAATCAAAAATAATATAGCCAGCCTGGCGTACGCTGCCACAGCCCCAATGAAACAAGTGGCGGTAAAATCTGCGATCCAGCAGGTTGCACCAGAAGCATGCCTAGTCCTGCCGATTGCAGCAATAGGACTGCTCGAGGACAGAGCTTCAGGCCTACAGTCTGACGCTGTAGGCCGGCTCGCGGCTCAATTTTTGCCTCCGACACACCCAGAAACGACGGAAGACGAGGTAAAGCTCACAGGCTTCTGGCCAAGAAATGAGATAGAGCTTGTGCCAGATATACTTTTTAATTACACGGCCGTCCCCTACAAAGAGCTTTTGCAGGCGAGCATGGAACTATCCTACGCTAAGAAGGCCGACATAATAAAAGAATACTCTTACGCATGGGATCGAACCGGTAGAAAATCTGACTCAATTATTGAAAAAGCTAGCTACAGCTTTGAGATTCTGTCTGATTACCAAACATTTGTTGACATACAAAAACTGAATATGCACAGCAGCGCGCGCAGGCAAGCCCTGACGCCGCGGCATGGTTTTGACACGCCGGACCTTATAGAACAATCCGGATCTGATGGCCTATTTGAAAAATGCTTCACTAAGAGCTTAGAGCTATACAGTAAGCTGCAATCTAAGGGGTACGAAGAAGAGGCACAGTTAGCCACTCTTGCTGGGCATAAGATGCGCTGGACTATAAGCATAGATGCCCGGTCTGCTCTGCAGCTCGATAATATACATAAAGATCAACAGGCTAGCGAAGCACTGCGCCTTATAGCACGCCAGATGAGGGAAAAAATTTCCGCTGTGCATCCGCTTCTTAGTCAATAAAGTTTAAAGATGCCACTAGCGTGTGACGTTACAGGGACCCTTGACGTAGTAAGGTTAAGTATAGTACAGTATTTTTAGTTACCGAAGACAGTAGCGTCTGCCAAAAGGCAGATTAAGAAGGCTACCGAGGCAATCAGTTGAGAAATTGTTTGTGATTGATAGGTCTTCGCTAGCTTCGAAGGCTTTTTTTGTTCTTTAACATCCAAAACAACAGGTCGATACATTAAATAGTAAAGGTACATATATTTATGGCATTAACAAAAGACAAGAAGCATGAAGTTGTAGCAGAGACAAGTGACCTGCTGAATACCTCGAAGCTGACTGTTGTGGCTCAGTATGACGGCACTACCGTTAAACAGCTACAGGAACTACGCAAGCAGGCGCGAGAAGGCAAGACCCAAGTCAAGATTATTAAGAATCGCTTGGTGATCAAGGCTTTGCAGCAAAATGATACACTCAAAAACGTAGACACATCTGCGTTAACAGCACAACTACTCTACGCCTTTAACGCTGAAGATGAAGTTGCTCCAGCACAGATACTAGCAAACTTTAGCAAGAAGAATCCTTCACTTAGATTTGTTGGTGCGATTACTCCCGAAGGTGTTTTTATGAGCATCGAGGACGTTAAGTCACTTGCAAGCTTGCCAAGTAAAAATGTTCTAATCGCCAGCGTGATCGGTACCCTAGAGTCGCCTATGAACGACGTTCTGGGAGGGCTGTCAGGTGGCTTATCAGGAATAATCTCAGGGTTAGAAGCAAAAGCAGTTTAAATTAATTTAGGAAGGAAACCATTAATATCATGGCAGATTTAAAGAAATTAGCGGACCAATTAGTTGGTCTAAGTGTTCTCGAAGTAAACGAACTTAAAAACATTCTAAAAGACGAGCACGGCATTGAACCGGCCGCCGCAGTGGCCGTAGCAGCTGGTCCAGGTACCGGAGAAGCCGCACCAGTAGAAGAAGCTAAAAGCGACTACGATGTCATCCTTAAGGATGCTGGCTCACAGAAGGTAGCTGTTATCAAGGCCGTGAAAGACATCACTGGTCTTGGGCTTGGTGAGGCGAAGGCACTTGTTGACGGTGCACCGAAGACCATCAAAGAAAAAGCACCCAAGGAAGAGGCAGAAGCAGCAAAAAAAACCCTCGAGGAGGCTGGCGCAACAGTCGAGCTTTCATAAAGACTCTGGTAGGATATCCGGGAAAGTACTCCGCCATATATGGTGTGGGTACTTTTTTGGTTATCCACAGTTTTGCTATTGAGGGGCTTTGACTAGAGTTTTGTTTCGTGATACTTTAACGCCTAGAGTTCTACTACAACAAACAATAAGAGATACGTGAGTGAACAGGGAAAATGGCAGACGTTCCAGACAAACAAATAAAGCGATTACGGTCACTAATAGTTGAGGCTGAGACCAGTCTGGCAGCGGCTAAGGAATTACTGCTTAGCTTGCTTGGTGACGATCCAGTTGCGACTACTGTTACAAAAGAAGAAAATATTGGCAAAGTCATAGAGGGTGTTTTCGACGGACAGAATATGGTCGGTAGTGACGGCAAGACCTATCCCGTGCCTGCAAATTATGCCAGCAAATCCAAGCTTGTACAGGGTGATATACTCAAGCTAACGATTGCCGATGATGGCACCTTTCTTTATAAACAAAGAGGTCCCATCCCCCGTAAGCAAGTAGTAGGTGTTCTAGAGTTAAAGGACGGGCATTACTTTGTGCAGGTTGGCGAAAAAGAGTACCGCGTACTTCTGGCCAGCGTTACTTACTTTAAGGCTAAGCCTGGAGATCAAGTCAGTGTAAACTTGCCCCAAGAAGAAGTCGACGCTGAATGGGCAGCCCTCGAAGCGGCTCTCTAGAAATAACTCTTCCACGTTGTTGTTGGATTGTGTTTTGCTTTTAGCTTTCTCTTTTTAGTTTTAAAATAGATACATTATGGGAAAAGCACTCTACCGAGAATACCGGCCTACTACACTGTCAGACGTGATTGGACAGAAACATATAACCGACACCCTGCGGAACGCTCTTGCCAAAGGAACCATCAGCCATGCATATTTACTAACCGGACCCCGCGGTACTGGAAAGACCTCCGTAGCAAGAATACTGGCCCGGGATGTAAACGGAGTGGCCTACGACCCTGCGGACCAGCCAGTGGACATAATCGAAATAGACGCAGCCTCAAACCGCCGGATTGACGAGATACGAGCCCTGCGCGAGCGAGTTGCTACGGCACCAACATCTCTCAAATACAAGGTATATATCATCGACGAAGTTCACATGCTTACGAAAGAAGCATTTAATGCGCTCCTAAAAACTCTTGAGGAGCCTCCTGCGCATGTTATTTTTATACTTGCTACAACTGATTTCTATAAAGTGCCTGAAACCATCGTGAGCAGGTGTATAAGATTTAACTTTAAGCCCATAGAAACTGACGCCATTATTAGCCACCTAAGGCACATTGCTTCAGAGGAAAACGTGGCCATAACTGACCAGGCACTCAAAACACTAGCAGTACATGCTCGCGGCAGTTTCCGAGATAGTATTTCGCTCTTGGATCAAGTAAGAAACTACGGAACAAGCATAGATCAAAAAGAAGTGGAGCAAATGTTCGGCTTGGCGCCTCAAAGCGTGATTGAGAATATCATGGAGGCGGTCAATGCAGGAAATTTTAAGTTGCTTTTTAAACACCTTGAATCTCTAAAGCTTTACGGCGCTGGCGACGATCAGATTGCAGCTCAGCTAAGCGGCTACCTGCGCGGATCTCTCATCACTGACACATCACTCGATTCAGCGGCTGTGCTCGATTTGCTTCAAGATTTACAGTCGGTTGGCCCTAGCAGTACACTTGAAATCGCTCTCTTAAAATCCGCTTCTAGTCGCAAAACAACGGAGGTGCGCCTGCCAAGCCCAGGTATGCGAGCAGACAAGCAAGAAGTCAAAATAGAGAAAGTTAGCCACCTAGATACTATAGCCGAAATAAGTCCGAAGACGCCTGCTCCGCAACTCCCAACAGACTCAGTACCTCCAATACTGGACACGCCTTCTGATGATAGCTGGTCTCAAATATTGACAGTACTGAAGGCAAGCAACGGCGCCCTGTATGGTATTGCTCGAATGGCTTCTTTTTTGCATGAAGAAGACGAGGCAGTATTGAAATTTGACTTCTTATTTCACTACAAACAGATGAGCGAGCCAAGAAACAAGGCCATACTAAATGATGTCGTTAAAAGGGTTGTTCCCGCAGTTAAAACTATAAAAATCGAGCACTCCGCTCGGACGCAAAAAGATGTCGGGCCTATAGTCGCGCCGAAAAAGAGTTCAGATGCAACATTATCAAACATAACCAATATTTTTGGTCCTTCTGAAGTGCTAGAATCATAGAACAATGGCCGACCCCCAACCAAATCTAAAGGTACCGCCGCAAAATCTTCACGCAGAGGCGAGTTTACTTGGCGCAATACTGATCGACAGCGACGCCATAGTTAAGGTCGATGATTTAATCTCTGAACATGATTTTTACGAGCAGAGACACGGGTATATATACGCAGCCGTAAAGCGGCTTTACGATAAGCACAGTCCAATTGACGTGCTGACTCTGGCAGACGATCTAAAAAACAACGGCCTGCTGGAAGCTATCGGCGGCTCTGCCTACCTAAGCGAACTCACCAATTTTGTTCCTACAGCATCTCATATTCTTCAGTATGCCGAGATTGTTTCCAACAAAGCGATTAGGAGGCGCCTGATCAAGGCTAGCCAAGATATGGTCTCCTACGGTTACAACGAAGAAGAAGGTTTGCAGGCAGTTATAGAGCAGGCTGAGTCCCGGCTTTTTGAGGTAAGCCAGAAACACATCAAACAAGACATTGTAAGTTTAGAAAAAATACTTGGAGAGAGTTTTGAGCGGCTTGACGAACTCCACAAGGACAAGGGTACGATTAGGGGTGTTCCAACAGGATTCAAGGACCTGGATAACATCTTGGCAGGCTTGCAAAGAAGCGACTTATTCATTTTGGCCGGCAGACCCAGCATGGGCAAAACGGCGTTAGCGCTAAATTTAGCGCATAACGTAGCCGTAAAATCTAGCCAGACCGTGCTGTTATTTAGCCTGGAGATGAGTAAAGAGCAGCTGGTTGACCGTCTTCTGGCAGCAGAAGCTGGAGTTGATGCCTGGAATCTCAGAACCGGCAACTTGTCCGATAACGACTTTGAAAAAATTGGACACGCCATGGGGACACTGGGCGAAGCGCCAATTTTTATTGATGATAGCCCTGGCATAACAGTGAGCGACATGCGCACCAAGGCTCGCCGAGAGGCACATACCCGTCCCCTAGGGCTTATCATTGTCGACTACCTGCAGCTCATGAGCGGCGGGACTAAATTCAGTGGGGGCGACGGCAACCGCGTCCAGGAAATATCCGAAATTTCTAGAGGGCTCAAAGGAATTGCCCGTGAGCTCAACGTTCCCGTAATTGCCCTAAGCCAGCTAAGCAGAAGTGTCGAGAGTCGCCACCCCCAAATTCCACAACTAGCAGACCTGCGCGAATCAGGCTCAATTGAGCAAGATGCAGATGTAGTTGCTTTTATTTACCGCGAGGAATACTATAACCCTGAGACTGAGGATAAGCGTAATATAGCTGAAGTGTTCATCAAAAAACACCGAAATGGACCTACCGGTGCTGTGGAGTTGTATTTTGATCGTGAGAAACAGCGTTTTAGCAGCCTGGAAAAAAAGCATCACACACCGTTTGATAACTAGGCTATAAGAACGAATAGTTTGGTACAATAAACAGACATGAAAAAGACTCTTCTTGGGATTTTGGAACAAGCCTGGTTGCCCTTTGCCGTGTGGCTTGCAGCCATTGCCGGCATGTCGGCTCTGCTTCTGCCCAGAATAGGCTCCATCCCAGCGAGTAACACAGTTTTTGAGCAGCCTGGCTTCCTTAAAGTGTTAGCATCCGACCAAATTGTAGAAAATATACTTTTTGCACCTCACAAAGTCCTGCAATTCGCGCTTGTGCATTTTCACCACGACTCCATACTTTCTATGCGGCTGGTCTCAGTTTTGTTTGCTATGCTCGCCATCAGTACATTCTTTCTGCTTATGTGCAACTGGACATCAAGGCGCGTTGCTTTGCTCGGAACGTTACTATTCGCGAGTTCCAGTTGGATGCTGCATAAAGCTCGCTGGGCAGAGCCTGATGTAATGTATCTATACGCAATACCTTTTTTACTTCTGGCAGGCCTTTACCTAAAACAGAGAAAATTCGACGTATTGTTGCCCCTGACAACACTGCTTGCTGCTTTATGCTTGTATCTTCCAGGCCTGTGGATTTTTGTGTTCATGGGTACGATCTACGTACTGCCGGAGCTGCGCCAGGCATGGAAGCGCCAATACCTTAAATGGCGAATCCTGTGGCTGGCGTCATTTGTGCTGCCTGTACTCCCTCTCATTTACAGTCTCACAACACACCCCAGCCAGCTGCGAGATTGGCTAGGTCTGCCAGAAGCAAGCCTGCTATCAGCAAGCTATGTATTAGAGCGTTTTAGTGAGATACCCAGACAGCTTCTCCTAACAGGGCCTGAAGAGTCTATTCAGTGGCTACATGGAACGCCCGTACTGGATATTGCTTCGCTTGCACTTGTAATTTTAGGCGCATACTACTGCTTTCGCGAGAGACACAACCCAATGCGTAACAGGCTGCTTATTGGAATTGTAACGATCTGCATAGTCTTTATTAGTCTCGGTGGCAGCGTGAGTCTGAGTATCCTCATGCCAGTCATATACATCTTTGCTACGCTTGGACTTGGACTTCTATTGCAGCAGTGGTTCCATGTTTTTCCGCGCAACCCAGTAGCCAGAAGCGTAGGGCTTGGCTTGGCATGCCTGCTCGTGCTGGCTGCCATAACCTATCAAACCACCCGCTACTACATAGCCTGGCCGAAAGCTGAAACAACCAAACAAATTTTTAATCAATAGGTTAGTAATTTACGCATAGTTGGGCGAGTTGAAAGTGTGAAACTCGTGTACAATATAGGTTACCACTAATGATCGGGAGGATCACTGACTGTGAATAAATTTGATCAAGCAAAAATGCTGATGAAAGTAAAAAAAATGCAAAAGGAGTTGCAGAAGCAAATAATCAGCGTTTCGGCTGGAGATGATGCCGTAATTGTTGAGATAACCGGTGAACAAAAAATTAAGAAAATTCACATCGACCCAGACCGGATTGACCTAGAAGATATTGGACAGCTTGAAAAGTGGGTTGAGGAAGCTGTAAAGCTGGCTATATCTAAAAGCCAAAAAGTTGCAGCAGAAAAGATGCAACCAATGATGGGCATGCTCGGGAACCTAGGACTTTAGGGTAGTTTAGTAGAAACAAATGAGTTTATTGCCAAAATCACTAGCCGATGTCATAGAAGCGCTCGGCACTATGCCGGGTGTTGGGCCGCGCACTGCGGAAAGGTACGCGTATTTTTTACTCAAGGCAGACAAGCACAAAAGCCAGAAAATAGCGGACACTCTTGCGGGATTGCATGGTGGCACCAAGTACTGCCCCAAAACATTTGCGCTTATAAATAGCGACGAGGAGATGTCGCCCCTATATGCAGATCCAGCTCGCGACAAAACAATCGTGGCAATTGTGGCAGATCCATTCGATGTTATTGCTCTCGAGAAAACAGGACAATACTCTGGGACGTATCATGTACTCGGAGGATTAATATCGCCAATCGACGGCATAACGCCTGACAGCCTCCACATGCCAGAATTACTTGAACGCGTTCGACGCGACAAAGTAGCAGAAATTATACTAGCTACGAGTGCTAGCGTAGAGGGCGAATCAACCGCTCTTTATATATCCAAACAGCTCGAGCACACTAAGATATCAATTACGCGGCTGGCCCGCGGGCTGCCCATTGGCCTTGACCTGGAGTATGCTGACCAGATTACTCTGGCGCGCGCGTTATCAGGGCGACAAGCAGTATGAATACAATCCAGAGCCTTTTGCACAAAGCTCACACGGTAGTCATCGTACAAGCAGACAACCCTGATGGCGACAGCCTATCTAGCAGTCTAGCTCTTGAGCAAATTCTTGGAGACACAGGCAAAGAGCCTATACTTTACTGTGCTGCCGACATCCCGACTTATTTGCGGTACCTAGAAGGTTGGGACAGGGTGGTGCACGAGCTACCTAGACAATTTGACCTCAGTATCATTGTTGACACCAGCTCGGTGATGCTGCTCGAGATTCTTGAGAAATCTGGACAACTAGCTTGGCTTAAATCAAAGGAGTCTATAGTAATTGACCACCACGTGACTGACGCCACCATAGACTTTGCATCAGTTATGCACGCAAAAGAAGCCGTCTCTACTACTGAGCTTATATACGAGCTCACGCAAGAGTACTCGTGGCCACTGAATGCCACCGCCAAAGATATGCTCGCCGTCGGAATTCTTTCTGATAGCATGGGACTTGTTAGCGAGAACGTGTCCGTCCGAACGGTTCAGATTGTAGCAGAACTGGTTGAGCAGGGTGTTAGCCTGGCGAAACTTGAAAGCGCTCGCCGTAGCACCCAGAAAAAAAGTCCTAGGATTCTCGCGTATAAGGGGCGCCTACTCGAACGTATTGAGTACTCGTCTGATCAGAGAGTAGCTTTCCTCACTATCCCCTGGGATGAGATAGAAGAATATTCGCACGAATACAACCCACCTATGCTCGTGCTCGACGAAATGCGCCAAGCAGAAAAGGTACAACTAGCGATTGCCTTTAAGACATATCCTGACGGGCGCATCACGGGTAAAATACGAGCTAACTACGGTTCTCCTATCGCCGCTGCTTTGGCCGAAGCATTTGGCGGCGGCGGACACGTGTACGCCAGCGGCTTTCGGGTTACTGATGGGCGTGAATTGGATGAGATCAAGCGGGCAGTATTACTAAAAGCGGCCGAACTTCTTGATACACTAAAAGCTACACATGAAACTGCATAATACCCTAACCAAAAAGATCGAGGACTTTACGCCTGCAGGCGAAATAGTCAAGCTGTACACCTGCGGTCCAACTGTTTATCATTACGCCCATATCGGCAATCTTCGAAATGTGGTATTTAACGATACCCTCCGCCGGATCTTGCAGGTTAGCGGGCTGCAGGTTAATCACGTTATGAACATAACCGACGTCGGCCATTTGGTAAGTGACGCAGACGAAGGTGAAGATAAACTTGAAAAAGGTGCTGCAAGGGACGGCAAGACAGTGTGGGAGGTTGCCGACTTCTACATTGCCGCCTTCCGGCAGCACACGACTGCGCTCAACGTGCTCTCTCCAAGCAGAGTAACGAGAGCCACGGACGCAATTCCTGCTCAAGTTGAGATTATACGCCTACTCATCGAAAAAGAATTCGCCTACATTTCGAAGCAGGCGATTTACTTTGACGTAAGCAAACTCGACGATTACGGCAAGCTATCTGGACAAAAATTAGCAGATAAAGAAATTGGCGCAAGAGGCGAGGTAGTAGTGGATCGCGGCAAAAGAAATCCGCAGGACTTTGCGCTCTGGTTTTTTACAGTTGGCCATTACAAAAACCACCAAATGCACTGGGATTCGCCCTGGGGCGATGGGTTTCCTGGCTGGCACCTGGAATGCTCGGCAATCATTCACCAAGAGCTAGGCGAGACAATAGATATCCATACAGGAGGAGTTGATCATATCGGCACTCATCACACCAATGAGATAGCGCAGTCTGAGGCCGCGTTTGGCAAGCCTCTGGCACGTTTTTGGCTGCATAACGAATTCCTACACCAGGACGGTGGCAAAATGTCCAAATCAGGCGCAGAGACAATAACGCTTGATGATGTCGTCAAACGAGGTTACGACCCGCTCGCACTGCGACTTTTTTACTTGCAGTCACACTATAGGAGCGAGGCAAACTTCAGCTGGGAGAACCTTGAAGCCGCTAATAGCCGCTTAATCAAATGGCGGGCCTTTGCTGACTTACGCTTTCAGCCAATGCGGGCGGAGGTCGACCCTCCAGGCTTTGATAAAATTTTGTTTGATGAGGTACGAAGAAGTGTTACCAGCCAGCTAGCCAATGACCTCAATACACCTGAGGCTATAACCTGGCTGGATAGCCTTAGCGACAGCATCCAGTACGTGAGACCTCACCGCTTGCCAGTCTTTACAGCTACTTTGCAGCACTTTGACAATGTGCTTGGCTTAGACTTATTAGGTACTGAAGATATTAGCGACGCACAGAAACAACTTATAGCGGAAAGGGAGAATGAGCGGGCCAAAGCGAGACAGAATGAAGACTGGACGCTGGTCAATAGCCTGAAGGATCGTTTATTAGAACAGGGTATCGGCCTTCGGGACACTGAGCACGGCACTGTTTGGCACAGGCTTTAGGTGGCTTTAGGAGCTTTGGCTTTTCGATGGTCAAAGTAATCTTCGAGCAGTATCATGAGACAACCTGCAGTAGGTATAGCTAGGAATACCCCCATAATACCTCCGAAACTTGCGCCGACAATCGCAGAAATAAACACAAGAAGAGGAGTTAGGCTATTACCTTTAGACTGGATGTAAGGCTGTATTGTAATGTTTTCAATCTGTTGATAGATAACAAAGTATATAGCCATAGCAATTGCTAACGGCACTGACACTAGCAGACAAGCCAGGCACACGATAACCGCAGCTATGGTGCTGCCTATAAGGGGCAGGAGCGCAAACAGCATGACAATCGCGCCGAGCGCTATGGGGTTCACGGATGCGTCAAAAATCTTGCTCATAATAAATATAACAATCATGGCAAAGCCTCCGCCAAGACCTGCTATAACAACCTGGCCATTCACGTAATTAGTAACTACTTTATACATACGCGCAGCGAGGTCTTTGCGGTGTTCCCGCATACGCTTAGGCTGGCCTGCCCAAAACTTTTTAATCCACATCGGCCCTTCAACAAGCATCATAAAAGTAAGTACCAAAACGATAATCGTGCTAAACAGCGTACTTCCTACCTTGCTGGCTGTCGATAAGGCGGGCTTGCCAATATCGCCAAATCTAGCCCCGAAGTCAGAAGCAAACTTATCTACCTCATCTTCCAACTGATAGCGATCTATAAACTGGTTTAAGGCTGAGCCGTCTTTTTTGACATCTTGGATAGTACCGGGAACTTCTTTCAAGAAATCTGCCGTCTGCTTAAATAGTGGCGGAATGACAAGTGAGAAAAAGGATATCAAAAAGGCAAGTACAAATGCGTAAGCGATAGCCGTCGCCCGGACACGGCTCTTGCTGCGCAGCAGCCTGGATATCAAAGAGACTGCCGGGTTAAGCGCCAATGCTAAAAACGACGCCATGAGGATCAATACAAGAGGCTGGACTATACTCTTAAAAAAAGAGAACCCTAGGACAGCCACGATAACCAAGGCGATACCTTTTATAATTGTTAGGTTATCGATTGAAACTACAATTTGTTTGTCTTTACTCGCCATATGTAGCTTATTATTCCTGAGCGGCCTCTATTTGGCAAGGCTGCGATAAATATTTTCTAGATTAGAGCCTACAACTTGTATATCGAACTGCTGCACAATCTTAGCCTGCTTTGCATGTATAGACTGCCGGGACTGGGGATGATCAATCAACTTGGCTAAATGCGATGCCAGCACCCCGATGTTCCGCGTATCCACCAAGCATTCAGGAATCCCGCCCAGCACACTACGATAGCCAGGATTATTTCCTGCCAGCACAACGCCCGAACCTGCGGCTATAGCTTCTATAAGCACAATGCCAAAGCTCTCCCCGGCGTAGGAAGGGAAGACGGCAATGTCAGCGTTTTTAAGTATTTGGGGTTTGGCGCCCTCAGCTACATAGCCGTGAAATTCAACTATGGACTCAAGATTTTTTTTGGCAACATACTCTTTTAACTGCGCGGTTTGGCCACCCTTGCCGCAAATATTCAGATAGAACGGATTGGTCGCAAGCTTGTTTTTTTGCATATAATGTACGGCTCGAAGCAATTCCAGACAGCCCTTCCGCGGAACAAGCCTGCCCAGGTATACAACTTGCACGCAGTCAGAGGCTGCCTTGGGTTCGCTTGTCTTAAATACTGCAACCTCAACAGGATTGGGGAGTACCTCTGCCTCAACACCAAAGGCCTTTTTGGCGAAGATTCTAGCGGGTTCTGATACCGCAAGAAACTTATCAAATTTTCTAAGATTCTTTCTTAAGTACAAGCCCAGTCCTTGGGTGGCAAAATCTTGTGAAAACCCATACGGAAGAATATGAAACGTACCTATAATTTTAGCTGAGGCTGGCGCTAGCTTGACCACTTTTGCCGCATAGAATGGGCTGTATGGCATTTGAACATGGATGATGTCGTATTGTTCTTTCTCTAGATGCGCCTTAAGTCGACGATTAGAGGCGGGCAGGGGGGTTCTAAGCGTGTTGCCGTTGTATCTGACAGTAATATTGTGTGTCAAGCTGAAGATATGGGGTATATCTTTTCTGTCAGTCTGCCCCGCAATATAATGTACTTCGTGACCTTGGTTCGCTAACCAGGCTCCCAGCCTAATAACGTACTGTTGCACCCCGTCAGGGCGGTCTAGTCCGTCATCAATGACAAAGGCTATCTTAAGATTTTGTTTTCTTAGCATACGCTTCTTCGTAAAGACTTACATACTGATCAACGATGTGGCCATAATCGTACTGCTTGACTTCCTCAATTGCCCATTCACGCCAGATACGGCGAATGTCTTCGTCAAGAGTTAGGATGTGCAGCCTGCGAGCAAACTCGGGAGTATCCACAGGATTTATTATAGATAGCTGGCCACGGTCCCTCAGCACACCCTCGTAGCCTGAATTGTTGCCGGCCACCACAACGCAGCCGGACGCCATAGCCTCAAGCAGCACGATACCAAAACTTTCGCCATACATCGCAGGCGAACAGAACAAGTCAGAAGTTGCGAACAGCTTGCGTTTCATGGCTTCGTCGACGTACCCGAGGAATGTAACACCGCGTATACGGTTTTCATGAACAAAGGCTTCAAGCTTTGCGCGGTCAGGTCCGTCGCCGGCCAGCATCAGACGGAAGTTAGGATTATTTTCCGCCAGGAGCGCAAATGCCTGCAATAAGTGGCGCACACCCTTTCTTTTTTCAAGTCTGCCTACATAGAGTATTGTCCTGAGAGACGTCTTCGGCTTGTCTATCTGTTCTTGCTCGGTATATTTCGTAAGGTCAATACCGTTCGGGATAATGTGTATTGGCATTCGGGTAAGCGTGCTGGCGTATTTCGTCGCCGTAGGCGACACAGCTGTTAAGGCGTCCAGATACTTAAGCATTGATTTGGTGTAAGGTGTTATAACCCGCTCAACTGTACGCGAGGTACGGCGCTCGCTCATCGCAGCATGAAAGGTGCCAATATTTACAGCTTTAGATCTGGTGAGCATCTGCAACGAGAGCATCGGTGACCACGGCTCATGAAAGTTCAGTATGTCAAAGGCCTGCTCTTGCATCATCTTACTAAGGGCTGGCAAATCAATACTTGCCGAAACTTGGGACGACGTGCGGACAGCACGTACGGGACGCGCACCACCTACCAGAACTATCCCCTCGGGAACAGAACCTTTAAAGTTATACGGCTGGGGAGTAACAATTACTGCTTGGTGGCCCTTCTTATTAATCCCATCTCTAAGAGCTAGAACGACCTCGCCCACGCCACTTCCACCAAATAAATTATAGGGACAGACTAATCCAATTTTCATAATATGCTTAGCCTCTATTATAGACCAATAAGCTGATGCGGGCTATTTTAGCAGCCTGCGAAGCTCGAGAGGCACAAAGGGTGCCGCTTCCTTAGCGCTAGCCACGATAGACGGCATGTGGGCTGGAACATTAGCCTCCATGCCCACGTAATCCCTGTATATGACCCTCATGTGTTGCTCTACAACCGCATTGTCAAAGTAGCGATCTCCGGCAACGGATATATGATGCACTACCAAATCGATGTTTTTGCCGCACAGGTCAACGCTGAACATGTCTGCCATGGTCTTCATGCGAGTCCGGACATCATTGACATGCCATAGCTTGATTTCGGCATTAATACGCTCCTTTAATTCTTCGCGTTCGGCGTCTTTCATTTTGCTGTGATTCTTAGCTACCAGGTGATAGGTTAGCCGAATAGCCCATTTTTGCAAAAAGACATACCGAAAAATTGCAGCAGTAGGCTTATGCTGGCACACTCGTCCAACCAACCGGATGCCCGCCTGCGAAGATTTAGGCAGATGAAAATCATCTTTATGTACGAATCCGACCGAGCTTACCAGAAGCTCAACTTTTTTTACAAGCTCTGGATATTTCTGAAGCATACGAGTCACAATCAGAAAGGAAAATGACATCGCAATAATCGTTACCCGTCGCCTTTTGTAAGTTAGCTTAACAATAGACGCCAAATAGTCGGCATAGTTATCAAGCGTGGGCATTCTGCTTATTTTGTAAAAACTTTCCATGCCACCAAAACCAGGCAGATCAGGTATGGTTACCGCTCCATATCTGTTCAAATTAGCTGCTATGCCTGCCATCCGCTCCAAACTAGCGTGGTGCCCATACAATAGGAGTATCTGGCGCTTTTTATTTTTGGGTTCAGGCAACTTGAGTATGCGCCCATGAAGCCCATTTATATACAGGGCTTGTATGTGTGTGTTTTCTTTGGGCATCTTATAAAATGTACGACAAAACAGTGATAGTAGGCAAATCGGTAGGTCCAGTCTAGTGCACTACTAATCAGTAAGTGCATCGCGCCCAACCCAAACGTATTCCCAAGCCTCAGGGTCAGGGCCTTGGGGGCCGGTGCCTTCTGGGTAGCTTGGTATCCAGCCACGCTCCTTAGCCTGCACGTAATTATCTGCGGACAGCCACTTAAAACAGATTGATTTCTCGAAAATTACCGCAGGCTGCGACGGACAAGCCACATCTATGGTATAGCCTGTATGATGCCTCGAGTATCCCGGCAAGGCAGTCATAGCCAACACGCGGTTAATCTGTGAGTCGTACTTCCCAGAGCTGACTTCGCTCACTACAATTCCTGCAAGTTTAAGCCTTTGCAGAAAAATATCACGCTGCTCATCCGCCGAGCGGAAGGCTGCAGTAAGACTAAGTGAAATGCCGTCCTTGGCAGCGGCAGACTGCAATGCAAGCCATGGATCACTGGCACGTTCCTGTAGAAGGTATCCTGATCCCACATCGCGGAGCACCATCGCCACGGGAGCACTTCTAATTTTGTAGCCTTTGGCAGTTGCTAGGCTCCGCATGTGTGTGTCAGCCGATTCGTTTCCGGTAATGGGCGCTTCATCACTAATCGGTTGCGTATTAGGGTAGGCGAACGTATCGTACAAGATTCTTAGTTGCTCACCATTAAATACCTTGAGCGCTCCCGCTTTGATGGGGGCGGCATCTGACTGAGGCCCACCGATACTCGTACTTGTCTCCGGGGCGTAGGCTACATCCTTGTTAAGGTATAACCAGCCGCCTGCGAACATACATAGCAGCAGGGCTGTAAGAAATGCTAGCCTCAGGCTTTGCGACTTTTTTCTACTTTTGGCTTTCGTTGAAAATTCTCTAACTTGCACCGCTTATGCTCCTACTTTACCCAAGTATACAGCTCGGCCACGTTGAGCCCAATAGCGGCTTGTAGCTACAGGTTCTTGTTTACTTGCTATAATAGATGGTGTTAAGGAGGACGCATACATGGCAGCAGGCGACGAAATGCGGAAAGCAGCACAGAAAACACGAGACCAGGTTAAGCAACAAAAGAAACAGGCAGACGAGATGAAACGCTCTGCTATCCAGCTAGAGCAGACAGCGGCTCAGCTTGAAAACGAAGCGAACATATTAGAACAACAGGCCAAGCAGACCGATAAAACAGAGCAGAAAACTAAAGACACCCTCAACAGTATAAGTAATCCGCCCCGCACCTAAACTACTAGTCCAAGGCGATTTCACTCATCAATGCTGCTATTTTGCGGACCGTGTTGCAGTTTCGTATGGTCATCTGTTTATAAAGCGGTGTGCCCACGATCTTCAGCATGGCACTCCTAGTGATATATTCTCTGTCGATACGCCAAATCAAGGCACCTTGGGCGTACTTGAGATCTTCAAACTTAGGTTCTATTTTGAGCTGCTGGACAAGATTCGATTTATCTACGCTGTTCCATAAAAACATAACGTCGCATTTCATACTCTGATCATTCTTCCACGTCTGCGGCAACGCACTACAGATAGTCTTCATACTTTTCTCGCTCCTTACCAGGACGCTTACATGAAACCCGAACTCGCCGTATATCGCTTTCTCTATATCCTTAGCCAAGGCAGCCTCTGGTGTAGCTTTTTCTCTAAAGATGACGTTGCCAGAGTTAATGTACGTTTTTACATCGCGGAACCCATTGCGCTCAAAAAGCGCCTTCAACCTAGCCATTTCCACACGGTTCTTACCACCTACGTTAATGCCTCTCAGTAGTGCGACGTAGGTTACCTGCTTGTCTGCCATAGCTAAATTATAGCGCCTGTTCTGATAAGCGTTGTCAGTAGCTGTCGATCTGCTGCAGATAGCCGATCATTTTTTCTCTGCCATCAGAACATAGCTCTTCGTGATAGACATGAAGTGTCCGGCCATCACTGAGCATTTTTACTAATATTTCTTGCCCAGGTGGGTATTGAGGCCGCTCAAACGCAAGTTCATATCCGCGGATGCAAGCCTGGAATTTTGGTACTGCAGCGAACAATTCATCATTTGATACGGCCGATATAAGCTTTGCGCGCTCTGGACCTACAACCGTCTCGTCTACAATGCGCAGCAGCATACCAGAATCTTCACTTGATGGAGAATAAGCATAAGATAAACGTTGGTAGGTGTCATTTATAGCAGGAAACGACAGCCGCTGCTCGTAAATATATGCCCTGCCAGTCTGGACATCGCGCTCCACAGGCCGATTAAGCCCGTCAGCAGCGTCGATAATGAGCCTACTAATAGTAGTTTGCGATAACTGATTAATCTGACGTTGGAGGTGGCAGACATAAAAAACCAACAGGACCGTTGCCACTAACTGAACTACCAATACTGCCCTAAAGATAAGTCTTGAGTAGCGTTTAACTGTGTTGTTTTTACTTTTTAACTTCATGCGAATCGCAACTCCTCATTTGCTGAGCATTTACTTAACGTAATAAACGACCTCCACAGAATAGGTTAGATCGTTTTCGCCTGGCTGTACAGATAGCTTAAGGTCTCTGCCGGTGTCTGGGGCGGCCATCGACAGCTCATTAGCACCGCTAAGAAGCCTGTCAAAACCACCATTAAGCCCGTTGCCGTCTTTTATGCTCTTGACGCTGCCGACTTTGAAGCCCAAATTCTTGGCTGACTGGTCAGCCTTGCTGCGAGCGTCTTTAGTGGCCTCGTCACGGGCCTGAGTTTCAAGTTCTTTACGTTTCTTATCGCTAAAACTCGCCTGTGGCGAGACGTTCCCTGTTGGAGCAGTAGAAACGAGGTAAGTTTGAACTTTCTCGGCCATCTCCCTGCTTTCTGCGGTAACGGTTAGTCTAAGCGAATAGTTGTTCTGGCTTGAAGACCGGTCATAGTAGTATCCGTAGTTATAGCCGTCTGAATCCGTTTTTATTTTACTGTCTGGAACGCCGAGCTCTTTAAGTTTGGCGACTATTTCTTCGCTTTTCTTCGTAAGGTCCGCTAGAGCCACTTCTTTTTTGCTGTTTTTAAATTCATAGCTCGGATAGAAAACAAATTCGTCTGGCTCGGCCGTAACTTTTGACTCGCCGCTAACAGAGATCACTCTATCATTTTGTTCGCCATTTTTAGCTTCCCACGGCTTCCATGCAAACAGCATACCGCCAATCACAAGCAGCAAGACGACTATAATAATACGGGGGTCTAAGCTTATATTTATCTTTGTAGATTTAGGAGGTTTTTGTGTTGGGTATTCAGGCCCTTGATACGTTTCCACTGCATGGGTACTCCGCTTATGTATACAAGAGATTGTGCAACGAGCTTTAGATAATGTAAAGCGTTTTATATTTTATTTTTTAGTATTATCGATGACTCTGGACAAAACTGTTGAGTATAGTCAGGGCAAAACAACAGCCACTGCGCATAGCATTAAAGTCAAAAAAACAGATTACGTAACTAGTTTGCGCTCCATGAAGTAAATGGCTAGACGCCAAGATATGAGCGCAAAAACAATCAGAAACAGTAGGTGACCCAGGTCAACTATGCCTAACTTCATAAAGACAGAGTTTCTAACCAGCTCTACGCAGTGATAAAGCGGGTTAAGATTGCCCAGTATCTGTGCCCATTGCGGCAGGCCGGTAAGCGGGAAGAATGTCCCGGCAACTAGAAAAATTGGGGTAAGCAAGCCGCTCTGCCAGTATGAGAAACTCTCGATTGACTTGGACTTTCCAGCAATAAAGATACCAAAGCTGGCCCAGCCAAACGCAGCCAAACCAGCAATCAACGGCACCAATAACATGCCCCAGCTTGGGTCTAGCCCAAAGATCATAGCTACCAATACAGGCACACATCCGTATACGCCAACCCGCATGCCGATCCATAAACCCTCAGCTGTTACAAGTTCCTCTGTGTCTACTGGCGCCGCCAATATAGCGTCGTAGGTATGCTGGAACTGATATTTTACGAACACGGAATACATGGCAGGGAAGGCCCCAGCAAACATGACAGTAGTTGCTACGATGCCAGTTCCGATGAACTCAATGTAGTTGTAGCCGGCAACCTGGCTTACCAGCGACCCAAAACCAAAGCCGAAAGCCAGTAAATAAATAGTTGGGTCGACGGTAGACGAAAACGTAGAGCCTCGCCAAAACGAAGAGAAATTCACAACTTCCCGCACAATCACTCCCTTAAGAGCTGCCCATTCTAGGCGTCCTAATTTTTGAGTTGCTTCTCTCATGCAATCTCCTCTCCCGTCAGCAGCACAAACACATCCTCAAGATTAGTGCTGCGGCGCTCTCCCTCGAACTCAACTTTGCCCTTGCTGTGCAAGATCGAGATAGAGGTGCCTGTGCGCCGCGTGCTCCAACCCTTTTTCTTTGCAATGGCCTCAACCTCATGCAAGCGCGCAGGAGAGCCGTACACTTCTATCGCTTCAGGTCCAGCATGCTTGCGAATTAGTTCAGCAGGACTGCCCATAGCTATAGCTTTGCCTTTAGACATAATAGTAACCGTATCGCAGAGCCGTTCTGCTTCTTCAATATAATGCGTACTCATCAGCAGTGACACGCCTTCTGAGCGCAGTCTGTCAATAAGTGCCCACAGTTCCTGGCGAACCTGCGGGTCCAGCCCAACAGTTGGCTCATCGAGCAGTACCAATCTCGGCTGATGTAGCAGTGCACGGGTGATTAATAGTCTACGGCGCATGCCCCCGCTTAGCTCTTCAACCTTGGCCTTGCGGCGGTCAGCAAGATTCGCGATTGCCAGAGCGCGCTCTATAGCAGCTTTTCGCTCGCTGCCAGGTACCCGGTACAAATAAGAAAAAACCAGCAAATTCTGTTCGACCGTAAGCGAGGTGTCTAGATTGTCCAGCTGGGGGACTACACCCATCTCAGCGCGGGCTTGCTTAGAGTCTTTTGGCAGCTCATAGCCCAACACCTCTATGGTACCTTGATCGGCGATAGCCTGGGCAGTAAGCATCTTCATGGTGGTTGATTTGCCGGCACCATTCGGGCCAAGAAGGCCGATGCAGCTGCCATAAGGCACGTCTAGATCAAGCCCGTCGACAGCTGTAAGATCCCCAAATCGCTTCACTACTCCACGCAAATGGATTGCAAATTCTTTTAGATTCTTGCTCTTAACCATAGAATCCTATTTTACATTAAGTAACGAGGAGTTCGGAAATAATAAGCTTCAAGCAGTAGCAAAACTCTTATTTGTAGTCTAGAATTACTATCAATATGGATGAATTCGGCTCTTGGGCAAAAATAGTAATAATTGAGGACAATCCAAGTCTAGCGGAGATCTACAAGGTCAGACTCCAGACCATCGGATACATTTGTTTTGTGGCCCACGATGGCCTAGAAGCGCTGACACTTATAGAGAAGGAACGCCCCAGTTTGGTGCTCCTTGATATTATGATTCCGAAGCTATCAGGCGATCAAGTTCTCAAAATAATGCGCGAAACCCCTTGGGGTAAAGACATAAAAGTACTAGTTATCTCCAACCTTAACGAAACAGACGCGCCCGAAGGAATCCGTATGGGCGGAATCGCCGGGTACGCTGTAAAGGCAAACTTATCTGATGATCAAATTGACCAGTTGGTCAATGGGATACTTAAGCCAGAAGTGCCGCAAACCGACGCAAAGCAATAGAGAATACCTGCTAAATGGACGATCCCTCACCTAGTTTGTATTTGCTATAGGGACAGACAAACGAATGGATGTGCCGCTGCCTGAATTATGGCTCACGAAATCTATTGATCCGCCGAGATAATGCATTATTAACTTATCTAGGTATAGGCTTAAGCCCACTCCCTCGTGATTGAAGTCTATTGAAGCATCTTCGGCTCGCGAGAAAGGCTGAAATATTTGTACTACCTTGTCATCGGTAATGCCGAGGCCACGGTCCGTAACGAGCAGCTCTACTTTATTGCCACCTTCCGTGGTAGTAACTGCAATTTCGCCGCCTTCTGGACTATATTTAACAGCGTTGCTGATCAACGCCTCTATTGCAACGCTGAGGAGTGTGGCATTTTGATTTATTGGCGGTGCATCGTACTTTGTTTTAATAGATATGTTCTTAGCCTGGATATCAGCTTGGAGCCTGCCGGTTATAGTATTGATGATTTCGCCAAGTATAACTGTCTGTGTAGGTATGTTAGCTATCGACTTAGCGCTAAGCGAGGCAACCAGCCCAAATTTCTGAACGAGCTCCTCTAGTTCTGTTACGCCGTTCATGGCTGGGGCAGTTAGCTTGGGGTCATTAACTGATGCCAGCATGTCCTTAGTCTGTCGCAGCGGTGCAGCCAGAACACTCAAGCTATCGGTAATGAGCTCATTACGAGCAATGTCCAGATTGGCTTGCCAGGCAACGAGAGACTCGGCATTTGCCCTGAGCAACCTCTTACTGTTCCGATAACGCCACAGAACAAGAACACACACTGTTCCCAGCAATATGGCCGCCTGCTGTTCGAGTATGGTGATGTAGCTTACGCTGTATGCGTCAAATTTAATTAAAACAAAGTGGGCTATCCCGGTAGTCAAGTAGCTACCCGCAAGAAAGCCTATTAGGTAGATCTTGAACTTACGATTTTGCATCATTGATACAGTTGCGATACTCTCAGCAACGGGAGCTCTGGCAGATGCTATCAGTTCTTCGACTGCCTGCGACATCAGCTTGCTAAGTTTTAAAAATTCCTCCTTTAGCACCTGGCCGGTTGGAAGGCTTGTTACTAATTCAAGGCCGCCAGAGATTATGGTCATTGGCGTTCTAAAATAGTGAGAGCTAAGCGTTATAAAGTTCTTCTTTTGCTCGGCTAAACTCTTCTGCCAGTCCAGCTGGCGCCTAAGCACAGCCTCACGGCGGCGTTCCTGCAAGGAAGACCAGGCAAAGACCGCGGCAGTAGTTAGTAGCAGAATAAATAACAGCCATGGGAAAATTACCAAAACATCTTCGGGAAGATTCAAGAATTTCTTTTTTTGATGGTCAGCTGTCGCTACACTGCTGCCAGCACCAAAACCGTTATTGCTGAGGGGCGCATTTTTAGGCAGGGTGACCTTGGCAAATTTTATTCTTACTTTGCCATTTTGCGGGCCAACATGCTCGAAGCTAATGTCAATCGTATTATCGGCCGTCACGCTCTGCCTGATGGTTTGGCCGCGCTTGAGTACAATAATAGTCTTTCCGTTATCAATACTGAGCTGCACGCTGTCATCAGTGATCTCTTTGACTGTCACTGAATGCTGAGAATCGTCGTTTGCCTTAAATATATAGGTTTCTCCGGCCGAAACATTTGCAACATAACCTTCGACAGTATTGAAAGCCGGCTGCAACTCAAGATCTACAACTAATACATTTTTCACAATATTTACGATCGTACTTACTATTGATTCAACAGGGCTAGAAGGCGTAGGCGTGGGAGTACCAGCCGGTGGATCTGAGGAACCTCCACCGGGAGGAATGCCGCCACCGCTAGCTGGATTTATGGTGACCGAGTAAGAACTGGTGTGCGTATATGTGCCGGAGATACCGTTATCATCCGATAGCAAAATGCTAAAGTTGAATATTCCCGGAGCGCTCGGTGTACCAGATATAGCTCCTGTTGCTGCATTTAAACTCAGCCCTGGGGGCAAACTACCGCTGGCCATACTAAATGTTGGGGTGCCCTGCGTGTAAGCAGCTATCGTGAAGTTGTAGCCTGTTCCCACAACGCCACCAGGAGCACTTGGCTGCAAACGAGCAAAGCCGAATATCATAATGCGGTTGTTGCCGGGGTCTGGAGCATAAAGCCGGCGAGCAGTTGGATCGTATGCCATACCCACACCATCAAGCGACCCAAATATCTGCTGCGTCGTACCACTAACAGCACTTACAAAATTCTCCTGTCCGAGTACTGCAAACACACTTTGGCCGTTAGCAATGGTAGCCGGATTAACATCGAATACGGAGACACGATTATTGCCATATTCCTCTACAAACAGTAGTCTTTGGCTTGGATCATAGGCCAACGCCTGAGGTCCGTCTATCAGCGTGTCGCTCGTACCATAGTTGCTTGTCGTAAAGTCCGGTTGCCCAAGAACAAAACTAGCATTTTCGCCGTTAGTCATCGTGGCAGGATCGACGTTAAAAATCATAATACGGTTGTTGTCGTAGTCCCCAATAAACACTCTCTCGTTAACTCCGTCGTAAATTGGGGTTGAGTAGTAAGGCCCTATGGCGTTCTGAGGTGTTGAGCCAGAACCCGTTGTGAAGTTAGGCTGGCCAATCACGTGGTCTGCATTTTCGCCGTTACTCAGAGCTAGCGGATCGACATTAAATACCAGCACTCGGTTGTTGTCGTCAGAAACAAAGAGCCTGTCATGCTTGCTATCGTATCCCGCTCCTACTGGATAGGTTAGACCGTCCTGAGTTAGATTAGACGATGCTGTCGTAAAGTCCGGTTGCCCAAGCACATGAGTTGCGCTCATACCGTTAGTTATTGTTGAGGTACTAAATACCAGCACTCGGTTATTGGCTGCATCAGCCACAAACAATCGATCGTGCAACGCATCATACTCGACGCCCATATAGCCCGTACCAAGCCTCGATGCGCTCAGGCCGGCAGCATTACTCGTAAAGTCTGGCTGGCCTATGACGTAGTCTGCGGCGTGGTCAATAAGATTATTGTTAGCATCCAAATCAAAGACAAGTACACGATTGTTGTTTTCGTCCGCAACAAATAGCCTGTGTCGCACGCCGTCAATCGATGCACTGGTAGGATAGCTCACGCCGGTGTTATTGGTAGTGCCGTTGTTGTCTGCCGCACTCTGGGTCCAAATCGGAGCGTCCGAGCCATCAATCTGGCCAATAAGGTCTGTGGCATCATAAAAACCAGTACCAGAGAAGGTCTTGATGGAATAGGATTGACTCGCTGGCGTGTCGTTTGTCCCAACAGCCGAGAGAGTGAAATTAAACGTACCAAAAGCGGTTGGCGTGCCCGTTATTTCTCCCGTAGAACTATTGATACTCAGGCCCGCTGGCAAACTGCCGGCAGTAATTGTAAAGTCATGTGCTCCGGCGTCATTCTCGGTCGGGATCGTATAGGTGTAGGCACTGCCTTGATATCCAAATGGCAAAGTCGATGGCGCCAAAATTAAGTTCATGTCGTAGACTGTTGCACGCGCGAGACCATAGTCAACAGCGTACAAACGGCCGCTGGTTGGGTCCATCTCAATGCCAAAAATATAACATAAACTACTCTGTGTTGGTCCTGCTGGGCAGGAGCTGTAACTATCGGTAAAGTTATCTTTGCCAAGTATCTTCTCGGCGGACATGCCGTTGGTGATGCCCCCGGAAAGGTCGAAAACCAAAATGCGGTCGTCATTGCTTACGTACAGTCGCTCAAAACCGGGAGCATAGCTAATACCCGTCGAGTTGCATAGACGATTCGCAGCCCTAACGCACGGATGACCATAGTTAAAATCATCCTGGCCAATCACGTAACTGGCATCCATGCCCGTGCTAACGCCGCTGGAAAGATCATATACAGTCACCCGCCAGTCGTTGTAGCCGGCCACAAACAGATAGTTGTTGACAGGATCATAAGCCATTTCTTCAGGCCCACACAAGCCTTTTGGCCCAGCGTTGCATCCTGTACCTGTAGAGGTGGTCTGTCCAAGATAACTTGCTGGAGCCATATCATTGACTATCCCCCCCGATAAGTCGTACACCAGCGCGCGGCTCTGCGAGGCGTCAGCAACAAACAGTCGTTGATTGGCAGGATCATAGACTATACCGTCTGGCTGGCAGATTCCTTTAGCCGGGACGCTTGTGCAGTTAGCAGCGGCTGTAAGGTTTGCCTGACCAATCACATAGCTGGCGTTCATGCCGTTTGTAATGCCGCCGGATAAATCAAAAACGACAACCCGCATATCATCCCAGTCACCCACAAACAAGCGGTCACCTACGGGATCGTAGGCTATACCGCTGGGGGCGCAAAGATTGGAAGCGCTGGTCGTGCAATCGTATTCTGCGCTAAAACTAGGCTTGCCGAGCACATAATCAGCTGCACGGTCGAGTAACTGATTGTTGCTGTCCAAGTTAAATACTAATACCCGAGCCGCTCCGGTATCTGTCACAAACATCCGGTGATTAACTTGGTCAAGCACCATATTCTGCGGTCCTGAAAAGCCATATTGAGAAGGGTTGTTGTTGTCCTGCTCACTAACATTAAAGCTGCGGGCTCCAGATTCATCGGTTTGTCCTGCCACAATTGCAGCCGCCATATTATTGCTTAGGCTGCCACTCATGTCGTACACAAGCACCCGTGAGTTATGAGAGGCGACAAACAGCTGCTGGCTAATACTGCCATAGAGAGCCCCACTCGGAGCACAGAGGCTCGATGAGGTAGTAGGAGTTGCGCACGAAAAGGTTATGGCCGTGAAGTTTGGCTGCCCGAGAACATAGCTAGCATTCATACCATTGCTAATGCCGCCGGATAGATCGTATATCATGACGCGGTGATTGTTCGAATCAGCCACGACAAATCGCTGTGTCGTGCCGTCGTAAGCGACAAACCCTTGCCCAAAGCTCAAATTAAGCCTGGACTGCGAGATAGATGCACTGCCAGAAGTAAAGTTAGCCTGGCCCAAAACATTAGCAGCATTCATGCCGTCGGTTATGCCGCCAGCCAGATTGTAGACCATCACGCGGTGATTGCCGACGTCACCGACGAACAAGCGGCTACCTGAAGCATCGTAGCTGATTCCTCCCGGGTTTCTGAGCCTGCTTTGTGTAGTTGCGCCAGTCCCGGAGGTAAAGTTAATCTGGCCTAGTACGTTACTGGCATTCATGCCGTCGGTGATGCCGCCGCTCAGGTTGTACACCATGACGCGGTGATTAGTATTGTCACCCACAAAAAGCTTCTGATTAGCCGAGTCGTACAAAAGCCCCTGTGGGCTTCTGAGAGTACTTTGCGTCGTGCCAGCCGCCGTCGAGGTAAAGTTAGTCTGCCCCAGCACGTTGCTGGCATTCATGCCGTTAGTGATGCCACCCGCTAAATTAAAGACAAGCACCCGGTTCTGCGTAGGAATCGCTGCAAACAGCCGGTCATTTGTCGCATCGTACGCCAGGCCGCCGCCAGCGCAAAACCGTGCTTGGCCAGGAGTAGCACATCCCGTTGTCGTGAAGTCGGGTTGGCCTATTTCAAAATCTGCGTCTATGTTAGTAAAATCATTATTTATATCAAGGTTGTAGACCATAATGCGGCTGTTGCTAGTATCGAACACAAAGAGCCGGTGGCGAATCGTGTCGAGTGCCATTCCTTTTGGCGAATTAAGGCCTGTCGAATTGGGCGTCTCTAGGTCAAATAGCTGCTCTGTGTCAAAAGTAGGTGTGGTATGTGCATTATTGCTTTGGCCAATAACATCGATGGCATTTTGCGCTGCATGGGCGTGATGCGGGGCAAGTATGCCTGCAATCAAAAGGACTGCAGAAAACAGCAGCGCAGAAGCTCCCAGCTTCAGGCTAGGCGTTCTTTGATTTGTTTGATCCTGGATTGTTTTTAGCTGTTTGTTCACATCACGAGCGACAATTGTAGGCCGTTGCCGAACCTCCACTTACCTTTAGCACTATTGTCGGTGAGAAACACCTGTTATGTCAAGTTAGCCTATGCAGAATTTGGGCACTACTGTACATGCTATAATTACTGCCTATGACAAAACGGGTACGGCTAGCATTCTTAGCGCTAATAATTATTTTGGCCGGCGGATCTCTAACATATTATTGGCTGCGCCCCTTGGAGCCACAAGGCGTCAACAGACACAACCAGGTACAGGGCGACAACGGAACATGCAACGGCCAGCCTCGTGGCCGCGAAACTATCACTATTATCGGAAACGATGTGCAGCCCAGATTTGTCAAGGCTCGCCTTTGTAGGCAGCTAGTTATCCAAAACAACGATGGCAGACAGCACAAAATTACATTTAGCCAAAACGGGGAATCGATAGCTTACGACGACGTTAGGGAGACAACTATTGCGCCCGGGCAGTCTCAAACTATTACGCTAATTGACAAGGGTGTGTTTAGCTTCGCTGACACAGAAGACCCAAGCCTGGGTGCCGAATTTATGGTGGAGTAGCCAGCGGTAGACTGTTTGGTACATAGATGTTTCAAAATTAGGGCTTGGAGCCCTTGATTTACGAGAATATAATAATTATCATGGGCACAATTAAAACTACAGTAAATGATGCCAGCGTAACAGACTTTATTAATGCCGTGCCTGACGAAGCAAAAAGACAAGACAGCCTTGAGCTGCTCAAAATGTTTACGAGCATTACTGGGGAGCAGCCTAAAATGTGGGGTTCTAGTATTATCGGCTTTGGGCAGTACCATTACAAATCAGAAAGAAGCAGGCAGGAGGGCGACTGGCCGCTTACAGGATTTTCTCCAAGGAAGCAGAACCTCACTTTGTACGTGATGCCAGGGTTCAAGGATTACCAGGACTTGCTAAAAGACCTAGGTAAACATAAAACCAGTGTAGGTTGTCTCTATATCAACAAGCTTGCTGACGTCGACCTAAAAGTATTAGAGAGACTGATAAAGAAATCGTATTTAGCGATGAAAGATACGCACAGCTAGAGTCTTACCTAGAGAGGTGCGTGGATATATGTAGTAGCCAGCGCGTCTTTCGCCAAGGTATCCGTGATCGGTTTAAGCCCCTCGATTATTATGGATGCCTCTTCGTCAGAGTGAGCATAAATCTCGATGCCCACGGTGCCAGTGGTTAAAAAATACCGGCTGTCAGCAAAGCGGCGCACCACCGGGTAACCGCCAAAACGCATAGAGGTGGGCGTGCAAGGATCATTAGAGTCAAAAGTTGAGATTTTAGTAGTTACTTCGTAACAGTCTCTGTCTACAATGGAGCGCTTGTCCACAAAGGCGGATTGAGTGATCGAGCCATATTTTGAGTCTTTCAGCCTTAAGTCCCAAGATATGATTTTGCTTTGGTCTTGTCCTGGGATAACTGACAAGCTACCTACGCCCATTTCCCCGCGTTTATCTGTGAAGTAATGAAAGCCGTAGTTCTTGGCTGCAGCCACACCCTCACTCAATTCTTGTTCAGTATGGTATGTTCTAGTGTTTACTCTATATTTATCAACTATAAGACTTCCCACGCTGGCTAGTAAAAACAACAAGAAGATGTCAATAACAATTTTTTCTACCCTCGACATGTGGATTCTGCTCATCAGTACTGACTATAAAGCCTTAGGGTTTCGTGTCAATTAATACAGTTTAGTAACCCTGAAATTACGAAATCATAGAGAGGGTTGCAGCAAGCTTGGCTGGGGAGGAGGGATTCGCCTGACCGGCAAAAGAAAGTTACTTTTGCCAAGATCACTTTGTTTGACGCCACTGGCATCTAAACAAAGCAAGGTGCGGGGAATGCTACCCAGCATTCCCGTTCGAATCCCCAACCTCCCGCAGAGCAACAAAAAAGCCCATCACTACGATGGACTATTTTGCTGGCTGGGGAGGAGGGATTCGAACCCCCGAATACCAGTACCAAAAACTGGTGCCTTACCACTTGGCCACTCCCCATTGTGTGCTAAATATGAGCCCTTAGGCTTTTAATAACAGATGAAATTGTAGCAATAATGAAGGCGAAAACCAAGGACAGGGGAAAGTGCGCCATATTAAAAGCCCGCCTCAGATTGATATCTGAACGGGCTTTTTTAAATCAATAAAGAAGTACCGGTTGCAAATCCAAGTTAGCGAACTAAGAAAATACGGTCGCCTGTCTCACCCTTTAAGGTGTCAGCAAGTATATCAAGCTCAGGGAATTCCTGAGACTTCCTTTGCATAAAGTTGTCGATACGGTTATCTAGCGATGCTTGATCTCGAATCATGTGCTTCGATCTCCCTTTACGTTGACGTTCCCCCTAAAAGCTCTCTGTAGTGCCTTAGTACTTGTCATCTTATACGAGTAACCAAGGGCAATCTGTAAGATTAATGACAATTCTAACCTCAACCAAGTTCAAAATTGAGTAAAAAGGGTTACAATATCATCATGTTACCTAAACTCAAGAACTCACTACCGAATATGTTTGGGCACATGCGCCAAGTCGCTAAGGGTCGCATTATATTCTTCCAGGGGGAAGCGCCACGCCACGGCTATGGCATCCTGAAGGGCGTTGTAAGGGTATACGCTCTTGATAACGACGGAAACGAACAGATCGTAGGCCTCTACAGCGAAGATGATATATTCCCGCTTGAGTGGCTTATGCGCAAGAACCGCTCGACCAGTTTCTACTACGAAGCCTTGGCTGACTGCGAACTGTTTGCTATCAATAGGTCCGAATTTGACAGCTCTTTGAACACAGCTGAGTTACGACAATATGTGGTGGATCAGTTCGCAAAAGAGTCTACTCTGGGCATGATTCGTAACCTTGCCTTGCAACAGCCTAGAGCCCGCGATAAGATCATCTACTTTTTTTACTTCTTAGCGCAAAGACATGGGCGGGAAGTCTCATCCGACCTATATAGCCTAGGCATACCGCTGACACACCAGATGCTAGCCAGCTGCTTGGGACTTACCCGCGAAACCGTGTCCAGCGAACTCACCAAACTTAAAAAAGACGGCGCCGTAGCCTACCGTAAAAAGAAGTACCTTGTAGACAAGAAGCTCGTTATAAACGCCGTTGGCAAGGAAATAACAGATCTAGTTTCGAACTAATCTGCGCCCTAGCTTTTCTCAATTTCACTAACTATCTTAAGCAGATCTTGAGGTGAAGCCCAAGACTTAAGAACATATTTGTGAGCGCCAAGGTCAAAAGCCTGGTCTATCTCGTCTTGCAGATCATAATTGCTAAATACAATAATTTTAGGCGCATTCCCTTTGTCGGCAAGTGCGCTGTAACTCCTGAGGAAGGCTATACCGTCCATATGCGGCATTTTGAGGTCAAGCAGTATAATATGTGGTTTAAATTTTTCTAATTTATCGAGGGCGTCTTGACCGTCAAAAGCCACCATGACGCCGTAGCCCGCCTTACTTAGAATCAACTCATAGGCCTCGTTCAAGGACTTTTCGTCCTCGACTACTAGTATTTTCTTCTTCTTGTCCGTCATTTGCGTTTTGGAGTATATCATAATTTACTAGCTTGCAAGTGTAATTTGGGTTACAAATTGTATAAATCTTGCTAAAGTATGCGTAAGCACTTAGTTAAAATCAAGTAATCACATGACCAAAAAAACCCCTACCAGCCCACTGCAGAGCAAACTAATCGGTGCCAGTAAAATACACTTTGTACTTGCTGGGCTGCTGGCATTCCAAATCATCCTGTACGATGCTTCAAAACTGATAACCCCTGAAGTAGTGCTAAAAAGATGGCTGGCAACGGCTGGATTGCTGGTTGTAGCAGTAGTAGTGTGGTACCTGGCTAAGAATCGTTTTGCACACGCCTTTGGCTATCGTATTTTGGCGCTTACGCTCATCCTTAGCGATATCGCGCTCGCCTCATTCGCTGTATATTCGCAGCGCGGCATGGCCAGCAGAGCCGTAATCTTGTACCTCCTAGCGATTGCCACCGCGGCGATACTGGCAAGCAGGAGCGCGCTATTTGGTACTGCTGCCTTGTGTGTGGCCGCCTACACAGCCACGGCTGTAGGCTATTTTGTATTAAATTTTAATGAGGGCTACAAGGTAGAGTTGTACGGCGAAATCGGCTTTTACTCGGCCGTGTTATTTATCTTGGCTGCGCTTATTTGGAAAGCCGTGGGCAGCAAGAACGCTTAGGCTGCTAGCTTTTTCTTCCACTTTGTTGTTACGAGCTTAGTCTTTTTTGCCGCCAGGCCGGTGTAGTGTATTTCTGGTTTCTCGATAACCAGCTTCTCTTTAGCGGAAAATTTCTGCCAGTAGGCAGCACCTTCAGCGTCTTCAGCAACCGTATTTGCCAGAGATTTTTTGTCGGCAAGTGCGCGGTGCGACAGATCTTTTGCTTTCTCGTGTGCCGCAACGTGCCCGTACTTTTCAAGTAGCAGGTAAAGCGGCTCTGCAGCAATGGCTCCACCGGTTAGTTGCAAGTTGCGCTGCATCGCCACATCGTCCACCTCAATCTTACTCATAATGCGGTTCAGGCGCGAAGCAGTAGAGGCCACAATAGCCAGCGACAAAACGTAAAAACGGGACGATGCTGAATCCGTAAGATCACGCTGGTGCTCGCTGCTTAAATTAAGATTCGCGTTTACGCTCTGGGCTATAACCTGCTTGCTCATGCTTACCACGTTCTCAAAATTCCAAGGGTTGCGCTTGTGCGCCATGGTTGAGCTGCCAGTTTGACCTTTCTCAAACCGCTCGCGTACCTCGCCAATTTCGCTGCGCTGCAGATGACGCATATCATGGCCCAGATTGGCCATTATGCCTGCCGTTATCGCTAGCTCATCCATTATTCGCACCAGATTTTCAGGTGGGATAATTTGGGTCGAATACTCAGCTGGCTTTAGATCCAATTTTTCTAGAATGGTTTTTTCGAACAGCAGGGGATCCTCTACAAAAATACTGAGCGCGTTATAGGCACCGACGGCGCCCGAAAATTTGCCCACAAGTTCTTCGCTGAGCGCCTGCAGGGCTTCTGTGGTGTTACCAATACGAGAAACGTATTCGCTCATCGCAAATCCAAAGGTAATAGGCACTCCGTGTTGACCGTGTGTACGGCCTATCTGAGCGGTTCCGGCGTATTTATCAGCCAGCTCAATAAGCGTTGTCGTGAGCTTTTGCAAGCGGGGAATGAGCACCGCGCGGAGAAAGTCCCGCGTTTGCAGCGCATTGGCGTTGGCAATAATATCGTATGATGTAGCCCCAAAATGTACATACGGCTTTGCTTCGTCATCAACGTACTCTTTGATTGAGTTTACTATGGCCTTGATGTCGTGCTTAGTTGTTTTTTCTTCTGCGTAAACCTGCTCTGGGGTGATACGGCGCGCAGCCGCTTCTATCTGCTTAGCAACTCCAGGCGAGCACAGCTTAAAATCGGCAAGGGTATGCGCCAGCGCCACCTCCACATGGGCCTGATAGGCTATGCGGCTGGCTTCTGATAAGTATCTGGCTATTTCTTCTTCGAAGTAGCGACCATCCAGCGGGTCCACGCTCATGTAATTTGAGCTGCCTCCGATAGGCAAAGTAACTGGCCTAAGTTTCAAGCCGCCAAACTTCCTGGCGACTGCTCGAGACTACGCATAATACTAGCTTCTATCCGCTCTGTAGCCGGTAAGCCGTCGTCAGGTTTTGTAAACGCATGACCGGTAATTTGTTCGTACAGTTCGATGTATCGGCGGGACACAGCGTCAATAAATTCATCTGTCATGTCTGGAACATCCTGTCCCAGCTGGCCACTGAAACCGCGTTCCATGAGCCATTCCCTCACAAACTCCTTAGACATCTGCTTAGGATGTTCTGCGGTATGATCGTCCTGGTATGTCTTTAGGCTGTCGGCGTAAAAGTAGCGCGACGAGTCAGGCGTGTGAATTTCGTCGATCAAATAAATAGTTGACCCGACTTTGCCAAATTCATATTTGGTATCGGCTAGATATAGCCCTTGCTTGGCGGCCATTTGCTGGCCCTGGGCGAACAGCTTACGTGCGATGTCTGATAATTCTGCAAATTCCTCGCGGGTAGCGAGTCCTTGCTCGACAATCCGCTCAGCCGTGATGTCCTCATCGTGTCCAGTTTCAGCCTTAGTGGAAGGAGTAATGAGCGGTAACTCAAAAGCATCATATTCTTGAATGCCTTCCGGGAGATCATTGCCACAAAGCTCACGCCCGCCGCTGCTATAGGTGCGCCATGCATGGCCAACCATAAGTCCTCGCACCACCATTTCAATTTTGAACGGCTCGCATTTGCGTCCGATGCTCACATTTGGATCTGGTACGCTAGTTAGCCACGTAGGCACTATATCGCTGGCAGCTTTCAGGAAATGCTCGGCAACCTGATTTAAAACTTGCCCTTTATACGGAATCGGCCGCGGCAAAATGATGTCGAAAGCCGATATGCGATCTGTTGCTACCATTACCATTAGATCGTTATTAATAGTATAAACGTCGCGAACCTTGCCATGATACACAGATGTCTGGCCGGGCAGAGTGAAGTCTGTCCCAATAATTGTATTACTCATAGTTAGGCATTGTAGTCCTACAACATAAAGTCGTAAAGATGCGTTATCATAGAATCGTAAAAGGAAGGGAAATGATGACAAATATACGCGTAGGAATAGTCATGGGATCCAAATCTGATTTGGACATTATGTCAGAAGTTGCAAAAACCTTAGAAGTTTTTGGCGTCGAATACGAAATGCGGGTGCTTTCCGCCCACCGGACACCAGAAGAAGCGGTAGCATACATTAGCGGTGCTCGCGGCCGAGGACTCAAAGTAATAGTTGCTGGCGCGGGCGGCTCGGCACACTTGGCCGGAGTCGCATCAGCCCATACTGAGTTGCCAGTGCTATCTATACCTGTAAAGCGCACAGGACATGATCACGAAGCACTTTTTTCGAACATCATGATGCCCCCAGGCATCCCGCTAGCCACCATGCCAGAAAACGGCGGTAAAAACACCGCCCTTCTAGCCATAGAGATATTAGCCTTGTCCGATGCGGGCCTGTTAAAAAAATATCAGGCGTTCCGCAAAAAACAGCACGACGACGTCCTGGCCGCCGACAAAGACTTAGCCGACAAAGGCTGGCAAAAACTCCTAAGCTAACCCATAAATACGGGCTCGCTACAAATACAGAAATAAATTATACTGTAATCAATCAGTAAGGTGGAGTTTGGAGTAACTGAGGTCAAATGGCAGTCGGACTAGGCGCACCAGTCATTGCAGAGGGCATGCCTGTTGTATTTAGAGATCAAACCATCTGGCGTGACCCCACGACTTTTGACGAGTCTTACCTTATCAACATTGACTTCGATGAAACCTGCTTTACGACTTTTATCTCCAGCGGTAACGGCATTGAGGTCAGCCGGGCGTACGAAATAGCTCTTGAAACTGTCTTGGGTGCCAGTGCCCGCCAAGACTTTAGCAAGCACAAGGGGCTTAGCAACAGGGCACCGCTCGACGTTATCGAGGACCTAATAGAAAAATCGCCAGAATTTATAGATCACGCCCTGGATCATGCAAGAAAATTCTTTTTGCACCCCGACGACATTACCGACATCGGCCTTGGCATGGTAGCCCGTTTCGCGGGGCGCGGCAGCAACGCATACGACGAGCTAACCTCGCGCGCCATAACCGAAATGCTGGTCATACGAAAGAAAGAGCAACTGATGCCGCAGATCTGCACCGACTGGCCGCTACCGGTATTTGAATTTAACGAGGTTTGGCGCGAGCTCTACGCCAGGAAAAACGGTGTCCGGGTGGGAGAGAACTGGCTTAGCCTTGGCGCACACGGCCGCGCCAGAGATGCTGACCAAAAATGGAAGCGCGTACACTTTGCCATAGTCTCGTCGGGCCACACTGACTTTATAAAAAAAGTTATGAACTGCGCAGGACTGCCACACCCTGACATTTACATGACAGACGACGAAATGCGCCGACAAGTCCGCCCACGCACCAAGCCAGATCCCTACGCTCTTGAACTTGTACGAAGAGCCTGGCTCAACGCATATGTGGTCCCTGCCGAGCAGCGCGAAGACATTGACTTTATTGAAGCCGTTAAACGCAGGCAGTTGTACATCGGCGACGACAGCGAAAAAGACGGCAGCATGGCCGAGAATGACGGCACAGCATTTATGCTCCACGACAAAGGGGCAGGCACGTGGACAAAAATTGGTTCACGCATTGTGCACGCAGTAGAAGGTGGGCTGGGATTTGAGCCACAATAACTGGTACGTGTTAACTGGCGGGCCCGGGTCAGGCAAAACAACCCTGATACACGAGCTCAAAAAACTTGGCCATAATACTGTCGAGGAATCAGCCAGACTGCACGTTGAACAACGGCTAAAATCTGGACTTACTATTAACCAAATCCGCCAAAACGAAAAGGCCTTCCAGGAAGAAGTTTTCCGCCTAAAGCAGAATGTTCATGAGGCTTTGCCACGTGACGCTATTGCCTTCTTTGACAGGGGATTTCACGACACAATAGCCTATCTAAAGTATCATGGCCACGAGGTCGAGCACTATATCGAAGCAACGTGCGATGAACTCCTCTATAAGAAAATTTTTCTTTTGGACATGCTCCCATACAAGAAAGACCAGGTGCGTACAGAAGACCATATAACCGCGGCTGCTCTGCATTACATGCTTGTCGATGCCTACCGGGATTCGGGCCACAACATCATTCATGTTCCGGTAGCTCCTCCTGCCGAGCGGGCACAGTTCGTGCTACGGCATATTTAGGCTTAATGCTACAATTTTGACATGAGAGACGAGACTATAAGCGCATGGCTAGCCGCTCTAGCCGCCAAAGAACCCGTCCCGGGCGGCGGAGCAGCAGCTTCATTATTGGCTGCTACTTCTGCGGCCTTAATCGGCATGGCAGCAGCATTTACTACAGGGGAAAAGTGGGCTGACCGAGAGAACGAAATGAAGAGCATACAAGGCCAGGCAGAGGCACTGCGCATACAGGCGCTGGAACTTGCTGATGCCGACTCAGCAGCCTTCGCGGGCGTAGGAGCAGCCTACAAATTGCCAAAAACCACGGAAGCCGAACAAACTGAACGCATGCAAGCTATTGAAGCAGCTCTCATACGCGCGGCTGGGCCACCTCGCGAGACAGCCGTCCTGGCCGCAGAGCTCATAGTGCTGAGTGAGAAGTTAGCCGACAAAACAAATCCAAATGTCTTATCTGACGTGGGTGTGGCATCCTCGGCCGCGCGGGCTGCCCTGGAGTCGGCAATATTAAACATCAGCATAAATAAACAGCTCATCAAAGACACTGCCACAAAAAATACTCTAGCCCAAGCTATGGAAGACGGAACAGCCTACATTGCGCGGGCGGACGCCGTTACGCTAAAGGTCCGGCGGCTGATCGGCCAGAGCTCATGAGCGCCACAAGGCTAGAAGGCAAGGAGCTGGCGGCGAATATCCGGAGCACGACTTCCGGTATGGTGCAGGCCTGCCGCCAAAAGAATATCGTCCCAACTTTAGCTATCGTTATTGCCTCGTCCGACGAATCTGCCCAATACTACGTGCGCCTTATACAAAAACAAGCCCAAGTTGTAGGCATAGAAACTCAGATATCTCAGTTAAGCCCAGCCAGCTCTTACGACGGTATTGCCGTGGAGCTGGAAAGATTGGCTCGCGACTCGTCTGTTCACGGTATTATTCTCCAAACACCGCTAGCTCCTAAGATGCCGGTAGATGACCTTCGCACACTTATTCCTCTAGATAAGGACATCGACGGAGCAAACCCTCTCAGCGCCGGGAGACTATTCAGCGGCCTACAGGCATTCGCCCCAGCTACTGCAGAGGCGGTAATGGAGCTATTGAAGTGGCATAATGTCGAGCTGACAGGAATGGAAGTTGCCGTAGTTGGGCGCAGCCGGATTGTTGGCAAGCCGGTGGCGCATCTTATGCTCGATCAAAATGCCACCGTAACCACCTGCCATTCCAAAACAAGTAATCTCGAATCGGTTACCAGCAGGGCAGAGATTCTAATAGTAGCCATCGGCAAGCCCGGATTTATTGTGGGGGATCACGTAAAGTCCGGCGCGGTCGTTATAGATGTGGGCACCAATGTCGATACTGACGGCAAATTAGTAGGCGACGTAGACCCAGAAAAAGTAGACGATGTAGCAGCAGCACTCTCGCCAGTACCAGGTGGTATTGGCCCTGTTACCACTGCATTATTGTTAAAACACACCGCCCTCGCCGCGACTTTATAGCCATGTTCCTCGCCTTGTAATTACATTGTTAAATGGTTATGATATATTGTAAGTTTGGGGCAAAATTAAAAGAGGGTACCTGCTTTGCATTCGGCGTCAACGTCCACTCCAGAATTGACAGAAAAATGTGCTGTATTTGGTGTATACAGCCGAAGCAACGAAGCCGCGCGGACCGCCTACTACGGGCTGTGGGCACTGCAGCACCGCGGGCAAGAGAGCTCAGGTATCGCTACCTCTGACGGCCACAAAATCCATGTTCATAGCGACCACGGGTTAGTCGCAAATGTTTACCGGAACGAAGACCTGGACAAGCTACCAGGAAATATCGCGATCGGGCACAACCGCTACTCTACGTCCGGCGGAGCCGACGCCGTCCACAACCAGCCTTTTGTCACGCGTAGCAATGACTTTGCCTTTGCGCACAATGGCAACTTGCCGGATTACAAGAAGCTCGAAACATTCTTAAAAAGCAAGGGCATCCTGACTAATAAGCTCAACGACTCCAGCATGATGGCCCGCGCCATTGCCTGGTTTATGGAAGAAGGCAGCAATATCGAGCAGGCCGTGATCAAAGCTTACCCCTTGTTTGAAGGGGTTTTTTCATCTGTCGCTATGAGCAAGAACAAGCTGGTTGCTTTCCGCGATACATGTGGTATCCGCCCGTTATCTATCGGCAAGCTGAGCAATGGCTACGTGGTCGCCTCCGAAACCTGCGCGCTGGATACGGTCGGGGCTGTGTTTGTGCGCGACGTGGAACCAGGCGAACTAGTGGTTATAGATGAGACTGGCATTACCTCGCACCAGATCGTTGAAGGACGGCAGAAATTAGATATATTTGAGTTTGTTTATTTTGCGCGGCCAGACAGCGTACTACTTGGGCAGAGCGTACATAAGGTACGCGAAAACTTTGGCCGGGCCCTGGCCAAGGAATTTGCGGTAGAAGCAGACGTCGTAATACCGGTGCCTGACTCTTCTATCCCAGCAGCTCTCGGCTACGCACAGGCAAGCGGCATACCCTTTGACATGGGCCTCATCAAAAACCGCTACATCAACCGTACTTTTATCCAGCCTTCCGCTGAGCTACGGCGAAGAGATGTACAAATGAAGCTTAATCCTGTAATAGACTGCCTCAAAGACAAACGGGTCGTACTAGTCGATGACTCTATTGTTCGCGGTACGACCATGCGCCAAGTCGTAAAAATGATACGGCAAGCCGGCGCCCGCGAACTACACATACTCATAAGCTGTCCGCCTGTCAAATTCCCAGACTTCTATGGCATCAACACTCCCGACCAAGCCGAGCTGGTGTCGGCTCAGATGAATGTCGAAGAAGTTCGTGAATACCTAGACGCCGATTCTCTAAAGTTCCTGTCGAAAGAAGGCATGGTCGCTGCCACCGGACTTGGCGCGGACAATTTTTCTATGTCGTGCTTTGACGGCGTGTATCCGGTAGACATCGGCGCACAGGCTAAAACCGTGATATATCCAAAAGTAGAAGACCAGCATTATAGCGCCGAGCGCGGCCGTCCTCGCCTGCAGCTCGACACGCCTGCCTACAATCAACCCGCACCCGCAAAATCATTTGCTAGCTAAGTATGAACATGCGGCCCGGACTTGCCATACTTGCTTCAGGCCAGGGAACAACCGCCGAAGCAGTAATAAAAGCATACGCCGCAAAGCCGGACTCACCCGAAGTCCGCCTGGTTATCGCCAGCAAAGCCAGCGCCGGAATACTAGGCAGAGTTGATGAGCTCAACGCAAGATACAACCTTGTTATTACAAAGGCTGTTATCGGAAAAGAGACTCATCCGGCCAGCACAGGAGAAACGATTGTTTTAGGACAGCAAAGCATTGCAGAGGAGCAAGCATTGATCGACATCCTCAACGATGCAAAGATAGATCTTGTTTTACTGCTTGGCTATATGCGCCGGATAGGCACTACCATCGTCAGAAACTACGGCTGGCAACAATCCTACGAAAGCCTGTACCAGGCACGAATGCTGAACACTCACCCAGGACTCTTGCCAGAAACAAAAGGCCTATTCGGGGTTCACGTCCAGGAACATGTACTCGAGCACGACCTGCCTTACGGCGGGCAAACGCTGCACATCGTTGCAGAAGATTATGATGACGGACCTACCATTCGTGAGCACAAAGTCCGAGTAGAGCCGGGAGACACCCCTGACTCTCTGTTTAGCCGTGTTAAACTAGTGGAACAAGAATCACTGCCGGGTGACATAGAAGACTTTATAAGGAAGCGTAAAAAATACTTGGAGCAACGATAATGCCAGGCAAAAAAGTTCTAGTAATAGGCAGCGGGGGCAGGGAACACGCACTGGCCTGGAAACTGCTCCAATCCGCACATGTCGATAGAGTCTATGTCGCTCCTGGCAACGGGGGTACTGCCCTTATTGCTGACAACGTACCGATAGGCTTTACTGACGGCCCAAAACTTTTAGAATTTGCCAAAAAAAATAATATAGACCTCGCGGTTATCGGGCAAGAAGCCGCCAGCGAGGCCGGTGTGGTTGATTTATTTCAAGCAAATAATCTGCCCATTTTTGGCCCGACCAAAGAAGCCGTTCGCATCGAGTCGTCCAAAGCTTTTTCAAAAGAATTCATGCGGAAGCAGGGCATACCAACCGCCGGATTCAAAAACTTCAACGACCCTGACGAAGCTATGCAGTATTTAAAAAATAGGCAGTTTCCGCAGGTCATCAAGGCTGACGGCTTGGCTGCCGGCAAGGGAGTGGTTATCGCCCACACCTTAGAAGAAGCCCAGGACGCCGTAGAAGACATTATGGTAAAAAGAGCTTTTGGCGAATCGGGGAACAAGGTGGTTATCGAAGATTTTATAAGCGGCCACGAGGTATCTATCCACGCTTTATCAGATGGAGACAACTATGCAATTTTTCCCACGTCCCAAGACCACAAGCAGATATTTGATGGAGACCTCGGACCAAATACTGGCGGTATGGGAGTCATTGCCCCTAGCGACCTTCTGAGCGATAAACAGCTTAAGGCAGTTCTTAAGGACGTTGTTTTACCAGCACTTACAGGCATGAAAGCTCTGGGCAGCACCTTCATTGGCTGCCTGTATCCCGGCATTATGGTAGACGGCGATAACATTCAGGTGCTCGAATATAATGCCCGCTTTGGCGACCCTGAAGCCGAGGTATACATGCGCTTGCTCGACAGTGACCTGTACGAAGCCCTGCTCTCTTGTGCGCAGGGCGGTCTCCAGCCGCTCAAGTGGCACGCAGGCTACGCAGTCTCAGTAGTTATGGCCTCAGCTGGATATCCGGCCAGCTCCTCAAACGGCGATGTTATTAACGGTATTGGCCAAGCTGAAAAATTAGATGATATCGTGGTCTTCCATGCTGGCACGGCTAGATACGGCAAAGACCTGGTCACGGCTGGAGGCAGGGTACTCAACGTGACAGCAACAGGCAAAACGCGTGCAGAAGCGATCGACAAAGCATACCGAGCCGTAGCGCTTATACACTTCGAAGGCGCTCAGTACCGCAACGACATCGGCCTTCGTAATTAAGCATCCGATCGTCACATACTTCCAAATTTTATTATTTAACTTGCAGTAAGCACAAATATAGCCTTTAATAAAAATGTAAGGGAATGCTCGAAAATACAAATGGGCCAAGTATACTCACCAGAACAAGTTACGGCTGGGGAAGTTCCTGCCGCTGGAGGTATTGACCAGCTGCAAGCTGCTGCATTCTTCATGAACAGCCTTCGAGGCTTTCTACCTACAAATCTTAACACGAGGATACTTATTCCCGGCTCAATCGCTACCGGCCAAGCTACCCGGCGCAGCGACGTAGACTACCTGCTGGTTGACAGCTCTTGTGATCGAGATGGCGAGCCGCTTATTTCATCCGAGTCAAGAATGCGCCAGCGTTTGCATATCACAGGGACTATAAGATACGTGACGGAGCGCTTTCATGTTCACCTAGAGGGCAAAACATACACTGACGCTGGTCTAGCAAGAATGGGAAACAGAATTTACGATGCGCTATGGCTATCGCATGCTCTCGACATACAGGACAACTATCCTGACTGGTCTCATCGCAAACCACTAGAAATACTGAGACCATACGCTGTCGACATACATAATCTTACGGAGCCACGGGAGATATCGCTAACCGGTGCCGTTGCAACCAGATACATGGACGGCAAAGTTTCTATTTTCGAGGAAGCAGGGGAGTTCAATCCCGATAGCAGGCGAGATCTACTTCGATTCCAACGAGCACTTGAGGCACCAAAAGCCTATGCTCGTAAAATGATAGCAGTTAGTGCCCTCGAAGGCTGCCATATCACCAATCCAGACGTAACAAGCCGGCAAAACATGCGAGACCAGACTAACGCAATCTTGGATCGCATTGATACTACAGGAAAAATGAGACGTTATAATGATTTATTGGTAGGACTCGACAGGGAGTACGACCAAGTACTAGATGAAGCATTGAAATCAGACAGCATAAGCGAATATGAGATGTGGCTTGCTGGCAACTACTTAGCCTCCTGTGCTCTAGCGCTGCGCTTGGCGCATGGCTATGCTCGCCACATCGACGAAGTAACCCTATGGCATCCGTCTATTGACTATGGCCGGTTTGGTATTGATATCAACGAAGAATACGATACCGATTTTGCACTCGAACACTCGCTAAGCGAGCCTTTAGACGATGGGGAGAACGAGATACATACTGATGCTCTGGAGGAATTAAGCGACCCTGTGAATATCAACCTTTCACACGAAGAGATTGACGAACTAATAGATCAACTTACACGCGATCCACAACGACAATTTGCGCGTAGTTAGTGTCTGGAATAAATTCTAGGCTTGGTTTTCGCCGTCAAATAGGGCGGACACAGAGCGTTCCTCGAAAATAGCCTTTATGGCTCCAGCAAGTAGATCCACGACCGATACAACCTCAATATCTAACAGGTCTGCGCTACCCTCAGGCAAAGGCAGCGTGTCGGTAACAGCCAGGTGTTCTATCGCGGAATTCTTAAGCCGTTCCACGGCAGGAGGCGAAAAAAGGGCGTGGGTCGCCATAGCCGAAACTGATTTGGCGCCGCACGTCATCAGGACTTCCGCTGCGGCACACATTGTTCCTGCAGTATCTATCATGTCGTCAATAATCACGCAGTTCTGGCCATCGACATCGCCTATAACTTCTAGCGCTTTTGTTTTATTCTTGCCTGTTCGTGTCTTATGGACTATGGCCAAATCTACGCCTAGGCGGCTAGCGTAGCGCTCGGCCAGCTTTACCCGGCCGGCATCTGGCGAAACCATCATAAAATCACCGCCAAAATAATTCTTTAAATGTTTGGCAAGCACTGGCATGGCGATCAGATGATCGAACGGGCCGTTAAAGAATCCCTGGATCTGGCCGGTATGCAAATCAACACTGACAATGCGGTCAGCACCAGCCACCGCCAAAATATCAACTACTAGCCGAGCCGTAATCGGCTCGCGCCCCGAAGACTTGCGATCTTGCCGGGCATACCCCAAGAACGGGCAAACAGCCGTTATGTGCTTGGCAGAAGCTCGCTTGGCAGCATCAATTAAGATTGCCTGTTCCATGATTGCCTCACCCACAGAACCGTTATGCGCCTGAAAAATGTACACATCAGCGCCACGCACTGACTCATCAAGCTGGCACTTTATCTCGCCGTTAGCAAATGACTCTAAATTAGTCTCGCCAAGCTTGACGCCGAGGCGGCTTGCTACTTTCTCGGCAAGCTCCGGATAATGGCTACCGGCAAATATTTGCAGCTGTCTGTCGATCGTCCTTTTCAAGATTTTTCTCTCACCATTGCTATAGGTAGTTTAACACAGCCGCCAAGCTCCACTAGGGTAATGCACGAAAACCCAAAAGCCTATATACTACATATACAAATGGGGTCGTCAAAAATTATATAGTAAGGTCTACAGGCGATATAAGGAGCTGGATTTGCATGTCGAAAAAACTTGATTATCACAAAATGGTGGACTACGAGACAGCAGACCCAGCCAAGGTACTTGCCCAAAAAGAGGGCGCCGCCACTGCCAAAAACTTGCCGTTCGGATTTACGGAAGTCGCAGGCACCCGCGGCGAGTCAGCTTACGTGTTCGATATGGGCGATATGTATGGGGCCCTGGTACAGGAAGGGCTTGGCACCAAGAGCCTGATCGCCCAGTCAATCTACAAAGACACAGGCGTGTCGTATTTTGCGGAGGTTGCTAAAGATACCGTAGCCACATTTGTGAATGATCTTGTTAGCGTTGGGGCAACTCCTGTAGTAACGAACGCCTACTGGTCTTCCAGCTCCTACGCCTGGCTAGCTGACCGCAAACTCACGGAAGACTTTATAAAAGGCTGGCGAGCGGCGTGCGACGAGGCTGGGATAACATGGGGCGGTGGCGAGACGCAGTCGCTGCCTGGCATCATCGAGAACGGCGCGCTGGAACTGGCGGGATCGGCCTTTGGAGTTATTAAAGATAAAACACGTTTGGTGTGTGAGAATAATCTACGTGCGGGCGACGCCATACTGCTGGTAGAATCTAGCGGTATCCATGCCAATGGTGTAAGTTTAGCACGCGAAATCGCCAAGAAGCTGGCGGGCGGCTACCAAACAAAGCTGCCTAGTGGCGATTTGTACGGCGCTGCGCTATCCACGCCGACACACTTATATGCCAGCCTCGTCGGGGCGCTGTTTGAAGCAGGCATTGACGTCCACTACTTGTCGAACATCACCGGCCACGGCTGGCGCAAAATTATGAGAGCAAGTGCCAAATTTAGTTATGTAATGCATGAGGTTACACCTGTCCATGAGGTATTCGATTTCATTGCCGAGCAAGCCGGAAACAATGTGCAAGAAATGTATGGCAACTACAATATGGGAGCTGGCTACGCTGTATATCTGCCAGATGCCCAGGCCAAAAAGGCCCAAGCTATAGCCGCAGACAACGGGCTCAGGTCCTGGATTGCAGGACGCGTTAAAAAAGGGCCAAAGCGCGTGGTTATCGAGCCCAAAAATATTACATTCACATCTGAAAGCCTGGCGGTTCGCTAGTGAGACATCACGGCGGTATAAACGCACTGAGCGACTATAGGCAAAAGCAACTTCTGCAGGCGCTTAAAGTTCTTGAGCCTAGTGTGACGCGGCTAAGCGCTGAGTATATTCACTTCTTTAATACCTCAAAGAAGCTAAACAGTGGCGAAGAGAAAACACTGGCTAGTCTTTTGACATACGACCAGCCCTACACTGAACAGCGGCGGGGTACCCTTCTGCTGGTTGCTCCGCGTCCCGGCACTATCTCGCCGTGGTCATCTAAGGCTACGGAGATTGTTCACAGCACAGGGCTGCTGGCAGTTACTCGTTGTGAGCGCGCAATTGCTTACTACATCGAAGCGGGTAGCCAATCAGATACCACAGCTTTAGGCGCGCTGCTGCACGACCGCATGACAGAAGTAGTACTAAAAAATCTTGAAGACGCCGAGGTGTTATTTGACCACGAAGGGGCAAAAAGCTACGAAGAGACCGACATTACTGTGCACGGTAAAAGAGAGCTAATCGAGGCAAACAAAAAACTGGCGCTGGCTTTGTCGGAAGACGAAATTGAATATTTGCTGGCAACATATACGCGCATAGGTCGGAACCCGACCGATATAGAGCTTATGATGTTTGGCGCAGTGAATAGCGAGCACTGCCGCCACAAAATTTTTAACGCTGCTTGGGTAATTGACGGCGAAAAGCAAGACAAAACTCTTTTTCAAATGATAAAAAATACCTACAATAACTCCCCCGGGGACGTCTTGTCCGCCTACTCTGACAATGCCGCGGTGATGCGCGGCCCAAAAGCTGCACTATTTTTTGCAGACCCGTCCACCCGTGTCTATGGCACACGGAACGAACCAGTACATTTGGTAGCTAAGGCTGAAACACACAACCACCCGACGGCTATCGCACCGTTTGCTGGAGCGGCAACAGGTGTTGGCGGCGAGATCAGAGACGAGGCAGCTACAGGCCGCGGCGCCAAATCCAAAATGGGCTTTAGCGGTTTTAGCGTGTCGAATCTCAATCTGCCAGAACTTCCACAGCCTTGGGAGAAGCCTTACGGCAAACCAGGCCGAATAGTGAGCCCTTTGGACATTATGATTGAGGGCCCTTTGGGAGGCTCGGCTTTTGCGAACGAATTTGGCCGGCCGAATCTTGCAGGCTACTTTCGTACGCTCGAGCAGGAAGTAAGTGGGGAAGTGCGTGGCTATCACAAACCGCTCATGCTTGCTGGAGGCTTGGGCAATATCCGCGACCGCTACGTGCACAAGAAGCCTATCCCGGCCGGAGCTCTGATTATTGTGCTCGGAGGACCATCCATGCTTATCGGGCTTGGCGGCGGGGCGGCATCTAGCATGGGCAGTGGTCAGAGCGATGAGAACCTAGATTTTGCATCTGTACAGCGCGGCAACGGAGAAATGCAGCGGCGTGCCCAAGAAGTTATTAACAGCTGCTGGGCAGACGATGACAATCCTATAATCTCTATCCACGACGTGGGCGCTGGCGGCATATCCAACGCCTTACCAGAGCTCGTGCACGACGCTGGTCTGGGCGCCATGTTTGAACTTAGGGACATCCCAACCGCCGAGCCTGGCCTGAGCCCGCTCGAGATATGGTGCAACGAAGCGCAGGAGCGTTTTGTGTTGGCAATAGATAAACGCGATCTGCCGCGCTTTAGTGCACTTTGTGAGCTCGAGCGTTGCCCGTTTGCAGTCGTTGGTACGACTACAAAGAAGGAGCAGCTCGTTCTAAACGACCGTCTTTTCAGCAATCAGCCAATTAACATCCCTATGGATTTATTGTTCGGCAAGCCACCCAAGATGACCAGGCAGTTTACCCGTGCAAAAACCAGACTCGCAAGCTTCGACACAGCTGCTATACAGATAGAAGAGGCAGCGAGGCGAGTACTGCAACTGCCTTCAGTAGGCAGTAAGAAATTTTTGATTACCATAGGCGACCGAACGGTGGGAGGCCTCGTCGCCCGTGACCAAATGGTTGGTCCGTGGCAAGTACCAGTAAGTGACGTTGCCGTCACCGCTAGCGCTTTTTCTGGACATACAGGCGAAGCAATGGCTATTGGCGAACGCACGCCTGTGGCTCTGATCAACGCAGCGGCTTCAGCCCGGCTGGCAGTTGGAGAGGCAATTACTAACATAGTCGCAGCAAAGATAGGGAAGTTGTCTGATATCAAACTTTCGGCCAACTGGATGGCTGCAGCCGGTCACAAGAACGAAGACCAGTACTTGCACGAGGCCGTTGCAGCCTTAGGCCAGGAATTCTGTCCGGCGCTGGGCATTGCCATACCGGTGGGCAAGGATTCGCTTAGCATGCACTCCTCATGGCAAGACAAAGATGGTCACAAGTCAGTCAGCTCACCTATGTCAGTTATTATCAGCGCCTTTGCGCCCGTGACAGATACCGGCAAAACGCTTACCCCCTATCTTAGTCCAACTCCTAGCAGCTTGGTCTTGCTGGATCTCGGACAGGGTAAGAATCGCCTTGGCGGCTCTGCACTTGCTCAAACATATGGCCTGCTCGGCAATGAGGCGCCTGACATTGATCCTGCGATTTTGATGAAATTCTTCCACTGCGTACAAAGCCTCAACCAGAAGGGTCTTCTGCTGGCCTACCACGACCGTTCCGACGGCGGATTGTTTGCCACCCTCTGCGAGATGGCCTTTGCCACACGCTCCGGACTTGATATAGATCTCTCTGAACTTCCTGGGACCCTGCTTGAAAAACTCTTCTCGGAGGAACTGGGTGCTGTTATCCAGGTGTCTACCGCAAAACTACTGTCTGTACTTAGTGTGCTCAACTCAGAGCTTGGCCATGATGTCGTGCATGTACTTGGCAAGCCATCACAGTCATCTCATAAAATCAGCCTGCATAACGGAGGTAAGCTGGCCTATCAGGCAACGCGCTCAGAGCTAGAGTCTTGGTGGGCAGAAACCAGCTACCAAATACAAAAACAACGCGACAATCCAGACTGCGCCAAGCAGGAATATCAGCTTATTAATGAGCTCGACAACCCCGGCCTTTCCCCGAAAGTCAGCTTTGCGTCGGGTGCAACGGTGAAGTACAAAGGCAAGCCCAAAGTTGCCGTGTTCCGCGAGCAAGGAGTCAATGGCCAGGTAGAGATGGCCGCCGCCTTTGACCATGCCGGATTTACAGCTATCGATGTACACCTCAACGACCTGCTCTCAGGCCGCATCTCGCTGGCTGATTTCTCAGTACTTGCGGCTTGCGGCGGTTTTAGCTACGGCGACGTTTTGGGTGCGGGCGGAGGATGGGCTAAGTCAATTCTGGGCGACAAAAAACTGCGCGCCGAATTCCAACAATTTTTCAATCGCGCCGATACATTAAGCCTTGGTGTCTGCAACGGCTGCCAGATGCTGTCGGGGCTAAAAGAACTGATTCCCGGTGCCGACCATTGGCCTAAGTTTCTCAAAAACACATCGGATCGATTTGAGGCCAGGCTGGTGAGTGTCCGGATCAATAAATCGCCGTCAGTATTTTTCCGCGGTATGCAGGATTCTGTGCTGCCGGTACCCGTAGCGCACGGCGAGGGCAGGGCAGTTTTTGCAAATCCGACCTCTGCGGCAAATTCGCTCAATCAAGGTCTGGTCCCTCTACAATACGTCGACAACTATGGCAAGGTTACTGAGCAATACCCCCTCAATCCAAACGGCTCAAGCGGCGGCATTACTGCCCTCACTAGCCAAGATGGCCGGGCCACTATCCTTATGCCGCACCCTGAGCGTGTTTTTTTGACCAAGCAGCTATCTTGGCACCCTGCCGAATGGCCAGAGGAAAGCCCGTGGCTCAAAATCTTCCAAAATGCCCGCGAGTGGCTAGAAAAACATTAGGACTTTAATTTAATAAGTCTTTATTACAACCCTTGACGCTTGTGGGCAAAAAAACTTAAGCTGGGGGGATGCTACGAAGAACTCATCACGTAAAAACTTTTTCATTCCGGTGCCTGGAGCTTTCGCTTTGAAAAGGGGTTTTGAGATGGGTTCTAAAACAAAGATGTTGAAGAATCGGCTGGGCGCACTTTCTTTTCTAAAGGGCCCCGCCGCTCCAAGCGGGCAAGACGTACAGCCAGCGCTTGATTATATTCAGGCTTACTGGCACAACCTAAAACGCTACCATCCCAAGGACGAAGACAATCTTGTGGGCTTGCCCAAGCCTTTCTTGGTACCTTCCTTCGAAGAGGGACACGAGTTCGACTACAACGAGCTGTATTACTGGGACAGCTACTTCATGATCCAGGGCATGTTCGATGAGCAGCACAAGGAGCTTGTCCTGGGCATCATCGAAAACCTGGCATATTTGTTCAAGAGGTTTAAAATCATTCCAAATGCGTCTCGCTTATACCTGACGAGCAGATCCCAGCCGCCGTTCTTTACGAGCTTTATCTGGGAGGCTTACGAGGCATACGACATGGGTGAGAAGTGGCTGGGCGAAATGCTGGCAATTGCTGAGGACGAGTACAAAATCGTATGGATGGGCTCTCGTAAGCCCAACGCCCGCTGCGTACACAAAGATCTTAGCAGGTACTATGACTTCAACTACCTGCACGATATCGCCGAAGCTGAAAGCGGGTGGGACATGACCCCGCGCTTTAACCGCAAAGCACTCGACTATCTGCCTATCGACTTAAACTCACTGCTCTACAAATACGAAACCGACTTTGCGCGCTACTACAAGCTTGTTGGCAAGCACGACAAGGCAGAGTCCTGGGAAAAAGCTGCAAAACACCGCAAACGAATGGTTAGCAAACTCATGTGGAGCAACTTGCGCGGACTATTTTACGACTATGACTACAAGCGAGAAAAAAGAGGAAGTGTAAGCTCGCTGGCTGCCTACTACCCTATGTGGGCTGGTCTAGCCACGAAGGAGCAAGCAGCGCGTCTAGTAAAGTCGCTCCGACGTTTCGAGAACAAAGGCGGGCTAGCCACCACCGACTTGCCTCAGCTAAACAAGTATGTCCCTGGCGTAACTTTTGTGCCTACACAGTGGGCCCACCCAAATGGCTGGGCACCACTCCATTTCTTGGTTATTCAAGGCTTGGAGCGCTACGGCTACCACGAAGACGCCCGCCGCATTGCCATAAAATGGATTCGAACTAATCTGGATTGGTTCAACAAAAAGCACATATTCCTAGAGAAGTACAACGTGGTACAGCCAAGCAGACCCCCCGAAAAAGGTCTTTACCCCTCACAGACTGGTTTTGGCTGGACAAACGCCGTGTTCGTGGCGCTTGTCAAAAAGTACATCCTCGAAAAATAAACCATCTACTACTTAGCGGGGCTCTTGACTTTCTTAGAAGATTTTAATATTGCTTCGTGAGATTTGCCATCCTTGTAGTAAGTCCTAACCTGAGCTAACAGATACAAACTAATCACAGAGCCTATAACCGACCATAACAGGTTGCCTATATCTCCTTGATCCGAGAAAATAACAAAAAAGCCATATGCCAGACTTGCGAGCGTGCCATAGAGCATGAAGTCCCAGCCCGTTTTCTTGCTGCGCTTTTTTAACCCTGGGAAGGCGGCTATCATTAGCACCGCTTGCACCGCCAACGCCAAAAGTGCAATATAGAAAAACAAACCGAGCTCGTTTATCTCTGGTGCGGGCGTATTGTAGTACTGGTTAAGCCCGTTTACGTACTCAACCGCCTCATTTACACGATTGCCGATCCTCCAAAGGCCGAGTGCCGCCAGAATTCCTAAAATACCGAAAACTAGTGAAATCCACGGGGCATACTCGACCAATGTCCTCCGGCCATTCTCAGGCAGCTGGAAAGGTGCTTTTTTTACGAAATACTCGTCCATCGCCGACTCAAGCTTATTTTGCGTGGTCATAATTCTAGACTCTCCCTCATTTAATACTTATTGTAACAATACGCCTGCTCGGCCACATTATGCAACTAGGCTTAGGGCAAGCCTGTGGAAAAGCATGTACAATATAGGCTGATATGGCGGCAGATTTTACTGAAGAATACAAAAAGCTTAATGTGGCACAAAAGCAAGCAGCGGATCACCTAGACGGGCCCTTACTGGTTCTTGCTGGCCCAGGCACCGGCAAGACGACTCTTTTAACGGCTCGGGTTGCTAACATTCTGAGGTCTACCGACACCTTGGCCGAGAATATCTTGTGCCTAACATTTACTGACTCTGCTCAAAAGACCATGCAAAACCGTCTGGTGGAGTCGATTGGGCAAGACGCCTATAAAGCGCACATCCACACCTTCCATAGTTTTGGCACGTGGGCTATGCGCACCTATCCAGAATACTTCGCGCAACAACTGCGCACCAAACCGGCTGACGACGTAACACGCTACCAAATATTTTTGCATATTTTTGAGCGCCTGGACCATCACGACCCATTAGCCGCCATGAACGACGGTGATTACCTGTACTTACCTGACACAAAGACAAGAATCAGCCACCTCAAGCAAGCAGGCGTAAGCCCAGATGGGCTAGAAAATATCTGCAAAGTTGACGCCCTCTGGCTAGAAGCATTCGAGAAGGCCATACACACCTGTTTGGCAGGAATGGCGACCGTAAGCAAAAAAACTATCCCTTTATTTGAGCAATTGCTGCAGCTACTAGACGACACTCCCCCAAGCGAGCTGGGGCAGCAGGCAGCAGTAGAGCTACGCTTAGCGCTGGAAGATGCTGTTGACGAGGGCAAGCTTAGCACCAAGCCAATTACCGCCTGGAAGAACAAGTGGCTGATCAAAAAGCATAACGGCGACTACGGGGCTCAATATAGTAAGGAGCTCGCTAAACTGCGCTCACTCGCTGCAATTTATCGCAGCTACCAGCAAGCCATGACCCAACGTGCCCTGGTAGATTACGACGATATGCTGCTTAGGCTGCTAGAAGCCCTAGATACTCAGCCTGACTTTTTGGCTGAAATCAGAGAGCGATTTTTATACATTATGGTCGACGAATACCAAGACACAAACGGCGTACAAGACAAAATATTAGAACAGATATCAGATAGTCCGGTCCACAACAACGAGCCAAACATCATGATAGTAGGAGACGACGATCAGGCCATTTATGGTTTTCAGGGCGCGTATAGCTCCAACGTATTGGACTTCCTTAAGCGGTGGCCCAAAACAACAACTATCACGCTGACTCAAAATTACCGCTCCACGCCAGAAATTGTGCGCTTTGCACGCTCAGTGATTATGCAAGGAACCGACCGGCTTGAGGCCCGCTACGAATACGTAAACAAAGAGCTCACCACCACCAACAAGCCCGGCCCACGAGTCCAACTCGTGGAAGCTACAACTCGTTCACAAGCCCGATTGTATCTGGCTAGTCAAATTAAGCAACATATCGACAGCGGCGTTAATCCCAATCAAATAACAGTCTTATCTCCCCAGCATCGATACCTTGAGGAATTGCTGCCGTACCTATCAGATGCAGGCATAGATGCGTCGTACGAGCGGCGGCAAGATGTTTTAAACGAGCCTCACATAGCTGAATTATGTTTGTTGGCGCGAGTTATCGTCCAAATTGGCAACGGAGAACACAGTGCCGCAAATGAGAGTTTGCCCAAGCTTCTGAGCTTGCCGTGGTGGGACCTCTCTGCTAAGAGTTTGTGGCTCACCAGCTTGGCGGCGAGCAAGCAGCGCGTAACGTGGCTAGAGATTATAGAGCAGGGAGCCGACAAACAGCTGGCTGCTGCAGCAAGCTGGCTGCTGCTACAATCAAAAGAGGCCCCCTCACTACCCCTGGAGCAGATGCTTGATCGTTTGATCGGCGGCGAGGACTCGGCTTGGTCATACCGCCGTTACTACTTTGACGCTACCAGGCCAAAGCAACATTACCTTGAACTCCTAACGGCCCTTATCACTCTCAGGAATCACCTCAGGGACTACCAGGGCGTCGAAACCCTGACATTAGCGGACTTCGTACAGTACGTCGAGCTTAGAAAGCAAGCTAATCTGCCTATAACTAACGACCATCCTGTGTCGTCTCGGCCAGCCGCGGTCAATTTGATGACCGTCTATAAAGCCAAAGGCCAGGAGTTCGACATAGTGTACTTACTCGATGGTCATCACAGTGTTTGGGGCGATCCAAAAGACCGCAACAACTTAATCAAGCTAGCTCCACATATTGCTGCCGTACCGAGTGGCAACAATCCAGACGAGCGGCTTCGAGCCTTCTATGTCGGCCTTACCCGCGCTGCCAAGCAACTCTCCATTATTACGAATAGCCGCGACGACAAGAACAACGAGGTTCTCCCGCTTGGCTGGCTAGGAAACAGCGCCGCAGCAGACCAACTTGAGCGGCCTGTTGTGCCGGCGGTTAGCACAAAGAAATCAGAGCATATAGCAGAGCTAGAGTGGCGAGACTACGTACTGCCTAAGGATGATCAGACGTGGCGCGACATATTGAAAGACTCCATGAGTAATTATTCTATGAGTCCTACTCATCTGAATGCTTTCCTGGACGTGGCTAACGGGGGGCCGCGGGCATTTTTGATAAACCAGCTGCTGCGCTTTCCGCACGCGCTGGCCCCAAGCGCCTCTTTCGGGAATGCTATGCATAGTCTTATGCAGTGGCTACACACTCAGCCAGCATGGCCTACGCTGGCCGCTGCAAAAAAATATTTTGTCATGCAAATCTCTAGTTATCATCTTGGAGAGATCGAAACTGCCAAACAAACTACCCGCGGGAACCGTGCTATCGAACATCTATATATACATAAATCCCAGTTAACTCCAGCCGGCAAAACACTGCTCGTTGAGCGCGATTTTGGCAGCGATAGCGTAGTAGCGGACGGAATGCGGCTTAGGGGCAAGCTTGACCTAATGGCTATCGATGATACAGCTAAGCACGTGACCATCACAGACTACAAGACAGGTAAACCAGCTTTTGGCTGGCCCAGCACAGGCTCTAAAAGCTATGAAGCCCTTAAACTTCACAAGTACCGCCAGCAACTGCTTTTTTACAAACTGCTTATTGAGCACTCTCGCAGTTACGGCGGCAAGCTGCAGGTCACGAGTGCGCATATAGTATTTCTTGAGCCACTAGCAGACAGCGATAATTTGCTCTCATTAACGCTTACATACGAGCCCGAGGAAATTGCACGTTTACAAAAACTCATGGCAGCAGTTTGGAAAAAAATAACAACACTCGAGCTACCCGACACCAGCAACTATCAACCTGACGTAGCGGGCGTCAAACAATTCGAAGACGACTTGCTACAAGGTAAAATCTAGTATCTGCGCTTGGAGTGTTTCTTGAGGCTGGCAAGCTGCAAGCGAACCTCGGAGCGATCTACTAGGGCCTGGGCATCGGCCATCGACATAGCGTCCTTGGCTTTGCTCTGCATCTCCTGTGCGCGCTTGAGCGCTGCCTGTGCCTCCTGCTCATTCACTTCCTCAGGCGCATCGAGCTCATCTACCAATATTTGCACCGTGTTGTGCAGCACCTCAATCGTGCCATCATATACACCGTACTCGGCCCGAGATGCATCCCTCTCTTCTTTTTTTGCGCGAATCTTCAGTATGCCGGGAGCAACTTCGCCCAAAAGCGGTGCGTGCCCGTCATACACAGCGATCACGCCACCAGTTGTAGGTATGACAACTTCATAGACATCGCTATCCACTTCCGTACCTGACAAAGTGATGACTTTTAAGTGCAGCATTATTTTTTCTTTTTAGACTCTGTCTCTTTAACTTTGCCCATATCTTTAAGCGATCCAAGCATGTAGAAGGCCGATTCCGGCTTATCGTCGTGCTTGCCGTCAATTACTTCGGCAAAGTCAGCAATCGTCTGTTTTAGCGAAACATACTGGCCGGCATTGCCAGTAAACTGTTCTGCAACGAAAAACGGCTGAGTTAGAAGCCGCTGGATGCGGCGGGCACGGTTCACGCTTTGCTTGTCTTCGTCTGAGAGCTCTTCCATACCGAGAATGGCAATTATATCCTGCAGGTCCTTATAGCGCTGCAGGATGCGCTGTACTTCGCGGGCCACGCGGTAGTGTTCCTCGCCGACAATTTCTGGATCCATCAAAGTAGACGAGCTATCGAGCGGGTCAACAGCAGGGTAGAGCCCGAGCTCGGTAAGCGCGCGATTCAATACAATAGTGGAGTCCAGATGAGCAAATGTTGTGGCTGGAGCAGGGTCTGTCAGGTCGTCTGCTGGCACATAGACTGCCTGTACCGAAGTGACTGAGCCTTTCTTTGTAGAAGTAATACGCTCTTGCAACTGTCCCATTTCCTGCGCCAAGTTTGGTTGGTAGCCTACAGCACTTGGCAGTCGGCCAAGCAGTGCAGAGACTTCCGAGCCAGCTTGGGTGAAGCGGAAAATATTATCAATAAAAAGCAGCACGTCCTTGCCTTCATCGCGGAAGCCTTCGGCAATTGTTAAGCCAGACAAAGCCACGCGCAGACGCGCGCCAGGCGGTTCGTTCATCTGCCCAAAGACCAGGGAGGTGTTCTTGATTACGCCCGACTCTTCCATCTCGTGGTACAAGTCGTTGCCTTCGCGGGTTCGCTCGCCGACACCAGCAAAGACTGACTGGCCGCTATGGAATTTGGCGATGTTGTTGATAAGCTCCTGAATCAATACGGTTTTTCCAACCCCAGCACCACCAAATAGGCCAACCTTGCCGCCTTTGGCAATCGGTGCGATAAGGTCGATGACCTTAATGCCCGTTTCCAGGATCTCTATCTGGCCTGATTGCTCGGCCAGCGTTGGAGGCTCGCGGTGAATAGGGGACCGTAGCGTAAATTTATCAGGTTTATCATCGATCGGCTCACCGACGACGTTAAACATGCGGCCCAAGGTGTCGCTGCCAATCGGTACGCTGATCGGCGCGCCGGTAGATCGCACGTCCGCGCCGCGCTTCAGTCCGTCAGTGGAACCCAGCGCTACGGCTCGTACACTGGTTTCGCTCAGGTGCTGTGCCGTTTCCAGCATTAGTTTATTGCCCTTAAGCTCCAGCTGCAGGGCGTCGTAGATAGCTGGCAGCTGGCCTTCTGGAAATTCTACATCCACCACCACACCAACAATCTGGCTAATCTTTCCGTTTGTCTGTTTGCTAACTGCTGTTGCCATATTAAATCTCCTAATTTCTTTCGTTATGCTGCTACTGCCTCGGCGCCGCCGACTATTTCGGCGATTTGCTGGGTGATCGCTGATTGGCGGGCCGTATTAAATTCTAAGGTTAAATCATCAATAATGTCGTTAGCATTGTCGGTAGCATTCTTCATAGCTACCATGCGCATGGAGTGCTCGCTGGCCAGGCTTTCTAATATGGCCTGCCACATTTGCACTTCGATCAGCCGCGTTACTGCCGCCTCTACAATCTCGTTCACGTCTGGTTCAAAGATAGCCACCTCAAGCTCGGACCAATGCTTTTCGCCTTGAAGTTGGGTCGGAAGGAGTTTTACAGTCTCAACCTGCTGGGAAATATTGGACACAAAGCCGGTGTAGATGATGTTTACACCATCAATCGAGCGGTCAGTATATTTCTCAAAAATTATATCAACCAGTGGCCGCATCTCAGACGGCTTAGGATCGCGTCCAAACATCGGATACGCCGCCACCAGCGCAGCCCCTTCTAGTCGGGCAACGAACTGCGCACCAACGCGCCCCACGGCGATAACATGCGTCTTGATCTTGTTCTTCTTGTCTTCGTTTATCTGGGCAAGGAGGCGCTTGAGCACATTGCCGTTGTAAGCACCTGCCAAACCGCGGTCGCTCGTAATTAGAATGACCAAGCGGCTGTGCACGTCCCGGGTGACAAAAAGCGGGTGGTTAGCTATGTCGCTTACTCCGCCAATGCGCCCTAAAATTTCGTGGGCCGCCACGCGGTAATCGCGTGTCGATACAGCAGAAGCCTGCGCCCGGCGCATTTTGCTCGCAGCAACTAGCTCCATAGCCTTGGTGATCTGCTTAGTATTCTTGACGCTTCGAATGCGCCGCTTTAGTGCTGTGGTTTGGGCCATTAGCTTGCCCCGTCCTCTTGCTGCAATCGCACTAGGAGATCATGTACTTCGCGTGGGCCAATCTCAGCATTATCCCAGCCTTGTAAAGCCACCGTAGTAAGCTGCTGGGCAGTATGTGCCGCAGCTGACGAGGCAACAAGAGCTGCATCAAGTTCTGAGCCAAATTTTCGGGGGACACCCTCTGGATAATCGTCGCCGAACGCAGCCACCCTCCCAGCTAAGGCGCCGAGCTCACGAGCCATGTCCGGATCAGTGACAAGAAGCTCCCGAAGACTATCCGAATGGATCTCGTCTGCGTCAAACAGTTCTGCCGGTCGTGCAACTGCCATTATTTTTCCCTTGCCTCATAGTCTTTGGCGATTTTCTTTGCCTCGCTCAGAATTGTCTCGCGCATCTTATCGTCAGGCTTGTTGCCCTCATTAAGCGTTTCCATAAGTTTCTTCTGCGATCTACCGAGCTCGGATAGCATCGCCGCGGCAGCCACGCGCACATCGCCTAGTGCCACTTTGTCAAAAATCCCCTCAGTAGCAGCCATCAGCAGAGAAGTCTGCTCCCATATAGAGTAGGGTGAGTACTGAGGCTGCTTAAGGAGCTCAGTTAGTCTCTGGCCGCGCTCAATGCGATGTTTTGTCTCAGCATCTAGATCGGTTGAGAATTGGGCAAAAGCAGCCAGCTCGCGGAACTGCGCGAGATTAAGGCGCAGGCTGCCAGCTACACTCTTGACTGCTTTGGTCTGAGCTGAGCCGCCAACACGGGACACGCTAGTGCCCACGGCAACCGCCGGGCGGATACCTTGATAGAACAAGTTAGTTTCGAGAAATATCTGTCCATCGGTGATCGAGATAACGTTAGTCGGAATATACGCAGAGATATCACCGGCCTGGGTTTCGATGATCGGAAGGGCAGTCAGGCTACCCGCGCCCAATTTATCAGATAATTTAGCCGATCGCTCCAGCAAGCGCGAGTGCAGGTAGAATACATCGCCCGGGAAAGCCTCGCGGCCTGGCGGACGGCGAAGCAGCAAGCTCATTTGTCGGTAGGCGTTAGCATGCTTGGAAAGATCGTCATGGATGATCAGCGCGTGCTGTTTATTATCTCGGAAGTATTCGCCCATGGCCGTACCAGCATACGGTGCGAGATACTGCAGGCTGGCGGGATCGGCGGCAGAAGTTGAAACGATAATTGTCTGGTCCATCACGCCTTCGCGGCGCAAGCGCTCTACCAAACGGGCAACTTTGCTGGCTTTTTGGCCGATGGCCACGTAAATATTAATGACTCCTGTGTTTTGGCGGTGCTGATTGATCATAGTATCTACAGCAATGGCAGTCTTGCCAGTCTGGCGGTCGCCGATAATCAGCTCGCGCTGGCCGCGGCCAATTGGAATCATGGTGTCTATAGCGGCAATCCCGGTCATTAAAGGCTCATGCACGCTCTTGCGGGCCAAGACTCCTGGGGCAGGATGCTCAATAGAACCGGTCAGCTTTGCCTTAATAGGGCCTTTGTCGTCCAGCGGGCGGCCAAGAGGATCGACCACACGGCCGACAAGCTCGGGACCAACAGGTACGTCAATACTGCGGCCAGTAAGCTTGACTTTAGCACCAGCCTTAACCGTCAAGTCAGAGCCGAGCAACACCGAGCCAATCTCGTTCTCGCTCAAGTTTAGCGCAAAGGCGAGCACAGGCTGTCCGTCGCTACCCTCTATCTCCAGTACTTCGTTAAAGCCTGCCTCACGCAGCCCGTAGATCCAGGCCACACCGTCGCCGACACGAGTTACTATGCCCACATCTGCCACTTCTGGGCTACTCTTAAGCTCACCTATGGCCCGGCGGATATCTGCTGATAATTCTTTAATGTTTACTTCGCTCACGTAGTTCTCCTTCTAGGCGGTTAGGGTTCTCAGTTGGTTTAGCTTGTCGCGGATAGTCAGGTCCAGGCGGGCATTGGCAAACGACAAGGTTATGCCGCCGATGACGTCCGGATTTCTGCGGTGATGGATGATAACTTGCTTGGTATTTGGATACTGCGCACGGGCAGCCTGCTCTATCTCTGTACGCTGCTCGGATGTCAAAGGATAAGCGCTATCAGCAGTCACTTCGACAACGCCGCTGTTTTGAGCTCTCAGCTCCTGCACATCGCGGAGCAGGGAATTAAGTTCTGAGGTTTTGCCGCTGTCAATCAATAGAGCGGCAACCTGGCGGGCTACGTCGTCCATCGAGGTACCGCCGTCCAGCCGGCGCACCATCTCCTCAGCTAATCTTGCTCTGGCTAATTTCACGCTTTTGCCCTCAGTGCATCTTTTATAAGTGCGGCATCTTTTTTTGCGTCTAGCTTTTCTCTGGAAACAGCTTCTGTGGCCTGAATAACCAGTTCTACAGTTTCACGCTCTAGTGCGCGGCGAGCCCGCTCAGTCTCTTCTGTAATTTTCTTATTGGCCTCACTCAAGATATTTTCTGCTTTGGCGCTGGCAGATTGTTCGGCGGTGCGAATAATGCCATCAGCCTGGTCTTTAGTAGCAGCCAATAGCTCGTCAGCTTGTTTGCGAGCTTGTTTGCGGGCTTCGATAATCTCCAGTTCCAGCTTTTCTGCCTGAGCTTTTGCTTCTTGACTCAGCTTCACGCCTTCCTCGATTGTTTTCCTGCGGTTCTCGAGCATTTGCACAACGCGGCCGAACACAAAGCGCTTTAACACATAGAAAACCAGCAAAAAGGTGACAAGCTGGATTAAGAAAGCCTTTGGATCAAAGCCAAGTGCAGCAATCCCTTCTTTCTCAGCCGTTTCGGCCCCAAATCGTGTAACTAAACTATGTATCATTTAACAAACTTCTCCAGCTGATAAAGTTATTTCAGTATAAAAAAGGCACCAATGGCAACGATTCCAAAAAATTCAGCCATACCAACAAAGATGAACAATGTGCTCAAAAACTTAGCCGACTCTGGGTTGCGGCTAACAGCATTCATGTAAGCTGCACCCATAAGGCCAAGCGCAATCGCCGGACCAAGCCCACCAAGCCCGATAATAATACCTTTACCAATAACAACTGTGTTGACTGTTTCTGCTACTAAATCCATGAATAACTCCTTTTCTTTATACTCATTTTCTCACAAATTACTTCTTTATACCAGAGGTAGGACCGCTATTGTATCACTTCGCTGCCTCCGCTATTTCATGCTCTTCGCCGTGAGAGGCAGTGGTGGCAGCCAGGTAAGCCGCACACAAAACAACAAATATATACGCCTGCAGCGCACCGACAAAAATCTCCAAAAGCGTAAACGGCAGTGCAGAAACCGAAGCAGCAGGTCCGCCCAAATAAGCGGCAACCGCTATCAATATTTCTCCAATTGCAATGTTTAGGAACAACCTAAGCCCCAGGCTCAACAGGCGGGTGAACTCGGTAAATATCTCGAAGGCACCGATCAAATAGGTAAGCGGGTTGAGAGGGCTCAGCGGAAAATAGTGCTTAAAATGCCCCCTCGGCCCATTAATACGGTAAGCCATAACCTGCACTAAAATCATGCCAAATAGCGCCATCGCCGCCGTACCGTTTAGGTCGGCCGTAAAGGGCCGAAGTAGGGGATTGCCATTGTACTCGATGGCTGGGCCCACGCCCGGAAGCAAACCAAGCCAGTTGTTAAGCATGATGAAGAAAAACATAGCAGCAAACGTAGGCGCCAGACGGACTGCTAGCTTGCGTTCGCCAAGCGTAGACTCCAGGAGATTTACAATAAACTCTGTCCCGGCTTCTAGCAACGCCGCCGGGCCTTTTGTGCCGCCAATTTTCACTCGTTTCTGGGCGGCCAAGAATATGACGATTAGAAATATGGCACAGGCCCAGCCATACACCATTGAGTTAGTAATAGGAAAGCCACTTACGGTGAACAGGGACTCCGGAGAGATAGCGATATGCGGTTCTTTCGCAGCGAAAAATATATTCACGGCTTTGAGCCTGCAATATTTCGAACGACATAGCGCATAGCAAATATTCCGCAAAGCATGCCGACAAAGAATCCGCCGACAGCAAATCCTTGCCCGTCGCCGCTCATCCGGGAATCGATATACAGCCCGATAAAGAGCGGCAGCAGCATTGCGCCGAGCAACCTCCAGGAAAGATCAAAGAGACTCACAAAAAACGCGCGCTTGTGGGCGCGTGTTTCGGTGTCCGGGGTCGTCTTTTGGGCGGCCATCATCTCCGTACATCATACCACCTCTGTTCCAGGTTTATCAAGGTCAAACCTCAGTTCGTAAAGTCAAGCGCTCGCTTGAAGCGGTCACCAAGCGTTAGGCTGGCAGAACCCGAGCATGAGGCAGGATCGGGTTTTGTATTCGACTCATGCGCTGTGTGCTCGATCTGCTTGTAATTTTCTTCTGCCTGTTTTTGGTCGCCGTAATTTATAAGCAAAGCATCCTCGCTCTGGATCACGCGGTTGGCAATACTGCTTTCTTCCTTACCGTTTAGGATAAAGGTCAGCTGTTTGCCGTCCTCTTCGTCCACGAACAGATCTTTCCGGGTCTGCACTGCGTCGTCAAGCAAAGCATAGTCCAGGTTGGCAAAGAAATGCGCCCAAGTTACATTATCGTCATGCACATGTACCGTGCTGTTTTTATTATCATGCATATGCACCCGTGTTTTTGGATTATTCTTGTCGTCGGCAGAACAGCTCTGCACCTCCTCATAAAACGTAAAGTTATCAAACTTATCACGTTCACCATTTATAAATAATGCGAAATTGGCATGATAATGCGTATGGTGATCCTGCACCAAAGCCGCACGGAGACCTACAAACAGACACAAGCCGATCATGACACCGATAGCCGTAAAACAAGCCGCCCGCTTTTTATTCAGATTTTTTATAAACATTGTATCTAGTATAGCAAGCGCCCTCTAAATCTTGCAGCTTTACTATGAGTGCTGTCTAAATTCGGTGCTCTTGTCCTGCACGCTCCAAAGCCGCCAGCGTTTCCTGTAAAGCTGCGGCACCGGCCACCCCCGTTACGCTAACTTCAGCAGCGGGTCTTCTGTCATCCTCGCTCCTGTCTAGGGCAATAGCTTCTTCTTCTGCAGCACCATCAGGCACTTCGTCCACAGTATTAGACTGGTAACGCTGCAAGCCAATTCCTGCTTGTCTTCCGTCAGGTACTGGCGGAACGTAGCCCAGAGACCCGTAGCGTTCTGCGGCTGCGCGTAGTGAGATTTGTGATTGCTCAAATGGTGATCCCGCCATAGCTGCTCCCGCTTAATCAATGTTTATTATAGCTAGTTTTGAACTGTAATTTGTTAGATATCTCACAAATGTAGCGCGCATGAGGAGGTGCTATACTGTCATTATGATTACGATTTACAGCACGCGAACTTGCGCTTTCTGCCACGCCGCCAAACAATACTTAGACGGCCTAAAAGTTTCCTACGATGAAATCAAAGTAGACGAAGTCGAGGGCGGCCCCCAGCAACTACTCGATGTTTCAGGCCAACTGGGTGTGCCCGTAATAAAAATTGACGATCAGACCATAATTGGCTTCAACCGCGAGCAACTAGACGTGCTGCTCCGAGAGAAAAAACTCATTTAACACAAGTGGTTGCTGTTTTGGACTTATTTTAGTTTATTCTAATAGGCATGACGTTCGAGGATTACAAGACAAAAGATAGCGTTGTGATTGTCTATACCGGCGATGGTAAAGGCAAGACCAGCGCTTCGCTTGGTTTACTCGCACGTGGGCTGGGCAACGGCTGGCATGTAGCATTTATCCAGTTCATCAAGTATTGGGGAGTAAATGAGCATATTTTTCTCCACGACATCCAACCGCTCTACGAGGAGCATCTTCATTTTTACAAGGGGGGCAAGGGATTTTACGATGCCGGGGAGCTGAGCGAGCAACACGTTACGCCCGAGCAGCACAAACAGGCAGCGGAAGAAACCTACCAGGAGGCACTTTCAGCCGTATCAAGCGGTACTTACGAACTCGTCATATGCGACGAGATAAACAATGCCGTGCACGACGGCCTCCTGACAGTAGATCAATTGAAGCAGCTTCTTCGCAAGCGCTCTCCTAAAACAAATCTCTGCCTCACGGGCCGCAACTTCCCGGAAGAACTGTTAGCTCAAGTGGACATAGCGACCGACATGCACAAGATCAAGCATCACTTCGACGATAAGTTCCTGGCCAATCCAGGTATTGATTATTAATTGATTATATAGTATAATCTGCAGATTATGGCCGTTGGAGTCGTTGCTGCAGAAACCTCACACTTGCGCACTGCCGTGCTGGAAAGCTGTCCCGTCGAGAGCATTGCAAAGGTATGCAACGGCAATCTTGAAGGTGAGACATTTGATCGAGCAGAAGGGGGGTTCGTGGGGGGCACTTTGCTCAACATAACCACAGCCGCGTTTAGCCACTTGCGCACCAATCCTTCGATTGCTCTCTCAGAAAGACCTCTTGAGCTTGATCGCCCAGCGGAAAGTGTGGTCGGTCAGGTTCTTGTCGGTTTATTTAACGGCTACCCCTCCTCAGAGGATCAAAACCTTTCTCCAGTCCAGATTACATTTGCCGAACAGCCGCTGGAGTCTGAGCACTATTGCAACGAGGCAGAAGCTAAATTTGTACAATCACTTGCAGACCCAAGTGCCAGAAGAACATTCCTTAGCGAAGCAGGCGAGGCTGTACTTCTACGAAAAGACCACGGCGCGCAAACATTCTTAGTTCTGCCAGAACACGGCGCATTGTTCAACGAGGCGTGGGTGCCAGATGGTACCATCGCGGTAATCGAATATAATCATGATTATGACGCCTTTTATGGCACAGAAGGGGAGTCGTTTATGGCACTGGCTGCCGTTAGGCGCATAGCCGCATTACGCCTGGGCGTGCCGGCCATACCTCGCGAGCAGCGCGGCGAAACGTTTCAAGTTCCCAGCAACTATAGATATGCCGGATACACCGAAGAGCGAGCAATGCAATTCCCGACAATGGACGCGGTCCGCGACGAGCTATCCAGCACCAGACCAGCCTCAATCGCTAGCCTGTTGCCACATCCGAGACGCGAAATTCAGACAATAGCAGCATAAGCCAGTATTGACAGCATTATGCATAAGTGTAAAGATATGATCAAATGAGTTCGCCTGAAAACTCGCTGCAGGCTGTGCACTATAGGCCCGGACAAGAACCGGTACCAACTGATCCTTATGTTTCAGAAGCCGAGGCCCATCTTATGGCGGTAGTCTTTGATCTGGCGGAAGAGGCACTCCAAAATGGCAATCCGCCTATCGGCGCGGTCTATTACGATCGTGCTACGGGCGACAGATGGGGAGCGCGAACGACCGACAAAACTACTCGTAAAATTAATGGCCACGCAGAAATAAATGTGTATGACCTCGCCCACTTAACTGTAGGCGACGACTTAAGCAGCGGCATACTTCTTAGCACGGCTAGGCTTTGTTCCAGCTGTACGCCGCCATACGCCGAGGGAAATATAGGTAGGATTATCACCGCAGCACCACGCCGACTCGTATTCCCGCTCACTGGTCTTATGCGCGCCCGCAAAATCAATATGCATGAGCTTCTGGAAGATGGTGCCACCGACACAGTTTCTGTAAAGAATTATGAACTCGATAGAGCGCTAGAGCTTTTTGCCTTATACGCTCAAATGAACAACAAACGCAAAGGACACAAAGTTCCATACGAAATTGATCCGATTCTTGAGCCATACGTAGAAAAATATGCTCTTGATCGAGAAGCTTCTGGCCCAGTACTAAAACCCATGCGGTTCAAGCCTGTCTACGCCACTGATGGCTCCTTGCTTGAAGTCCTAGCGGAGGATTGATCAGTCGCACCCCGGCAGTGTAACCTTAGATCATGGCCCGACCGACACTTTATTTAATGATAGGATATCCCGGTGCGGGGAAGACCACAGTTTCAAAATATATTCACGAACTTACGGGCGCGGTACACCTCTGGGCAGACCGTGTGCGATCTGAACGCTTTGCTCAACCAACGCACTCGCCCAGCGAAAACCGACAACTCTATGACCACCTAAATGAAGTCACAGCCGAACTGCTAGCGAGCGGAGAGAGTGTTATCTTTGATACAAACTTTAATTTCTATAAAGATCGTGTAAAATTGCGTAAGATTGCTGAAGACCACGATGCAACTACTTTAGTTGTCTGGGTACATACGCCACGCGCCGTTGCTAAAAAACGCGCTGTCCAAGAATCTCATGGTAAAGAAACCAGAATTTTCGGCAATATGCCTGAGGAACGGTTTGAGCGTCTCTGCAATAATCTCCAGCCACCCACTCATGATGAGCAAGTTATAGAGATCATAGGCTTAGATCTTACTAAAGAGAAGGTAGCCCAGCTTCTAAATCAGTACGGGCATTAGATATTAATCCCAAAAATATTGTTTGCGCAGACGCTTAAGTGCTGGCTCCCGGTATTCACGGTGTAGCTGTGCTGTGCGCTTCCACATGGAGAACCGCTGCGTAGTCTCGTACCGTTGGTACACCATGCCACGGAGAGCGGTTCCCACGGTGAGATGCGGTAGGTAGTGAATTGGCATTCCCAGGCTGTTGGCGTGCATAGATAGGTCAATATCCTCATGAACGTCCTCGCGCTGGCAGGCATGACGGCGAAGCAGCTGCCAGTGTGCCGCAGGGAAGACCATGTTAGAACCGAACAGATTCGGATAGCCCAAAAGCAAATGATTTAACTTAAAGTAGACAGTTTGGTGCAATAGCCGGCCGGTCCGCGGCAATGGCTTATTGTAAAAATACGTCCCCCCGGTAATCATATCTGTGGCGCGCTCAGAGTCCTCGTAGTATTGTTTAACGTTTTCGACCCAAGTATCGGGTAGCACCGTGTCTGCATCGATCCGGCCTACATACCGGCTGCCAGCAGCATCAAAGCCTGCGTTGCGGGCAAATACTTTTCCCTGCTTGCCCTCATGCACTAAGCGCACAAAAGAGTATCGGCAGGCAATTTCCGCAGTTCTGTCCGTCGAATTATTATCAACTACGATCACCTCGTCTGGCCGTATAGTCTGGCGGGCAACTGCCTGCAAGCATTGCTCCAAGTAATTCTCTTCGTTATAAGCCAAAATCACTATAGACAGGCTTATGGGTGTTTGTTTAAGCATAATCTTAAACTATAATATCAGACAATGCCTCAAAAAAATAAGTCAAAACGGCCAGCAAGAGCTGCGTCTAAGAAGAGTGGCGTTAAAGGCTGGCTTAAAGCCCGTACCCTTGTGCAACGGGCATTTTTGGTGCTACTCGCTCTAATGATGGTGGGCGTAAGCGTTATGTATGGCACGGCGCAGTGGTATGTAAACAAACATAAACACGAGCCGTTAGTATACGGCGCCACATTTGTGCCCTCGTACGCCGAGTATTTTGGCCTTGATCCCAAGGATACTATGCAAGCCATGATCGACGAGCTAGGCATCAAGCGCTTCCGGCTTGTCAGCTACTGGAGCGACTACGAGAAGGAGCCGGGACAGTATGACTTTACAGAGCTCGACTGGCAATTTAGAAAAGCCGAAGCGGCCGGAGCAAAAGTAAGCCTGGCTATCGGCCTGCGCCAACCTCGCTGGCCAGAATGCCACATGCCGACTTGGGCGGAGCGCCTCACAAAAGAGCAGTGGACCGCAGAGCTCAAAAAATATATGAAAGTAGTAATCGAGCGCTACAAAACCAGTACCGCCCTTCAGGACTACCAGCTAGAAAACGAGTTCTTTATGAAGGTATTCGGGATCTGCCCAGACCATACCCGCAGCCGGCTAGTGGAAGAATACGAGTTTGTTAAAACTATCGACTCAGAGCATCCGGTAATCATCAGCCGCAGCAATAACTGGATAGGCTTGCCTCTCGGCGACCCCCGCCCAGATGGATTTGCTATCTCTGTTTACAAACGAGTGTGGGACAAGAATATCACCAAGCGTTATTTTGAGTATCCATTGCCGTCATTATTCTACGCAAGCTTAGCTGGCGGGGCCGAGATATTAACTGGTAAAAACATGATAATCCACGAGCTGCAAGGCGAGTCGTGGCTGCCCGAAAACAAGGGCTTCGCCATGAATGACATCAACTCTATCGACGAACAAAATAAATCAATAAACCCCGAGCGCCTAAAAGACAGGCTGGCTTATGCGGAAGCAACCGGCATGAAAACTATAGACCTATGGGGTGTAGAGTGGTGGTACTGGCAAAAAATGGTAGCCGGTGAGCCAGGCATGTGGGACACCGCCGCAGCCGAACTAGCAAAAAGCCGTGCCAAGCAGCAAAATTAAGCCGCCACCTCTACGCGCTGGGAACCGGGTATCAGCCGATCAAGTATTACCCTGACAACGCGCGAAGGAGTAAACTGCTCATCGTCGTGTGTAGCGCCCGCACCTGGGTACTTCTTGCTTCTATCAAACACGTCTACTGGTGTAGACCATTCCACTTCCGGCGCCTTTCGCATAGTTGATATCATTCTCATACCAGGGAACATTCTATCCTCAGCGTATGAATATACGCTGAGTCCGCCCACCTTGCCGGCCAAGCGTCTGTAGTTTATCTTTTGCTTTCTTAGAGCTCGAACTTCGTGCAGTGTCCTCGAGACATTAGACAGCAGGACTTTTGCGCTCGCCGTGCCAGTAACTCCCTTAGGGTCAGGAAACTCCATGGGACGCTTTGGGTTCATCTCCGAAGCCATCATTCTGAGCCAGCGAAAACCAAGTTGTGGATATCGTTCTTTTTCGATAGAACAGGCCGGCGCCAGCATAAAGATATGAGAGTCAGAAAACAGATAAGGTTGCAGCTCTACCATCCGCTCAACTACCGGCGCGCCGAGGCTATGCGCCGCAAAGTGCACGGTTTCGCCGTCTCGCTTGGCAGCGCTTAGCACATCTAGATAATTATACGCTTGAGAGGATATAGGGTCTGCATGGTCCTCATTGTCGTAGTCCATACCCTCGCGGTTTTGACCAGGTAAAATGACATGTGCCCCACGCAGCATTAACTCCGCTGCAAAGGACGCCTTATTCACTATGTCCTCACCAAAACCCGGTATATACATAATCGTAGGGGAGTCCTCAAGGGATATGGCGCTGCCTCGGCTAGGATCAAGCGTGGCCTCTCCGCGAACAAAAGGGGTTGTATGTCCCATGCCTGACGGTGCTTGCTCAGGAAGGCCAGCTAGTTGCATGGCCACCTCTGGTGTGTATTGTGCTGCGAGTCGCTCGGCATAAGCCGAGTTAAAATCAGACATTATCTTATTATTATAGCACTGATTGTGTTATTAGTCAATATAGATCATAATTAAGATTGTTATGGCTAAGAAGTTACAAAACCAGACCAAATCTATTCGCAACCGCCGCGCCTCGTTCGATTACGAACTCGAGGATTCTATGGTGGCGGGCATTGCCCTCACAGGGGCAGAAACTAAGGCGCTGCGCTTTGGCCAAGGACATATAAAGGGCGCCTACGTCACCGTTAAGGACGGCGAATTATACCTAATAAACGCCACCATCACAGGCACGAGCGGCATAAAGATTGACGAAGAGAGCCAGACCAGAGCCCGCAAACTGCTGCTAAAACGCCGAGAGATCGAGGCACTCCAAGCTGTAAAACAGCAGGGAAGGACTATTGTGCCGATTGAGCTGCTAACGAAAGGCCGCTACATCAAGCTACGCTTGGCAGCAGGCAAGGGCCGCAAGCATTACGATAAACGCGAAAACATAAAAAAGCGCGACACTGAGCGCAACACACAGCGCGAGCTAAGGAAGCGCACGTGAGCAAAGACGATCTGGCCATAGTCGTTGACGACCAGGACAATATTTTGGGCTATAAAAAATCTGGCGATGTTGTTGATGAACGCATTCGAATCACTGCAATTTGGATCGAAAATAGTCAAGGGCAGGTTTTGATAGCCCAACGGCACCACAGCAAAAGGCTTCACCCATTGTTGTGGGGGCCGAGTGCGGCTGGGACCGTGGAAAAAGGCGAGAACTATCTCGTTTGTGCCCAAAGAGAGCTTTTCGAGGAGCTGGGCGTAAGTAACGCCTCACTGCAAGAATTTAGCAAACAAATATATCAATACCGCGAGGTCAATGGCAAGCGCGCCTGCATGTGGTACCGGCTGACTCTAGATTATCCAACAGAGAAATTTATTCTTCAGGAAGATGAAGTAGAACAGATCAAATGGGTCGAAAAGACTTGGCTCGTCCAGGACCTAACAGATAATCCTAGCAACTACGTCCCCAGCTCCAAAACCTGGCCCAAACTATTCAACCTATAATCATTAACTAATCTGTTAACACCTATAAACAGATTCCCACAAAACGCGATCGCGTTTTTAAGGAACATTTTATTATAGTTGATCTAAGTCATGGAATTGATTATTTACATATTATGTGTTAATATTAGTTTATGTGGCGTTCATTCTTTGGTGGTATTTTAGCCTCGGCAGCCCTGCTATTTGCTGTCTGGCCATGGCACCTTTCGGCCGAGAATACTCGAGCAGTTAGCCCTGCGCCGCAGCCTGTTTTGGCCAGCTTTGAAAGCAAGCCCAACCTTCCTGATCCAAACGCTATATTCGCAGAGGTGAACACGCTGCGCACAGCCAGAGGTTTGCCGGCGTTAGCCAGAAGCAGCACATTGGCCACAGTAGCCAGCCAGCGCGCCGAAGACATGCGCGCGAACAATTATTACGCCCACGAAAGCCCGAATGGCACGCATTTCTACCATCTCTACGACCAGCATGACTACAAGGCAGGATTTACCTGTGAAAACCTAGATATGGAATTTAGTATGTCAACAGGCACTTTCATACAGGCCTGGATGAGCAGCACCAAAGGCCACCGGGAGTGCCTGCTTGATCCTAGAATATCTGAGGCTGGCTACGCCGCAACGGAGATTATGACTTCTACCAAGAGCAATCAGGACATACCCACTTACGTAGTGGTAGCAATTTACGCCGAGACGCCCAAACAGAATTAAACCCGCTACAGGCTTAAGCTATACTAGTTATATGCAGCTGCCTACAAAAAGCCGGGGGTTCCACCAGAAGATTGTTCTGATCGTATCCGAGATTATCAATGCGCTTCTATACTGCCTCCTTGTTGTGGGGGTAGCTGCAATTGGGGTCGGCATCTATCTGGCAGGTGAGCACTTGTTTGATAATTTTAAGAATCACAACTCAGGAGAATTACTGGAAACGGTGATCATAGACATGATCGTGGTCCTCGCTGTGGTCGAAGTAATACGAGGCATTCTGAGCTACCTGGACCAGGGCAGGGTGCGTGTATCTCTAATTATTGAGGTGGTGCTTATTGTCACCTTAAACGAGATCATTCGCGGCTGGTTCGAGGAAGGAAGCTCGCAGACTGATTCGCTATATCTCATAGTGGTCGCTGCCGTTTTGCTGGTCATGCGTGTTCTTGCACTACGCTTTAGCCCGCCGGGACCCTCCAAAAAAAAGGGCGACTAAAGTGCGCTCTCTGTTTATACGTACATTTGTAGATTAACTCCCAGGAAAACCTTCCCACAAAACGCGATCGCGTTTTTAAGGAACGTAGTCCCGGTAGCAGAGGTTTACACAGGAAGCGTTAAACAGGTATAATCACACTCTGTAATCCACAAGGTTCTCAAAAAATAATCCCGGGTAGCTCAATGGTGGAGCAAGAAGCTGTTAACTTCGAGGTTGTCGGTTCGAATCCGACCCCGGGAGCCAGACCAAGCAGAGAATAAATTAGACCTAGTTCCTAGACCTAATTTAACTTCTCTCCTTGGTCAGCCAAGAAAGAAATGTATCAATTACAAGCTACAATGTTGGAACCGTCAGAAATGGCGGTTTTTTCATTTCACCCCTGTAATCTGGTTCTAACCCAGCCCCTCTCTTCTTGAAGGAGCAAGCACTTCAAAATCAGACCTGTTCCCTAGACCTACACTACAAAAATATCAAACTTACTAAGCAATGACTTTTAATGCCTTGCCAAGTACTTCATACTAGTCATATGACCAAAAACGGAAAAGATATTAGCGAGAAGACCTTTAAGAAGGTCGGTGATTATCTTAAGCAATGGCTTGATACTGATGAAAGGATTATCGGCATGTTCAGAGCAAGTCGTTGGAATCCACCTTCGGAAGGATTTGTACTAACTAATCATCGCTTGCTTATAGTCGATAAACTCATTTTCAAGATAAATAAGGTAGTTGAAGAAATAGCAGCCGACGACATACGGGAATTTACTTCAGAGAAAGGCTTAGTGAAAGCACGGAAGTCATACGTTTCGAAAAAAGATGGTACAAGTGTTTACTTAGGTTCGATGTATAAAGGGGATGCTTTAATTCTGAGTGAGTTTTTGTCTCAAATGTCGGGTGTCCCACAACCTATAGCTGAGAAAATGCGTACTGCAAAAACAGCTAAACTAGAAGCAAAAAGACAAATAAAAGACGATGATATCCCGCAAAAAGCAAAACTGGCAAAGGAGAAAGACTCAACCATAAAATCTAGGGATAAAACATTAATGAGAAACGTTGGCTTCGTCTTATTTTGGCCAAGTTTTGTAGCATATAGGCTAAAGATAGGATCAGAGCTAAAGAATGCGAAGATAAGAGAGATACAACAACAACGTGAATCCCTTCATGAGGACTGGAAGACAATCATAGCCACAGTTGCAAAATCCTTAAAACAGCATTGGAATACCCTAGAAGTTAAATTTGAACAACACATAGAAGAAGATGATTACGGTAACCAGTACATCGATAGTAACATCGGTTCAGAAATTATCTACTTCAGTCATAAAGTCGTATTGCCCGAAATAAAAAAGCTTATTGCTGATGGCCGAATTAAACATTTTAGCTTCGAGACAATCCCAGCTCCGAACTCTGTTATGGAGGATCTATACAAAATAAAGTTTAATGATGAAGCAACTGATATCGCTTCTAAATATGTTTCGGGGCTACTTGCTGACGGCGACCCAAGCAATATTAACGATGCGTTACTGAGTGCACTGAATAAATATGATGTGCTTGGTGAAGTTTCAGTAAAAAATGAGTCAAACGACCCATCCGACAAGGCCAATTTATTAACTTTGAATTTTGAGGGTACACTCCAGCCGAATAGGTCAATTAAGGTTACTGCTGTATCGGGCATAGTTTTTATTCTATTTTATGCCATGTATAACAGTAGGCCAGAGCCAGGCAAATCAAAACACCCCTCCTTGCAAGTCGACTTTATTGGTAATGATCCATATAAGTACGAAGAATACGTGAAAGAGATATTACGCAATAGAGGTTTCCAAACAAGGAAAACACGAAGCAGTGGAGACTTCGGCGTAGATGTTTTGGCGAGTAAAAATGACAAGTCGTATGCAATACAATGCAAATTATATAATCACGCCGTAGGGCCAAAGGCTATTCAAGAAATCGTAAGTGGACGCCTTCATTATCGTACTGACTACGCTCTAGTAGTTTCCGACAATAAATTTACTGAAGCAGCTAAATCGTTAGCTCGGACTACAAATGTAACATTAACTCATCATAAAAATCTGTTACGTAGCATCGAAAGTCTTGAAGCAAGTCAAAATCAAACACGTGCAGTCAGTGAATTAAAAGATGAGCACTTGGAAGAAGCGAGCCAAGAACCAACAACCAAGAATGAGTGGACAAAAGATGATGCAGATGAGCTTGTCACGGTAATTTTGCCCACAATACGTAATGATTAGAGTAACTTGCTACTCATAGAAATCAAGTTCGCCACCTATGATTTTCAGTTTTGTCTGTATGCCACCCGCGAATATGATTCTTTCGGTCTCCGTTCCGCTTGCGAGCACGTATCGCGAGTATTCGATGAATGGATTATCTAGCTTTTGCTCAATCTTGTAGTGCCCAAGCAGGGTCTTGGTTACATAGAAGTGTTTATCTACTTTTGCTCTTAGTTTCTCTGAGATGTCTATTTTTTGGTGATGTTCCACAATGAAGGCTTGTAGTAACTCGCATAGCTTTGTTTCGCTGACATATTTCTCCTTACAATCCGGATCTTTACGACGAGTACAGTTGTAGTAGACGAACCGCTTTCTGTCGCCATTCTTTAAGATCTTAAACTTGTCCTGTGCCGTTATATCCGCATCGCATTGGCCGCATTTCAGCATACCTCGGAAGGCGAATGTCTTTGACCCCCATACACCCTTGTTTACTCCTCGCGTTTCTTGCACTAGATCGAATAACTCCTTGGATATGAGTGGTTTGTGAGCACCTGTATACCACGGTGCATCAGGTGCTTCGGGATATTGGAACTTGCCGTAATAGAACGGTGTACTTAGGATAACTAATATCTGACTGACACTTATCGGTTTTCCTGAGCGATTGGTAAAGCCTTGCTCGTCGAGCCATGCTTTAATAGTCCGACCGCTCCAACGTTCGTATCCAGCTTTTTGGAAGGCTTCGATAATTAGCTCAGACCTGTCAGGATCGAGGATAATATCATTTATGCCTGCGAAGGCTCGGTTCATATATCCAAGTGGTGCGACTCCAGGTCGCCAGCCCATCTCACATTTGTTTCTAATACCTCGCTTGACGTTAATACTCTTGTTATCGTTCTCGAGTTTAGCTTGGGAGCACAGAATCATGAGCAGGAACTTTTCGTTTGGATTATTCGTGAATGTCTGTGAGTAAGTTCGGATATGTAGCAACTTGCCTTGATCCATTAGGTCTACAACCGATCCAAGGTCGCCAGCATTCCTACTGAGTCGATCGGGTGCCCAAGTTAGTACGGCATTATATTCTTCGTTAGCTAATCCTTTGAGTAGCTTATTGTACACAGGGCGTTTGCCCGAGTCTTTGGCCGAATGACTCTCTTGCAGTTCGCATACTATTTCTAAGCCCTCATTCTCGGCTAAGGCTCGCATTTCGTTGAGCTGTGAGTCAATTGACATCGCCTGACGCTCATCAGATTCGCTTGATTTACGAGCATATAGGCAGTATTTGAGTTGAACGATTTTCTCCATCAACAACAAGGTACCGCAACGGTTTTATAAGTCTAGGCCTTTTAATATTGCCGTTCTACGCAGCTGACATTACTCTTGGTTGCGTATTCCGCACCTTCGTTAGTGATCACTATCTGGCCTTCGAAGTATTTGGTATCTCCCGGGGCAAGAGGCGTATTCCACGTAAGGTAGTCATAGCCAGTATACGTGCCAGACTCATCTCTAAGATTTACGGTACAGGCGGGGTTAGACTCCTTATTTCCGACATTCTTTACTGTAAAGGTAAGCATCCGAGTTGTACGCCCCGAATATACATTTCCTGCAATCTTTATCTCGTAACTAGGAGCCTGTGCTTTGGTGGTTTGTTCTGGAGCGGTAGCTTCAGTGGCTGTCGGTTTAGGATTTTGTTTAGCATTCGGATCAGTCGTGAATCTCACTATTAATGCACTTCCGAAGTAGAGGACTACAAATGCTATAAGTAGCATGCCCCACCATTTCTTATACCATCTCTTTGTTTGCTTCTTTGATTCACTTATTGGTTGCATATTGACTCCTCGCTCTAGTAATGTCGGTTATCCGCGAGGAAGTCTAGCCCAAATAAAAAGGACAGCCACGCTGGACTGTCTAGGACCCAAACAAGCAAGTTATGCCTGCTCTTTTTAACGTAGCTGCCCATTTTACGGCACAACTACGCAACAAAATTGCGATGCTTGATTGTTTGAATCCTAGACAATTTCCATTATAGCTCATCTATAGATTTATCTTTAGGCCATATTTCTTCTCTAACTCTCTTTCGAAACTCAACTGGGTCATGTCCTGCAACCCTCATTGCCTCATCAATACCTATATTATCGATAAGCTCATTCAGGATGGCTTTTATTATATTGAGTTCATGCTCTTGCTTCTTATTCTCGTCAAGATACAGTCGAATAGCGTGAGGACGGTAACGCCTATTGTTGTGACGTAGCACAAAAGCAATTGCTTGCTGGTTATTGTTGCTTACATTCTCGTATAGCTTAGCTTCGGCAAAGTCGCTGATTTTGTCTCTACCTCGCTCAATCGCAAGGGCAACATCAGCCTTGAAGGTGGGGTCTTCATCACGCCACCTATAGAAAGTTGATCGATGAATCTTCAACTTACTACAGGCACGTGAGATCAGGGGGCTTTCAGCAAGCTCTGCCAGAAGCTTATTTTTCTGTTTCTGGTTTTTCCTGGCCATCAATCTTCACCCTTTTTCCGCCAGTTTCTTTTTCCCAGCGTTTCATAGCCACTTCTGCGTAGACAGGCGACTTCTCCATGATGTAACAACGTCGTTTAAGTTTCACTGAAGCAATCAGTGTCGATCCTGATCCGCAGAAAGGTTCAACCACCAAATCATCACGCTTGGTTAGTACTTTGATGTATGGGACAAGGATTTCAATTGGCTTAGTACCAAATATGACACCCTGACCTGAATGTGTTTCATCACTTGCAATATAGTCGATATGATCAGTTGGTTGATACCTCTTGCCACCTTCATAGCCCTCCCACTGGGGTCGGCCAGATATCGCATACAGTGCAGTTTCATATTCTTCTTGGAGACCATCTGGCTCTTTATCGTGGTTGTAGGGGACTTCGCCATTTGCTCCAACCATAGCAATATCGTGTTTACTGAAGAATTTGTACTTAGATGCAAAGCCTTGATGCCGATTCTGCAGATGCCAGACAATCATATTCTTTATCTTCCAGTGCTTAGCCATTTCTGCCCAGATAACAGGTATGTTCTTCCAGTTCTCATAGCAGATGATACTAAAGTCGGGTTTTGCATTTGCAGCTATATTTGCCATCCATAGTTCAGTAAAGTCATCAGGCAGTACGTCAGTCTCCAAATACCTACGATTTCGTTTTGCACCAAATCCTTCAGTCGGCTTGCCATGCCGTTTTGCATTTAGATAATCCAGGATGTAAGGCGGATCGGTCATGCACATATCTGCCAGTTGACCATTCATAAGTTTGGTCATGTCCGCCTCAACGGTCGAATCCCCAACCATCAGCCTTGAATCGCCAAGTTGGTAGACATCGCCTTTCTGAGCATCTATTTTTTTGATGTCTAATTTCTCGAGTTCTTTAGTGAGATTAAATGGCTGGTCTTCTTCGGTGTTTAAATCGAAAACTTCATCTATCTCTTCACTCGTGAATCCTATTTCGGTAAGTAGCGTTTCATCAAATTTGGCAAGCAACTCAAAGTCCCAGTCGCCAAGATTTTTATTGAGCCGTATGTTCAACTCTTTTTCTCGTTCGATATCTGGAATGTCTATATATACGACTGGCACTTCATCATAGCCAAGGTCTTTAGCCACCTTTAGGCGGAAGTGCCCGCCAATGACCACGTTCTTGCGCTTAGTGGATCCATTCACGAGTATTGGATCAACCATACCGAAACGCTGAATGCTTTCAGTTAACTGTTCGATTGCTTCAGTCGACCATTTGCGTGGATTGTACAACGCAGGGTTCAGCTCACTTATTTTTATAGTTTGTATGTTTAAGTTAGGCGTTTTTATGGCCATGATTAATTCCTCCAGTGTCGCAATCGGAAATAAAAAATACTCCTGCCATTGACGACTTAGTTGTTTTCTAACTAGGCCCTTTGTCAATTCGCAGGAGCGTAAGCTCAACTGGATTGTCGCGCGGTAAAGCGCATTGAGTACAGTATAGCATTTAATAAGCTTATGTACATTGCAAATTCCACCTATAAACAGAGGTGTTTTTGAGGTACAATATTATCTAATATGACTGTCTATGAAATTAGGATTCAAGCATGCGATTAAGCTTTTCTGACGTACAACGAAACGTATCTGAAATCGCTAATCGTCAAAGCTACTCACTTGACGTTCTTTATGAGTTAATGGCTGCGTATGGTCGGTCGGCTTCTTCCATCACAAAACTTCGAAATGGGATTATAAACTTAGCCGAAGATAAACAAAATACAGTGCTCCAAAGGGGTGTTGTCTATCTCAAGGATGTTGGTACCGTAGAGAGTCTTCCTGCAGAAATTGAAAAGCTAGAACAGGATCCCTTAACAGCTAGGTACAATCCTCGCTTTCTTATTGCCACCGACTTCAAGACCTTCACGGCTAAAGATACTAAAAAAGGAAACACCCTAGAAATAGCCTGGGAGGACATTGATCGAAATGTCGACTTCTTCTACGGATGGACTGGCGATGAAGTAACGGACGAGAAAACTGAAGCTGTAGCAGACCGTCGTGCAGCCGATAAAATGAAAGAACTATACTATGAGATAGAGAAAATCAACAAAGAGAAACTCGCCGAAAAAGGCAGTACATTTAGGCATGATCTGAATGTATTTTTCACCCGTTTGCTGTTCTGCTTTTTTGCCGAAGATACAAAAGTCTTTAGCAAGGAAAATCGAAGTATATTTACGAGTGCCATAAAAGATTACACTCAGACCGATGGTAGTGATTTAAATGAGTTTCTTAACACACTTTTCAATGCCCTGGACAGTAAGGATAAGTCATCGTTTACAAGCCCGTTCTCTAATTTCCCGTATGTTAACGGAACGCTTTTTGACACCACTAGAAATATAGCTATACCTAACTTTAATGCTCAAGCTAGGAAATACATCCTAGATTGTGGTTCGCTTAATTGGGCAGAGATCAATCCTGATATCTTCGGTTCTATGTTCCAGAGCATCGTTGACGAAGAGCACCGTGCAACACACGGCCAGCATTACACTAGCGTGCCGAATATCATGAAGACCATTGAACCTTTATTTCTTGATGAATTACGTGAAGAATTTGACAGATATTATGACAACCCTAGCAGGTTGGTAAAACTCCATAACAGGATATCTAAAATAAAAGTATTTGATCCAGCCTGTGGCTCTGGGAACTTTTTGATTATTGCCTATAAAGAGTTACGCAAACTTGAGCATGCAATTATCGAAAAACTTTATGAGGACGATTTTAAGAAAGCAGCACTTGCTGGTAGGCTTTCAACTCGAATCGACCTAGATAATTTTTACGGAATCGAGATCGATGACTTTGCTTGTGAGATTGCGGTACTTTCACTGTACCTAGCTAAACACCAGATGAACATCGATTTTGAAAAGCAATTCGGCAAAGAGATTAAACTCATACCACTTAAAGACAAGGCCAATATCGTTCGCGGAAACGCGGCACAATTAGACTGGCAAGAAGTCTGCCCCAACATCGAGCACACCACTGAAGTACACAAAGCCAATGAACAAAGCACTCTAATTGAATTTGAAGATGATCAGCCAGAACTACAGTTGGGCGAAAAGTATTGGGAGGAAGTGTATTTAATTGGAAACCCTCCTTACGCAGGCTATAGTGTGCAAACTATAGAACAAAAGAATGACATGACAAATGTATTTTCAGACTTTAAGGACTATAAAAGCTTGGATTATATATCAATTTGGTTCTACAAAGGCGCTAATTATATTAAAGGAAGTTTATCGAAATATGCTTTTGTATCTACTAATTCAATTTGCCAAGGTGAGCAAGTCGCACTTCTTTGGCCAAAGCTATTCGATATCAATCTTGAAATTAACTTTGCCTACACTTCATTTAAGTGGCAGAATGCGGCTCGTGGTAATGCGGGCGTTACGTGCATCATTGTAAGTTTGCGTAATAAATCTGAGAAACCAAAAATACTTATTACGAACGGTATTGCATCGCGTTGCAACAACATTTCTCCATACCTAACCGAAGGCAGTAATGTGATAGTAAGTAAAAGATCGAAGCCGCTCTCGAAACTTCCGCCTATTGGCTATGGTAGCTCTGCTCTCGACGGTGGTCACCTAATACTGTCTACAGAGGAAAAAGATCGTATTTTAAACGACTTTCCAGAGTCAAAGAAATTCTTTAGAAAACTGATTGGTTCACAAGAGCTGATAAAAAATCTTGATCGCTGGTGTCTTTGGATAAATAAGGACGAGGTCGAAGATGTAATTAATATAGAGCCTATAAAAGAGCGTATTGAAGAAGTTCGGAAATTCCGCCTAAAAAGTAAACGCCCATCAACGATAAAAGCATCTAATACGCCCTATAGATTCGGCGAAGCAAGATATACAGATGGTGATGTAATAGTAATTCCTAAAGTGTCGTCTGAAAGACGTGAATTTCTACCACTCGGATACTTTAGTTCAGGTGTGATAGTAATGGATAAGGCGTTCCCACTCTATAAAGCTGAATTGCACTTGTTCTCAATACTATCATCACGAATGCACACTCTTTGGGTAAAAGCCGTTGGTGGAGCTTTGGAAACTAGGCTAAGTTATTCATCTACAATTTGCTACAATACTTTTCCTATCAGAGAAGTTACGTTAGAAGAAAAAGCTGAGTTCACTAAAATTTCTCGTGAGTTACTTTTTGCGAGAGAAAACCACAGTGAGAAAACTCTCGCTGAAATGTATGATCCAGATAAAATGCCGAATGATTTACGGGAAATACATCATCAAAATGATCTATTAATTGATAAGCTTTATAGGCAAAAACCTTACGAGAATGACGAAGAGAGACTAGCCGATTTATTTGCACTATACGAGCAAATGATAGAAAGAGAGAAGAAATAAATATGAGCAACGACACAATAAATATTATTGAAAATACTTACGGCCAAACTGGTCAAAGCAAAAAGACCAACAACCTAGGTATGCGTGAAATGCAGGAAAAAGCCTATGAACTAAGAAACAGTAAGCATCTCCTAATAAAAGCACCTCCTGCTTCAGGAAAGTCCCGAGCACTTATGTACATTGCTTTGGATAAACTTCACAACCAAGGCCTAAAAAAAGTTATTGTAGCTGTCCCAGAAACTTCTATTGGTGCATCCTTCTCAAATACAAATCTATCTGAAGGTGGATTCTCTTATGACTGGACTGTTGAGCCACGTAATAATCTTTGCGCTGGTTCTGGTGATGACAAAAGTAAGGTAAGTGCATTTATACGATTCATGAAAAGTGATGATCAAATTCTTGTTTGCACTCACGCAACTTTGCGTTTTGCGTTTGAAGAAATTGACCCAACTGATTTTAATGACTGCGTACTGGCCATAGATGAATTTCATCACGTATCTACAAGTGACACCAGCCGTCTTGGTGAGCTTGTACGTAATGTTATGCGAGCATCTAGCGTTCAAATGATTGCCATGACGGGCTCGTACTTCCGTGGTGATGCTGTGCCAATCTTGCGAGCCGAAGATGAAATGGACTTCGATAAAGTGACATATACCTACTATGAACAGCTCAACGGCTATGAATACTTGAAAACTCTTGGTATTGGCTATCACTTCTATACAGGAAGTTATTTGGATGAAGGTGCACTAGAAGCTGTCCTAGACACAGAAAAGAAAACTATTATTCACATTCCAAACGTAAACTCCAAAGAGTCTACACAGATTGGCAAACATGAAGAAGTTCAACAGATATATGGCCTAATTGGTGAGTGGCAAGAACAGGATCCAGATACAGGCATAGAAATATTAAAGACCAGTGACGGCCGTTTACTCAAAGTTGCTAACCTTGTAGAAGACGAGCCTATTCACAGGGCAAAGCTGGATAAATATTTATCTGAAGTAGCCAAGGATGATATTGATGGAGTAGATATAATCATTGCTCTAGGCAAAGCAAAGGAAGGTTTTGACTGGCCATTCTGCCAGCAAGCCCTAACTATTGGTTATCGAGCAAGTCTTACTGAAATCGTACAGATAATTGGACGCTGTACTCGCGATAGCTACAACAAGACTCACGCTCAGTTTACGAATCTTATAGTCCAACCAAACGGCACTCAAGACGACGTTCAAGTTTCAGTAAACAATATGCTAAAAGCGATTACCGCTTCACTATTGATGGAACAAGTTCTTGCACCAAACTTCACCTTTAAGCCAAGAACATCTCCGAATCAAAAAACTCAGGCGGGCGAAGTCTTCGTTAAAGGACTAAAGCAACCGCCTAACGAAAAAGTTAAGCGAATACTTGAAACTGAACTCGAAGATTTAACTGCAGCTGTATTGCAAGACACACAGTATCAACGTTCTGTAGCCGCCGATCATCCGCCAGAATATCGCAAGCATTTGCAATCAAAAATTATCCGCGAAAAACTACCCGGCTTAACCGACGAAGAGGTTGAAGTTACCCGCCAATATCTTGCAAGCAATCTTGCATTCAAGACAGGCAAGATTACAGAAGATGCTGGCAAGAAGTTCATTACTATGGCCAATAGTTTCGTGAATTTAGACGAACTAACTATAGACTTGATCGATTCTATAAATCCATTCCAACATGCCTTTGAAGTTATTTCTAAGAAGGTCGGTACTGACGTGTTCCGTGTCATTCAAGACACTATTGCTGGATCACGCATCGATATGTCTGATGAAGATGCACTTGCACTTGTGCCTCAAATTAAAGCTTTTGTTGTTGCACACAACGGCAAGTATCCAATGCTGAATTCCGGTGATAAGAATGAGAAACTTTTAGCTCAGGCTCAGGCGTATTTGACAGCGAGATATGCTCAGGTTCAACGTGATAAACAGCAAGGTCCTACTAATGGCTAAAGATCTAACTGACGACTTAATAAAACTGTTCGATTCCGAAGACGGCAACTTATTTGTTCCTAAAGAAAAGCCATCTGCTCCGACCCCCGATGATAGATTGGCTGAATCATTTAAAAAAATCATTGAATTTGTGGAAGATAATGACCGACAACCCGATATAGAGTCAAATGATATTAATGAAGCAATGCTGGCTAAGCGTCTTGAATCAATTCGGAATAATCCTGAAAAGGTAGAGGCATTAGAATCGTACGATTCGCTTGGATTACTTGTAGTTCCTGAAGCTCCTGCCAGTGTGGAAGAACTCTTCGATAAAGATGAATTCGGACTATTCAGTAGTGTTGGAGCAGAAGTCTTAAATGTTAAGCATGTTCCACTCAATCCAAGGGCACAAGCCGAGGAAGTAGCTAAGCGTAAAAGAGCCAATGATTTTGAGCAATTCAAGAATGGTTTTGTTGAAGTTCAAGACGATCTAAAAAGTGGCAAACAAAAACTAGTGACATTCACAAATGTATCTCAGATAAAGGAAGGTCGTTATTTTGTAAGCGGCGGCCAATTGTTACTCGTTACAGAAATTGGTGAAGAGAAGCTTGTCCATGGTCGCATGAAAAGCAGGATACGCGCCATTTTTGAAAATGGTAGCGAGTCGAACATGTACTTACGTTCACTTTCTAGCCAACTGTACTACGATGGCTACTGTGTCGTAGACGAACAAGAGATATTTGATAATGTGACTGACGATGAAAATATCAAAGGCTACATTTACATCGTAAGATCTCTAAGTGAAGATGCGAAGATTAGTACAATTGAAAACTTATACAAGATCGGGTTCTCAAGAACGCCCGTGGCTAAACGTATTTCTGGATCAAAAGATGACCCAACCTACTTAATGTCAGATCTTGAGCTAGTCGAAAGTTACCGTGTTACTGGAGAATATAATCCCCAAAAGGTTGAGCACTTCATCCACCGCGTTTTCGCTGATGCTGCACTAGATGTGACTATTACAGATAAAAACGGCAAGGACTATACACCTAGAGAATGGTACTGTGTCCCGATTCAAGCAGTTCGACATGCAGTGGAGCTAATTGATAGTGGTGAAATTGTAAACTACACATATGATCCTGCAACCGAAGAAATGGTTGAAAGGGTTTAAGAATGAGTGAATGTATATGCTCTATTTGTGGCCATGATGAATCGAAATGTACATTTGACGAGAACTATCGACGTGCTAAAGAACTTTTCGGATTCAAGAAAAAAGCATCAGCCGCACTACTGCAACGTGACTTAAAAATCAGCTATTCAAAGTCTATGGAAATACTAGACAAGCTACAGAGTGAAGGTCTGATAGGACCCGCCGATGGAGCAAATCCAAGGTCTGTGAACCTATGATGCAACTATCCAAGTCGGACTATACGACCTACTTGAAGCATCCTGCTTGGCTTTGGATTAAAAAACATGCCAAGACAATACTCCCTCCTATAGATCCCGCAACACAAGCAATCTTTGATACTGGCCATGAATTCGAGCAATATGCAGAAGCATTATTTCCTGGCGGTGTAACGCTTGGCTTTAGTGATTATGACGAATACTTATCGCTACCAGAAAGAACTACTCAGGCATTAGATGAAGGTGTTCTCACGATATTTCAGGGTCGCTTCGAACACGAACAACTGACATTTATATGTGACGTTATCCAAGTAGTGGGCAACAAAGAAGTTGATCTAATAGAAATAAAATCTAGTACTAGTGCCAAGCCTGAACATATTGTCGATCTCGCATTCCAGATGGTTGTTCTAGAAAAGTGTGGCTATACCGTACGAAATATATCAGTGGTACACGTTAATAATCAGTATGTTCGAAATGGCGAGATTAACTCCAAAGAAATTACTGCTCGAACTGATGTTACCGAAGATGTAAAAGCCGCGAGGGACTTTACGCTTACGAAAATCGATGAAGCCTTAGAGACTATGGCTCTTAGTGAATGTCCTGATGTTTCGCCACTTTATGCGGATTCCAAGTCGTTTGGTGAATGGCTATCGATTTATAAACATCTTAAAAGTCCGAAGCCTGGTAGTATTTTTGATCTATGTCAGATGGATGCCAATACACTGAAAAATCTGCAGACAAATAACATAGCCTACATTAAAGATATTCCACAAGACTTTGTTCTTAAGCCTAAGCAGAGATTACAAGTAGAAGCATTTCGCCAAGGTAGGCCAACAATCAGCGTGGATAAAATCAAGACATTCTTAGACTCGTTTACATATCCGCTTTATTTCTATGATTACGAAACACTTGGTAGCCTAGTCCCATACTTTGATGGTCTAAAGCCATACCAACAATTGCCGTTTCAATACTCTGTTCATATTCTAGATAGCCCGGATGCCGAATTAAGGCACAAGGAGTTCTTGCACCGCGACAGTGCGAATCCCGCTGAGTCACTTACGAAGTCACTCATGTCCCACATCGGAAATGAAGGTACGGTTATCGCATGGAATATGAGTTTCGAGAAAAGCTGCAACACGCTGCTAGGCTCGTTATTGCCAGAGTATGCTGAATTTTATAGCAAGCTAAATGATCGCATTGTAGATCTGATGATACCTTTCTCTCAAAACTGGTACATAGATGCTGATTTTTGTGGAAGTGCATCAATAAAGAAAGTACTACCCGTACTAATGCCAGCGTTGTCACACAAGGATCTAGATATCTCTGATGGTGGTTCAGCACAAAGACTTTGGATGGAAGCCGTTCTTGACGGGAAGCGACCAGATGAAAAAGAAAAGATTCTGAGCGATCTACTGGACTACTGCAAGCTCGATACTTTAGCGATGGTTGAAATATATAACGTACTGAGAAAGTTATAGCGGTGAGCAATAGTAAATCATTCGACGAGAAAACCATCTCCCAACTTCTATACTACGTATATTTGTTAGTCGATCCCAGGGACAAGCAACCATTCTATGTCGGCAAGGGCATCGGTAATAGAGTTTTTGCTCATCTTGCAGGTGCACTTAAGGAAGAAGACAAAGAAAGCCTGAAGTACGATGTGATTAGAGAGCTTCACAGTCTTGGTCTTGAGCCTGAACACTTAATCGTTCGGCATGGGCTTGCAAGTGAAGATTCGGCGTATGAGTTAGAAGCATCTATCATGGACGTACTCCAGTTCTTGAAATACAAGAAAACCAACATTGCTGGTGGTCATAATTCAGTCGAAAAAGGCCTGATGACAGCCGATGAAATAATTCGTTTATACAATGCCGAGAGATTGGACAAAACTACTGACGACTGCGTGATTATCAACATAAACAAGAAGTACAAGCGTGGATTCACAAATGAGGATATATACGAGGCAACACGCGCATATTGGGCTATCAGAGAAGATAAAATACCAAAACTGAAGTACGTACTCAGTGAATACAAGGGCCTTATCGTAGAGGTTTTTGAAGTGAAGAACTGGTATCCAGTTAAAGTCGCATATAACCCAGGCTCCAAGCGTGAAGGCGAAATGCGTACTCGCTATGGCTTTGAGGGAATAGTCGCACCAGAAGCGATCAGAAACATCTACCTCAATAAATCAGTAGCACATCACAAGAAGCAAGGGATGGCTTGGCCACTGCTATACCTTTGGGGCTAGCTTGTCATCTTATAGTTAAACGTTAGCGTTTTGTGCCAGTGTCAAATATCCGTTATAAAAACCACTACATATAGTGTCTTGAATGTATTTACGCTACTAGCGTATAATTATACGTATTATGAGTTTAGAGGGTCTAACACCAAAACAGAAAACCGTGTTTGCAGCAGTGCGAGAGTTGCAAACTGTTACTGGCCGTATGCCTACATTAGATGAAATACGCCGTCATCTTGGTTATGCCACCGTTAGCTCTGTGCAAAGACATATGGATGCCCTTAAGCGTAAAGGCTACATACAGACCGATAAACACCAGAGCCGCACGATGAAGCTCGTTCATCAACACTTAGCCAGCATCCCGCTGGTAGGTAATGTAGCATGTGGCGCACCTCTACTAGCTGAAGAAAATATTGAGGCATACGTTGCCTATGATGCCGACTCTTTGAAGGGTGCATCAGAAGATTACTTTTTCCTACGTGCAATTGGCGACAGCATGAACAAAGGCGGAATAGACGATGGTGACCTCGTGCTTGTCAGAAAATCAGATACCGCTGAACCCGGCAAAAGAATAGTAGCGCTGGTGGGAGATGACGCAACCGTGAAGAAGCTAGTGCAAGATGATGGCCATTGGATCCTCCGCCCTGAGTCGACTAACCCGAAGCATAAAGACCTGATCATGGCGGAAGACTTCGCTATCCAAGGTACGGTCTATGACGTAGTAAGGTCAAAAGATGTCGCTTAATGACGCTGCCGATGTAGCTACCATTGCACAGTTTGTGTTTTGGCTGGCTCTTACGTTTGGTAGCGGCTTTCTTATTATCGGTTACATGCGCAAGATGCGACCTGTCTGGAAACGCTTCACGGATAATGTAGCACGTAATGTTGCGGTAATCTCAACCGAGAGGCAGCCGATGGATCATGAGGCCGACTTATTAGAACGAGTCGGCTATTTCAAGATCAAGCGCATGACTTCAGATGAGCGAAACCTAAATCTCATTAGAGGATTTGTGCTTCTTGTCGTTGGGTATTCGCCCGATTCAAAAGTATATAAAGCCACGCTGGCCTACGCGAAAGCCAACGACCTCCCAATTATTGTTTTTTCTGGTAAACACCGACTAAGTAACGAGGATCGAGACGAACTCAAGAACTACAGCTTCAGTTCACTCTGCGAGACAGAACTTCGGCTTGTATCCGATGTCTTCGCAGTTATGTCCACATTCCCTGAGGCCAAACGAGATGCCAGCTGATGCATATGCCTACGGAGTTCTAAATACTCATGCCACGCCCAGTAGTCTGCTGGTTGCACAGGCCGTTATAAACAATTTAACTCCTTCTATAAATGCATGGGCTAACGGTCATTTGTTCGGCGTATATCCATCCGGTTCCATTGCTAAAGGTACGGCTATCAGTGGGGCATCTGATGTAGATATTCTGATCTCTGTCAAAGATACCGCTGTCGAAACGCTGAAAGAGGTGTACGAGAAGCTATATAACCGACTGACCGCCGACGGTTACGCACCGCGACGCCAGAATGTGTCACTCGGTATCACAATTGATGGATGGAAAATCGATGTTGTACCCGCAAAAAAACAGTCCATCCTAACCAACGATCATAGTCTCTGGTCTCATAAGAAGCAAAGCTGGAGGGAAACGAATATACACCAGCACGTAGCTTACGTGACCTCATCTAATCGCCAAGATGAAATACGTCTCGTCAAAGTATGGAGAAAACTACACGGGCTCGAATTTCCTTCGTTCCCTCTAGAGGTCGCAGTTATTGAATCCCTAGCTGGCCACAGCTACAACAATATCGCCAATAACTTCGCTACAGTTCTTAGGTATATCGAGAACTCTCTGCCTACAACGCGTTTAATAGACCCAACAAAACCAAGCAATGTACTTTCAGACGAGTTAACTGATCAAGAAAAGGCCACACTCGCTTCCACCGCACGTCAGCACCTAAATATGGATTGGGAGGAAGTGGTATGGTAAAGGACTTCCCGCGTTACTTATGGCTTGTTATAAAACGCTGTTTCCAAGGAGCTTTTCTACTGGCTGATGGATTTGGTCTTTTATTTCTATTGCTTAGTAAAAATCAGCCTACCGTACCAGTAGAAATTAGCCTTAGTATATTCGGCGTGATCTTTATAGCTAGCTCTTTTGCGGTCTGGCATGACGAGATATCAAGAGCAACTAAACTTCAAGCTAAATTAGATAAAATTACCGATAGTATACCTAAATACAAAGTAACAACGGGAGCACTTGAAAGATACTCAGTATCAAACCTAATAAAGGAATGTGCAGACCAGCTAGAATCTACGGAAGCAAAAATTTCTAGGCAAAATGCTGTGGAAGCGGCAAATTCTAGTACGGCAGCTATATTTAAAACACTAAACCGTCTAAGTGTCCTCCCTCTCGGTCTTAGTGCCGAGACTTTGGAAGAAAAAGCCGAGCGTTTAGCTAAACAACTTGAATCTCTTGAATCTTACCAACAAAAAATTAATCAAACATACAAGTTACCAGTCATGTTCGAATCAACAAGATCTGATAATAATATTGAATTCCAAATTGATGCATCAGAGGGGGCTGTTTTGACAGTAGAAGATGACTATCCGACTAATGAACTCCCGAAGTCTTATACACCCTCACTATTTGGCAGGGATGCTTTGACTAGCTACATTCCCAGTGGTGGTTTTGCTAATGCAAATAGGCTATACCCTTATAGCTACGCCGAAGGTAATATTGCCTACTCAAAACTCACTAAGATAAACGCAAACCGAAAATACAATCTTTTTGACGATGATTTCTATATACAGACCACTGAAGGCTCAGTCAAACTCACCGTTACTATCCACTCCGAAAAACTGCAGAATAAACAAGTTATCGAGCTGTCAGTAGATCTAAGCGACGTTCCTGTTGAAGAAATATCAAAAGAAAAGCTAGACGATTAGCATAAGTAATAGTTTTTGAACTAAAACATCGGTAGAATATATATTATGTCACTTTATAAAATCAGCGAATCAAAACTACAGCCAATTTCTGCTAAGGATTTCAAACTTGAACGTGATTCGCAACGCTTGATCGAGGCAAACATTGAAGAGGTGTTTGGGCTGAAGTTTGTCGACACCGAATTCCAGCTAAATGGTCTCCGTGTCGATACGCTAGCATTTGATGAAGAAACTAACAGCTTTGTTGTCGTTGAATATAAACGGGATCGTAGTTCAAGCGTTATTGACCAAGGCTACTCTTACCTTGCACTGGTTCTTAACAATAAGGCTGACTTCGTGCTCCGCTACAACGAAACGCAGAAAGCCAGTTTGACTAAGTCAGATATCGACTGGAGTGCTACTCGCGTTATTTTCGTAGCCGCTCGATTCACGACACATCAACTTGGTTCAATAAACTTCCAAGACCTACCAATTGAGCTATGGAAAGCACAGCTATTTGATGGTGGCATGCTAAGCATTGAGCAGCAACTAGCCGACAAACAGGCCGAATCAATTAAAACGGTAACTAAGAAGTCTACATCGACCGATAAAGTAGTTGAAGAGATTCGCACATACAGTGTTAATGATCTCATTAAAGATGATTACCCGTCTAAGCCTCTCTACGAGGAATTATCATCACGAATCTTAGAACTGGACTCTGACTTTATAGAATCTCCAAAGAAGGGTTATATCGGCTTTAAGCTCGGTAATAAATTAGTCGTAGCCATCATCCCACAGCGTAATCGATTGATTCTAGAATTGAATCGCACTCGACCAGAAGATGTTGATGATCCAAAAGGTTTAGTTGAACTCATGCCTAAAAGCCTAGAGCATAAAAACCGCTGGATAAGTCGTATGTATATTGAGGATATTAATGTTATCAACTATGCAATTACACTAGTTGAACAAGTTTATAAAGTACATCTACTGTAGGGAAAATTTCAGCAATTATTATGGATAAAGACTTATTTCGCAAATTACATGAAGAAGGTAATATCACAGCCGAACCAACGGAGATGTGGTTACCAATGCAGACTAAAGACCGTAAATGGCAAAATTACTACCCCGGTAAAGATGGTGTAACCATGTACCTAAGCGGAGGGTGGATGATAAATGTCGACACACATCAATTGATGCAGATTGCATCGAGCAAAGATGACACAAGCACTTCAGAATTTCCAATTAGCTTACTGGACACTTCCGTCCCTGATGATAATCAGAAATTCTATTCACTTAGAGAAGCACTCGAATCAGAGGAATACAAACAAGCTGAAGGGTCACTTTTATTCCCAGTCGGTAAAGATGAATCGGGCAAGTTTATCATAGCTGACTTGCACAAATTGCCACATATCATGGCTGGCGGTCAAACTGGTTCAGGCAAATCGAATTTTACTGAAGGAACTCTCATCACGAGCCTACTGTATGGCAACTCCTCGGACGACCTCAAACTTATTCTGATAGACCCAAAATGGGTGCAGTTCACACAGTATAACGGCATCCCTCACTTACTCAGACCAGTGATTACCACTCCTGAAGATTCAAAAGATTCTATGAATTGGTTGCTGAATGAAATGGAAGATAGATTTACGACTCTTGTTGATAGCAATGCGCGGAACATAGAAGATTACAACTCCTCTGGAAAAGGCCACATGCCCTATATAGTTCTTATTATTGATGAAGTAGCCGACCTCATGATGATTGACGGAGATTATTATCAGAAGTCGTTTATTAAGTTACTCCAAAAGTCAGCTGGTGTAGGAATACACATCTATATTGGTACAAGCAGACCGAGCGAAGAGGTACTACCGGGACTACTTAGAGCTAACTTTGTTACGAAAATAGCCTTCACGACTGCTTCTAGCGTAGATAGCGAGGCATTAATTGATGCGACTGGCGCAGAAGAATTACAAGGCAGAGGCGATATGCTATTTAGCTGGCTAAATGATCCTAAACCGATTCACTTGCAAGCGCCCTACATGTCCGATAAAGATCAGGTCAAGGTCGTCGATTACCTAAAGGGAAAGTAGCGATTATTATTTCTTGTTTAATTTGCTTACGAAATTAGACACGAGGCTTTGTATTTCAGCTATTTCTTCTGGTGTAGATTCACGGAAGGCACCTGCATTTATTAAGTCCGTATAAGCCTTTACTTGTTTGGAGTCGGAGAATGGAAAGAAGCCAAGTAAAGTCTCTTCGACACCGTTAAGTATGTAGTCAATCGCGTCATCACCGCCGTTCCATTTTGCTACAATTTCCTTAATCTGAGCCTCTTTGCCATTTACCCCACCCATTTTACTGACATGCTTTAATGCATAATTACCCCTCACAATAGTCAATGGTGCTTCAGTAACAGTCAACGAATTGAATTGCGGAAAGTAACCAATATAACTCTTTATGGTATCTACATCTTCTTTGTCATCACTACCCATAATTACTTCTTTAGAAAACACACCTTTTTTCAGTACCAATTGATAACGGAGGCTAAAGTGATCGCCGTCATAGAGTTCAGCTACATGTTCATTTTTAATTACAACACCGATGCTTTTTAACTCGTCAAAGAATTCATATGTATGCTTTCCCGCATCAGTAATAAATGAAAATACATCGCTCATACGTTAACGATATCACAGACGGCGACTGTGTGTTTTATAGATAGGAACTGTGGAGTTAAAATAAATGTATGTTTACACATCTACAAGACCGTCAATATTACGAAGAACGCTACGATAATGGCACCGTAGCCAAATGTCGTTCGGGCGAACGTATTGTTAATGACACTTTCAAAGAGATGGAAAAGAAGCTGTCAAAAAAAGAGCTGACGAATAAATTGCCCGGCTGGTACCTACAATATAGTCAGTACTACTTCTTGTTTGTTGAATCAGCTGCGGCTGCCCGAACTGAAGGTCGGGATGCCACTATTGCTAAATGGATGGAAGAAGATCAAAAGAAAGACGATAAGCTTGCCACTGCAAGTGTTGCAGGTGGCACCTATTGCCGAACTTGCGGTAAAGATATGCGTGTTATAAGCAAAGATTACATGCGCCGCGATGGTCGTAAAGATGATGACATCCTCATTATGTTTGAATGTGATGGCTGTAATAAACGTTTGGCTTTATGGCAAGACGGTACGCAGTGGGAGGGCGCAAAACATGAGTGTGAGAAATGTGGCGGAGATACTACTTCAAAGCACTCTAAAAAATTCGGTGTGATCACATGGACAGAGACCTGCGAGAAATGTAAGCATGTTAAAACCGAAACACTCGACCTATCCGATAGCACAAAAGAGCCTGAGCCCATTGATCCGTATTTAGAACTAGACCGTAAACGCTTCGTTTTTGATAGCGATATGATTTTCAAATATAGCCAAAAACTCAAACACTTTGAGCGCATGGCAAAATTACATGCCACCGCCGAAGACAAAATCCAGCATGTAGATGTATACGATGGTATTAAACAGGTAAAGAAACTCAAAATTAATCAGTTGAAAGAGCTACTTGAGCCAGTATTTAATAAAGATGGCTATAGCGACTTTAAGCTTGGTGACCCGCAAGTTGGTCGTGAAGTATCACTCGATTTCAGCTGCCTTGATACTAAAGATGACCGTGAGGAATACCAAAGCAAAAAAACCCTCCATAAAGCCCTTGAAAAGGCTCTTATAGAAACTAATTGGCGAGTAATGAGTGCTGGTGTGAGTTATCGGCTTGGGTTTTTGACAGGAAGTCTGAGAGCGTACGAAAATGAAGAAGATATAAAGAAGCTAGTCGAACAACGTATGAAAAACGGCTACGTTCCGAAAGCAGAACTCAAAGAACCTATTGAAGCCGAAGCTAAGCCAAAAGACGAGTTCTATAACCGTGATATGCGTGAATCTGTCCTCGTCTATTTTGATAAGTTAATGCTTGATAGCGTACCAGCTGAGATCACGCTCAAGAGCGGTATCGTTAAGCCAACAAGCATACCAGTACTGCATGGAGAAATGAACCCACTACTGCGAGTATTCATACCTATGCGAGATAATGATGAATCTGTGCCAAAGTTCATCCGAAACTATGATTTTAAGTTTGGTGACGACAAGAAAATAAGAAAGGCTCGTAAAGACAGCCGAGGACGCAAAATAAGAATACTTTGACAATTCGAGAATGTAAGCTAAGGTAGCAAGCACTATGATTCAGCATATAAAAATCGAACAAGGCAACATTCTTAAGTTTGACGGTGATGCCATCGTAAATCCTGCGAATATAGCCCTTAAGGGCGGAGGCGGGCTATGCGGGCAGATCTTTGAAGCCGCAGGAGATGCAGAGCTTACAAAAGTCTGTGATGAGATTAATTACTGCCCATTTGGTGAAGCAGTCGTCACATCAGGCTTTAAGCTACCCGCTAAACACATTATTCATACCGCAACCCCAATATACGGCGATCATCACGGCCATGAAGCAGATATTCTGAAGAGTTGTTACTGGGAATCACTACGAAGAGCAGAAGAGCTCAAAATGACTAGTATCGCATTCCCATTACTATCTGCAGGAATACATAGGTACCCGAAAGACGAAGCATCGCAAATAGCTTTTGAAGCACTACATGAATACTTCGAGGATAATCCGAAATCTGACATTAAAGTTACATTCTTTGCGTATAACGACGAAGACAAAGTGATTTGCGAGAAAGCACTCGCAAGGGCATACCGAGGAACTAAGTTCGTTTGGACTGAAGACGATATCGAGATCAAGGCAGCAAAATAGCCCCTCTCTCGCAAGGATTGCAGGGGCTATTCCACTAGAATACTAACATAAGCGTTTGGCGACATCGATAGTCGCCCCTATAGTGTTAGTAATGCCCAAAGTACCAAAGATACCCAAAGTCAGCTATGAATACGTCGAGGATGAGAAAGCCGTCAATGCTGTGTTTGATATGTTGTTCGATAAGCTACTAGAGCAGAAAACCACAAAGAAGCAAGCGACAAAGGCCACTAAAAGCCCAAAGAAACCCACTTCTTGAGACACTATGCAGTAGTGTCGCATTTGTCCTATTAACCCCTGTTAAAGTTCCGTGACCTGTATGGGGAGCCATAGGTCTGGTTAGAACTTTTGTTCTGAGCAGACCTATTCGTTTTTCAGGGTCGGACGAGAACCGAAGGTTCGGCGAACGAGGAACGGAGAGCAAAGAAGAGTTTACTCAGCTTTGTCGAGTACCGCAGGAAGGAGTGCGGCCAAAGCCGCGCGATATCCGGCCCCGGGAGCCAAAATCAAACCTTCTGAACTTTTAAAGTACTTTTATTGTTCGCTGTATAGATTAAGCGGCTCGCCAAACATACTTCGAGAATGGTTACCTGAACGAGCTTTTTCGATAATATTAAAGGCTAGATTACCGCTGGCTATTACCCGTTTCTCGCGGGGCCTGACGATCGCAAGCGGCGTGCCATCTTTTGTATCTTTGATATTACGGTTTTGGTATAGCACTATGTCATCATTATCAATCTTTTTAAAAAAATTATCCGCATCTCTAAAAGCAGATGTATGAAAAACTCTGACAAGCGCGAAATTACCGTTATCGCCATCGGCGCCAGGAAATGTCTGCCTATAAAGCTCCATATAGGCTTCTTTTCTATACGTTTCATATTCTTGCTCAGGATGTACAGCATACAGAATTTTGTCTAACTTTGATTGCTCATTTTGCAACTCAGTTTTGGTCTTGGAAAGTTCATTATTTAGCGAGGATATTTTTGTATCTCTGTTTTTAACAGCCGACCAGCTAAACGCAGAAATAGCTACGGTCAAACCCACAAAAACCATAGCTATTATATAAATTTGTTTTCTACTAGTTTTGCCATTTATTGTAGGTGAGGTCTTGGAAAAATTCATAGTACTCATTATAGCTCAGCATATTTCAATCGCTAACGACTAAAAATATTATGTAAAAATGTTATCAACGATTCTAAGTTCACATTTTTGTTTTTGAGCTGATCAATTTCGGCAAGTTAGGGATTGCCTGGGGCGCCGGATGCTCCCCGGTTGCAAAGACTAGTTTAATACTCGGTAGATCAAATATTGGGATTGCTCCACCTTCGCCATCAGGATTAGTAAAAGATTCAGTCCGATCACTGTATGACCCACCTCTAGCAGTCAGGCCAAGACCTTGCATCCGTGCATCATCAACTGCTCGCCGCGCAGACTCCTCGTAGCGATCGAGAGACATCGCTTGCCACACATAATCAAAAAGTGTCCTATCTGGTCCCAACGGATTGTTAATATCGGTGTCGGGGGGAAGTAGATCTATCAGACTGTTCAGATTCAAACGGGCTGCATTGCTAATACCCAGCGCTCTCCCCAGATTTTCATGATAGAAGCGACCATAATCGTCAATATTGCGCATTGCATCGCCGAAGCCATCCATAGCGCCCGCAAACTGCCGACATCTATCAGGATAACCCAGGGCATTGCTCGCTGCCGTTTGTACTAGATCAGCAAACACACCGTATACGAACATTTTCTGATAACTAGACACATGCCCGATGTCGTGATCACGCAATTTATGACCAATGTCGGCCAATGGTATTTTCCGGTTGCTAAAGTACCTGGTGTAATCTTCAGCCGGGATGTAGTCGTCCTCGTGTCCCGCCGGACGCTTGTCGATAACAAACGAAAAGCCGTTATCCAAACTTGGCATCTGACCCCGTTCAAGCATGCGTCTGACTTTTTCTTGGACCGTAAAAGGTGAGTGTGGCGAACCGATGTCATAGTCCTCTAGTGAACCAATGCCCCCGAGCTCCTCCTCGCGATTCAACAAACCTAAAATACCTTCTGGCAAGATCTCCATTGATCTTTTCGGAGGGAAACCAGCAAGCTCTATAGACTCGCCTGGGGGCATCCCAGAAGGCAGCGACCCATCAGAATTGATAAACATATTTAATATATTAACATACAAATCTATATTAGTCAACTTTTTTGAATGAGATAGAGTTTTGATTCTGTGAGGAAGAAATAAATCTTTGTCGATAACTAAAATGGACAATTTGCTTCTTGAATTTAGAATATATCTATAAAAATTTGCTAAAATAACACCATGCATACAAAAACAATCACAGAAGGAACACTACACAAAGTGCCGCTGGACTTACAAAAAGCCCTGAGTTCTGATTCCTCGGCGCTGGAGCGGTGGGAGGATCTCACGCCACTGGCGCGGAATGAGTGGATATGTTGGACTATCACTACCAAAAAACCGGAGACGAGAATAAACCATATCGAGCGGACAGTTACAGAGCTATTAGCAGGTAAGCGCCGCCCGTGCTGCTGGGCCGGCTGTATGCATCGCTGAAGTAAGCGGTATTTAAGTAGCGTGTGCATTTATGGGGCGCAACTAGAGCGTGACTATTAATATTTGGTGCTACACTTGAACCATAACTAATAAGGAGAAGTGATGAATAAAAACTGGAAATGGCTGCTCGTCGGCACAATACTCAGCTGGTCTGTTGGATTTTTAGGCGCCGACAGGATATATAAGGGCGAAGTAGGGCTTGGAATCTTAAAGCTGATAACTTTGGGCGGTCTGGGAGTGTGGTGGATAATCGACGCGCTTATTTGGACAAATAATCTAGGCAAAGCCGATTACAGTAAATAACCCCACTTGTAGGTGAAAAGGCGGCTTCATGATGCACCTTTACCACTTTGTCCCGGATAACATGCAAGGGACTATCCTCTACCCTCTCAATGAAATGAGAGCTGTACTCCCAGGACTCTATGCCCATCAAGCAAAGAAGTACGAGGGCAGGGAAGAAGTGCAAGCAACCGTCATTCCAGGCTTGGGCACGTGGGGAGACGTAATCCATTTATCACCCATCCACCCCAAGAAGGTAATTGCCGCCATGCAAGCCTGCGGAGCGCCAGCAGACTTTGGGTGGCGGGCATTTCAGATTGATGCCAGCACGCTTGACCAATCAAATATGGTGCTTATGGCGACACTTAAGAACAAGGCCGGTTACCATAAGTATTTCTTGCCTTTTACGGAAGAAAACTACCGGCAAAACTGCGACGTATCCGAAATCACTAAGCAGCACTACAGGGAAGCGGCAGCCAACGGCGAACAGCCGTTAACATATGCCGGAGCGCCGCACGCGCTATACAAAGGCTCGATAGACACAAAAGATTTGCTAATAATTTCTTAACATTTTAAAATATAGGCTATGATGTCCCTTGATTCTCATGGTGGTGGCGCGTCAGATGGGTCCAATGTGCCATAACATCCATCCTTCGATAACCTCGACATTGCAGCCGGTGGTGCCGCAATCAGTCCAAATCCTTCTTCGCGGCTGGGGCTAGCTACCCTTAGACTGCAGCAGACCGGAGAAGCGATCGAAACAAACCTTAGGCTGCGAGAAAGCCTGTTGTGGCAGATTGGAAAAAACGCTTGCCAGACAAGGCTGCAAAGCGCCTGGGAAGCAACCGAGCGACTGCGGGCACTGAGGGAAGATCGCAGAGTAAAGGTGGCTGGAGCGGCAGGCGGGATCGCCCTGACACAATCAGTGGGATTTCTGCGCCTGGCGACAGTTGGCTCTACATGGGTCAGCCTAAAATTAGGCGGCTCCCCAGAAGGCATTCTTGCCGCTGGGGCTACTGCTGGTTTGGGCTATAGGTACTGGAACCGGATTTCTGGCAGGACGACTGCCTGGGCACTAGAACAATTCCCGGATCGTTTTGAAAGATTTAAAGCTAAGAGACCCAAAATTGCCTGCGCAGGCACAAAACTAATTGGGTACGAAAATGAGACTCACGAAGAAGACGATCAAAATGGCAGAGCGCGCAATCTAGGCCGCGCGGCCTATCACGGCCTGACCGTCTTTACCAGCGGCATAGCACCATACGCTCTAGCCGTTACTGCGCGCCGCGAAACACACCAAGACAGGAAAGACATTCTCCACCGAAGCGCAAATAGAAGCGGCTACGTGGCATGGGGGGTTTTTACTGGTGTAGCTGGACTCGCCACAGCTTGTCCAGAGCAAGCAGAGTGGCTCCAAGAGAAAGTCGTAGACCCTAAATATTTGATCCCTGCAAGCGCAGTTCTAATGGTTGCACCTTACGCCAAGCAGATTGCCCGCAAGGCAGTACGTAAAACCCGTGATAAAGTTCGTAAATTCGCCAAGTCAGAACCCGCATTAAAATAACTTTGCATATATTGATTGTGCTTGCATCGATAGCGCAGATCATTATCATGATGGGGTATGACAGGACCAGAGGTATATATTGAACGAGTCGAAAGCTACAGTGCAGAAATCGCTGTAGGCATTGGCTTGCTCATGCCCGACCTCAGCCCCCGAATGGACGGTCAGCCCATTCCTGAAGACGTACTACGGCCCATTATTGAATCCCCAGATAGGGAACAACTTATAGCCAGAATGAACGGAAGGATTGTCGGGGCGGCAACCATGAACTTAATATTTGGCCCTGCAGAGGGCAAAAAAGGATGGCTCGAAGGCTTTGTGGTAAGCTCGGACGAAACAGTGCGCGGAAAGGGTGTTGGCTACAAGCTATGGCAAGAGATGGAGCGCTGGTGCCAGGAAAAAGGGGTGTCGCTATGTTTCTCATCCCATCCTCGGCGCGAAGCCGCTCACGACTTTTACGAACGCCAGGGAGCGCAAGCAAGCGGATCGACTTTATTCTATGCGTTTATAGATCCCGCCACCAGATAAAAATCGTACAAACGACAACTTTGACAATTTTTAATTATGTGTTAATGTTTAAATGAGGAATTGTCCCCGGTGAGGAGAGTATCCTTTAACAACACTTAAGCAGGGACCTGGGCCACCCAGGACGCCTGAGAATTGAAGAAGGGGATTATAAACTAGCATGTCAGACCACGAACGAGACAGAGACGCAGCTCAGCGCAGCTCCGCTCTTGCAGCAATGCATGCAGCTGGTAACGCTGATCCGGCGTCGGGGAACCTTCTTGTACAACAGAATGCTCAGCTAGACACGGCCGTCAAGCGTGCCATTGCTCAAAAAGCTGAGCGATTGGCTGCATTGCCTCTTCCTGAATCCAGCAGCTATGCAAGCACCTCGTTGCTGCAAGACATCGAGTGCGCCATAGGAGCAAAAGGTTACGACTGCGGCCTCGTCACCGTAGATAAACCAACCCAAAGAAATAGCCTCACCGAAAATGTTGATCTAGCGTTCAACGCGGCCAAAATGGCCAAAGGATCCAAAAAAGCACCCCTAGAGGTAGCCAGCGAGCTTGCGGCAACTCTCGCCGACCATGAGTACATCGCCGAAGCCAACACCATAGGACCGTTTGTTAATATTGAGCTTGACTACGGTGTTTTTGCTCCACGGGTTATTGGCGAAGTGACGCAGCATGGTCCAAATTTTGGCCACTTTAGAGACAGTGAGCCCCAGCTCGTTGTCGTTGATTACTCCTCGCCAAACGTAGCAAAGAATATGACTGTCGCCCACCTCCGCTCGACAATTATAGGCCACTCCTTGATGAAGATTCAAACTGCTTCAGGCAACATCCCTTTTGGCATAAACCATATCGGCGATTGGGGTACTCAGTTCGGGAACATAATATACGAATACCGCAAAGAAGAAGCGGAAAGAGGGGACGAGTTCAGGGCTGAACTTGCTGCTGATCCGACCGCCACATTGATGCGAATTTACCGCGCTTTCAATGAGCGCAAAGACCAGGACCCAGATGCGGTGCGGGCAGCACAAGAAATCTTCTTGAAGCTTGAGCAAGGTGAACCGGAGCTCGTACAGCTATGGGATCAGTTCAGAGTGTGGAGCCTGCGGGATTTCGGACCGTCCTATAAACGGCTTGGTATCACTTTTGACGCCATCCAGGGTGAAAGTTTTTACGAAGACCGCATGGCGTCCGCCGTGCAAGATGCAGTCGAACGAGGTGTCCTGCAGATAAACGGCGAGGGAGCAATAATCTTCCCAGCGCAACCTCTTTCAAGCCCCACCACCGGCATAAGCAACCCCCGAATAATGCTTGACCCCCAGGGAGAACCGCGCGATGAGATAATAGTCAAACCAACTGGCGGGACCGTGTACCTTACTCGCGACCTAGCTGCTATCAGATACAGAGGAAAAGAACTGGGCGCAGATAAAGTTCTGTACGTAATTGGCAAAGAGCAACAGGCTCACTGCCTCGAGCTATTCGCCATGGCCGACCAGCTCGGCTATGTTTCTCTGGGCTGCGCCGAGCATATATCTTTTGGCCATCTTAATGTTGACGGCCGCAAGATGAAAAGCCGCGAAGGAAAAGTTGAGCTACTAAACGACACACTCGATGAAGCCGTAGCTGCAGCCGCTGCAATGCTCGAAGCCCGCAAAGTCGAACGAGGCGAGGCGCCCGGCCTGAGCGCCGAGGAGCAAGAGATTGCCCGGCAAGTTGGCATAGGTTCGGTCATCTTCAATGACCTTAAGCAAAACCGGGAAAAAGACATTGAATTCAACCCCGATAAAGCAAAGACTCTCGAAGCGGGGAGCTGTGCATACATTCAATACACAAACTCACGCCTGGGCAGTATCCTGGAAAAAGTTGGCGAGCCTGAACCGCTCACTGCTATGCCCGATGAACTCGCAGCAACTGAGAAGAAGATTGTGTCGGAAATGGCAAGATTGCCACAAGTCATCAAAGAAGCAGCGCTTCTAAATGCACCTCACAAGATTGCAACGTATTTAACTGATTTCTGTCAGCTGGTAAACTTATTTTATCAGGACCAGCCCATCGCAAAAGCGCCGACAGCCGCCGAAAGAAACTTCCGTCTTAATCTTGTAGCGGCCGCCCGGCAAGTTATAGGCAACTCTGCAGATCTGCTGCACATAGAGTTGCCAGAAAGAATGTAGAACAATGCCAAACGTACACGCCTCACCCGAATACCAAACAGCTAGAGACCTTATGGACATTATGGTAGAGAATAGTCAACGCCCCGGGGAAGGCAATCAGGCTTTCGTCGACTCACTCGTCTCATATATAGGCGATCAGGATTTTCATCTAAGAACGGTTCAAGATCCTGAGCTACCAGACCGGTCACTGCTAATCGTCGACGTAGGCGATCCTGAGGGCGAGCAAACCCTTGCAACTATCAGTCATGCTGATGTCGTCGGCGTCGAAGGCCAGGAATGGGAACACAGCCCCTGGGAAGTGCATGAAGATAATGGAGTTTGGTTTGGCCGCGGAGTATGCGACACTCACGGCAGCGGCGTTGCCATGCTCTTAGCGGCTGGACGCCCCGATGTTCGGGAAGCTTTGCAAAGGGCTGGCAAGCGAGCAAGCGTGGTCTTTACGTATGACGAAGAGGCCGTCTCTCCGGAACTATCGATGCGCGGCGCCAGGCTTGCAGCGGGACTATTAGGCCCAGAACCATCCGTAACGAGCAATTTTTTTATTGCCGGCGAGCCGACAGAGATTGACGGCAATATAGTGCCTATGAGAGGCCACAAAGGACGTTGGCTCGGACATTTCGTCGTAAACGTCGAACATTCCGGCCACGTATCAGAGCTTGTCCAGAACGCCTTCATGTCAGGGGCGAGTATCGTGCATGAGATAGGTGGCTATGCCAGATTCCTGACTTACGGCAGCGACACAGATGAAGAGGCCCAAATCTACCGGCCGCCGCATTCGACGGTACAAGTGTCTGCAGCCGAAGTAAAAAGCGGCGACTTTTCAACCACTCCATCAAAAGCCAGGTTTACGCTAGACATGCGCACCTTGCCAGATGTACATGATCTTAGGGTAAAAGAGATCATGGATCTGATTAAAAGAGGCTCCTGGGATCCTGAAGTAACTGTTGTGCTCGAAGTTGTAAAAGATGCAAAGGGCTCATTAACTCCTGCAGATTCACCAATTGTCCTTGCTGCGGAAAGCGCTACCGGCCAATCAGCCAGAGGATTCAACGGCGGGGACGAAGGCAGAATCATGCGACTTCAAGCACATAAACAAGGTGTAACCCTGGGTCCTGGCAAGTTGCAATACGCACACATGCCCAACGAGCAAGTCAGCATTGCTTCGGTCTTTAATGCCGCAGACATATATAGCCAACTTCTACGTAGTTCAGTACAATTGAGGGACTAGCGTTATCTTATGCAAAGACCCCCAGCCATACACGAAATTGACTCACCAGCAGCACAGCTGCCACCACCTCTACCTCCGCACAATGGAGATCTTTCGACTATGACTACGCTCCCACCCTTAGACGAAGCCCTGACTCGATACAACAAAGAGCATTTCTTCGGTAGACTCCAGTATGTGCTCGCGGCAACAGACAACTACGGGGGAGCACTAGAGACTGCTTTTGCAAGTGCTGAGACTATGGATCCACCGGCGCATCCAGCAGGCAACAGCGCTAACTCTGACCACCACACCCACCAGAACCATCAAATCCGTATGATTGCTGAGCGCGCTCGGAATGCAGGCATAAGTTCGGCGGTTATAGAGGCGGCGCACATGTATATGTACGACGACTTGGGAGAGCTCGAACTCCAGGAAAACGTATTGTCCCAGTGCCAGCATGCTGCAGCACTAACAAGCGAGCTAGAAGACGAAGGTATACATGTGCGTCAGATCATGTTTGTAGATGACTACAATCCTGACCCCGTCACAAACCAGCTAGAGCAACGCCTAGACATAGACGAGCTTGTTCGCCTAGCCCATTCTGCAGGCTACGCGCCTGAGATGCTACTACGCGAGGCCGCCATGGCTCCCCTGGCTATAAACATTATGCGCTTCATGAGGGATCACCAGAGACTTATCAAGCTCGATTCTGGTGACACGGCTCCAGACCAAGCAAACACTGGCGCAGATATCGAAGAAGGAAGCAGGCTCATGTTAGCCAGACGCAACATAGAGCTTTATCGCCCAGACGAAGACATGGTTACCTGTGCGATGCTTGACGCGGCTCTGACCCTAGTCAAGTTCAGATTCCTCGGCGAAGCAGTTATTAATATTCTCCCTCGGCGCCCGGATAGCCACGCATTCAGCTATAATGGACAGCAGCGAAAGATGCGCACTATAATCGGAGAGCACCTTAACGTGAGAGTCTCCCCGGTTTTTAATTTATTCACAGGAGATCGGCACGCAGACTCAATTGCTGCCGGAGCCCACCATGCCCTCCGTAAACCCCATTAAATACAAAGATATTATTAGCGGCGCCACAGGGAACAACCTTGACGAGCTTCCTGCTATTATGCCTGGCTACGATAGCTATATAGTCAAAGCCCGCAGGCCAAAAGAACTTATAGATACGTCTGCGCACGGAGTGTGGCGGTACCTACCGGCACTCCCCCTCAAAAATATGCCGCTCACTCTAGGTGAAGGATCGACACCTCTTATACCGTCCAAAGTATTTAATGGAGTGTACATAAAAAACGAGGGTATGAATCCCACAGGCAACTTTAAAGACCGCGAAAGTGCCCTGGCCCTGGCCTATGCAAGTCAGCAGGGTTACAAAAACCTCGCCATAGCTTCGTCGGGGAATGCTGCACTATCGGCAGCTCTGTATGCCAGGATCTATGGCATAAACATAACCTGTTATATACCGGATCGTACTCCAGCGCATAAAACACACATGATTGACTTGTTTGGAGCCCGGACTCACGTAGTGGGCTGCACATATGAAGAGTGCTATCATTACTTGCTTGATAATTTGCCTCCTGACACCGTGAACATCACCTCTGGTGCTTTCCCCCTAAGATCCGACGGCACAAAAACTATATCCTACGAGATATGGGAGGGCCTTGGAAAAGCTCCTGACGTGGTTGTTTGTCCGGCAGGGAATGGCTCGGCAATAGCAGCAATCTACCACGGCTTTTGCGACCTGAAAGACTGGGGCTATATAGATAAGGTCCCGGCGATGGTCTGCGTGCAGATAAAAGGAGCTGACCCTATTAATCAGGCGGTTGAAAGCAATGAGTGGTTGACCGTCCTCGAAGATATCCCCGACTCACAATGTGAAGCAATCGTGGCCAACGAATCGTTTTGTTCGCCAAAAGCTGTCCAGGCTATAAAGAAAAGCGGTGGATTCGGAATTTCTGTCACGGATCACCAAATTATTGATGGCTTGCGCTTCGCGATAGACCGGGAAGGAATATTCCCTGAACTCTCTTCAGCTAGTGTGTTCTCTGTGATGTTGTCTCACTACAAGCAGTTGAGAGAAAAAGGTTCGTCTATAGTCCTAGTCAATTCTGCTACGGGCTTGAAGGAGCTTCAGGCTCTTAGGGCAATCTTAAACGGACACAAAAAAGAGGAGTAGCCTACGCCGCCAGACTTTTGGCAGCCGTTGCAGCTAGCGGCGCAGTCTTTTTATTTCAATAATACTTACGAAGGTATGGGGAAGTTGGCTTTTTGGCCGTATTTATTGAGGATGACGGGTTCGCTTACTTCTCCTGTCCTTAGATCCACCGCCCTTGCAAACGCCGAGACCAGAAAACCGCCTGTCCGATCAAGTGTTTCTGCGAATAACTCTGCTGTAGCTTGCGGTGTTTCTCCCATAGCTACAATCCTTGGTCCGCCCTCAAAAGGCTCCAGAGGATCGTCATTTTGTTCGTACGTGTGAACATACAGACCAGTTCCTTCAAGCAATAATCCTCTTAGTGTACCGACGTAAAATCTGTGGAAAGAAGCTTCTTTGTTGTCAGGATCGTGCGGGTGAAACCGGATAATAGAGAGTCCGGTAGGGCAGTCCCGGAGACGAGACGAATCGACACCCACCATGGCACTTATACGGGCCGTGCGGCTAGGATCTGGTTCATGGTTTCTGCCAAGCAAAGCTACTTTAAACGTATCGAGGGGGCCCCAGTAACTGTCGTCAAAGGCTTCTCCCAGCGCTTCAACAATGGTGTCTGTTTGATCACCGTTTGTGGCAATATGCCAGTTTTCGTACTGAGCCAAGGCACGGTAGAGCGTCAGGGGATCCACATCGGCTTCAGGATCAAGAGGAACTGTTCGGATACCATCCTCCTCTGATTCGTAGGTACGATCCTGCGAAGACGGCCTCCTGCCCATTGTCGCGCCAACAATATGCAGCTGCGTACCTGAAGCATTTATACCTACAGCGTCAAGCCTGCCTGGATATTCGTTCTCGGCTAGCTCGGCGATACCCCTATCTGCCGCCTGCCTGTTTACTACATCTCTCGTCAATGCCTCGATTGTGTACATAAGCCCGCGACCTCCATGATTGGTTTATATTTAAAGTATCTACGCTAGAACTTTAATTGCAAGCATAAGCATTTGGATTATTGATAGCTATAGCTGCGGCAAGCTATAATGCATTAATCGAGGTAATAATTATGGACACAGAAGTAGAAAAAGTTATTCGAGAGTACATAAAGCCGTTGGTACATATGTCACTTGCCACTGTGAGTGGCAGCAAGCCGTGGGTCTGCGAAGTGCATTTTGCCAGCGACGAGGATCTGAACCTATACTTTCTGTCAAAAGCAACCCGCCGGCACAGTCAAGAAATAGCCAAAAACCCCCATGTTGCTGGAAATATTGTGAAACAGTTTGCACTCAAAGAAACAGTAATGGGCGTCTATTTTGAAGGAACGGCTAAAATACTTGAGCCGGGTGAAGAACAAGATAAAGCGTTTCGCTGCTGCCAAGATCAGCTGCAAGTCAGTGACGGCACTATCGAGGAAGCAAGCAGAGACGATGGCCACAAGTTCTATAAAATTAGCATAGAAAACTGGTACGTTTTCGGCAAAATTGGCGACCTGCCAGCCCAAAAACACAAACTAGCCTGGAAGAGACCCTAGAAACAGCCCTCCATATATGAAGCACATCGTCGTCTATTCGCATGGGTTTGGGGTTGATAGCACCGACCGCGGGCTCTTTACTGACATTGCTGCGGCGTTGCCCGAGGCCGAGCATAGTATGTTTGATTATAATCAGCTGAGCGGGGGCACCCTTACTGTTTCGCCCCTTGACCAGCAGGCTCACAGGGTAGGCGACAAGCTGACGGCAACAAAGTCAAAATACCCGCACGGCACGATTGATCTAATCTGCCATTCGCAGGGATGCATTGTTGCTGCAATGGCAAGACCCATGGGTATTCGACGCGTCATATGTATAGCTCCCCTTGAAGTAGTAGACGTGCAGCGTATGCTGCAACGCTTTAGCACGCGCCCGGGCGCAAAAATCGACCCAAACGGGATGACGACCTTACCGAGGCGAGACGGCAGCACCACAAGCGTACCGACCGAATACTGGCGGAGCCTGCGGAACATCAGTCCAGTCAGCCTATATAACGCGCTTGCGGCACATGTCTCGCTAACACTCATTACGGCTAGCCAGGATGAAGTAATCGGAGCAACAAACTTCCGCAAGCTCGATCCTAGCATTGAGGTCATCCGGATCACTGCAGACCATGACTTTAACGGGAAGTCCCGGCAGGAGCTCATAGCAGCGATTAAAATAATTTTGTTATAGTACCTACCTATGAACCCTAAGTTAATTATCGAGCAGAGAGTAACCGCCTTCGTAAACCAGTACGCCGTGTATGAGTCTGGGCTTGGCGGCGAAAAGGGAAGTATGCTGGCATTTGCCCAGCAAAAGCGTCTGGCCTTTAAAGAAAAAGTTACCTTTTACACAGATGACAGCAAGGCGACTGAGGCTTTTAGCTTCAGGGCCGAGAAAGCCATGGACATCCATGGCCGATTTTTCGTAGAAGATCCGGCCGGCAAGCAGCTCGGCGCCTTCAGAAAAGATTTTAAGAAGTCGCTGCTCAATAGCACCTGGCATATTCTTGACAGCGACGACCAGCCGGCTATTACCATATCCGAGAGCAACCAAGCGCTGGCAGTTTTTCGCCGTATTGGCGGACTCATACCTATCATTGGCGAAATTATCGATCTGATTGTAGCTCTTATGAAATACCACTTCATATTCAAAGAGGCACCGAACGGCAACCCCGTAGGCAAGTACCAGAAAACAACCCTTTTCAGAGATCACTACACTCTTTCTATGAATGATGCGGCCTATGAATCCCAAGATTGGCGCGTTTTAGCGGCCATGGCAGTCGCCTTAGACGCCCTCCAATCTCGCTAATCAATACTTCTTGGAAGACACTCTCTACAAATTGCTGATTTTGCGTAGTAACCGAAGGACGTAATTGACGTTGGGTACACGGTAATCAGCGTAGCTTTCGCCAAGCCCAACCTTGATCGTGTAGGCCCCCTCAGGCAGCACCTGGAACATAGCTTCGTCGGTATAGTCATCACCCGCGGTCAATATAAAGTCCGCTGGATGCGTAGCCAGAAATTCTAAAGCTACAGAGCCTTTATTTATAACCTTTGGCTTAATTTCGATTATCTTATGGCCGTCGTAGGTACCGATCTCGCTGCCGCCCAGCAACTGTCGCAGCTCATGCCGCAAGCTTGTGTTGCGTGCAAAAGCCAGTTCCGCAGATACATTACGGTAGTGCCACACGAGCGCCGAACCTTTCTCCTCGATCACTGCCCCAGGCGTACGCTCTGCGTACCTTTCTAGCAGCGGTAGCAGTCGTTTCTTGTATTCTTGAAATGAGAACTGGGTCTGGGACCATTCACTGCTCTCCTTGACCCATGCGCCATGCTCGGCTGCCAGCGAGATATCCAGATGGCCAAACCAGTCATCAAGCACGGCCCGTGGCCGACCGCTAACGATGCACACTTTTGTATTGGGCTGTGTGGTCAGCCGCTCCAAGAGCTTGAGCAGTGTCTTAAGTGGGGTCGCCCGGCTGGGCTTAGGGCTTGAAACAAGTTCTTGCAGCGTACCATCGTAGTCAAGGATAATTAGCCGTTGTTTAGCAGCCGAAAACTTCTCAAGTATCTCGTCTGAGGCACTGCTCGGGAACTCTTTTGCTTGGCGTGCTGCCTGCTGCCATTTTGAATAGCTAAGCTGTTCTATAAAGTCACGAGCCCATCGCTGCACCGTGTACTGGGAGAGTCTTTTTTGCATGGACTCTAGGCGCCTCCTCTGCTCGTGCTGCGGCATCACGAGCGCCATCTTTATGGCTTTAACTATTGAGTCAACATCATTTGGATTGATTGGCAGTGCTTCCGGTAGCTCATCGATTGCACCGGTCATCTCGCTTAATATCAACACACCCTTTTTCCGCTTCTTACTAGCGACATATTCTTTTGCAACCAGGTTCATACCGTCCCTAAGCGGCGTCACAAGAGCGACATCAGCGCAAGAATAAAGTGCTACAAGCTGTTCAAATGGCAAGTTCTTAAATTGATAGGATATAGGTGTCCAATCTACCGCCGAATACGTCCCGTTAATGCGACTGACAGATCGCTCTATAGCCTCCCTTAAATCTTTGTATGTCTCTACCTCTACTCTAGAAGGGACTGCTATTACCACCAGCACTATCTTCTTGTGATAGGCAGGGTATCGTTTTAAGAACTGCTCGAAGGCTTCCAGCCTCTTTAGAATGCCTTTGGAGTAGTCCAGCCTATCCACCGACAGAATAATCCGACGGCCTTGGTAGTGATCATCAAGAACACCTATCTCGTGTACCGTATCAGGGTTTGTGGCGGCTGCCTTCCAACGCTTGTAGTCAATGCCAATTGGAAAGGCGTCGACCGTGATGGTACGCTCAGGCAGGAAGACAGTACCATTGGCATTTTCATTCCCCATGATACGCTGCACACTGCTCAGAAAATGCCGGGCATAATCATATATGTGGAAGCCTATTAAATCAGCCCCCATAAGCCCTAGTAATATTTCGCGCCTATTTGGCAGCAGCCTAAATATTTCGTAGGACGGAAAAGGGATGTGCAGAAAGAATCCGATAGAGCCGCTAGGTAGCGCGTCCCTTAACAGCTGCGGCAAAAGCATGAGCTGATAATCGTGCACCCAGATAGATGTCTTGCTATCTGCATGCTTGAGTGTGGCCCGGCTGAAAAGTTTGTTGACCTCCTTAAACGATTTCCAGTACTCGTCCTTGTACTGTATTAGTGGCTGGAAATAATGGAACATTGGCCAAATAGTATCGTTGGCATAGCCCTCGTAGTAATTCTTTACTTGGTCACTACTAAGGAATACCGGGTAGCAGCCTTCGCGCCGCAAGCGGCGAGTGATTTTAGCCTTGTCACCGGGTTCAAGCTCGTCGCTGCTAATGCCCGGCCAGCCTATCCACAGCTTTTCTGAATTACCAACGCCGCCTGTCGACATGGCAGTAGCCAGGCCGCCTGGACTGGAGGTATAAAGTAACTTGCCGTCTTGCTTAGATACGCTTATTGGCAGACGGTTAGAAACGATTATAAATTTTTGAAGGCGTTTGGCTGTACGCATTTATCAACACTCCACGCATTCACACACTTCTGTGAAACCAGTATACACCCTCTCTGACTGTCGGTAACTCTAGAAACAAACCTTTACCCTGTATTCGCAAATATATTGTAAAAAAGCTTGCAGTTTTATAGCCAGCTACGTCGTAGTATTAAGTGGTCAGTAAGAGAAAGGGTAGTGTATGGCAGAAGTAATACGAGAAGAACGTGTGGCAGACAAACCACGAGATACCGTAGTCGTAGAACGCGACGGCCACCCGCGCAGCGGAAATGGATGGATCATCGCGCTGGTGATACTACTAATCATCATACTCTTCATGTATTTTGGCAGCTCACTTGGCACCGGTGGTGGCGGAGGCGGTACCGATGTGAATGTGCAGCCCAACGTACCTAGCACCGGCCAATAACCCGTCTCCCAAATTTCCATCGTGGTATTAAATATATCACCCGAGGTATCTTATAGCTGTTATGGGCTCAATATATAGCGTGCGTATTTACATTGATTATGGTATAGGTTATATTGGCGAGCTATGGCCAGCGAGATAGAACGAGATCCCTTTGTAGTAGTTATGGGCGGTGGGAGCGGGAGCGCGGCGCTACTTGAGCACCTGCGGCCACATAACCCCACCTTCGTCTTTAACACGTCTGATAACGGAGGCTCTACGGGCCGACTGGTTGCTGAATACGGCGTAATGCCTATGGGTGACGGAAGACAGGGAGCCGTGGCTCTCAGCGACAACCAAGAAGCTGCAGAACTGTTTAGCACAAGGCTCGGCCCTGATCACGGCAATCTTGAAGGGCATTGTGTCGGTAACCTAATAATTGCAGATTTGGAACTCCGGCGGTCAGGCGGCTTCGCTCAGGCTATAGAGGAAGCAAGCGAGATGCTTGACGTTCGTGGCCGTGTTTTACCCGTGTCTCTTGATAAGCACGAATTGATTCTTGAGCATCGCGGCAAAGTGCTACTACGAGGCGAGACTGCTATCAGCTATGCCGATCATATTCCGGGAGGCTCAATAGTCCGGCACAGTCCCGATACAGATATCAATCCCGCAGCTGCTGAAGCTATTTCCAAAGCCGATATTATTATAATAGCCCCGGGCAACACCTATGGATCTATCCTGCCCACCTTATGCGTTAATGGCATGCGCGAAGCGCTTGCTGCGAATAGGGAAGGGCGTTTAGTTGCCATTACAAATTTGCTTACACAACCCGGCCACACCGACGGCTGGAGTGCTGCCCGATACGTTCAAGAATACGGGCGATATGTAGGCAACAACAGAATTGATGCAGCCGTCTTTAACACGTCCCCTCCATCACCTGATCTATTAAGAGCTGCCGGAGAAAAGGGCGCTCCCGTGAGGGGAAGATCCAGCGATTTTTGCGGCAGCAATGTGCGCTGGCTGTTCGGCGGCAATTTTGTAGCTCCGGGAATTACTAGAAGAAACGAGCATGACAATGTCGGGGATGTTCCAGACCGTTCCACCATACGACACGCCGGCCGTATGGTGGTAAGTCGCCTTGAACAGCTCGCCGCCTGACACTTGCTACTTGCATGCCAGTCGTATCCTGTGACACAATTCGAGCATATAACGAATGAGGTACCCATATGACAACAGCGAAAGCTAAATCGGTAAAGAGCCCGGCGGCGGCATCAGCCCAGCCCGCACAATGGGAGGGCGCGTTTGCCGCCTACGGCAAAGCATGGCAGGGGATGAAAGATAATTTGCTTCCTGTGCTGGTCTTCGTGTGGGCATACACTGTTGCTGGACTCATTAGCTCCATAGCCCAAGACGGTAAAGCTCCCTGGGACGATACCTACATCAATTACCAGGATGTGCTGTTCTTGGTATTTCTGGTTGCCATTTCAACGTACGGACTGGCTGTAGCCGATAAGCGTATGTTGGATTTTCGCTCCTTTATCAAAACAAACCTGTTTCAATACGTGTCGATGCTGCTAGTAGTCATCCTGGTGGCCCTTATAACCGGCATATCCTTTCTTCTACTTATCGTGCCTCTTATATGGGCCGTTGGTTGGTTTACGCTCACTCCATATGTCGTAGTAGACAAAAACACAGGGCCGGTTGAAGCCCTCAAGGAAAGCAAGCGCATTTCTGAACACCATAAAGCCAAGGTATGGGGTATCGTGGGTGTTAGTATCCTCATATCAACACCAGCGATAATCCTTGGGTTCGTGCCCTATATTGGCGGCGCCGCTGTTGCCTTTGTGACAATATGGACAGCTGCTGCTGGCGGCATCCTCTACCGCTGGCTAAAACAGCAGCCTCAAAGCACGAACAAGAACACTTGAAACCCTTTGGATAGTCGTGGACTTATCTCTTATTCTTCGTCTGCCAGCATGCGTTGCTGCCGAAAAGTTAATAGGCTGGCAGCTGCTCCATGACCATCCGGGCGGCAAACGCGGAGGAATTATAGTAGAAACAGAGGCGTATACGCTTACTGACCCCGCCAGCCACAGCTTTCGCGGCAATACAGCCCGAACCAAACCCATGTTTGGTCCGGGTGGCACAATCTATATATATTTTACGTACGGCATGCATTATTGCCTCAATATTGTTACCGACGCGCCCGGCGAGGCGATACTGGTACGGGCTCTAGAGCCCACTGTCGGGCTGAACCTCATGCGACAATCGCGCGGTCCCTGGACAGACCAGAAACTATGCAACGGACCCGCAAAACTGGTACAGGCTCTAAGCCTCCCTTTGGCATACAACAATAAACACCTAAGCCAAACCAAGCTTCTGCTATTGCCTCCCATGAAGTCATACAAAACCTATGCCACCAGGCGAGTAGGGATCACGAAGGCTATCGATACGCCGTGGCGCTTTTGTGCACAAAAGTCTTTATTTCTCTCTAAGGATATCCCTCCGCACATGCCCGGCCATTTGTAAGATAAATTACTGTTTATTAGCACAAGCTTGAATACAATACAAAATAGTCGATGGCAGGTCGGCAGGTACAGTCAAAAGAGCATCCTATATAACCCTCAGCGCTGAGACTCATATTTTTGTCCAGCTATACTAAGTCTGAGCGGACAGGTAGGATGCTCTGCTCCGAGTTTTCCCAGGCGGCCTCGACGTTAACAGTAGAAGCCAAATAGTAAAATATTAGGAGAGCGGTATGTACACCCACCATACAAGCATCAAACCAAATAACAAACCTTACAAAAGAAACAAAATAATCGTTGACGATTATGACTTAGAACATATTTCAAAATTGTTTACCGTGAAAGGCCAGTTTATAGGCAGTTAGAACCGTCTCTTCCATTTGATAATTTATCTTAATTAGTGTAGAATATGCCTTAAATCGATGCCACCGCCCAGGGTGGTACTCGTGTAATTTAGCCGCTTAATGCATGTCTACAGAAGAGCAACCTCCCTCTATCCAGTTAACTCACTTGCCAGCTGCTCTTGAAACTGGCTCGGGAACAGTACTGGAGTGGCTCGTTGATCGGACGCTGCATCACATGCGCGAGGGTGGCTTCCCCAAGCGCTATGCCGATATGCATACGGCTGCCGAAGCAGCGGCGTACAGCGAAATACGCACCACTTTGCGTTCCGAAGCGCGCAGGCGTGCCTGTGCAAAGGTACAGAATTTAGCAGCTATAGTTCTTGATATTGATCCTGCTGAAGGGAGGGAGCTTGGCCAGCTATGGCACCTCTCGGCGGAAATGATGGGCAATACCGCTGTCGGGGAGTTTCTAAAACTGCCACCGGTGGCAGTTGAACACGCTGAGTCGGCGCCCCAAACAATTAAGGCTTTCTGGTTAGACCATTATCTAGGTGGACTGAACAACGAACCTGCTAACGCGGCCGAGCTTCAGCGGACTGCCAAAGTACTTACAGAAACACACGCCCGCGTCACGCAGTCTGTCGAGGCGTTATTAGACGAGCTAGACCTGCGAAAGCGCGACCCTGAGCTGGTAGAGGCTTTAGACGCCTGGACGAACTCGCCGGACAGCCAGGGAGACATTGGAGCGGACAAGTATGGATGGCATGCCGGGCTAATACACTTCTTTGAATACCAGGGGCATCCTTTAAAAGCCAGGCGCTTCAAATACATCGAGGAGTCAATGACGGTTGCGGAGTTCATAAACTTTAGCAAGCGTCTGTCTGTGCACGTTGCAGAGAGCATCGCTCTGCTCCAAGATCCCTCCATCGAAACCGAGAACCACGTAACTATATTTGAGGACAGCTCAAGAGACCGGCGTTACTACATTCTCCAACCCAACGGCGAGCTCATAATCTGCTTCCAAAAACCAGGCCAGGGAGTCAAGCTCACGACCATGATCCCAAGAATAGACATTGAGTACCTGCACAAGATAAGTGATGAGTGCCTAGATGGCCATGACCGGGGCCAGCTCAATAAACTTGGACCATATGCCACCTTCATAGGAGGATCACCAAGCATGCGTGCAAAATATGAAAAACCCCGCACTTCCTGCTAGTGCGGGGCCGTTAGACTGATAGTGTGGCTTACGCTGGCGGAGCCCTTGTCCCCCCGTCGCTTGGGATGCTTGCTTCACCCATACTACTTTTGCGTGCCAATCCATCTATGCTGCCTGGCATGTACACTCCCTCTTATCTAGGCCTTTTTAGTTTTGCACTTGCCTTATCAACTAAGCCTGCAGTAAGTGTAGAATCCCATAATCATCATGTCAAAATTAATATTACCCAATATTATTAACAGCGGTAATTAATAAATATTTATGTAAATATTTAATTGACATTTACTTTTAACGCTGTATACTTACACACATGAATCCCGATCTATTGCAGTCCGTTGGACTTTCCAAAAGCCAGGCTTCGGCCTACTTGAGACTTATAGAAAAAGGGGAGTTATCTCCACCTGAGGTCGCCAAGTTAACGGGCGAAACTCGCTCTAACGCCTACATGATACTGCAGCGCCTGGAGGAGCTGGGCCTTATTGAAAAGGTAGAAAAGTCAAAAAAAATAACCTACCAGCCCCTAAATCCCATCGCACTCGAAAAACTTGCCGAAGAGAAACGACGACAAACTGCTCAAGTAGAGAACCAGATAAAGCACAACATGCCTCAGATGCTCAGTTACTTTTACTCGTTTACAGAAAAGCCGGGCATTAGGCTGCTGCAGGGCGAGGAAGGACTAAAAGAGATATACAGCGATACGCTGCGCACGAGAAAAGATATTTACTTTCTTCGCACCCCCTCCGAGGTGCAGTTCTTGGGCGACGACTTCTATGTTCGCTATAAGAAACGGCGGGCAGAACTTGGCATAACGACTTACGCCTATACCAAGCCCACTGCGTTTGCCCGCGGGCTAGCTGGGGACGATGCAATAAATAAAATGATACGCACCTGGATCAATCCCGATGACTATACTGCCCCTGTGGAAGTAAACGTTTACGGAGACAAGGTAGCTTTCCTAGCTTTCGGCGAAGACATCATGGGTGTGATAATTCAGAGTGAGCCGATAGCCGAATCCATGCGGCAAATCTTCCGAATGATCAAGAGCGCCGAACAAGACTGACACTAGGTACTTTGGCCTAGCAGTTTGTAGGTTCGAGTAAAGTTAATCTTTTCAGGGAAGAAATATTCATACAACAAGGCATGGCCGGCCCAGAATGCCTCGCTTCTTGCCTTCGCCTCAGGATCTGTTTTTAGCCGTTCGTCCCACGGCTCTGGCTCGGCCTTGACTCCTGGCCATGCGGAGATAAGTACCATCCGTCCAGCCTCTTCTGGCCGGAGCAGTATTATTGTAATGTCCTGTGTTGGCTCGGGCTGGCGACCGCTCACAAATCTAGTTAATCCGGCTCTGCCAACACGGCACGCTTGGGTGATATTAGGCTCATCCTCAGCTGTCGTTTCTACGCAATGCGCATCTCCTATGTAATGATGGAACTGGACTTGTTCGATGACAAAATCCCTATCCCCGGCATCAATCATCCCAAACGCCTGCCTGAGATATCCACCTTCAATATGGGCATGGCTGACCGGCCGGTCAACCACTGTTTCGCCTGAGGCTAGTCTGCCGAGAACTGGAGGTCTATGCATTATTTTTACTTTATATCATATTTATATATATTTTACAACTAGGTAGCGTTTGAGGATCATGCACCGAGTAGCTATACTGTATGAATGAATAAGGCTGAAACTCTTGTAATACTAGACTTTGGGTCCCAGTACACCCAGTTGATTGCGCGCAGGGCACGGGAACTAGGTGTTTATAGTATTATTTTGCCGTTTAGCGCCGATATAGCCCAAATACAAACGCATACTCCCAAGGCTATCGTGTTATCAGGCGGGCCCAACTCGGTGTTTGACAAGGACGCTCCCACGCTGCCAGCAGGATTGCTGGAGCAAGATTTGCCCGTTCTTGGCCTGTGCTACGGCATGCAGCTCATAGCCCAGCACTACGGGGGCGTGGTAGAGCCGTCCAAAACACGCGAATACGGTAAAGCCGTCTTGGAGCTCAAAGAGCCCAGCGATCTAATCAGCAGACAATTTGCTAAGAGTACTGTGTGGATGAGTCACGGAACACACGTCAGCAAGCCGCCAGAGAAGTTTTGCGTTACAGCCACGAGCGGAAACACCATAGCGGCCATCGAGGCCACCACACGCAAAGTCTTTGGGCTGCAGTTCCACCCTGAGGTCGCCCACAGCCAGTATGGGCGCGAGATCCTGGAGTCATTTATAGAATTAGCTGGCTTCAAGCGCGACTGGCTAGCCAGCTCTATTATCGACGAACAAGTCGCACGCATCAAAAAAGAAGTTGGCGGCAAGAACGTCATCTGCGCATTATCAGGCGGTGTGGACTCGTCTGTTGCTGCTACCTTGGTGCACCGGGCAATTGGTGCGCAGCAAACTTGTATTTTCGTCGATACCGGCTTGTTAAGAAAAAACGAGTACGAAGAGGTCCTGGATATTTACAAAGACCAAGGCTTAAATGTCGTGCCCATTCGCGCGGGAAAGCGATTTTTGGCTAAGCTCACAGGCGTTAGCGATCCCGAACAAAAGCGTAAAATTATTGGCAACGAATTTATAGAGATATTCGATGAACAGGCTTCTAAGATCGATCATGCGCATTTTTTGGTGCAGGGAACATTGTATCCAGATGTCATCGAGTCGGTATCGGTTAACGGCCCATCCGTAACCATAAAGTCGCACCATAACGTCGGGGGACTGCCCGAGAAGATGAATCTAAGGCTAATTGAGCCGCTAAGGGAGCTCTTCAAAGACGAAGTCCGCTTGATCGGCAAAGAGCTCGGCTTGTCGGAAGAAATCACCCAAAGACAGCCGTTCCCAGGTCCAGGCCTGGCTGTGCGAATCATAGGCGACATATCCCCAGCCTCAATCTTGATAACCCAAGAAGCCGACGCAATCGTACAAGAAGAAGTGATCAAGGCTGGCGCTGCCAAAGATTTGTGGCAGTATTTTGCCGTATTACTGCCCATAAAAACCGTTGGAGTCATGGGCGACGAGCGCACCCACGAACAAGTCATAGCCATTCGCGCCGTGCAATCATCCGACGGCATGACTGCCGACTGGGCAAAATTACCTCATGATCTGCTCGGCACAATCTCCAGCCGTATAGTGTCTGAGGTAAAAGGAGTAAATCGCGTAGTTTACGACATAACCTCCAAACCTCCGGGCACTATCGAGTGGGAGTAAGTTCTAGCGCGGCGCGTAGTACGTAGGGGACGTCTCCACCTTGCGCATGACTAACTGCCATAGCTGTATATTGCGCGTGCGAAAAGCGGCCGCACACGAGACCAAGTAGTATACCCACATTCGATAAAAACGCTCATCATAAACATCTTTCAACCCAGGGTATTGGCTTGCAAAATTATCCCGCCAGGCCATGAGAGTCTTGTCGTAGTCTGGTCCAAAATTATGCAGATCCTCTACTACTAATCGCCTCTCTATTCCATCGCTGATCTGGGAAAGAGAAGGAATGACCCCTCCAGGGAAAATATATTTGTCCATCCAGGGGTCTACAACTTTGGTAGAGCCATTATTGCCGATGGTGTGGTGCAGCATCAGGCCACCATCATTTAGGCGATCCTGGCATATTTTGAAGAATCTCCCATAGTTTTTGGGACCGACATGTTCCAGCATGCCAATAGACACGATCCTGTCATAAGACCCTTGAAGCTGGCGGTAGTCCTGCTGCAGAACCGTTACCGGCAAACCTCGGGTGCGTTTTTTGGCCAGTTTCACTTGCTCGGCAGCCGGGGTGATGCCCGTCACAACCACACCGTACTTTGAGGCGGCGTATTCGGCAAAGCCTCCCCAGCCACAACCAATATCAAGTAACGTCATGCCTTTTTTAAGGGAAAGTTTTTGGCAGATCAGCTCTAACTTGTTTTCTTGGGCTTTATCTAAACTTTTAGCACCTTTCCAGTAACCGCAGCTGTAGACCATGCGCTTGTCCAGCATGGCCGCATAGAGATCGTTGCCAATATTGTAATGATACGCCGCGTTTGCGTGGGCTTTGCGAGAAACCTGTTGGTTAACAATTGTGGCGACCAGAGTGGACCGCACAATATTGGGCGTAATGCCCACTCTGCTGCGAAGATCTGCCTCAAAAACTTTTTGGAAGAAGACATCCAGCTGCTGCGCGTCCCACCAGCCGTCCATATATGCCTCGCCAAGTCCCAGAGTATTCTTGGCGAGCACTTTGTTATAAAAACGATCATCGTGTATCTGTATATCAAAAGGGCGGCTGCCGTTAATGCGTATATCCGCCAGCGATAAAAGATGCTCAACAGTTTTATGCGCGTTTGTCATTTTACAAAATTATACCAGCAAAAGTATACCTGGGAAGAGTGCCAAGGTCTAAGCTGCCGCCAAAATACTATGCACACTACGCGAACCGTCTTCCATGAAGGTTACTTCTAGCCCAAACTGTTCTTGCATAAATCCAGCGTGGTCTATCCCAATCTGCACAATTCTTTGTGACTCTTCGGCCGCTCCAGTAGCACCGTATGCATGGGCGAGAGATTGGCAAACATTCGAAAATGCTAAGTGCTCTTTAACTCCCAAAACTCCTTCGTCTCTAGCAAGCACTTCATCAAGTTCCGCAAAGGCAAATTGCAAGCAAGATACTGCGGCTGCGTGCTGCTTGGCATGCATGTAGGCCCGGCCAGCCGTTGCGTAACATTCTGCTCGCGCAAAACATGGCTCTTCTTCTGGAATTGATCTGTACTGCCTGGCTCTAAGTACGTCTCTGTGAGCTCGATCCATTAGTACGGGAGCCGAATACTCTCCCAATACACGCCTGCCAATACTTGTTAAGGCAAATGCAGCCCACATACCAGTTGCCTGTGGTGCAAGCGGAATATCAATTCCGGAAGGAGCATCAACTTCTTGTTGTGTTGCCATTTGACAATATATATACACTGATCCCTTAAAAGTGTCAACTGGCTAGTCTAGCCTGTCGCTATTTGTTATGCTTGGAGTAAACATGCCAGTAACTATTGTGGTTGGAGAACAGCGAGGCGACGAGGGCAAGGGCCGCTTTGTAGACGCACTTGCCATGGATCATGACATAGTAGCCCGTTTTAATGGCGGCCCAAATGCTGGCCATACCGTAGTGCTGCCAGACGGCCGCGTTCTAAAACTTCATCTTATACCCTCTGGCATAGCCCACAAAAACACGCTTAATATCATTGGCAATGGCACATATTTGGACCCCGTAAAACTAGTCGCCGAGATTGCCGATGTTCGCCAACAGAACATAGCTATAACGCCCAATAATCTGATGATAAGCACAGCTTCCCAGCTCATTATGCCGCACCATAAACAACTCGACGCCATGCGGGAAAAGGGCACGGAAGGCCAAGGGAGCACAAAGGCCGGGATCGCTTTCGTTGCTGCCGAGAAATACCAGCGCAATGGACTGCGCGGCGATGACATAGTAGGCAACCAGCACAACCTTTACGAACTCGCACTCAGCAAGCTAGTCCGCCTAAACCGCATGTACTCCGGCGAAAATGCCCTAACAGAGAAAGAAGCCATGCAGCAAGCCGAGGAGTGGACCGACGCCTGCAACAGCTTGCGAGAGTACTTTACAGATACCACCGTGCTCGTAAACGCCCATCTGAAGCTAGGCAAAAAAATACTAGCTGAGGGCGCTCAAGCTTTCTGGCTGGATATTGACCAGGGCATGTATCCGTTTGTAACCTCATCATCAACTATCAGCGGCGGCGTATTGCCCGGCCTTGGCATCGCTCCGCATCACATAAAACGAGTCGTTGGCGTTGCCAAAGCCACGCAGTCGCATGTTGGCGGCGGACCGTTTGTAACTGAGATCACAGAGAAAAAGCTACTGGGTGCTCTGCGCGGCGAAGCAGGCCAGATAGACACCGAACAAGGAACGACTACCGGCCGTTGGCGGCGCATGGGGCATCTTGACTTGCCTGGGCTGCGACGCGCCCAAATGGTGAATGGCTCAAACGAACTGGCTCTAACCAAGCTAGACTGCGTCGGGCGCTACGGCAAGCTGGCGAGTATTTGCGTAGCCTATAAAAAAGATGGCGAAACACTTCTTGTGGCTCCTGCTTCTGCTCGAGAACTGCAACAATGCCAAGCCGTATACAAAGAGCTCCCGACCTGGACAGAGGATATCCAGGATGTACGCAAATACAGCAAGCTGCCCGAGAACGCCCAAAAATATATTGAATTTATCGAGGAGCAAACGGGAGTACCCATAACCATGATCGGCGTAGGCCCGGGCCGCGACCAGGTAATTCTTAGATAAACTTACTGCACTTGCGGCCATGCGACATGTCGTTATACAAGCCTACGCCTGGCTCTTCAAGGGACAGGGCATAGGCATATATTTTTGGTACCACTGCTTCTACAACCGCCTCGTGCACGCTCATACCCATTATTATACTGTATGCTTGTGCTTGCAAAAAATATATGTTAAGACAATAATTAACTTATGGGCCACCGGCAAAATCCAAAGAGACATCGGTCTCATCATAGCCAAGTAAGAGTAGGGCGTAGCCGCGTCAAGCCCACGACTGGTCTGCATGAACATGACGAAAGACTGCGTATTTCGAGGCCGCTCGGCCGCAACAGATCAACTGAAGCCGTAGAGATCATAAACTACAGGCTCCGTCTCCCCGGCGAAGCACCTCGACAGTTTGGCGCTCTTGCGCTCGATATAATAGGTTCTGAGGACATGTTTGCCGCTATTAAAGCGTCGTCTCTTGAAGGGCTGCTAGACATTCAAGGCCTCATGCGCAGCGTAAGGGAAGGTGCGCCGTCAGAGCTGTCGCAGAGACGGACCCTATATACTACCGGGATTGAACAGTTCGGAAACTGGATCGGCATAGGTGTAGTATATCCAGGATTTTCGGGTGACAGATCTGCATTAACTACCGCTGTAGACCACGTCATTCACACGGAGAGGGAGTGGCCGAACCAGCAGCCCCACCTGCGCTTAAGAGAAGGTGACTTAGAGCAGTTCGCACCCGTAATTGCCACTTTAGTCCTGCCAGAAACAATAACCCTGCAGCAAACCATATACGGCCAAAGGCCTCGTTCCTCTTAGTTTTCAGTGGGCCACCACACCAGCGAGGAGCAACATTGGCCTCAATCAAAAACAAGCCCGTGCCCCTCTCAGAATGTATTCCCACAAAACGCGATCGCGTTTTTAAAGAATTTATTAAAGTTAAAATGGGTTGGGTGATTAGTGGGTTTGCTGGCCTAACTAGACGAGAGCTTTGTAGAAAAGTAGCAGCGAGGAGCAGGCTAGAATTGTGTGGACACCATGCCGATAGTATTTTTCGCTGATTTTTTGGTTAAATTTTTGGCCTAAAAATATTGCCACAAGGAAAAAAGGCAGGGCACTAAGCGCAAGTTCAACAATACGTGTAGTGAAGAGGTCCTGTGGTATAGATATGGCCAAACGTACCACGCATATTACGAACAGCAGATATATTAACGTGGCCCGCAGCGCAAGCTTGCGCGGGGTGACAACAGATAAATACATAGTTATGACCGGTCCGCCAATGCCTATCAGGCCCTGCAGAAGACCTCCGCTTAGACCAGACGCGGCTCCGGCAACTTTATCGTATTTCTTACCTAACGTGAATCCTTGGAACCAAACCATTTTGATTAGGAACAGCACTATCGAAAGAGCAAGGAAAAACTGCAAAAATACAGTGTTGGCAGCGGCGAGCAAAAGCGTCCCTGCAATCGTACCCACCACCAGCAAAGGCATCATTAATTTTGCCGACTTCCAGTCGATATGCTTATAGGATTTTATGATTAGTAATCCTGTTGCGACCTGAAAAATCAACACCAGAGTAACCGCATCGCGCACACCTAGAAATAAGCTGAGTAGGGGAATGGCGATAAGCCCGCCCCCAAATCCAAATAGTGACTCCCCAAAAAACGCCACAGCAATAATAACCGCCGCCAGCACAGCCTCTTCCAACATAAGGATTACTATAACAGATGTATAATTTTTGGACTTCTATTAGCTAATATGGTATACTTATACAAATGATTGGAGATGGAATAGAGATAACGCCCGGTATGATTTGTCGACGCGATGTCGACCCCGCCATACGCTACGCAGTCGAAGATGTGCGCACTGATCTTACTGGATGGGAGCGGACCCAAGACATGGGCAGGAAAGCAGTTAATTACGCCCAGTTGGACGACGGCGCGTTTCCAGCTGGTACTCCCTGGAGTCGTAGCGAGGAAGACTTCCGCCAAAACTTTACCCCAATTGAGCAATAGCGAAGCACCATGGCTCCCTCCAGGCTTTGGATACTCCTGATGGACGAGTGTCTTAATTACAATTAACAGCGAGCGGCATGTTTGAAGCCTTGCTCTCACCTAGAGTTTAGTGAGGCAAGACTGAGTTGACCGAGCATTGTAATTAAGACGACGAGACCATAAAGAGTTGGAATTGCCTGCGGCTCTTTTGGATACTTTTCCAGCTGGAGAGAAAAGTATCTCGCTGGTAGCTGCGAAGCAGTGGACGAAATTCTTAGTTTTATGTAACTAATTTATCAAGTTCGTTTTGGGCAATGGCTTGTTTTATTTCCATGGCTATACGTCGGCCAACGCTAATATTCTCGCCGTGCATATACCCGGAGTAGGGCGTAAACATAGCGCTCGGGCTGCCGGGAATGCGCATGCTGACGTCGAATACAAATAACTCTTCCTTGGGCGGACCTGCTGTAATAGCCCCTTGCAGGGCAAATGGGCCGATCATGCCAGGCGGGTAGTGCTTGGCTACGGCTGCTACAAAATTTTCTGCAGCTTCATACGCCTTCTCGACCAGAGACTCTTTGATGGTGACGGCTTGATGGCCATTCTCGATATACTTGGGCCGAACATGCTTAAGCACCTCCAGTTGCTCTGGTGCTGTCATGCGCAAAATACCATCTATATTAGTCTGTCGGCGAATGTCAGTGCCTTGCAGCTCAACCTCGCCCGTCAGCGGGGAATAGAAAAAGTTCAAGTTAATCTGCGGACCCACCACAAACTCCTCGATTACTGCAGCATCGAGCGAAGCCTGGTTTATGTAGCCGCTTGTGATGTGCTTGGCGGCGGCAGCTTGATATTCTTTATAATTATTGACCAGAAAAAAGGCCCTCTCATAACTGCGCTCAGCCTCAGCAGCCTTAACCAATACCAGACGGTCTATGTTTTTTGGGTCCTTGAACTGCTTGGGCATGCTTATGCCTGCTTCCATCAGCAAAAAGTATTGATTTTTATCTTCATCCCTCTCTTCTTTGCGCACTAACATCCGGCTGCCAAGTATAGGAACGAGGAAGTCGTTTTCGATTTTTTGGTAATCGCAGTACACCCAAAAATACCGGCTGTGCACAAAAACGGTATTCAATGCCCGCAGTTTTTCTTGTATTTCTGGCTGCACAATATCGGCAAATTTATCTACCAAGATTACGTGGTCTACGCAGCCTCGGTTACCTCTGGTTTTATAGTGTTTTGCATAGACCTTTTCGCGACCTTTTTCAGCCACTACAACTGTTTCAAACCCTTCGGCTTTCGCCCCCCTGCACACATCTAGTGCGCTATGGCCGCCTAATGATCCGATACGTATATTTAGCTGGTCGTAGCCGGCTAGAACTTTCTTGATACCAGCTGGCGTGATCATTCGCTTATAATCTTGTTTAGCTGCTTCGTCTCAATAGCATTTTTTATCTCGCGGGCCACACGCCGCCCGGTACTCATAGGCTCGCTGTAGCGCAGGTCAGAGTAAGGAGAGCCATTAATATATGGATTGGTGCCCGCCACAATACGGGCTGATATTTCGAACACGTAGGTTTCAAGTTCCGGCGTAACGATCATCTCTAGGCAAAAGGGACCAAACAAGCCGCCTGGCTCGAGCTTCTGCGAAGCTTCGACGACACGCTGGCCCATATCAAATATCTCGGGCAGCAGCGACTCGCGCACCACCAGCGGCATATTGCCCATGATGTTGTAGCTGCTCTCGATATTCAGATCCAGTTGATCTTTGGCGCTGATACGTCCGATAGAGTCTACGTTAGATTCGTAGCGTTTGTCCATGCTCATAACCTCTAGTTCTCCCGTCAGCGGGGAATAGAAGTAGTGTACGTAAATTGGCGCACCCACTACGTACTCCTGGATGATAAATTTACGCCCGGCAAACGGTTTAATTTTGCGACGAAATTCGGCGGGAGTGTGTGCCAGGAAATAGCCCTTGCCACCGCCAGCCCCATAAAATTTGATGATGGTCGGGCCGTCAATATCTTCTGGCTTTTTATAAATTCTTGGCAAAAGCAAGCCCGCTTTCTTCAGCCATTGCCGCTGTTTGGTGCGGCTTTCTTCCCACGGCAAGATGGCCTTATTGCCAAAATACATAGTGCGCATCTTGTTGAGCGCCTCTAGGTCTGTAAAGGCACTAAAGAATGACCCGTGCGGAACCAAAATCACGTTTTCGTCCAGTAGCTGCTGCTCGAGTGTCCAGACGTCACGGAATGAGTCGACCTCAATGATGGTGTCGGCTACACGGTACGAGATATAGGGTTGCTCGCGTCCGCTCTGACAAATGATTAGGGTTTCGAAACCTTCGTCACGTGCCCCTTTTAAAATTTGCAGGGCGGAGTGGCTGCCCAATGTACCAATTTTGTACTTTTTGTTCTTTGCGGTTGCCGTAGCCAATCCCTCCTATAGTCCTCAACAGTATAACAAAAGCCAAGCTGTTATCATATGAGTTATGCCTGACTTCAGCTTTGATATTCACTCGCGGCTCGGCTTAGCTCGCACTGCCACCTTGCACACGCCGCACGGCGATATTCTGACACCGGCCTTTGTGCCCGTAGGTACACAGGCTACTCTAAAAGCTCTCGTACCAGAGCAGCTTAAAGACGCGGGCGCCCAGGCAGTGCTGGCCAACGCCTATCACCTATATCTGAGGCCAGGGGCGGAAATCGTCGATCAGGCCGGCGGGCTGGGCGCCTTCATGAACTGGCCAGGCCCGACCTTCACCGACAGCGGCGGCTTCCAGGTTATGTCTCTTGGTGTTGGCTTTAAAAAAGTTATAGACATGACAGGTGACTTTGATGCGCCGAGCGCTACCAAAGAACGACTTGCTTGGATAGACGACGAGGGAGTAACTTTCAAGTCGCATATCAATGGTGACATGCATCGCTTTAATCCAGAGATTTCCATGCAGATCCAGCATGGCCTAGGCGCAGATATTATATTTGCTTTTGACGAGCTAACGACTCTGCACGACAGCTACGAATACCAGCAGGAATCGTTAGATAAGCGCACCCATCCTTGGGCCGAGCGTTCACTCAAAGAACACCAGCGGCTTACTGCCGAGAGATCAAGCAAACCATACCAAGCTCTGTTTGGCGTGGTACAGGGCGCCCAGTACGAGGATCTTCGACGCAAATCAGCCAAATTTCTAGCGGGGTTGGAATTTGACGGTTTTGGGCTAGGCGGCGCTTTGAACAAAAAAGACTTGGGCGACATTGTGCGCTGGATGTCCGAGGAACTGCCAGAAGAAAAGCCTCGTCACATGCTGGGCATTAGCGACCCTGCGGATATATTTGTATGCATAGAAAATGGCGCGGACACCTTCGACTGCGTATCACCAGCCCGCATTGCTCGTAACGGCGCGCTGCATGTGCCAAGTGGGCGAATAAATATCACCAACGCACAGTTTGCAGGTGACTTAGCGCCAATAGATACTGCCTGCGATTGCTACACCTGTGCGCATTACACACGCGCCTACCTACATCATTTATTTCGAGCAAAAGAACTGCTAGCCAATACGCTTGCTACGATTCACAATGAGCGGTTTATCATAAAGCTCGTGGACGACATACGAACAAGCATTGGCCAGGGAAACTTCGAAACGTTTAAAACCAACTGGCTAAAGCAGTACTACCCTAAGTAGCGGCTTACTGTTCCCACGCTCCTGCGTCTTCGAGGACGTCTATTTGCTGCAAGTACATCGACTCCAGCGCCTTGACCAAGGCAGCACCCGGCAGGGATATAGGAGCTAGTGCAGGGCAGGCGTTATTAGTACGATTCTTGGCTCGGGGATCAATATTTACCAACTTGCGAATATTCATACGTTTTGCCATCTTGGCGCGGTCCAGCACGATACACTCCTTGCCATCTTTCTCCCCAGGTATCATAAACCGCCTAAAATTTCCATTTCTGCCAATTACTGACAAGCTTTTTAGTAGCGACATTGCCGCCATGCCGCGAATAGTCGCTATGCTGTTGCGCATAACTTCGGGTGCTGGTTGCGTAAAGTCTGCCTGGTTGCGAAAGTAAATCATACTCAAGTCTCTCGTTGTGTCACGAAATGTTTCAAGTCCAAGATCAAAACTGCCCTTAAGAGTAACGGGGTTCCGGCCTGCAGATTGAGCTAAGTCCCTGTAATCCCGTATACCGTCCATACCTGGATCTGCCAAATGCGCATCCTTGAGCCACGACAGAACATCAAAGTATCGAACAATGGCATGATCGGCTGCTCGCTGACCTGGACGAACACGCGTGAGCTTGTCGCGCACAACCAGAAGGCCGCTTCGCTCTTCGGTGTAGCTATAATCTATAGCCCTCAGAGCCTCCTGTTGAGTAGGGCGGGTAAGCCTATCCGCAAAGAAAGCTATGTCTATGGCAATTGCTGCGTCCTGTTTGTATTTTTCCTGCTGTTCGCTTGTTAGAGCAGCCTCGACTTTTTCTGGAACAGGCGGTACGTGCTCTGGACGAACCGCAGTTGGATATCCGCTGTCATCAAAGAATGCGACGATAAGCTGGTTGGCCATACGCCCTACGCTTACTGGCGGGCGCGGCACGACAATACGGTTTGGGCCAATTTCTACTTCCAGAGACATATATATTTATTATATCAAATATATAGTAATTTGTCAATGTTCATCCAGATGTCCTGTCTGGTAATATTAGATGAATGAGCGACTACCTATCTTTTGCTGAACAACTAGCCCACAGAGCGGGAGATATCATGATGGACCACTTCCAGATAGGACTTGCGACGGAAACAAAAGCGGACAACTCGCCAGTAACTGTGGCGGACACGGCGGTGAACAGTATGGTAATTGAGGAAGTGCACAAGCATTTTCCTGCGCATAGCGTGCGCGGCGAAGAGGAAAGCACCCAACAGAAAGATGACGAATTTGTATGGGTTTGCGATCCGATAGACGGCACCATACCTTATGCCCATGGCATACCGACAAACGTATTTTCGCTTGCCTTGGTTCAAAGCGGGGAACCGATCGCCGCCGTAATCTACGACCCCTATATGAAACGTTTATTTTCTGCAGAAAAAAACAAGGGGGCAACGCTGAACAAAAGCCCGGCACATGTTAAAAATGCCTCCAGCATAAAACACGAGACGATCGGACTTTCTGGGCCGCCGCGGCTATATGCCGTAACCGACGACGCAGTTCTGCTTAGCGCGGTGCGCACGGCAGGCGCCCGCCCGATCGAGCTCGGGTCAGCCATATACGAGGCTGCCATGGTAGCGGCCGGAGAATTTGTGGGCCAAATATTTGCCGGCAGGACCGCCCACGACATTGCTGCCGTAAAACTTATTGTAGAAGAAGCCGGCGGCAAGGTGACTGACCTGCTAGGGCGTGATCAGCGCTACGACCGGCCCATTTACGGCGCAGTTGTCAGCAATGGGCGCATCCATGACGATCTGCTTGAACTAATCAAGCCATATTTGGCAGAAGAGAGTTGAGATGCAAAAAATGAACGACGATGAGCTGCGAGCGCATAAGGGCACAAGTTTTGTTGGAATCACCACCTCATTTATGTGCCACGACGGGCAGGGTGAATTTGTCATGTCCAGGCGCAGCCAGAATGCGCGGGACGAACAGGGAACATGGGAGATAGGGGGCGGGGGATTAAAATGGGGTAATACAGCCGAAGCCACCGCCAGACGTGAGGTTGAGGAAGAATACGGAGCTACAATACTTGGCCTAGAATTTTTAGGCTACCGCGATATCTTTAGGAAGCTTGCAGACGGCACGCCAACTCACTGGGTAGGTATTGATTTTGCGATTCTAGTTGACCGGAAGACTGTCAAAATAAACGAACCTGACATGATTGATGACCTCGGCTGGTTTACGCTCGAGCTACTTCCCACGCCGCTGCACTCGCAGCAAAAACCGTTTTTCCAAAAATACGAGAAACAGCTGAAACGTATTCTGAAAGCACATTAATTTGTTATGCTTTCTGTATAGCTAATTGCGGAGGCAAGATTATGGCAGAACAAGCATGGAATTTTAAAGGACTAAAGGTACTCTACTTTAACTGCACGCTTACAAAATCGCCAGAGCCGAGCCATACCGAGCTGCTGATTAATATTAGTCGCAAAATTATGCAAAAGAACGGTGTGGAAGTTGAAACTATTCGAGCAATTGACCACCAAATAGCTACCGGCATCTACCCGGACATGCGCGAACACGACTGGGAATTTGACGACTGGCCTGAGATCTACAAAAAAGTGCAAGCGGCCGACATCGTTGTGCTCTGCGGCCCTATCTGGCTAGGAGACAACAGCTCTGTTATGAAGCAGGTGATCGAACGCCTGTACGCCAACTCTCACATTCTGAATGCCCAGGGACAATACGCTGACTATGGCAAGGTTGGCGGCTGCCTTATTACCGGCAACGAGGACGGGGTAAAACACTGCGCCCAGAACGTACTTTATAGCCTCGGACACCTTGGCTACACTATTCCGCCACAAGCCGATGCCGGCTGGATAGGCGAAGCCGGACCCGGTCCAAGCTATGGAGACAAGTTAGACGATGGCACCATCGCAGGCGTCGACAACGACTTTACCAACCGCAACACTACCTTTATGACCTGGAATCTTATGCACCTAGCGAAGATGCTTAAAGCCGCCGGAGGCATTCCTGCCCACGGTAATCAACGTTCTGAATGGGATGCAGGCGCCCGGTTTGACTTCGAAAACCCCGAGTACCGCTAGACAAATTGTCCTAATTATTTTTGACAATCCGCAGATACCTATTACTATAACTATAGATAGTAACGGAGGAGAGCTCTTATCGTGTCACTTAAAGGACCTCACAGAACTGCCAAAAGAGCGGTTGATAAAAACGAAAAACCGACACGTGCACAAAAATTAAGCCTGTTCTTTTTTAAGCGTCCGGGCAAGACAGCGCTTATCTGGATAGTAATAGCCGTGCTTGGCGTGCTTAGCTACACTACCTTGCTCAAGCGAGAGGGCTTTCCAACCATACAAACTCCTTTTGCCCTTGCACGAGGCAGTTACCTGGTTAACGACCCTGCCAAGGTCGACAAGGAAGTAGCCGGACCGCTCAGCGAATTTCTACTGAAAAAGGATGGGGTTAAATCTGTCCAAACGCAAAGCTTTGACAATTATTATATCGCCCAGGTTTCTTACGCAGAGAACATCGTGGCAGAGACACGCAGCGCAGAGCTGACACGCGAGATTGACGAGCAGAATATCCTGCCAGAAACAGCGACCGCTAAGCTTGAGGCGTTTAAGTTTGGCTTTACGGAGCGGGGCGATGATCTCGTGGTGTCGTTTTACGCTAAAGACAACGCTGTACCAACCGAAAAGCTTCTTCAAGAAGGCAAGAAAGCCGCCAGCTTCTTAAAAGCGCAGAACTTGTCGCTGGTCGAGGATGTCTCGGTGCTCGAACAATATGAAGAAGCAGTTAATCCGGCCAACGGACTGGCCGAAATTACCCAAAAAAGCTTCGATCGCTACGGGGAGAGGGAAGGCGACCAAGCTAACTTTTATAGCTCTGTTGTAATAGGCGTAAACGCGCCCGACAAGACGGATAATATTGAGCTCGATAAACAAGTGCGTGGGGCCGTTGCTAGACTAAACGACCAGCCAGAATTCAAAGACTATACGGCTACTGTCAGCGCCAGCTATGCGCCAGATATCAATGCCCAGATAAGCGAGCTGCAGCAGGCCTTGCTGGAGGGACTACTGGCAATCTTGGTAATTGGGTCTATCCTGATCGCGATACGGGCATCTATCATCACGGTTATTGCTATGGCCACCGTTATTGCTGCCGTGAATGCACTCTTGTACGGTATCGGCTATACACTTAACACCATTACACTGTTTTCACTGGTACTTGGACTGTCGCTGATTGTTGATGACACGATCATTATGACAGAAGCAATCGACGCTCAAAGACGAAAACTCACGGATCCGACAAAGGTCGTTTCGGTCGCTACCAGGAAAATTGGCCGGGCCATGATCGCCGCTACACTAACAGCCGCATTAAGCTTTGCGCCGTTTCTATTTGTGGGCGGCATACTCGGTAGTTTTATCCGCTCTATCCCCGTTACGATAATCTCGGCTTTGCTAATCAGCCTGCTTGTGGCACTAATCTTTATCCCACTGTTTGCCCGCTACTTGCTGCTCGGCAAGAAGCAGCTGGGAGCTAAGAACGTTCATGAAGTCAGCGCCAACATAGAAGCACGTATAGCGCGGTTTATATCGACGCCTATGCTTTGGGCCAAGAACTCTAAGAAAAAACTTGTCATCGTTGGAGTAACGGCAGTACTGATCAGCTTTGGAATTATGGGTGCGGGCGGGGCTATATTCCAAAAGGTAAAGTTCAATATTTTTCCTCCAGAGAAGGATAGTAACCTGCTGACTGTGACACTGACATATCCGCCAGGCACAACCATCGACAAGGCAGAGGATATTGCCGATAAAGCCAATACTGTTGTTGGGCAAAATCTGAATGCAAACTTTGTGCGGGCATCCTACTACGGGCAAGCGAACGTATCTACAGCTCTGTTGACAGTCAATTTGCTAGATTACAAAAAACGCGACATTGCTTCGCCCGATATCGCAAAAGACCTGCAAGGCAAGTTCGCTGGTTTCGATGATGCTCAGGTCAAAGTCGGCCAGCTTGGCGCTGGCGGCCCAGAGGGGCAATTTACTGCACAAATTAGCACTACAGAGAATCGGGAAGCATCACTCAAGCTAGCGAATGACGTAGCTGCCTTCATTAAGAGCTCCGAGATCAAACGCCCTGATGGCAGCGTTGCCAGCATCGATACAGTGGCCGTAAACAATACGAGCATCTTTACCCGCGACGACAACAAGCAATACGTAGGCGTGGGTGTGAAATTTGTAGATGTAGACACCTCCGCGCTGTTCACCATTCTTCAAGATCAAATAAAAAAAGAGTTCCCTGAAAGCCGAGTCGCAGGCTATGGCCTGGACAAAGGTGCGCTTACTTTTGACCTAGGCCAGGAGCAGGAAAATCAGGATAGCTTCAAAACCTTGGCATTGGCATTTCCAGTCCTGTTGCTAGCTATGTACGTACTTCTGGCTACTCAGTTCAGGAGCCTACTGCAGCCACTATTAATATTTATGGCTCTGCCTTTTAGCTTCTTTGGGATTGCGCTTGGGCTCTACCTATCTGACAACCCGTTTAGCTTCTTCTCTGCACTTGGCTTCTTCGCCCTAATTGGGCTGAGCATAAAGAACTCGATCTTGCTGACAGACTATGCCAACCAGGCAAGGAGAGCCGGCATGGGTGCCGTAGATGCCGCCCACGAAGCTCTGGCAGAGCGATTCCGCCCACTTATTGCCACCAGCCTAACTGCGGTTGTTTCCCTGATTCCACTAGCAATCGCCAGCCCCTTCTGGGAGGGCCTAGCAGTCGTGCTGATCGGCGGCCTACTATCAAGCACCTTCCTAGTCATAACTATCTTTCCGTACTATTACCTAGGGGCTGAATACATGCGTACTCGTATTTCCAGAAAAACAGGGCTGCTGTGGGTTGGACTGACCGCTTCGCTTTTCATGGCACTCAATCAAACCTTTAACATACAAACTGCTATGCTCACACCAGTCATCACTACAGCCGCGATGCTTGCGTTCTACTATGTGACAAGTGCCCGCAAGGCGAGCGCATAGTATTGTAAGTCACAAATCTAATCCTCCCCTCTATTGACAAATGATCCTTAGAGCCCGAAGATAAACCTAATGTATAGATTCGACTATGGTGAGTTAATGAGACTAAGCAGCGACAGCAACATAAAAGTGCTTGCTATTGCCCGCTATGAACGAAAACGACGGCTAATGAAACAAATGGCTCGACTAGGACATCCAAGGTTCAACGAAATTCTCTACGACGAAGCCTTTGATCAGCAAGTGGATACGAGAGGATCCAAAGGACCTGGTCCGGCTAACACAGAGCCCACTGACATAACTGCCTATAGAGCCTCGTATCATTGCGCTAACCGTGCCCCCGACTTACATGAGCCTAACACCGATAATGCAATGGGTGTCATAGTCCCTCTGGTGACCGGACAAGTGGTAGACAGCGTGCTATCCTTACATACAATCTTAAGTCAGCAGCATCCTGAGACCACGCCACCTAGTACGGCTGCCTAAACAGAGGCTGGTTACATTGGCCGGAGAGCTTCGATGGGGTCTTTCCGGGAAGCCTTAAAGGCTGGTGCTGCGCCAAATAATACGCCCGTAATTGCCGACACTACGCTGGCAATTGCTACTACTTGCCACTGGATAACAGGCTGCAAGTCAGTTGTCAGCAATAAGCCAAGGTTAACGAGCCCAGATAAAGCCACGCCAATAAGCGCACCACAAACGCTCAAAACAGCAGCCTCAATCATAAACTGCATCCTGATCTGCCCATTGGTGGCTCCCACAGCTTTTCTGATACCAATCTCGCGCGTACGTTCGGTCACCGAAACAAGCATGATATTCATAATGCCGATCCCGCCAACGAAGAGCGATATCGAGGCAACCACGATCACCATGTTCGTAATAAGTTTTACTATACTATTAGCAATAGACACCGTGTCGTCCGACAGCAGGACGGTAAAATTATCTTGCCCGCCGTGACTGTCTTTTAGTGCCTCGCCGACGGCTCCGGCTGTCTCTTTTTTGGTGTCCACATTATTGAGCTGGGCCCGAACTTCGTAGAATTGTACTTGGCCTTGGTTAATAGATTTTACAGCCGCAATGGGGATAAAAATAGCGTTATTAAAATCCATACCTGGGGTCAAAGGGTTTATTTCGAAGTTCTCAAAAATACCACGTACTACAAATTCCTGCCCGCGGATCATCACGTTTTTACCAACAGGAACTGACTCCCCAAATAACTTTTCCGCCACCAGGGTGCCAATCACAGCCACTTTTTTACCGTTATCATTTGCAGAAAAAAATGATCCAAATTCTACTTTGTGATGAATGACCTCGGGAAGAGCTGGGGAGGTACCTATAATTAGTGCCTGCTCATAGCTGCGCTCAGCAGTGGCCGGAACCCCATTTACCAAACTCATTGGCGCCACTTTCTTGACACCTTGAGTGCGAGTAATCGTCTCGGTATCCTTTTCGCTCAGAGCTACCCCGGAAGGAAGCGTGGAGAGCAGGTTAATACCAGCTATTGCTCCGTCTTGTTCGCGGTTGACGGTCTTGCCTGGCTGGACAGTCAGCGTGTCATTGCCAAGCTTATCAACCTGGCCGCTGACCTGGCGCTTTACGCCCTCGCCAATGCTTACTACGGTTACGACGCCTACGACGGCAATTATGATGCCGAGCATGGTAAGCAGACTCCGCAGCCTGTTGGATCGCAGAGAGGCAGTCGCCATGCGGTAGTTATCGATCAGCAGCATTACTTTTTGGCCTTTCTGCGGCTACGCACTGCGGGCCTACGCTTAACAGTGCGTTTTTTGGGCTTGGCTGGTTTGGCGGCTTCTTGGTCATCGCTGAGCGCCATGGCAGCGGTTACGCTCTCAAGCGCATCCTCTTCCGAGCCTTCCGGCGCAAATAAGGCTGTCTTGACAGGGGCTTCAGCAACATTGCCGACTTTTTTCTGAACGTCATAAATTATATTGCCGTCATACATATAAAGCACCCGGCTGGCATAACGCGTCAGCTCCGGGTTATGAGTCACCATCAATATCGTGTTGCCCATCTTGTGGATTTCGCTAAGCAGCTCCATGACCAAGCGGGACGAAGCGCTATCGAGATTGCCTGTGGGCTCATCGGCGATAATGATATTTGGCTCATTAATAAGGGCCCGGGCGATAGCTACCCGCTGCGTTTGCCCACCACTTAGCTGATGGGGGTAATAGTAAGCCCTATCACTTAAACCGACACGATCGAGCATAGCGTGCGCCAGCTTTGCTCTGCGCCCAATTGTTTTGCCCTTGTAGGCAAGCGGAAGAGCCACGTTTTCTAATACGCGCAGCCGCGCCAGTAAGCTAAAGGACTGAAATACAAAACCTATCTTGTCTCGACGTAGTTTGGCGCGAGCGTTTACCCTGAGCTTCTCGACAGAACGGCCATCTAGCCGAAAGAGGCCGTGCGTCGGGCGGTCTAACAATCCTATTATATTCATGAGGGTAGACTTGCCTGAACCGCTCGGACCCATGACAGCAACGAACTCGCCGCGTTCCACAGACAAACTCACGTCTTCGAGAGCTACGGTGGTAGCGTCGCCGAAGCCGTACAGTTTACTGACGTCTTCAAGATAAATAAGTGGCATGAGTCTCCCTAGTTTACGCCTATTGACGCACACGTCGCAAGGTGTTTTTGTGGTAATTTTTAAGATTAAGGGAAATAAATTGTTGAGGATAGCATTATATGTTATAAATAACATCCTATGAGCCGCAGAAATAACAATCCCTTGAGCAAGGCCCACTTTGATTTTTTTGACTATATGGAGAGAGTTGTTGCCAGACAAGAGGCGATATTAGACGACCTGCAGCTCTGCGACAGACAGAGGAGAGATAGAATGGATGCCCTAGGCCGCAAGACACACAGGCTACTAGGGGATAAGCGCGTGGTGGGATCTGAGGTGTGTGCGACTCCAGACGTCCTATCCGGTTCTTGGATGGCAGTAAGTCGTGATGGTACTAGTGGTTTCGAGCCGCCCGACTTTGAAGCTCCTGACGACGAAACATATCTAAGACATCAGGGCATTGCCGTGAGGGAAAGTACATTGCCCCTCGGCGGACTGGCCAGGCTTACCAGCATACGCCTGGCGCATCGCCTGCACGTAGAGGAAGCGTCTATACACCTAGGGAACAGTCCCGAAGCTTTTGACCTCTTCGCCTTCTTGCCCATAGATTACAGCTCCCAGCTAGCGCTTATCGCAGAACAATAGTCTGTTATAATAGCGACGCCTTGACAGGCATTCAACCACATACTAATGGAGGGGTCGCCTAGTGGCCTATGGCGCACGCTTGGAAAGCGTGTTGGGCGCAAGCCCTCGAGGGTTCGAATCCCTCTCCCTCCGCCAGGAAAAAATTTATGGAATAATTCTTAGATTTTGCTAGGATATAGTTTGGTAAGACTAAACAAGGAGAAGCCCTGTGGCACGACAAGCTAGCGAATCAGACATTATTTTATACGCACATGGTGCCGCAGCCTTCCAGCTGCTGCATGCCGGCGTTGAGCTAGAGCTATTCGAGCTCCTATATAAAAGATCCTTCAAGTCCCAGAAGGCTGTCGCCAAGGCTCTAAAACTGCCAGAGAATTCGGCTCGCGTGCTTTTGTTCGGCCTGCAAGCTCTAAATCTTGTTATTGTAAAAAACGAGCACTACCGACTCGCCAAGCCTCTCCGCAAATTTATGATCAATGATGAATGGGCTGTCTTTAGAGCTCTTGTTCGTTTTCAAGCCTATATCGTTTATCCCGGACAGGTTGATTACGTAGATTCGCTGCGTCAGGGCAAGAACGTTGGAACAGGCAGATTCCCAGGCAATGGCGATACCCTCTATAAGCGTCTCGATAATGACAAAAACCTACAAAACGTATTTTACGAGTATATGGAAGCTTACTCTGAGTACGCCAATCCGCATCTTATTAAAGCACTAGATTTATCCAAGGCAGCGAGCGTTTTGGACGTAGGAGGCGGCGGCGCAGGCAATGCTATTGCGGTGGCAAAGGCTTTCCCCGACATCAATATAACTCTTTTAGACTTGGCGATTATTAAGCCTATCGCCGAGCAGAAGATCAAGCGGCACAAGCTTGCGAAGAGAATCATTTTCAAGGCAGCGGACATGCACAAAAATGCTTTCCCGAAGAATCAAGACGCGGTACTGTTTATTCATCAACTTATGATATGGAGCCCGGAACAAAACCAAGCGCTGCTAAAAAAAGCCTACGGATCTCTCAAGCCAGGCGGCCAAGTAGTAATTTTCGGCTCAGTGTCCGAAGACAACGACAGGGGACCTTTAATGGCTGCCCTGGACACGGTCTACTTCAGTTCTGTTGCGGCAGGACAAGGCATTATCTATCCATGGAAAGAGTACGAAGATCTTTTGCATAAAGCCGGCTTCAAGAATGTAAAGAGAATACGCTCAAAAACCTGGACACCGCATGGTGTAATAGTCGCTCATAAATAGTTAGCTAATTTTTGTACCAATTGGGCCACCGGCTATAGCGCTGGCAATGTTGCCTGGCTGCATGGCGTCGAAGATTATGACTGGCATATTCTGTTCCATGGCAAGTCCCATAGCAGCCTGATCCATGACTTTAACGTGTGGACTTTCCACGGCCTCTTGGAAACTCAGCGATTCATAGCGTTTTGCGTCAGGAAAATCTGCCGGATCTTTTTCGTAAACACCGTCGAATTTCGTAGCCTTGAGGACGATATCACAGCGCAGTTCAAGGGCAATATTAACCGCTGCAGTATCGTGCGTAAAATAGGGCCTTCCGATACCGCCGGCGACAATCACAACTCGGCCGCGTCCCAAATGCTTTTCTGCTAAGCGAAACGAGTACGACTCGGCAACTTGCTGTGCAAAAATATTGCTAAGACAGCGTGTTTTTAGATCTTGCGCCTCAAAAATATCAGTGATAGCCATGGAGTTAATTAGCCCGCTCAGCATACCCATTTGGTCGGCTGTGGCGCGTTTAATACCATGGCCGGCTACTTCTTCGCCCCGCACCATGTTGCCCCCGCCAATCACAATGACAAGCTCGGTTTGGGTGTGATCCACCTTTTTTATTTCGTCAGCCAAAAAAGTGGCGATCTCAGGATCTATCCCAGATTCAAACTTGCCGGATAGTTGTTCTCCGGATAATTTAAGTAATATTCTTTTTGACACCATTGACTGACAGTATATCAAAAATGATACAATAGTCAGTAATGAGTAGTGACGAGGCAAGAGTTATTCTAGAAGCTTTCGACAACAAAATAGCGGTTGTCGTAGAAATGTTTGACGACCTAAAGAAGAACATGGCAACTAAAGACGACATTCAGGAACTCCGCAGCGATATACACGTAACACAAAAAGCCCTACGGGCAACAAACGAAGACTTGCGAGAGCAAGGTGCGGCGATCACACGACTAAATCAGCAAATTGCTGGTTAATATGAAGATCTACTCATGGAATGTTAATGGCATACGAGCCGTGTGGAATAAGGGCATGTTCCAAAAATACATAGAGCAGGAACAGCCAGATATACTCTGCCTACAAGAAACCAAGGCCATGCAAGGCCAGTCCGAAGTCGATATTCCTGGCTACGAAGAGTACTGGAACTCAGCCGAGAAGAAGGGCTACTCGGGCACGGCAATTTTTACAAAAGTAAAACCTCTCGCTGTGATCAATGGGTTGCCGCTTGATCTCGCAAAACAATACGGATTAACCGCAGACAGCTACGGCGACCCCAACAAAGAGGGCAGGGTGGTTGCCGCCGAGTTTGAGGATTTTTATCTCGTGACGGTATACACCCCGAACGCAAAGGACGATCTAAGCCGGGTGCCGCTCCGGCACAAACAATGGGACCCAGCCTTTTTGGCCTATTGTCAGATGTTGGAGAACAAGAAACCTGTAATATTCTGCGGCGACCTAAATGTAGCACATACCGAGGACGACCTAGCCCGACCTAAAGAAAATCGAGGTAAAAAAGGTTTTACAGATGAAGAGCGAGAAGGCTTTCAGAGTTTTCTAGATGCTGGCTTCGTTGACACGCTGAGGATGTTCGAGAAAGGGAATGGCCACTACACCTGGTGGACCCACTGGGCTAACGCTCGGGCGCGCAATGTTGGCTGGCGCATAGATTACTTCTTGGTTAGCTCGACGCTGAAGCCACGCATTAAGAGCGCAAGGATCCACGCCGATATTATGGGCTCTGACCACTGTCCTGTCAGTATTGAGCTTATTAGCTAGAGACTTATTCCTTCCAGCAGGGAACACGGGGAGAGGAGCTGACACCAGGATTACACTTTTTGGCGCATTTTGTGCCAACTTTTCTTTGGCCAGCTGGACAGCCACTTTTCTTTGCATCCTCAAGCATTAGCCTCAACAGGTCTTTATGAATACACTGACGGGCGTTGCCTGGAGGACGTCTGTTATCTTTGGGGCAAACACAGTTGACGGGATTGATGACTGACCTTACTTCATCCTTATTGCAAGTTGTCACACACTTATCTTTATTTTTGACCTTCATAACTTCCATTCCGGCCTTGCATTTTTTGGCAGTCTTCTTTTTGGCAGTCTTCTTTTCGGGAGCTTTCTTAGTGGCGCTAGAGGAACTACTCGACGACGAGCTACTAGATGAATTGTTGGCAGAAGAGCTACTCGTTGAGCTAGCTGTGCTTTTGGCTGCCTTTTTGGTGGTTTTCTTCGCTTTCTTTGTTACTTTCTTAGATGCGCTGTTTATAGCCTTACGGTCGTCCAACAGGGACTTCTTGACAGTGGCTATTTGGGTATTTAGATCTTTAAATAGGTCTTTGTCTGGTTGGGCATTAGCAGCAACAATTGTGATGGCCTCAACTTTTGGCTGTAAATCGTCGATGGATTTAGTCCTCTTAGCAGGATCCGGGGTTTTCTCTAACTCAGCTTTTTGCGCAGCTGAACCGCCATTTTTTTCGTTCAGCTTAATAGCCGACTCCCGCTGAAGCCCGTTCAAAGCATTCATCAGATATAAGCCATCAACCGCATATTGAGCCTTGAGTCTTTTATTGAAAAAGCTGTATAGCCGCAGATCGTAAATCATTCTACAACTCGTCTGCGCTAAGGCAGCCTGGTTTTGACTGGCTGAAGCGGCGGAGAACTCTGTTTTAATTTGCTCTAGGGTAGCTTTTGCCTCGTCAACACTCTTCAAAAGAGCCGCTTCGTTGCTCTTGGCGAGCCCCTTCACTCCATCTGAAGGTTCGCTGCCAACTTTCTTTTTATAGGCGTCTGTGGCTTTTGCGAGATTCTTGTCGTAGACATTGTATTTCTTCTCGACTTGATCCTTATACTTCTCGAGGGTGTTGGTGCGATTGTCCGCTCTCTCCTGGCCATACTTAACTATATCGCTGGCCGGGAATGATTGCACCTTAGCCAGACAGTCCTCACGATTTGCGAATCCTGTAGGTATTGCCGCCGCAGAAGTATACTTAGGAGCAAGCAGAGAACTTGTAACCAGTAATATAGCAGTACCTAGTAGTACTGTTAGGATGCGTTCCATACTCTTTTTGAGGGGTGTGCTGTGTGTCATGATTCTAGTTCCGCCTCATCTTCTTCATTCTCTTCAAAATCCTGCGTTGAGCCTTCGGCGCCTACCCAGTCTTCACTCTCATTGACTTCAATTTCGGTATCCTCGCTTGCTTCTTCAAGCTCTATGTCGGCCACTTCTTCTGCGCTCAAGCCAGTATTGGAGTTTATTACGCGCTGGGCTGCAAACCCTACTGCCACAATTACCACGAGGCTGGCTAATATTAGCCCAAGGTGAGCAATGCCGGACTGTGAACGCCGCAAAGCACTTAATTTTTTCATAAATTGTTATCTTTCTATAATTTTTGTTGTTACGTGAACTTATGTGGAGAAGATACCATAAGCGGCTCAAAAAAGCAACTTGAAAAACCACAGACTACAATGCGTCTTCGCCAACTCCTTAGCCCTAAGTATGGTAGGCTGAGATTATGAGTCCATTCGCAGTGTTTGACCTAGACGGAACATTAATTCGCTGGCAGCTGTACCATGCTGTGTTTGAGCAGCTGGCAAGCCGCGGCCATATCGATCAAGTGGTCTATAGCGCAGTCGTTACCGCGGAAAAGCGGTGGAAAGATCGCCAAATGGACTTCCGCTCCTACCAGATGCTACTGATCAATTCTTACGACCAGGCGCTACATAAGCTAGACCCCGAGCAGGTCAAGGAAGCTATTGAAAACGCATATCTTGAGCACCGCGATCAAATATATACATATACGAGAGATCTGATCGCTGAGCTAAAAAAGAAGTCCTACATTCTCCTAGCCATATCTGGATCGCACCACGAAATCGTAGAGCTAGTGGCCAGACATTACGGCTTTAGCGACTGGGCCGGAACCGAGTATCATCAAAAAGATGGCAGATACACTGGGACATACACTTTCCCGGCGCATAAGAAAGGCGAAACCCTAAAAAAATTTATTGAGAAGCATGGACTGAGTACGAAGGGCAGTATCGGGGTGGGTGATAGCGAGAGCGACATAGCGATGCTTGAGCTGGTTGAGCGTCCTGTCATCTTTAATCCTTCGCGGGGTCTCCTGGAACATGCGCAGGCAAAAGGCTGGGAGATAGTGGTGGAGCGCAAAGATGTAGTCTACCAACTGGTCGCCAAAAACAAGCAGTACGTACTAAAACTTGATAATTAATCGTGGCATGCTATGCTTATGCTACCTATGTTTTCGACCACTATGAAGCCAAGCCAGATTCTCCTCAGCCTATTTGGGCTGTGCTTCATCATGGTTGAAGCCTAAGCGCTAGCGCTTACAGTACAGTCCACTCAGCTAGGCTTCAACACCAGAAGCCTATTTTTAATTTTGGAGAAATATTATGGAAAAAAATCCACCCAAAACGCATGGTATCAGAGAATTAATAGAAAGCGCCTATGCAGAGATGTACAGCTCTATGGCAGAGCGCATCGACGCCCTGTACCAGGAAGTTGGAGCGCGGGCTGTGTACGGCGTGTCCTACGCTGGGGAAGACCCAGTGCGGTTGGATATACCGCCCGAACAGAGCTATACCTCAGCCAATAAGGAGAATCGTCCAGCCTAACTTGACAATTTTGCTATGTATGATACAATGTTATGTAATATGAACGTACGTATGATTATTACTGATCTCATTCTCGAGGGCCGCGGAGGGCTTGGTTGAGACGTTTGTAGCAAATTTGCAAACAGAAACGGCCGGGCCCGAACGAAGCCCGGTTTTTTAATTTTTAATTTTTAAATATATATCATGAACGCAAAAGCCGAAAAACTAGGACCACAACTACCCATCGAACAATTAGATGCTCGCTGGATGTTTGACGATCAACATGCTGCCGCCCCAGGACATGAGCCAGGCATTATATATGTGGTTCAAGACGGCGTGGAAGAAGTCTGGGCTATTCGTGACCCTAAGTACCGGCCTCACGAGGCGGATACACCCGGCGTATATGCTGCCGACCGCGTTAAGATGGTCGACGGCGTGCATGCGGCTTACCGTGAACCAATCGATGGCACTTCGCCGCAAAGAAAGTGGGGCGTAGAAGCCGAACTAAACATCGTTGGAGACGATAACCTACCCTTTAATTTATATCCCGACGGTATACCTATAGAGCCCAGTTTGCATAAGCACCCCGAACTTTGGGACAACACATACGAGGTAGATGCCGGACCCTCCAAGAGCATCTGGCTAGCTTACGAAGGCTTGCAAGGTGTCATCATACATACCGCACGACGGTTATGGGCTCATGGTGCATACGTAGACCCTGCATCTGCCCGGATGCAGGACGTCCCTGGCAAACAGCAGATCACCCCGAATCCTTACGTTCACACCATGCACCGCGTCATGGGTGATTCTCTGTTCAACTTCGTGGGCGTGGGCGTACATGAACATCATGACGTACCCGTTGAGTACCAGCCAATCGTCAGCAGGTACCTGCGGCTTCTGGCCCCATATTTAAACCTTGGCCTGCACGCCGCACCGTTTGGATTTGGCGAGGTTACCCCGCCTGTGGGGCGGATAATGAACAATGCCGAACTGCGCCCGTTTGATGGGCGGCAGCCAACTTCAATACGCTACCTTGCGCGTCTGGCGTCGGAAAACGGCGGGGTCGGCCGGCCCGTCGCCCACAGCAACTTACGGGATGCCCTGCGCGACTCTGACAGGGAGCTCCGTGACGGTCGTATCAACAATCCCGCAAGGCATGTAGCTAACCACGGCGACGTACGCAGCCGCTACGACGCCCCTGGCAAGAAACTTGGGCACATGGGACGCATTGAATTATGTGTCCGTGATACTGGTGCCCTGCGTCTGCAAACTAACCGTGCGTACGGCGAGCTGACAGCCGCAGTTATCGACCGGTTAGTTGAGGTAGCTTCTGGAGGCGAAGAGTCGCTTGCCGAGTTGCATCGTGATTTTGCCGAACTGTTCGGCACAAGCTACGACGAAGACATGTTTACAGAAACTCAGCTGGAGCGCGCTCATCGCAATAGTATTGTTATGTCTTACGATGGCACACGCTCTAGAGTTGAGAGTGGCACGGGCGGCTTAGTAGGCGCGGTAAGCCAGTTTCAAAAGGTAATCGCCTTTGCTACAAAAAACCAGCAGCTGCCGCTTCGCCAGCAGACTGAAAGAACCCTAGTAAGTTCCGTCCAAGTGGTGCCCCAGAGAGCAATGAATGCTCACAGAGACGAAATGGGTCTGCCGTCCTTGCTTGGCTACTATAATACCGGTATTGGTACGCCTGCAGACTGGATGATAGCCAGAGCCCGCGCCGCTCAATCCGCGGGAATTAAGGGCCCAGAAGTTATGGCTAATTGTACCGCCGACCGCATATGGGCCTTCAGCCAGCACATGGCAAAAAGCGCAGTTAGGGAAAAGACGCGGCTTGCCGTCTAAGCAAGATATATCAACGTATGCGATAATGATTGTAATACAGTAAATGAACACAAGCACAAAACTAACAAACTATTTGAGCACACTGGTTGCCTATCCGACGGTGAGCGGAGAGCTGGCTGCAGCCAACGAGTGCTTTGACTACCTTGAGACGTTTTTTGGAGAGCACGGTTTGGTAGTGCAGCGCTTTGAGTCTAATGGTTTTCCGTCGCTTGTGGCTACCAGCCGCCTAACAAAAAGTCCGCGCGTGCTGCTGCAAGCGCACGTAGATGTCGTGCCCGCACCAAGCCAGCTATTTACGCTCAAACAAAGCAAAAAAAGGCTAGTTGGCCGCGGTGTGTACGACATGAAATTTGCTGCCGCCTGCTTTATGGTACTGGCCGAGGAATTGACGGGCGAGCTCGCTGACTACGATTTTGGGATTATGCTCACTAGCGACGAAGAAATTGGCGGGGCAAACGGCGTGGGGTATTTGCTTGACAATGGTTACTCCACTGAGGTCTGCGTACTGCCTGACGGCGGAGACGACTGGCAGCTAGAGACCATGGCTAAAGGCGTCTGGATTGCCAAGGTCAAAACTAACGGCAAGGCCGCCCATGGCTCACGCCCATGGGAAGGTGACAGTGCTATTAACAGCTTGATCGAAGCACTGCAAGACATTAGGGAGTTGTTTGGCAAACAGGATAAAAACAGTACTACACTTAGCATCAATCAGATACAGGGCGGGACGGCTGTTAACCAAATCGCCGACCAGGCTGAGGCAACTATTGACATGCGCTTCGTAACACACGATGCCTACGAGAAAATGCAATCTTCTATACAAAAAATTATCGGGCAGAAGGGGCTTGAGCTTGAAACGATCCATCAGATCGACCCGATTACTACCGACCTAAAGAACCCGTACGTCAAAGCATTTCTAAGCCACGGCATGGCTATAAATGGCCAGACATTAAAGAAAACCATGTCGCTCGGAGCCAGTGACGCCAACTTCTTTGCAGCTAGAGGTATCCCCACCATTATCAGCCGACCGCTCGGCGGGGGAGCGCATAGCAGCGAAGAATGGATAGACACTAAAAGTTTCGTAGATTTCTACAAACTCATAAAATCATACGTTCAAGATCAAGCCCGCACCAAACAATAAATCTTGCTACACTTAAAGCTAGATGGATTACTGGCATAAGCAGACCGATGAGCCGCTTTTCCCGGACCTGCTCTGGAGTAGGCCGCAGACGCGAGCGGGAGCAGGCAAGCTGTTAATCATTGGCGGCCAAGCCCAGGACTTTGCTATGGTCGCAGCCATTTATCAGGCTGCCGAGAAAGCCGGAGCCGGTACCGTGCGAGTCATAATGCCAGATAGTACCCGAAAATACACAGGTATGCTGCCGAACATTGAATACGCTCCGAGCAACAATAGCGGCAGTTTCGCAAAAGCTGCTTTAGGTGATTTTTTTGATGCTAGCGAATGGGCCGACCACGTAATCTTAGCGGGGGACCTAGGCCGCAACAGTGAAACCACGACTGTTCTAGATGGCTATCTGCTGCGCTGCCCAAGCCCCTTGACAATTGCGTCCGACGCCATGAGCAGTATTTTTGTGCCGCGTGAGCAGCTGCTTTCTCGTCCAATTAGCTTCGTTCTCAATCAGAAAGAACTGCAAAAACTCGGCACATCGCTCGGCCTGGCCACAGCTATTACCACAGGCATGGGTCCCGCCAAACTTGCCACGCTTTTGCACGAAATTACAGCTGAACACAAGGCTTCAATCGTAGCTGAACACGAGAAGTTTTTATGGGTAGCGTCATGTGGCAGTGTGTCGAGCACGCCCATCGGGCGAACCATAGCACAAACTGTTTTGGCTGCAACTGTGGCCACCTGGAGCATGCAGAATCACGGCAAACCTTTTGAGGCGCAAACTACCGCAGCCCACGAGATTGCTGCAGCTGCACCCCGCTAGCTAGTGTCATTGATATTTGGTAAAGTTATATTATGAGATATGCTTTTGTGTTTATAAGCATCATTGCAATCTGGCTAGCTGTCATCATTATGGTGTCGTCGGTACCTGACTTTAGCATTGTTACTGCACAGCTTTTAGCAGTCTCCATGACTTGTATCCTGTTTGTAATCGGTTTTAAGAGGAGTTAGCGCCATCAACATCTCTCGAACTCTTCCGATTGCCAAACTCTGCTGGCAACTCGCGCGTATGCGTCTACCCTGGAATTCCGATAGCCCTGCCTCCTTCAAGCGCAGCCTTTTTACTACCTTTACCGAGCTCGGGGGAGTGTACCTTAAATTCCTGCAGGCTCTCGTGGTCAATGCTCCATTTATGCGGGACTGGGCAGGTCCGGGAGAATTGGCTGTGTTCGAGGATGTAGCGTATGACCAGCTAGAGATCGTCCAGCTGCTAAATAAGGAGCTAGGTGCTGAGCAGGCTCGTCTACTCAAGAATGTAGAAGCACTCCCATTTGCTACAGGTTCGTTTGGCCAAGTATATCAAGCAACGCTCCAGGACGGGACAGTTGTAGCTATAAAGGTGCTGAAGCCTAGTGTTTCGGCGCATCTTAGAGCCGACCTGAGGACGCTTAGTTACTTGATGAAGCTGGCTAAATTTACAAAGATTTCAGACTTTGTGGACATTCATGCGCTCTTTGATGAGTTCGCCGAGACCACAACCCGCGAAACAGACTATATTGCTGAAGCTCGAGCTACCAAGTGGTTTTATGATTATTTTCAGAATAAGCCGAATGTGGTCATACCAAAAATCTACGAGCAGCTCAGCAGCAGACACGTCATCACTCAAGACTACATTGGCGGCGTTTCGCTGGCGAAACTGCTTCAAATGCACGCTGCAGGTGATGATGCGTCTGTAATAACTAAAGAACAGACAGGTTCTGACTTTTGGTGGCAAATCCAACTCGTAGGCCAAGAGATCGTGCATGCCAGCCTGTGGTCAGAATTTATGATGGGTGACCCGCATCCTGGAAATATCAAGTTTCTTCCAGGTAATAAAATCGGTTTAATAGATTTCGGTATCGTGGCCCGAACGCCCCACAATAAGCACGCGTTTTTTGACCTGCTTAAGGTATATAAAACATGCTACGACGGCAGTTTTGACGCCGGAAGCCTCATGATCACGGCCCTCAAATTTTTTGACGAAAATCTGGCTAGGTCCATCATGGCGATCGAGCAGCACGGAACGTCTAGTAGCATTTTTAATAAGATAAGTGACACTTCTTCTGCCGAATTCGTGAAGCTCATGTCAGGCACCAGTAGAGCACCAGAGCTCGTAAGCGGGGGAGCGTTACTACGCATCTTCGTGCTCTTAGTCAACAGCGGCAACCGCTATGGTCTATACATGGATACTAGCTCCGCAGGCACCCTGCGGGCAAGCCGAATGTTTGTCCAGGTCATACGGCAATTTAGCCGAGCAGGCGAAGAAATGGCCATCATTCACGCTATTTTGTCCAGCGAGATCGAATACGCCATCAAAAATGTACACCTACTGCCTGAACAAGCTCCCGTTGCTCCAATGCATTTTGATCAAGCGCTAGAAGTTCTTGGCGCGTGGCTCAGCCAAGTTGCCGAGAACGATCCTTCACTCTACGCCCAGTTGAATGCTAGTATGAGGGTCAGATCCTATGCTTAAGAACATTCTCCTGCATGTGCGCTACCCATACACCGCCGGAATTATTGCCGTTATATGGCTTGGCACGGCTGTGCTATGTATAATGCGAGACGATCAAACATCACTTACTACTATGTTAGTCGCAAACGTGATAGCCACTACGGCTATAGCCCACATCGGCTTTTCAAACCCCCGGAAATAATTGTGTTCGGGGGCACAGAATGCTAACTAATGATTTAAAACAGACGTGGTGCCGCGGGACGGACTTGAACCGTCACGAGATTGCTCTCACAGGATTTTGAGTCCGGCGTGTCTACCAATTCCACCACCGCGGCTTCACTTGTGTTTTAAATGCGTGCCTGCTAATTCCACCACTCCTGCCTGGAGCAGGTCTTCAACAGATATGATAACGCTTCACAGTGTACTATAATTGAGGTTAAGGTGCCAACCAGGGCGCCTTTGATTTATATTATATGACGAAAGACGATCACACCCCTCGGCAACGAGAACAAGCAGGCCAGGACGCAGCAGCCAACGTTATACGTAGTAAGCTGAATATTCTCTATGCCAGTGAGCCAAGCGCCAAAGAGGAGATTGCAGAAGTGCGATCACTCGAAAAATCAGATCACGCCAAGCTTTCCAAGCACCAGAGGTTTATGGCCAGCCTTAGCGGTTCTGGCCGTAGCCTGGCCGAAATTCAGGTAGCATGGCACGAATACTATGCCAAGCTGCCGGCTGACGAGAAACATGCTGTCTGGCAAGAATTTTACCAAGCACACGAGCAGAAGAACAGGGAACGAAAAGAGACTCCAAACCCGCCTAAGCAGCCTTCCGCCCCTTTGCTAACTCTCAAACCAGTGGCCGCCAGCGGATCAGCCCCCACCCTGGAAGCCCGCCGGCCCAGGGACCCAAAACAAGAACTTTTGAGAAAAATTACCAAGCACGCCCAAAAAGAAGGTAATCCCCACCTGCGCTCACTAATTTTTGGGCTAGGCATGGGCAGTTTGGTCGTACTGGTTCTGCTCTTCAGCTTTTTTAACGAACGATTTATTACGCCTTTTATACGTCCGAGTCATAATGTTAGCGCCACGCCTATTATTGTCGACCCAAACGCCTCTACGGCAGCCGGTCCTGAGCCAAAGATCATAATTCCTAAAATTAATATTGAGGCGCCCGTAGTATACGATGAGCCGTCGATCGACGAGAAGGCTGTCCAGTCATCGCTAGAGCGCGGTGTACTACACTACGCCACCACTCCAAATCCGGGAGAGAAGGGAAATGCGGTTATATTTGGCCACTCCAGCAGCAATATCCTCAATAAGGGCAAGTACAAGTTTGCGTTTTTACTGCTTAAGAGCCTGGAGAATAATGATACGTTTATAGTCCAAAAGGATGGTAAAAAATATGTCTACAAAGTGTACGAAAAATTTGTCACCACACCAGACGACCTGAGCGTTCTAGGACCAACAGACAAAACAGCAATTATTACGCTTATCACCTGCGATCCGCCCGGTCTCAGCACCAACCGTTTAATCGTAAGGGCTGAACAAATTTTCCCTGATCCAGCACAAAATGCTGTCAGCTCAGTAGACGGCACTCTGGCAGGTAAACAGCCGGAGCAGCTGGCTGGGAACGCTCCCAGCCTTTGGCAGCGCATTAAAAATTGGTTTTAGACTTCAGTTTTTACAAGTTACTAATAAACGAATTGCCTCCCACAGCCGCACTTGATTATTGCTTGTCAGCTCAAGGACGGCTAGTCATTTTCGATCCGAAGCTCAGTACGCATCAACGAGCCATTGCCAGTAGTAGCCTCCAGCGAGTTAAGAGCATACAGCTCTTTGTAGTCACGATCAAACATCACAGGGGTCTTGGCGTCGGAAGCCACGAGTGTTTGCAGGTTCGTACCATCGTAGTCGAACACCACGATCTTGCCCGCTGAGCGCGATAGCAGGCGATGACCATCCATCCACAAAGGCAAGGAACCCGTATCAAAAATAGCTGGAACATCGTACCTATAGGCTCTGTCTGTTTCGGCGTCGTAGACACTGAAGTGCTGCCCGCTGTTAGCCATAATAAAACGGGCATTCTGCGAGAAAGAAACGCTCGCTATCGGCCCGACAGTCTTGAGCACCATAACCGGCACGGGCTTGAGTGCAACCTGGCGCTGTAAAAGACTAACCGGATTCTTATACACAAAGGCTCTCTGCTCGCCGTCCACACCAACTACTACATACCAATCGTTATCGAATTTGGCCACATCAACTGGCATGTTTGCAGCCTTTGGTATTTCTCTGATGGCATACTCTTGGCCCTTCTGCTTCCACATAAGCCTCGCATTAGTGGGAACATTGGGGGAGGCAATAGTATAGACGAGCAAATCATCACCGTGCGACTTATAGCTCAGCACACCGCTCACTACCTGCGTCGCGGCTTTTGCCTTTAGATCCACGGTCTGCAGGCTGCCGCCATCTTGATCGTAGATATATACTTTGTCAGGACGCTTGTCATGCAAAGTAACTTTGGTGGGGCTGCGGCCCAGATGCGTATTGATATTAAGGGAGGCAAGTGGATCGTCTCTGTTGATAATGACAAATTCGTGTCCTCCTTCAAAAACATGTTTGACCAGAATATGCTTGTTGTCCGTAGACCACTCCACCGTTTCGAGCGTATGAACCCCGGGTTTAGCCGTAAACAACTGATCAGATAAAATTAAAGGTGTCGGCGGAGCCAGCACATCGTTCTGCCGGCTAGAAAGGTCAATCTGCTGCAGACTGTTTAGCGGATCCTGCTGGCCAAGAATAATCCAGCGCCTGTCCGGACTCTGCGAGACAAAAGAGACGGGCAGCTTTACCGTTGAACTTTCGGTAGTCTTCAGATCCGTCGGAAAAAGGGTGGGGTAGGTAAAACGCTCTACGCGCCCGCCAGAAAGTTCAAAATCTCGCTGCCAGGTACGATAACCGTCTTTACTAATTTCCAGGCTATAGATACCCTCAGCGAAGCTAAGCCTCGTATTGGTGCGCTCCTTTTGCTCCTGTCCGTTTATCTTTATCGTGGCGTTATCGGGTGCACTATCGATAAACACCAGTCCGTTGCGGATAACTTCGCCTGTTTTGCGGTCAAAATTAAAACCATAGGCTTGAAATACCAGTATAACGGTAGCCGTACTTATAAGTACGACCATCAAGAAGTAGCCTATTGCAAGACGAATGGCGTGCGAGCGTTTTTTGTTAGGGTCAAGAAAATCCATAGTTTTTGTGAGGCCGTAGCAACCATTATATAACAGAAAGACAAAATACCTTTCGCACCCCAATATCGCAGCTGCCAGCAAGATACTTTTGCTAATCCGCAAAAGTATGGACTTGTTTCTGGGCCACAAGAACTGTGCTTTGATTGTCCTGAAAGAACAATTGGTCTTTACGGGCAGATGGAAGCGGTTTACACTAATATCACTAACTACTGAGGGTAAACCTAGCTTGACTAGTCCAAAAAATTTTATAGAAATGAACGGTAAGAAATACGATGCCGTTACAGGCCGTCTAATCAACGACTCCATTGCACCTGCCGCGGCACAGGCACCGACCCTCTCCAAAAATCTCCCGTCGGGAGTGGCACTAGACGGCTTCACAAGACGTCCTGCCATAGCGTCCCAACCTGTCTCTCCAGCTCCCGTGCAAGCCAACCGAGCGGCAAGCCAGCGGTCTCTCAATGAAAAGAAGCGTGAACTCCAACGATCCCGTACTCTTATGCGTCCTGCCGTAGCGAAGCCGACAGCCAAGACCCCAGACGCCGCAAAAACCGACAAGCCAGTGGCCCACAAGAGGCCTGAACTCTCTGTCAAAGACACCCGGGAGAGAGAGCGCAGAGCTAGCCGTATCGAGAAGAGCAGCCACGTAAGCCGTTTCAGCAAGGGTATTTTTACACCCAAGATATCTAAACGCAGCGAGCCGCTCGCGGTGGTGGCTGGTTCCCTGGCAGCACCAGAAGCCCAGGCTGCTCATTCATTTCCTAAGACCAGTGCCACAGAACAATTCGAACGAGCCATGCACGCTGCCGCCTCACACCTTATAAAATCACCTGTCGATCACGCGAAGCGTACAAAACGCCGCAGACTGCAATACGCTAGTTTCGGCGTGTTTGCAGTGCTCGGGCTTGGTTTCTTAGCATACCAGTACATTCCTAACGTCAAAGTCCAGGTCGCAGCAACTCGTGCTGGCTTTTCAGCCGATCTACCAGACTACAGCCCTGCTGGCTTTGGTCTAAGCGGGCCAGTTGAAGCCGAAGCTGGCAAAGTTAGTTTTAAGTATGCCTCTCGCACCGACGACAAGGCATTTAAAATTACCCAGACTCCTAGTAATTGGACCAGCCAGTCGCTGCTTAATAACTTCGTAGTCTCGTCCAACAAACCCTACCAGACCTACCAAGATCAAGGCAAAACTGTCTATATATACGACAACTCCAACGCAACATGGGTTGACGGCGGCGTTTGGTACCAGCTAGAGGGCGATGCAAGCCTCACTAGCGACCAACTGCTGCGCATAGCCAACTCTCTGTAGCAACCACTTGTGGACAACCCTTGACAGGCATTGTGCCTACGCTTATCATGAGCGAGTAAACATCTATCAATATAAAAAGGTCAAAAATAATTATGAAAAAGTATTTAGTAGGCAGCCTAAGCGCCCTTATGCTCGTGGTCTTAGTGGCAACGCCCGCATCAGCGGCCACAGAGATGAGCAAGAAAAAGCCGTCGAAAGCCAGCGTTACACAGTGTGAAAAGCGTGTAAAGATTCTTAACAACATAAGTGGCGACTTGAGCTTCTTTAAGGAGACACACTACATCCTGCCGGCAGACTTAAGCCAGTTCAAAACAAATAAAGCTGGCGTAGTTGAAGCAAAATATGTCAGCCCACCAGCACCTGCTGCTCGCAAGGGCAAGGTGAATTACGCACTTGTTCACCAGCGCTTTGAGAATACCCACTCTCTGTTTGATCGTACGGTCCTTATAGCTGACGGCAAGAAAGCCTTAAACCAGGCGAACCTAACGGCGTTGTATGCAGCTAATGTCGAGGTTAAAAATGCAATGGATGCCCAAAAAGGTGCTGTCGAAGCCGCCAAGAAATTGTACCCCACTCCTGTAGCTAACGGTGAGTGCGCTACTGCAGCCGGTCAAAAGAAAGTCGCTAATCTCATGAAAGAGCGAGCTAAGAAGATCCGTGAGCTGAAAAAGGGCGTGTCCAAAGTGTCAAAATCCACCCAAGTATCACGAAAGTACTACAAGAAATTAAATGCTGAGAGAAACAAACTAAAGGGCAAGATTAACCCAGCGATATAACACCGCGAAGATAAGGAATATTGATATGAAAAAATTACTCAACAATCAAGCCGGTGTATCGCACCTGATTGCAATTGCAGCATTCGTACTGGTGTTTGGCGGCGTAATAGCAGTTGCCTACAGCCGGGTACAAGACAGGAATTCGTCTGATAGCAGCGAGATCGTACTCACAAATGAAGACGAGAACGAAAGCGTCGAGATGAATGAAGAGCAAGAAGATCCTCTTGCTGACATAGACGACGGAGCTGAGCCAACCGAAGAATAGCCAGAACACAAGTTTAAAAGAGGTCTCAAAGAGGCCTCTTTTTGCTTATCTGTTAAAATACCTCGTATGAATCAAACCATTCGGACTCGTTTCGCACCATCTCCCACGGGTTTCCTGCATGTCGGAGGCTTGCGAACCGCGCTATTTAAATACCTGTTTGCGAAAAAGCATGGCGGTGCGTTCATTCTAAGAATAGACGACACCGACAGGGAACGCTTTGTTGAGGAAGCTACAGACCACATACTAGAAAGCCTTAAGTGGCTCGGCTTAGAATGGGACGAAGGACCAGTAGTTGGCGGTCCGTACGCACCATACGAACAGTCTAAGCGGTTCGACCTCTACCAAGACTATGCACGGAAGCTGCAAGCCAGCGCAGCTCTCTACCCGTGCTGGTGTAGTCCCCAGAGACTGCAGGAACTCCGGGAACGCGCGGCATCCAACAAAAAAGCCTACAAGTATGACAGATACTGCCTAGACAACCCCCAAGACCTCCACAAGCCGCATGTCCTCCGTTTTCGCATACCAGAGACTCCTAAGGCGGTAGGCTGGGACGACGCTGTACGAGGCCGCGTAGAGGTTAAGGCCGAAGACTTGGACGATTTCGTAGCCGTAAAGTCCGACGGCTGGCCTACCTACCATTTCTCGAGTATTGTCGACGACGAGACCATGAAGATCACGCACGTTATAAGAGGCGACGAGTGGGTTGCCAGCACTCCAAAGCACTTGCTAGTGTACGCCGCATTCAATTGGCAACCCCCGGTGTACGCCCACGTACCAACAATCCTGGGCCCTGACGGCAAACATAAGCTCAGCAAACGCGACAATGCTAAGTCTGCTCTAGAATACCGAGACTTAGGCTATTTGCCAGAAGCCCTTATTAACTACCTGGCGAGCCTTGGGTTCAACGATGGCAGCACGAAAGAAATCTATTCACGAGAGGAGCTCATAGAGGCGTTCTCACTGGACAAAATAGCCAAAAGCGGGGCAGTCTTCGACGAAAAACGCCTGCTATGGATGAACGGTCACTACATCCGCGGCTTGGACCTTGAGGCGCTATATGAAAACGTCGATGGTTTTTGGCCAGAAGCAAGCAAGGTATATGGTGAAGCATACAAGAAAGAGGTCTTGGGCCTCGTACAGGAGCGTCTCAAATACTTCTCCGAGCTGCCCGAACTCACCGGCTTCTTTTTTGAGGATTTGCCACTGAATCCAGAGCTCATAACCACGCACAAACAGCTCAAGAAATATGACCCCGCACAACTAAAAGAATACTTGCAGCTAGTTCTAGCGTCGTTATCCGAAAGCAGCTTTGAGCTAGACGATCTTAGCGCCCGCCTCAATAATTTACTGGAACAAACCAGCGAAAAGCCAGCTGTTTTGTTTAGCCTTATCCGCATCGCTACTTCGCAGGCACCGGCTAGCCCGCCTCTTGCCGAAACAATCTCCGTACTCAGCAAAGATGTAACCCTCCGCCGGCTAGCAAACCAAATATCTGCCCTCTAGCAGCAGGTTTTTGCAGGACGCACCATAAGCAGTGTAGAATAGTGGGTATGATTGATGATATCCGTCCGCCGAGGAATGCGGATTCTAAAATAAATACTCCCAAACCCCCAGACGAAACAAACGACGTAGTGCCGGAACCGCCTTTTGTTAGACCAGAGGAAATCTCGGGGGCAGAAGACTCCTTGCTTCGAGACAACACCGGCAGCATAGGCCTTGGCAGCTCCGAACCCAAAGACATACCAGATACGGATTCGTGGAAAAGCCGCTTCCTTAGCCGCGGGTTGAAGCTCTGGCCAACCACCAAAAAACAGAAGATTATCGGAGCGGCAATTGCAGCCGTTTTAATAGTCAGTGGAGGCGGGGGAGTCTATGCGCTCAATAAGCACTTTAATACATCCAAACCGCAGGCGGCAGCACCAGTCGTAGAGAAAGTAGTTGAGCCCCCAAAGACAACCGAAGCTTCCCGACTCACCGGAGTAGAAATCCCTATTGAAACCAATAAACGCCCCGTAACAGCCATTATGATAGAAAACAGCCCGGACGCCCGGCCACAGTCAGGGCTTACAGAGGCTGGAATCGTTTTTGAGGCTATCGCAGAGGGCGGTATAACACGGTTCAACGCACTTTTCCTAGAAACTCAGCCAGACTATATCGGTCCTGTAAGATCTGTCCGTCCCTATTATATTGACCTCTTCTTACCGTTCGATGCAGCCATAGTACATGCCGGCGGGAGCGCAGAGGGACTAGCTAAGCTGCGAGATCTGGGCGTAAAAGACCTGGATCATGGAGCCAACGGTGGAGCCTTCAAGCGGGTTTCTGACCGCTTTGCGCCCCATAACCTATATACATCCATGGCTGAACTCGATAAGGCATCCCAGGGCAGAGGCTACATCACCAGCACATTCACCAGCTTCCTGCGCAAGGCTGATAAACCAATCGCTACTCCATCTCCCGCACGGATTATAGATTTTGAGATGTCAGGTTTTCTCTATAACCCACATTTCGAGTATGACGCGCCAAACAATAGGTATGTCCGCAGCATGGCTGGCAAGCTCCACACAGACCAGCGAAGCGGCGCGCCTATCCAACCAAAAGCCGTTATCGCGCTTGTGATGGCGTACGGCCAAAATGGCATATATTCCGTCTATCAAACCACCGGTCAAGGGCCGATGTTCGTCTTCCAAGACGGGGAAGTAGTGCCTGGAACCTGGAAGAAAGCCGGGCCAAAAGACCAGTTTGAATTTATTGACGCTGCGGGCAAGAAAATCGCTCTTAATCCTGGACAAACCTGGATAACGCTCGTGAAGGATGCGGGCGCTGTAAAGTACGCGCCATGAGTGGCCGGGGAAGGTAGGACGGCAAAGCAGTGGGGGCGGGCCATCTGGAAAAACTGCTCAGTACGCTACGTTGGTATATCGTCTGCTGGATGATATCTACCGGCCTCGCTATAGCCATTGTCTGGTGGATCGTAGCGGAAGAGCTAGCGCTTGACTCCATATTTGTGCTTATTATTCTGCTAGGTGTGAGTTTATTTTTTGGGCTCTTTGCCGGATTGTGGGTCACTAAACGCGTCTCAGAGCCTCTTTTAAAGGTATCCCAGGCCATTTTCCACGTCGCACCGTCAGCACATCTCGTGCCAGCACCCGACATGGAGAAGATCGGGCTCGGCAGGGAGCTCGTGACAAGTTTAGTGCGGCAGGTATACGACTTTGCAGCGCAATCACAGGATCCGGAACTAAGCGGTCCGTCCCTGGAGAATATCCTTCAGCAGCTACCTGCGCCAACCATTGGGCTCGATAAGCAGCAAAACATTATATTTATCAACGCCAAAGCCCAAGAGTTTAGCGGCAGCCATGACAGCATCATTGGCAAACATATCTACACTGTCTTTGAGATGATGTTTAAATCCGGCGAAACGCTCGACGACTGGCTAAAAACATGCCAGCAGTCCAGCGTAACAGCCAGCAAATCGTGGCACGGAATACGGCTCAGCAATCCCATGTCGGGTGATATTAAATATTTTGATCTGGCTGCCAACTTTAGCAAAAGCAACCCAAGCGGCGCAGAACTTATTCTCTCTATGTATGACCAGACTGACATATATGCGGAAGACGATAGCTCTCTTGGATTTATTGCCCTAGCGGTCCACGAGCTGCGCACCCCACTTACGCTTCTTAGGGGTTATATTGAGATTTTTGACGAAGAATTCAGGGGCAAGTTGAATCCCGAGATGACAGTCTTTATGCAAAAAATGGAAGCCTCTGCTGAGAGCCTATCGGCATTTGTTACCAACATCCTAAATGTTGCCCGCGTAGAACAAAACCAGCTTAGCCTCAGCCTCCACGAAGAAAATTGGAAAGAACTGCTCGAGAGAATCGTAAGCGATATGCAGCTGAGAGCCGGCGTACACGAAAAGACAATTACTCTCACCGTCCCGGAAAACTTGCCGACAGTTGCGGTGGACAGAGTCAGCATATCGGAGGTAATGAATAATTTGCTCGACAATGCTATTAAGTACAGTCCTCCGGGGAAGAATGACATTATCGTGACTACACACCTTACAAATGACAACTTTATCGAGACGAGCGTCCAAGATCACGGAGTAGGCATACCCGAATCCGTTATACCGCACCTGTTCGAGAAGTTTTCGCGCAATCACCGGAACCGCGCGGCTATCAGCGGCACGGGCCTGGGTCTCTACTTATCCAAGTCCATCATCGGTGCGCACAGCGGCAATATATGGGTTCGCTCCCACGAGAACGAGGGCAGCACCTTCAGCTTCACGATCCTGCCATTCTCAAGACTTGCAGAAAACGGCCCAACGCCAGATAATAAGGGCATCACGCGGACAGCCCACGGGTGGATCAAGAACCACTCTCTCTCACGGCAATAATTATTATGGAAGATCAAACCGTCCCCCGAAAAATCCTTTGCATAGAAGACGAGCGCTTCATTAGCGAGCTCTACGAGCGCGCCCTTGTACAAGCCGGCTACGATGTTACCGTCATCTCCGACGGAGCCAGCGGCTTAGCAGCCGCAAAGACAAATCAGTACGATATCATCCTGCTAGACATCATGATTCCTCAGTTACTCGGTATCGAGGTTCTTGCTCGGCTTCGCGCTGAGAATCCAGAGCTAAAATCTAAAATTATTATCGCCACCAACCTAGAACAAGACGAAACCACCCGCAAGTCCATCGAGAAACAAGCCGATGGCTACCTCATCAAAGCCGAAATTACCCCCCGCCAGCTCGTAGAATTCCTCAAAAACCTAGACATATAAAGATAAATTGGCCACTGGCTTTATGCTTTTACCCTAAAGGCTTAAACTAGATACATGGACGAGAGGGAACTTGCAGAACAAGGAGTGTCGATACATACCGGCTTTCCGAACGCGGCAGTGGGCTCGTCTGCGCGCGGCCTGGACATTGGGCGACTTATTATCAAGCACCCCTCCAGCACCTTCTTTATGCGGCTAGAAGGCAACGAATGGAACGAGCTAGGCATGTTCTCGGACGATATCGTAGTTATCGACAAGAGCCTAGATCCCCGCAAAACGGATACAGTGGCCTGGTGGGACCACGACCGTTTTGTTATGAGTAAGCTCACGCACCTGCCCAAAGGCATCGAGCCGTGGGGTGTGATAACCTCCGTAATTCACCAGCTTAGGCGCTAGTATGGCGCAACCTCTTTTTGCATTGATCGACTGCAACAACTTCTTTGTCTCCTGCGAACGCATCTTCCGCCCAGACCTAGAAGGCAAGCCCGTAGTCGTCTTAAGCAGCAACGATGGCTGTGCTATTGCCCGCAGTCAGGAGGCCAAAACGCTTGGCATACCTATGGCCGCACCTGCTTTCAAATATAAACAGCTATTCCGACAGCACGGCGTCGTGCAATTTTCAGCCAACTTTGAGTTATACGGCGATATATCGAGGCGCATAACGGAGATACTGACTACGGTTACTCCTCGTCTGGAAGTCTACTCTATCGACGAGTCTTTTTTAGACATCAGCCAGCTGGATATCGCTGACTACGAGCTTTGGGGTCGACAGTTAAAACGGCAGCTGCAACGCTGGACCGGTGTGCCTGTTTCTATCGGCATAGCCAGCACCAAGACACTTGCCAAACTAGCAAGCGAGCGAGCTAAAAAGACTCGCTCGATGCAAGGAGTTGTTTACCTGCAAGAAAATGAGCGAGTACAGCACTTAAAAGCGGTCTCCGTAGAGGAACTGTGGGGAGTAGGACTGCGTATGGGGCCAAGACTACGGGCTCTTGGCATATCTAGCGCCGAGGACCTAGCCAACCTTAACCTTACGCAGGCCCGCCAGGCGTTCGGATCCATACATGGGGAGCGTATGGTGCGCGAGCTAAGGGGGCAGAGCTGCGCAGCCCTGGAACCCATCGCTTCAGACCAAAAAAGCATTGCTGCTACACGCACCTTCGGTGAAGACACCAATGCGCCACATGTTATCGAGGCAGCCATCGCCAATTTTGGAGCAAGGGCGGCGTATCGCCTGCGGTCTGGTGAGCTTGCAGCCAAGAAAGTGGGGGTGTTTGCCACGACTAACCGCCATAAAGAAGGCTACAAGAAGCAGTCCGCAGAAACCGTCTTTCGGGAACCAACTGCGGACAGCGGTATGATTATTAGCGCTGCCGTCAGATTGTTTAACTCATTCTATCAACCTGGGCTTCTCTATCACCGAGCGGGCGTGTCGCTACTTGGCCTCTCCAGCCAAGACATCCGACAAATCAATCTGCTAGACAATCGCCACGCCGAGGCTCTATCAAGAGACCAAAACCGAATGAAGACAGTGGACTCGCTCAATGCGCGCTACGGACAGGCAGCCGTGCACTACGCAGCCGAAGATCTGGCCAAGTCTTGGAAGCCCAAGAAACAACTTGTCAGCCCCAGCTACACCACAATATGGAAAGAACTTCCCAAAATATCAATAGCTAGCTAGCCAGGGCGCCCATCAATCGAGCTGTCTGTCTTCGCAAGCCCATCCCTCTAACTAGGTCAATCACGCAAATCGGTGTAGTCTCGATTGGCTGGTCTACCTGAAGCCACACATTTCTTCCGTTAATCTTCTGAGCACGGCCCCCCAAAAACTCTGTCACAAAGTCATTCGTGCCCAACCTAAGCGCCGACACTCCTATTGCGCGGCTAAAGCGAGTTCTTAACACTTCTCGTATTCGCTGCGACTCCTCATAACTTTGGGGTGTGCCCACCATCGGGCAGTGGACTTTGCCCCAATCCTCAAAGCTTATCAAGTCGCCTGGAAGCCTTTCTTCCAGCATGGCATAGCCCTGGACTTCCGTATTAAGCGAGACCGTGGCAAAATGGGCGGGCGCAGACACCCCGTACTGAGGCCGTCCAGCAAGCCTCCTGTGAACCAAATCCATAAACCGCAATTCCGTTTCGAGACCTGGCGACACGGAGCCCTTTCCCCCTCGCCTGATATCGGCTTTGGATGGAGTCATGCCCACTGTTTTTACGCAAAGATCATGATATCCGGGAAGCTCATACACTGTCGCAAACTTTCCTGTGCCTAGATGATGGGGTCTCCATCTATCTATATCTCGACCCTTCAACATTTCGTAAGCCGTATCATAAAATGCTTGTGCCGCATCAGGCCGGGCCGCAAAAAGCTCATCACCTGCAGCAGTAGTACATACCCTCTCAAAATTCTGTGGGCTTGCAGGCTCTCCGAAGTTAGCTACAGAGAGGCTTGGGCCAATTTCGAGTGATGGTGGTGGACGAAAAGCAGTTTTTGTCATAAGCAATTATCTATTGTACTGTACCATACCTACTCAGTAAGTCAGCTTCGTATATCTACTCAGCTGCAACCTATCAGAACATAGAATTACAAAGCTCTTGTTCAGACAAAGTGGTGGTGACCCCACCGGGAATCGAACCCGGATTTCTAGGATGAGAACCTAGTGTCCTAACCGTTAGACGATGGGGCCATATTATGATGCGCTAGAGCCAACAAATTGTAGCATAACAGATGTAAACAGTCTATTAAGCCTGTGCATTTGGGGTGTCTTTACCGTATACTGTAAGTAATTATGCTTATTCTAAATATAACCGGGCAATAGGCGAGCTTTATCCAAATGTGGGCAATTGCAATATCTCTGGGCATCTCCCTGTTAGCTGTGTCCGGATTTGTAGGCATTTGGCTTATGCATAAACGCAATGACAAACCGATAGGGGATCAGAAGGTCAGGCAGCTGGCCGGCGCCCTGCAGAGCAAAGAAGTGCAGTCCGAGATACTCATACAATCGATTACAGACG